>Ga0187892_10002318_pt1 | contig 38759 bp, 40 predicted proteins | sample MA1701073metaG_FD_139345 | JGI IMG/M metagenome (GOLD analysis project Ga0187892, IMG submission 139345) | Bio-ooze microbial communities from a basaltic lava cave in the Kipuka Kanohina Cave System on the Island of Hawaii, USA - MA170107-3 metaG ... | reverse complement strand
CAGGCGGCGCACGCCGCGTATGCGGACGCGCTGCTCGCGTTGCGCGATGACCGCCTGCTGCTCGTCGAAGCGGGCAAGACGAAACGCCGCGTCTATCGAAACTTTGACGGCTGCGCGGCGGCTGAAGTGACGTTTGCTCCGGATGATGCGTACGTGCTGGCCGGCGCAGCCGCAGCGCGCGCCGCGTGGCAGGCGGGGCAAGACGCGGCGCGCATCGGCCGCATTGCCGAGGGCGTGGGTCTGGCGCGCACGGTGCTCGACGCGACCGCCGAATACCTGCGCACCCGCAAACAGTTCGGACAGCCGATCGGCCGCTTCCAGGCACTCGCACACCGCATGGCCGATCTTCTGATTCAATTTGAACAAGCGCAGTCACTGACGTGGGCCGCGGCGATGAAGAGCGACTCGACACGCACGCTCGCGGCGGCGCAGGTGCTCGCGCATCGCGCGCTGCGCGCGATCGGCCAGCAGGCCGTGCAATTGCATGGCGGCATCGGCATGACCGATGAGTTCGCGGTGTCGCATTACGTGAAGCGCCTGCTGGCGATCGAGATCGAGTTGGGCAATGTCGACGACGCGCTCGCGCGGTTTGCCGCCGCCTGAGGTGTCGTTCCCGCCCCGGCCTAAAGCCTGCTGGGGCAAGCTGCGGCGGGAACCCCGCATCCTTTGGCTGCAACGACACTGGATTCCCGCTTTCGCGGGAATGACACAACTCGCCGTCCGCTAGAGTCGGTTGATGACTGACCCCAAGTCTTCGCCAGTTGTTCCAGCAACGGATGACACCGCACCGGTGCCAACCCTGTATAGCCGCCTTCCGGAGGCAAGCGAAACCGACAACGAACGCACCGTCTCGGCCGCGCTCTATCAGGTTGGCGGCGACGCCAGCAGCAATACCTTGCCAACGGGTACGCGCGTCAACGAGTTCGAGATTCTCGGCCTGATTGGCGAGGGCGGCTTCGGCGTCGTCTATCGCGCGCTCGATCACACGCTCAAGCGCACCATCGCGCTGAAGGAGTACATGCCGGCCGCGTTCGCCTCGCGCACGGGCTCGCGCGTGTCGGTGAAATCGAACCAGCACATCCAGGTGTTTCTGCTCGGCCTGCGCAGTTTCGTCAATGAAGCGCAGATTCTTGCGCAGTTCGACCACCCGGCCCTGATCAAGGTCCATCGCTTCTGCGAAGCTAACGGCACGGCCTACATGGCGATGCCACTGATCGAAGGCGGCACGCTGAAGCAGGCACTGCGGGCGCGGCTCGATCGCGGCGCGCCGCCCGATGAGGCGTGGCTGCGCAAGCTACTGGCGCCGCTGCTGCAGGTGCTGGAAGTGCTGCACGACGCCGACTGCGTGCATCGCGATATTTCGCCCGACAACATTCTTCTCATTGGCGGCGACGCGCGCGAGCCGCGTCCGTTGCTGCTTGACTTCGGCGCCGCACGTCGCGTGATCGGCGAGCAGACGCAGGCGCTGACGGTGATCCTGAAGCCGGGCTTTGCTCCGATCGAGCAGTACGACGAAATTCCGGGAATGAAGCAGGGACCATGGACCGATCTGTACGCACTCGGCGCGGCCGTGCACTTTGCGCTGACGGGACGCGCGCCGCCTCCCGCGGTCGGTCGGATGGTGCGCGACTCGTATGCGCCATTGGCCGATACGATGCGCGGGCGTTGCAGCCCGGCGTTCCTCTCGGCAGTCGATCGTGCGCTGGCGCCGCACCCCGAGTTGCGCCCGCAAAGCGTTGCCGAGTTTCGTTCGCTGCTCGGCGAATTCGAGCCGGTCCGGGAACCCGTGACCGTGGAGCCTGAGACGCCGGCGACGGCGCCGGCGTGGATTGCGCCGGCGCCCGACGACGCTTCTTCGCGACTAAAGTGGAGCATTGGAGCGGCCGTGGCGGTCGCCGCGGTTTTCTTGACTGTGATTGTGCTGTGGCCTGATCCACCGTCACCGGCGCCGCCGCAACCGCTTGCGGTATCGGACCCCGTTGCGACCGACGCTGCACAGCCGCTGCCGGCGCCGGTTGCGACGGACCCCAGCGAACCCGCGGTCGCGGCCGCGCCGGTTGTAGAAATGCCGCCGAAGAAAGCGCAAGTTCGACCGCGACCGCGACCACTCAACCCGCCTGCGCCGGCGGTTGCTCAGCCGCAGACGCAGGGGGTTACCCCAGACGGTTCATCGAGTCCACCCGCGACCGAAGCGATATCGGCCGAGGCGCTGCGCGACGGTGTGGCGTCGACGCCGCTGTGGGTGCGATCGGCTCTGCGCGAAGGTCAGCAGTGTTTGGTTGCCCGTCGATTCGCCTGCACAATCGAGCAGGCGCAGGCGGTTCTTAGGTCGGACCCACAGCATCCGATCGCGTTGCGGATGCTGCGCTTGGCGCGCAATGGCCAGGAGGCCGCGCTTAGGGGTGACTGGAAAGATGCGCCGAAGATGAAGGAGCGCTGATGTGATTCTGGTTCTGCGCGTGGTCGGTCGCCCCGATGACACCGATCAAACACCGAAGATGGCGTACTTCGATGCGGCCGGCGGATTGATCGGTCGTGCCGACACGGCTCGGCTGATTCTCCCCGACCCGCGCCGCGTCGTATCGCGCTTCCATGCGCACATCAGTTACGCCGGCGAGTCCTTCTTCATCGAGGATATGGGCAGCACAAATCCTGCCGCGGTCAATGGCCAGTCCCTGTCACCCGGCCAGCGTATGGCACTGAACGCAGGCGACCAGATTCGCATCGGTCAATACACGATCGCTGCCGAAATGCATGAGGCCGAGTTCGCGCAGACGATGCCATCGCTTCCGGCCGAGTCGGCGCCCGATGAAATCGTCGAACACACGCGCATCGTCGCGCGGCCACTCGCGTCGGCCGCCGCGCCCGCAGCGGTGAGTGCGACGGCACGCGCGGGTGCGCCGGTCGATGCGAGCGCGTCAGCGCTGTGGCAGGCGTTCGAAGATGGTGCCGACGTGAGCGTCGAGCAGCCGGTCGGCTTGCGGCCCGAGATGATGCGTCTGCTCGGCCGCATGCTGCGCACGCTGGTGGGCGGTACGCGCAGATTGATGTCCCAACGCGCGGTGGCCAGACGCGGTATCGACGCCGAAGTGACGCAGATGCGTGGCCGTGCCAACAACCCGCTGAAGTTCGCGACCGACGATGTACGCGCGTTGACGCAACTGCTGAAACCGCCGATGCCGGGATTCCTCGCCGCGCCGGACGCGCTCGAGGAAGCGATGCTCGACCTCGAATCGCACTCGGCCGCGATGAACGTGGCGATGCGCGCCGCCGCCGAACAGTTGCTTGGCCGTTTTGATCCGGCGCAAGTGGAGCGGCAAGCAATCAACTCCGGACTCGCGTCGTTTCTGCCGATGGCGCGGCGCGCGCAGCTCTGGGACCAGTACGTGCGGGAACATCGCGCGGCGATCGGTAACTCGCGTGATTTGTTCGAGAGCGCCTTTGGTCACGCGTTTCTTGCCGCCTACGAGGCGGAAGTCGCGCGCGCGAAAAATTCGCGCAAGTCACCGGCGCCGACGCTGCCGGAACGCCGGGCCGTGCCGCGCCTCAACTGACCGGTCGCGGAATCACCGCCGTGCACTCGATCTCCACCTTGGCGCGGTCTTCGATCAGTGCGACAACCTGCACGGCTGTCATCGCAGGATAGTGCGCTAGCCCATCGGCGCCCTTGATCAGCTCGCGATAAACAGCGCCGATCTCGCGCGCGCGCGCAAGGTACTCGCGCTTGTCGGTCAGATACCAGGTCATGCGGACGATGTGCCCGGCGTGTCCGCCCGCCTGCGCCAGCACCTGCAGAACGTTATCGAGCGCCTGCCGCGTCTGCGCGACGAGGTCGTCGCTGTCGAACTGCGCATTCGAGTTCCAGCCGACCTGGCCCGCGATAGCCACGACCGTGCCTTGCGCGGCCACGCCGTTGGAAAAGCCGCGCGGGCGCGGCCAGTTGGGGGGTTGCAGGAAATGGAGCTCCGCCATCACTGTCTCCGCTCGGGCGCAATGACCGCAGAGGGTACCTGCGAGCAGGTTGCGGTTCAACGCATACGCCTTCGCGATCAGCGAGCGCGCGCTAGCGTCGACGAGGCTCGCGGGCGGCGGCCCTTGAGCCACTGCGGCGGTCCGGTGCCGGCGGCGCGGTTCTCGCGCTGCTGTTCGATGTCGCGCAACAACTGCGTCACGAAGTCGATGAACAGCCGCACGCGCGGGATGCGGCGCACGCTCGACGGGTAGAGCAGGTTCACGGGCGGCACTTCGGTGAGTTCCCAGTCGGTCAGCGCCGGGATCAGCGCGCCGCTCGCCAGCTCATGGCGCTGGCGCTTGTGCTCGGCGCCGGGTGTCAATCACAAATGTGATATCTCGTCGCATATGTGCTCATCGGACCAGACTTGGATTAGCTTTGGCGGCGAGTCCATGTGCGCGGCCAGCCGCGCACCATGTCCGTTTCGAACGCACACACTCGGTTCCGATGCCAGCCATCGACCTCTTCGACGCGGGCGCGCAGCGCCATCCTGAGCGCGCGTGCTTGGTCGGCACAGGCTTTCGCCGCAGCTACCGCGCGGTACGCGCTGCCACCTGCCGCATCGCGAACGCGCTGGCGCGGGACGGTTTCGCGCCGGGCGCGCGGGCGGCCGTGTACAGCGGCAACGATGCCGATGCGTTCACCTGCGTGCTTGGTCTGCTGCGTGCCGGGCTCGTGTGGCTGCCGATCAACCCGCACAATGCGGTCGAAGAGAACGCGCGGCTGCTGGACGCCTTCGATTGCGACGTGCTGTTCGTGCACAGCGAGTTCCTAGATGCGCTGGCAGCGATCGCGAGTGCCGCGTCGCGGATCACACACGTGATCTGCATCGATCGCGACGACGCGCGCGTACCGAGTCTGGAAGCGTGGACTGCCGGCTGCGCGGACGAGTTTGCGGCGCGCGCGATTGCCGACGACGCCTGGGCATCGATCAGCGCCACCAGCGGCACGACCGGTCGGCCCAAGGGCGTGATGATGGCGCAACGCAATCTGATCGCGTTCAGCCAGGGTCACGCGCAGCTGCTTACAGCCGACAACCCGATCGTCTATCTGGCGGCCGCGCCGCTGACGCATGTGGCGGGCCGGTTGTGTTTTCCGGTGCTGCGCGCTGGCGGCACGATCGTTGTGCTCGCGCGCCCCGATGCGGACGCCGTTCTGGCGGCGATACCCGAGTACCGGGTCACGCGCCTGTTTCTGCCACCCACCGCGATCTACAAGCTGTTGGCGCAGCCGAACGTCCATGACATCGACTGCTCGTCGCTGAAGTACTTCATGTACGGCGCGGCGCCGATGTCGGTGGACAAGTTGAAGGAGGCACTGGCGGTGTTTGGCCCGGTCATGACGCAGGGCTATGGGCAAACCGAGGCGCCGATGCTGATCGCCCACTTGCGGCCGGAGGACCACTACCGCGACGGTGTGCCCGGCGGCGCAGTGGCCGACGATGACCGGCTCGCCAGTTGCGGCAAGCCGACGCCCTTCGTGCGCGTCGGCATCATGGACGAGGCCGGCGCACTGCTCGCGCCCGGTGCCGTCGGCGAAATCGTCGTGCGCGGCGACATCGTGATGCAGGGCTACTACCGCGACGCGTCCGCCACCGCCGAGGCGCTGCGCGACGGCTGGTTGCACACCGGCGACGTCGGCCGGATCGACCCCGAGGGTTTCCTGCACATCGTCGATCGGCGCAAGGACATGATCATCACCGGCGGCTTCAACGTGTACTCCGCCGAAGTCGAGCAGGTGATTCTGGGTCTGCCAGGGGTGCAGGACTGCGCGGTGATCGGCGTACCGGATTCCACCTGGGGCGAGGCGGTGAAGGCGGTGGTGCAGCCGCTTCCGGGTGCCGCACTCGACGCGGCCGCGATCATTGCTGCGTGTCGGCCGCAGCTGGGCGGCGTAAAGACACCCAAGACGGTCGAGATCTGGCCTGACCTGCCGCGCAGCCCCGCCGGCAAGATTCTGAAGCGTGAGATCCGGCAGCAGTTCTGGGCCGGGCGGACGCGCAACGTCTGACGGCGGACGGCGATGGGTCCGAACTTCATCGAGCGCGCGATCGACTGGCCCAAGGGCCTGCTGCTCGACGACTACCAGGTCGGTCAGGTGTTCGAGCACCACTGGGGCCGTACCGTCAACGACGGCGACAACTCGTTGTTCTCGACGCTGACGCTGCATTTCAACCCGCTGTACTTCAACGCCGAATTCGCGCGCGCGCACGGTCATGCGACCACGCCGGTCAATCCGCTGCTCGTATTCAACGTGGTGGTCGGTCTGTCGGTCGAAGACCTGAGCGAGGCCGGCGGCCCTTTTCTCGGCATCGACAAGCTGTCCTACCTGATGCCGGTGTACCCGGGCGACACCCTCACCGTGCGCAGCACCACGTTGGCCGTGCGCGCTTCCGAGACGCGCGCCGGCACCGGCGTGGTGACTTGGCGCACCGAAGGTTTCAACCAGCGCGGCGAGAAAGTGATCGAGTTCGAACGCACCAACCTGATCCGCCGCCGCGCCATCGGGGGGCTGTGATGAAGAGCGCGCATCTGACCGGACGGCGCAACTACTTCGAGGACTTCACGGCCGGCCTGGTGATCCGCCACGCACGCGGCAAGACGGTGGGTGAAACCGAAAACGTGCTGCTCACCCACTTGGTGATGAACTCCGCCGACGCGCACTTCAACGAGGACAAGATGCGGCGCACGCCCTTCGGCCGGAGACTGTCGTACGGCGGCGTGAATCTCTCACTCGTGTTCGGGCTGGCCGCGCAGGACACCGCCGAGCAGGCGGTGGTCGAGCTGGGCATGGAGCAGATCCGCTTCCGCGCGCCGGTGTTCCACGGCGACACGCTGTACGCGTACACCGAGGTGCTCGCCGTGCGCGACGCCGACCGTCCCGACTGCGGCGAAGTGCACTTCCGCCATTACGGCGTTAACCAGTTCGGCCAACTCGTATGCGAAGGCGAACGCCGCGCGCTGCTCAAGCGACGCGCGCACTGGGGAGACCGATGAATCAGCCGAAAAGCGCGTCGACGGACGAGCCGACGGACCTGCTGCCGATGAAGTGTTCACGCCGGCCGCGCCGCGTGCAACTCGCGGTGCCCGGCTCCAACGAGAAGATGATTGCCAAGGCCGCGGCCAGTCGTGCGGATCACGTCTTCCTCGACCTGGAGGATGCGGTCGCTCCGAAGGAGAAGGTGGCCTCGCGCGCGCGCATCGTGCAGGCGCTGCGCACGCTCGACTGGGGCGGCAAGACGCGCTGCGTGCGCATCAACGACCTGGACACGCCCTGGTGCTACGAGGACGTGATCGCCGTGGTCGAGGGCGCTCGCGAGCAGCTGGACACGATCCTGCTGCCGAAGGCCAACCGGCCGAGCGACGTGCAGTTCCTGGCCACGCTGCTGACGCAGATCGAGCGCAAGCTCGAGCTGCCGAAACGCATCGGCATCGAGGTGCTGATCGAGGAGGTCGAGGGCCTGCAGAACGTGGCGGCGATCGCGCACGCCTCCAACCGCCTCGAATGCCTGATCTTCGGCATGGGCGACTACTCGGCCTCGCACGGGGTGGACCCGCGCGCGCTGCGCGAAGAGGGTTTCTATCCGGGCGACCTGTGGTACTTCGCCCGCTTCGCGGTGGTGATGGCCGCGCGCGCCGCGGGGCTCGACGCGGTGGACGGTCCGTACGCGAACTTCGTCAGCGAACGCGGCTACGCCGACGAATGCCGTAAGGCGCTCGCGCTCGGCTGCGTTGGCAAGTGGGCGATTCATCCGTCGCAGATCCCGATCGCGCTGGAGATCTTCACGCCGGACCCGTCCGAGGTCGCGCGCGCGCGAGAGATGGTGGCCGGCTACGCAGCAGCAGCGGCGCAAGGTCTGGGCTCGGTCAACGTCGGCGGCATGATGGTCGACGCCGCGACGATCCGCATCCTGCGCAATGTGTTGGCCCGGGCCGAGCTGTACGGGATGTAGCACCGCGATGATCCGCTCCGTCGTCAAGTCGGCCGCGCGCACGCTCGAGGTGTTCGAGCTGTTTGCCGAGCGGCAGGCGCCGCTTTCGGTCAACGAGGTGGGCGCTGCGCTTGGCTTTCCGCAGTCGAGCACCTCGGCGTTGTTGCGCAGCCTCGCCGCGCTCGGCTATTTGAACCACGACCTGGACACCCGCCGCTACTTTCCGACCCAGCGCATGGCGCTGCTGGGCAACTGGATCGAACTGGACAGCGGCGTGCTTGCACTGCTCGAACAGTTGCGCCGCGCCACGGGCGAGACCGTGTTGCTGGGGCAGCGTAACGGCCTGGACGTGCAGTACATCGACGTACTGGTATCGGACGCCGAACTGCGGCTGCACCTGAAGCCTGGCACGCGCCGGCCGCTGGTGCGCACCGCCACCGGCCGCGTGCTGCTGGCGCAGCTATCCGATGCCGAAGTCCTGCGCATTCTGACTCGCAGCAATGCGCTGGCCGCGCCGGGCGCGCGCACCGAGCGCGCCGAACTGATGCAGGCGATCGCGCGCGTACGCACCACCGGGTTTGCGATGACTGATGGGCACATGACAAGCGGTGCCGGAGTCATCGCCACACTGATGCCGGCGCTGCCCCGTCAGCCGCCGATGTCGGTAGGCATCGGCGCGCCGATTGCGCGCTTGCGCGCTTCGGCCGCCGCCATCCGCACCGAACTGGCGCGCAGCCTGATCCTCCTACGACCGGCGCGCTCGGCCACTCGCGCGCCACCCGCCGATCTTGGTGCGTCCGCGGTTCGTGCGCACCGATCCACGCGGCGCGTCCGTCAACGCGCCGTGTTCAGCTACCCCCGGAATGCGGAGAGATCGACCCGATGAAAACACGTCTGTTCGCTAGCCTTCTCCTGACGCTCGGATTCGCCGCGGCGTCATTCGCGCAGCCCGCCCCGCCGGCCTATCCGAACAAGCCGATCAGATTCGTCGTCGCCTTCGCCGCCGGTAGCGCCACCGACGCGGCGGCGCGCTACGTCGGCCAGCAGATCACCCAGATGACCGGGCAGCCGGTCATCGTCGACAACAAGCCCGGCGCCAGCGGCTTCATCGCCGTCGACGCAGTCGTCAAGGCTGCGGCCGACGGGTACACCGTATTCCTCACGACGCAGACCACGCAGGCGGCCAATCCGAGCCTGTTCAAGAGACTGCCGTACGACCCGGTGCGCGACCTGACGCCGGTAGCACCGATCAGCCGCGCGCCGCTCCTGCTGATCGCCGCTCCCAAGTTCGCCGCCGACAATCTGGCGCAACTGACCGCGCTGGCCAAGGCGCGGCCCGGCAAGCTCACGTTCGGTGCCGGCAACTCCTCGGCCCGCGCTGGCGGCGAGCTCTTCAAGATGCTGGCCGGTGTCGATCTGCTGCACGTGCCCTACAAGAGCAATCCGCAGGCGATCACCGATCTGATCGGTGGCCAGATTGATCTCGTTTGGGCCGACGTGTTCACCGGCATGACCCAAGTCCGCGCCGGCAACGCCAAGGCGCTGGCAACCACCGGCAAGCGCCGCATTGAAGCGGCCAAGGACGTGCCGACGATGATCGAACAGGGGCTGCCCGGCTACGAGTTGTACGCGTGGACCGGCGTGTACTTGCCGGCCAAGGCGCCCCCCGCGATCGTGCAACGCCTCAACCAGCTCGTCGCCGCCGCCGTACAGGCCGATCCGAAGTTCTTCGCGGTCACGGGCGCCGAACAGTTCACGGCCTCACCGCAGGAGTTCGCCCGCTTTCAGGACGCGGAAATCGCGCTTTGGGCACGCATCGTGAAGACCGCCGGTATCGAGCCGGAGTAGTCCCCGGGTTGGCCGCGGGAACTGCACACGGCGTGCGGCACATGTCCGCGCGCCCGAACACGGCGGCCAGCTTGGAGCGGATCAGGCCGGTCACAAGGAGGAGACAAGCATGAAAACCACGTCACAACGCGACTACCGGAGCGCCGGCACGAGAGCTGCCGCGCTTGCCTTGCTCGCCGGCGCCGGCGCATGGCCGATGACGGCAGCGGCGATCGACTTTGACGTGCAGGGCGGCCGGATGTCAGTGCGCGGCCTGGTCAGCGTGGGCAGCGGCTTGCGGCAGAGCGAGCGCAGTCCAGAGTTGGTGTCCACCGTCAACGCCGGAGCGATCGGCGCCGCCGGAAGCGCCAGTTCGGGCCAGAACTCTGATGACGGCAATCTCAACTTCGACAAAGGCGACGCGTTCTCTACGGTTCTGAAGGGCTACCTCGACCTCGAAGGAAAGTTCGGCCGCCTGAGCGGCCTGCTGCGCGTGAAGGCTTGGCACGACTTCGCGCTGACCGACGGCGACCGGCCGTGGGGCAACGTGGTGAACGGGTACGGGGCCAATCAACCACTGGGCGATGACGGGTTCGACCCGCGCGCCCGATTCTCGGGCGCGGCATTGCAGGAGGCTTACCTCAATGGCATCTTCAGTGCCGGTGACATGGCACTCACCGGCCAGCTCGGCAACCAGTTGTTGCCGTGGGGCATGCGCTCGGCGATCCCGGGTGGCATTGCCATCCTCAATCCGATCGATGTGCCCGCGTTGCGGCGGCCGGGCAACGTGCTACAGGAAACGCGCGTTCCGTTTACCGCGGCGTTCGCGCGGCTTGGCATCAGCAAGGACCTGGCGCTGGAGGCGTTCTACCAGATCAAGTTCCAGGAGACCGTGCTCGACGGTTGCGGCACATACTTCTCTACCTCGGACTACACCCCGCAAGGCTGCGACAAGGTGTTCGCCGGCCCTCCGGGGTCCGATCGCGACCGGCTACGCGCGGACAGCTTCATCCGGCGCGCTCCGACGCCGGAGACCTCGGACAGCGGCCAGTTCGGCGTCGCACTGAACTATCGGGCCGCTGCGATCGGGACCGAGTTCGGCGTGCACTACGCACAGTTTCACAGTCGCTCGCCGTTCGTCAGCGTGATCAAGACGACGCGCAGCGGCGCGCCATTGCCGCCGCCGTTCATCCCGGGCAACGCCGACGGCGCCAACGTCCAGTACATGACGGAGTATCCGGAGGACATCAAGCTGCTGTCGCTGACCGCCGCCAGCCAACTGCCGTGGGCGACGGTCGCGGGTGAACTGAGTCACCGCTGGAAACAGCCGGTGCAGCTGAACGCGAGCGACCTGCTCAACGCGTTCGCCTCTAACACAGCGCCCTCTCTGCTGCGCTCGGACGCACAGAGCGCCGGGTTCGGTGGTGTATTCCACGGTTTCGACCGCTTCGGCGTAACCCAGTTGCAGGTCGGCGCGCGGCGCCAGTGGGCAAGCGTGCTCGGCGCGCAGACGGCCAGCTTCGGTGGCGAAGCGGCGCGCAAGTGGGTGCACGGTCTGCCGGATCCGACCGTGCGGCGCTACGGCCGGCCCGACGTCTACGGCCTGGGGCCGGTCAACGGCGCATGTGCGGCCAATGCGCCGCCGAAGCAATGCAGCTCGGACGGCTACGTCACCGGCTCGGCCTGGGGCTATCGCCTGCGCGCTGACGCGCGCTACGCGCAGGTCGTCGCCGGCCTAGATCTGGTACCAAGCCTGGGTTTCGCCCATGACGTGGACGGCTGGTCCTTCGACGCCGTATTCAGCGAGGGCCGCAAGAGCGTCGTGCTGGCGCTGCGCGCGGAGTTTGCCACGCGCTACCACGTTGAACTGATCTACAACCAGTTTACGGGCGGCCGCTACAACAACTCGATCGACCGCGATTTCATCGCGCTGAGTTGCGGCGCGCGTTTCTGATCTAGGAGGCAAGACGTCGGGACTAATTTGCTATCGCTCTCGCGATACAGCGACCAGATCGCCTCCGGCCGCCTTTGCCTCGTACATGGCTGCGTCCGCCGCGCGGATCAGGGCGTCGGGCTCGGTGGCGTCCTGCGGGTAGAGCGCGAGGCCGACCGACACCCTGACGCGTAACGGGTGGTCGCCGTGCTTCAGCGCAAGCTGCCGCATGACGGCGCAAATTTCCTCACCCTTGCGCAACGCGCTCGTGCGCGTTGCATCGGCCAGAATAAGCACGAACTCCTCGCCCCCGTAGCGGCAGGCAATATCGCTGCTTCGAATGCAGCGCTTGAGCTGCGCCGCAACTTCCGCGAGCACGTCGTCTCCGGCGTCGTGTCCTGCGGTGTCGTTGATCCGCTTAAAGCGGTCCAGGTCGATCATGATCACCGCAAGCGGAATCCCGACGCGCTGGGCCCGCGCGATCTCGCGGGGCAGAACGTCGTGCAGATAGCGCCGGTTGTAGAGTTTGGTCAGGGGATCGGTGATCGCCTGCTCCCGGACGTCCTCGAGCGCACGCGCCAGCGCGGTCATCGCGCGGCGGCGCTCGCGCAGCACGGCGTTGAGCACGAGACCGGTCGTGACAATCGTGCTGATGAACGCGAGCAGCAGCAGCAACGCCGTGTTGAGCGGCGCCGTCGCGAACGGGCCGCGGCCGTTGAGCGTGAACCAGACTGCCATGACGCAAACCACGGCGATCACCGCGCAGAGCTCCCGCTGTCCGAAGCGGAACGCCGCCCAGATGATGAGCGGCGGGATCACGAACGTGAGCGGCAGCGAAGGTAGGGCGGCGGTCGGGTCGCCGCGGAAGATCTCGAAAGTCACGGCGAGCAGCAGTCCCGCCAAGACTCCCAGTTCCAGCCTCCTGCGATGCGTCCAGGCCTCGACCTCCCGAACGCGCCAGCTCAAAGCGAGCGGCGTGACGATGATGATCCCCGCGGCATCGCCCAGCCACCAGGTCCACCAGTTGGAGAACAGATCTGCCCAGCGAAGCCCGTGCACGACGGTGAGCGGCAGCGCCGCGACCGTCGCGGCGACCGTAGAGCACAGGGCGGCGATCGCGACGAACTTGAGGACATCCTCGCCCGTGGCGAAAACGCGCGGCAGGCCGACGAAACGGCGGATGAGCATCGCGCCAGCGAGCGCTTCGAGCGTATTGCCGGTGCCGATCAGCACTGCCGCAGGCAAGGAAGCCTGGACCGTCAGGTTGACCAGGGCAGCGCCGAGCCAGACGCCGGGCCAGAGCCGATTGCCGAACAGCAGCACGGCGGCAAGCGCGATCCCCGAGGGCGGCCACACGGCGGTGGCATAGCCCGGCGGAATGGCAAGCAGCAGCGCGAGCTTGGCGGCGGCGAAATAAACTGCGGCGAGCGTGAGCACCGGTCCAAGCCGGGAGATCCGGTGAATCAGAGCGTTCCGGCGCAATGCGTCGCGCAACGCAGCCATAGCAGTTAAACCGATAGCACTGTCATCGGCTAGTGTCCGTTAAGGAGGCTCTGAAAAACGTAGCGAGCGGCCCGAGGTTGCGCCGAGCAGCGGACCTGTACAAGGGAGTACAGCGAGCAGCGGAGGCGCAAGATCGGGTCGCGCAGTAGTTTTTCAGAGCCTCCTTAAATATTCTCGCTTCGGACTCTGTCTACGCAGCCGCGGTCGATCAAGCTGCTTGACGACATTCGCGACGTCGAGACGCTGCTCGACGCAAGCGCCTGACTCTTACGCCGCCGCGATCCCCTCGATCTCCAGCAGCCACTTCTCGTCAAAGATGCCGGTGATGACGACGGTTAACGCGACCGGTCGACTGCCGAGCACGTCGTTGCGCACCTTGCGGTTCTCCATTCCGTAGCGACGGTCGGCGAGGAAGGTCGTGACTTTCACAAGATTGTCGAGCGACATATCCGCCGCGCGCAGTTGCGCCTCGACGTTTTGCCACGCAAGTTGCGCTTGCGCCAGGAAATCGGCCGGCACCGCGCCTTCCTTCGTTTGCGGAATCTGTCCGCTGATGTAAAGCGTCCTGCCTTGACCGCGTACCTCAAGTGCCTGCGGATACCCGCCGACCGCAGCAGGTGCATCCGGTGCGTTGATCGTTGTCTTTTCCATCTCAGCTACCCCCGCATGAACTCCTGCACCTTGTCCCGCAGATCCTGCGGAATCGGCGCCGGTTTGCCGCTCGATTGATCGACGCACACGGCGATCCGATGCATCTTCACGCGGTTGTCGCCGGCCTTGTCCACGCCCATCGTGAAGCGGATCGATGTGCGGCCCAGGTGCGTGACGGTGAGCCAGAAGTCGACCGTTTCGCCCATACGAGTCGGCTTCAGAAAAGTCGATTCGAGCTTCACTGTCGGCAGCGCAAGCTTGCGCTCCATCAGGATTTCGTGAAACGGCACGTCGAGCGCTTCGTAGAACCAGTCCTCCACCAGCGCGTTGAAAATGTGAAAGTAGTTCGGATAGAACACATAGCCGGTCGCGTCACAGTGCGACAGTCGGATGATGTAGGGCTTGATGAACGTCATGGCGGGTTTATAGATCCGTTCTCACCTTCCACAACTCCGGAAACAGCACGACGTCGAGCCGCTTGCGCAGATAAGCTACGCCTTCGGTGCCGCCGGTGCCGCGCTTGACGCCAATGATGCGCTCGACGGTGGTCACGTGCCGGAAGCGCCACTGGCGAAACGCGTCTTCCAGATCGACCAGTTCTTCCGCCAGCTCGTAGAGCGACCAGTGTTTCTCCGGTTGGCGATAGATCGCGAGCCACGCCTGCGCGAGCGATTCGTCATAGACGTGCGGTTCGCGCTTGTCGCGCGCGAGCAGCTCGCCGTCGATCGCAAAACTGCGGCGTGCGAGCAGCGCGATCGCTTCGTCGTACAGCGAAGGCGCGGCGAGCGCCTGCATCAGTTGTTGCTGGATATCCGGCTGTGCCGCGTGTGTCTTGAGCAGCGCTGCGCTTTTGTTGCCGAGGATGAACTCGATCTCCCGGTATTGCCACGATTGAAAACCGGAACTCACGCCCAGATGCGGCCGGATTGCGCTGTATTCCGACGGGGTCATCGTGGCCAACACGTTCCACGCGTGCACCAGTTGCTCCATGACGCGGGCTACCCTCGCCAGCATCTTGAAGGCCGGCGCCAGGCTGTCGCCGCGAATCGCGTCGCGCGCGGCCCGCAGCTCGATCAACACGAGCTTCATCCACAGCTCGGTCGTCTGGTGCTGGATGATGAACAGCCACTCGTTGTGATCGCCCGAACGCGGCCGCTGCGCGGCGAGCAACTCGTCCAATCCAAGGTAGTCGCCGTAGCTTGTCGTCACGTGACCGCCTTGCGCTCCTGATGTTCCGGCGCGCGCCATGATTCGCCTGCAAGCGTCTCGCGCAGCAGTTCCACCGCGTCCCACACGTCGACAAATCGGACATAAAGCGGCGCGAAGCCGAAACGCAGAATTCCGGGCGCATCGCCGTTATCCCGATAGTCGCCGATCACGCCGCGCGAGATCAGCGCCTGCATCACCGGCCACGCGTGCGGATGCGTCAAGCAAACCTGGCTGCCGCGATACGCGGCGTCGCGCGGCGTGATGGTGTGGAGCTCAAATCCCGTGCAGCGCTCATCGACAAGACGCAGGAAGAGTTCGGTCAACTGGACGGACTTCGCGCGCAGCGCGTCGACGCCGGCAGCGAGCACCGTGTCAACACCGCACTCCAACGCGGCGAGCGCAAGAACCGACGGCGTGCCAACCGTAAAGCGGTCGATCGTGCGCGCGGGCTCGTAGCCCGGCGCGAACTCGAACGGTGCGCGGTGCCCCATCCAGCCCGACAGCGGCTGTGCGAAAGGTTCTTCAGTAATCGCTTTCAAATGCCGGTCGGCCACATAGAGAAACGCCGGCGCCCCCGGTCCGCCGTTCAGATACTTGTAGCCGCAGCCGACCGCGAAATCCGCCCGCGCGTCGTTCAGGTCGATCGGCACCGCGCCGGTCGAATGCGCGAGGTCCCACACCATCAGCGCGCCAGCCTGATGCGCGCGATAGGTCACCGAGGACACCGAGTGCTTCGCGCCGCTGCGGTAGTTCACGTGCGTCAGCATGACCACGGCAACGCTGTCGTCGATCGCGCCGATCACCGCGCCGAAGTCCACGAGCTTCAACTCGTAGCGGTTGCCCAGCAGATCGGCGAGTCCCTGCGCCACGTACAGGTCGGTTGGAAAGTTGCTGCGCTCGGAAAGAATCAGGCGCCGTTCGCGCATCGAGACCTGTGGCCGGGCGGCCTGCAGGCGGAGCGCGGTTGCCAGTACCTTGAAAAGATTGATCGACGTGGAATCGGCGCACACTACTTCGTGCGGCAATGCGCCCACCAGTTTCGCGATCTTTGCGCCTACCCGGCGCGGGGCCTCGATCCAGTGCGCGTCGTTCCACGACCGGATGAGCCCGCCGCCCCATTCCTGTTCGATCACCTCTCGCACGCGCGTGGATGTGGCGCGGGGCAGCGCGCCGAGCGAATTGCCATCGAGGTAGATGACTCCATCGGGCAGGATGAACGACGCGCGCAGTCGCGCCAATGGATCGCGCACATCGAGCGCTGCGCATTCTTCGCGTGTCATCGCAGCTCGCGCAGCACGGCGCGCACCGGGCTCGCGTCAAGGCCATTCCATTTCAGCGGCAGCGCGATCAGCTCGTAGTCGCCCGGCGCAACGTCGTCAAGCACGATGCCTTCGAGTACCGCCATGCCGCAGCGGCGAACGACCTGGTGCGAATCGAGCGACTTGCTCTGCTCCGGATCAAGCGACGGCGTATCGATGCCGACGAGTTTGACGCCCAGCGTGTGAAGCAGCTCGAGCGTCGCCGGCGCCAGGGCGGTGAAGCTTGAATCCCATTCGGGCGGCGTCTTCTGATAGGTGCGGACAAGAACCCGCGGCGGCGATCCGTAGAGTTGTGCATGCACGTGGCGCGGTTCGACGAGCGATCCGACGTTGATCGCGTGCACGACGCGACACGGACCGAGGTAGGCATCCAGCGGGACTTCGCCGATCGAAAGGCCGTTGTCGTCGTAGTGCAGCGGCGCGTCCGTGTGGCTGCCGGTGTGCGGCGACATCGTGACCTCCGATACATTGACCGGGGTTCCCGCGCCGAGCTTCCACGTCCAGCGAAACGCAAACGCCGAATCGCCCGGAAACACCGGGAAGCCCGGTGCAACCGACGGCGAAATGTCCCAGAGTCGTTGCATGCCGCGCGGATTCTAGGACGCGCGAACGGGCTGTCATTCCGGCGCAAGCCCCCGGGCCGTCTGGAACGTTCGGAAAGCACGTTGCAACTCTCGACGCGCAGTGTGTGTCGACGTCATCCCGGCGCAGGCCGGGACCCAATTTGCAGCGGCGAGAGATTGGGCCCCGGCCTACGCCGGGGCGACGGCACCGCAAACCCGCAGCGACGCGCACGCCTGCGATAGCATCGCGCGCTTCCGTCGAAGGAGAAATCTCATGCACCTGCTGCGCGCGTTCGTGTTGGCGCTAACCGCCGTCGTCCTGTCCGGTTGCGGCTACAACGAAATCCAGAGTCGCGATGTATCGGTTGGCGCGGCCTGGGCGGAAGTGCTGTCGCAGTATCAGCGGCGTGCCGATCTGATTCCAAACATCGTCAACACCGTCAAGGGTGAAGCGAACTTCGAGCAGGAGACGTTGACGCGCGTGGTCGAAGCGCGCGCAAAGGCAACGTCGGTGCAGGCCACACCCGAACTCGTCAACGATCCAGCGGCGCTGCAACGCTTCCAACAGGCGCAAGGCGAGCTGTCTTCGGCGCTGTCGCGCCTGCTAGTGGTGGTGGAAAACTATCCGAACCTGAAAGCGAACCAGGGTTTCCAGGATTTGCGCACGCAACTCGAAGGCACGGAAAACCGCATCGCCGTCGCGCGCAATCGATACATCAAAGCAGTGCAGGACTACAACGTTTTCATCCGCCAGATTCCGCAAAACCTGACGGCGATGGTTTTCGGCTATCGGGAGAAGCCGCAGTTCGCGGTCGACAACGAAGCCGAGCTGAAGAAAGCGCCGACGGTGGATTTCAGCGGGAAGAAATAGGGCGTGATCGGTGATCCGCGGTCTGTGCCTGGTGCTTTTCTTCGCGTTGCCGGCCGCGTTCGCGCAGCAGCGCGGAGTGGATGGACTGCTGGTCGTTCCGCCGCTCGCGCGGGTGACCGATACCACCGGCACGTTGTCAGCCGCGGATCGTCAGACGCTCGAATCGAAACTCGCGGCGTTTGAGTCCGCGCGGGGCTCGCAGGTCGCGATCCTGATGGTCGCGGCGACCGCGCCGGAACCCATCTCCGATTTCGCGCAACGCGCCGGCGACGCATGGAAGATCGGTCGCGCCGGCGTCGGCGATGGCCTGCTGATCGTCGTCGCGAAGGACGAACGCCGCGTGTGGATTTCCGTCGCACGCACGCTCGAAGGCGCGATCCCCGATCTGGCCGCCGCGCGGGTGATCCGCGAGTTCATCACGCCGCGTTTCAAGCAGAGCGATTTTGCCGGCGGCTTGAATGCCGGGCTCGATGCGATCTTCAAGTTGATCGAAGGCGAGAAGCTGCCGCCACCGGCGGGCGTGTCGAAACAGAAAATCGAGGCGGGCGAGGATGTCTTGGGCCTTCTAATTCCGTTCGTGATCGGCGGCGTCATCGTCGGGGCGGTTCTGCGCAAGCTCTTCGGTGTTCCGGGCGCCTTGTTGGCCGGAGGCGGCGCCGGTATTGCAGCGGGCTCGATCCTGTCGTCGCTGCTGCTGGGTGGGCTTGCCGGCGTCGCGGTTTTCGCGTTGGCGCTGGGTGCCGGTTCGCGCAGCTCGCGTGTCCTCGGCGGCAGGCGCGGGCGCGGTGGCGACATCTTCATTCCGGGCGGATGGAGCGGAGGAGGGTCGTCGAATGGAGGCGGCGGCTGGTCGAGCGGAGGTGGTGGCGATTTCTCCGGCGGCGGTGCCGGCGGAGACTGGTGATGATGAAATTCTCGCGCCTGCTGCGTCATGCGTTCACAACGCCGCTCGCCGTGCGGCGCGCGTTCCCGCCGTCTTCGCTCGCGCGCATCACACAGGCGATCGCGGGCTCGGAGGAGCGCCACAACGGGCAGATTCGTTGCGCGATCGAATCTGCGCTGCCGTGGTCCTACTTGCGGCGCGACGCGCCCGCGCGGCAGCGCGCGCTAATGGTGTTTTCCAAGCTGCGCGTGTGGGACACCGAACGCAACAACGGCGTATTGATCTACCTCGAACTGGCCGACCATTCGATCGAGGTCGTTGCCGATCGTGGCATTGCGCAGCACGTAGGCGAGCCGGAGTGGAAACACGTGTGCGATCTGATGCGCGAGCACTTTCGTCGCGGCCAATTCGAAACCGGTGTGCTGGCCGGCGTCGACGCGATCGGCGCCAGACTGCAACAGCACTTTCCGGTCGAACCGGGTTCGCGCAGATCCAACGAGCTGCCCGACACGCCGGCCGTGCTGTGATCGCCACTTCATGAGTGCAGTGCGCTGGCTGCTTGAGCCCGAGTCGGTGTGGGAGCGCGCGGCGCAACGGCTCGCCGCGGACCCGCGTGGCTTGCTCGCGCGCACCTTGTTCATCGCGCTGCTGGGCGCATTCGCCGCGGCGGGAGCGGTCGAACTGGGCGCGCGTTTCGTCACTACCTCATGGAACTTCGAATTCGGATTTCGTACGACGCCGGCTGGTCCGCTGCGCCCGTTTCTGCCGACGTTCGTTGGCGTCCTGGCTGGACCGCTGGTGCTTGCGGGAGCGTTGTTGTTGATGGGACGGATGTATCGCCTGCCGTTTCGACCGCTCGCCGCGCTCGCGGTGGCGGTGCAGGGAACGATGCCCATCTACGTCGCGCTGCTCACGATGTGGATGCCGGCCGCGATTCTTCTCGTGTGCATCGCGTTCATCGTGAGCCTCTTCTGGTGGGGTCTGGGGAATCGGCGCCTATTGGGCATCCCGGCTGCGGACTCGCAGGAGTTTCTGGTGTTGGCGCTGTTGATCACGACGGTGGCGACCCAGTTTCTGGGTGCGTTGCTGTCGTTCCTGTTACTTCCTCCCCGGTAGTGTCGGATTACTTGACGATCATCGGTCGGATGAGGGCATTGCTGCACATGCGCGATCAGGCCGGAGTGAAACGAATCAATCTCTTGTCTATGGGGGGTTCATGACCGGTACAAGACTTGCTCTTTCTACATCGAGCGATGCCCTGCACGCTCCGATATCTCCACTTAGAGATTTGCCCCGCAGCCGCGGGGCTTTTTTTCGTCCGCCGGTATCGGATGGCCGCTTGCTGCTGTGTAAGCTCGCGCCACCCTTGACCGACTGGAAAGCGATTCAACTCGCAGAGGTTTTCATGTCGATTGCACGACCCTTGGCATCCGTTCCGCGTGCTGGTACTCAGTTCGCCACTCTGGGCGGTGGCTGCTTCTGGTGCCTGGAAGCTGTTTATGAGGAGGTCGAAGGCGTGGTCGATGTCGAGTCCGGTTATACGGGCGGACACGTCGAGCGGCCGAGCTACGAGCAGGTATGCGACGGCACGACGGGTCACGCCGAAGTGGTGCGCATCGAGTTTGATCCGGCGCGCATCAGCTATCGCGAGATCCTCGAAATCTTCTTCGCGATTCATGATCCGACGACGCTGAATCGCCAGGGCAACGACGCCGGCACGCAGTACCGCTCGGCGATTTTTGCGCACGGCGATGAACAAAAACGCATCGCCGACGACATCGTGCGTGAAATCGCGCCGCATTATCGCGATGAGATCGTCACGCAGGTGATTGCGCAGCCGCTGCCGTCGTCGGACTATTACCGCGCCGAGACTTGTCACCACGAGTATTTCCGGCACAACGCGGCACAGGGCTATTGCATGTTCGTCGTCGCACCGAAGGTTGAAAAATTCCGCAAGACGTTTGCGGCAAAGCGCCGCAAGGCGCGCGCCTGAACGAAGCGCGTTTTGGAAAGCTCTGCAGAACCGTAGCGAGGAGCCGCAGCTGCTAAGAGCCGCAGCTGCTAGGAGCCGCGCAGCGACGGCCGAGACATACCAAGTACGGTAGGCGAGGCCGGAGCGAGCACGCGACAACGCAGATGCGGCCCGCAGTAGGTTATGCAGAGCTTTAGCGAGTTCGGTGTCGAATTCGGCGCGATGGCCTCGCGCTGCGAGGTGCGTCTCTGCGCGCCGGACGAAGCGACCGCGCGCTCGGGCGCGGCACCCGCAGCTGCTGAGGTCACTCGCATCGAGCAGAAGTATTCGCGTTATCGCGACGACAGCGTTACCGCGCGCATCAATCGCAGCGCGGGCGGTGACGCCGTCATCGTCGACGATGAAACCGCGGCGCTGCTCGACTTCGCCGCCACGCTGCACGCGCAAAGCGAAGGACGCTTCGATCTGAGCTCAGGCGTGCTGCGCAGGGCGTGGGATTTCACTCGCCGACGGTTTCCCGCGCCCGGCGAGTTGTCCGTGCTATTGCCGCTCGTCGGGTGGCAGAACATCGAGTGGCATGCGAAAGACCGGCGATTGCGCCTACCGGTTGCCGGCATGGAAATCGATTTCGGCGGCATCGGCAAGGAATACGCCGCCGATCGTGCGGCAAACGTGCTGCGTGAAGCCGGCGTGCGCTCCGGTTATGTGAATCTTGGTGGCGACGTGCGCGGCGTAGGCGGGCGTCCCGACGGCACACTATGGAAGATCGGCATCCAGCATCCACGGCAGACGGATCGCCTGCTCGATACGGTCGATCTGCTCGACGGTGCGATCGCAACGTCAGGCGACTACGAACGCTTCTTCGAAATCGATGGACGCCGCTACTGCCACATCCTTGATGCGCGCACCGGTTGGCCGGCCGCACACTGGCAAAGCATCTCCGTCCTAGCGCCCGCGTGCGTCGCCGCCGGCGCGTGTTCGACGATCGCGATGTTGCTGCCGGTCGCCGATGCGCTCGCGTTTCTGCGCGAGCAGGGTGTCGAGTATTTGGCCGTCGCCGCCGACGGCACGCTGTACCGAGCTGAATCCGGCATCCTGCATCCTGAATCCTGAATCACCCTCCCCGCACCCGCTCGATGATCGCCTGCGTATTAAGCGGCGTCGTCGTCGCCCGCAGCAGCGTGGGTGCCTCATGCGATTCGATCCGGTAGCGCAACTGGACCATCGTTCCGGCGCCCGGCACCGTTTCGAGTTTCACCTGTCCGCCGATGCGCTGCGCGCGCGCGCGCATGTTGAGCAGGCCGCGGCCGCCGACGCCTTCCTGCGTGATGCCGCGGCCGTTGTCGGCGACACGGATGTTGAGCCAGGGCGACTCGGTGCTGCCTTCGATCCCGATGATCACCTGCACGGCGCGCGCACGGCTGTGTTTGAGTGCGTTGGTCAAACCTTCCTGCACGATGCGCAGGATCGGCAATACGGCGTCCGGGTGGATGTCGATTTCCTCCGGCAGCCCGCGCGCGGCCCACGTCAGCTCGATCCCCGCGGCGCGCAGCCGCGGTTCCATGCGAAAGCGCAGGTTTCCGAGCGCGGAGAGCAGACCCGAATCCTCGGTGGCCATTGCATCGATGGCAAGCCGCATGTCGTCGATGCACTCGCGCAGGATCTGCACCATCTGCTCCTGCGTAACGCCCTTGCGTTCTACCAGCATTAGCGACGACAGCAGTTGCGAGCCGAGGCCGTCGTGCATGTCCTGCATGATGCGCTGGCGTTCCTGCGAGGTTGCCTGCGCGCGCTCGCTCTCGCGCAGGCGCTCGAAGTTGCGCTTGAGCAGTTGCTCGCGCTCGCGCACGCGCGTTTCCAGTTCCGCCCGCGCGGTCTCGGCTTCGCGCAACACGCGCACAAAGCGATCGACGAGCGGTGTGGCGAGCGCGATCAGCAGAATCGGCACGGCCCAGTGCAGCGCGAGCGCGCTCGATCCGAACGCCATGTCGGTAGTCAGTAGATAGTCGTGGACGGCAGCGGCCAACGCGATTGCGCCCGCCGCTAGCAGCGGCACGTGTGGCGCTTCGCGGCTGCGGTAGCGCGCAATGGCGGCAATGATCAACGCACTGCCCGCCATCGCGATCAGCCCGAGCATCCACAAGGTATCCAGATGCGGCGCCGCGTATTGCGCGGTGACGAGCAGCAGAAGTGGACCTAGCGCCGCGTACGCAACCGCCAGCATCTCGGTGCGTGCTTGGCTGCGTCCCGCCATTCGCAGGAGTGTGATCGTCATCACCGCCGCGAAGCCGCCATTGGCCAGGTAGTACGACAGCCGCAGCCATAGGCGCAAATCAAGCGGCATCACTTCGACGAGGAAGAACGAGCTGCGTATCACCCACAGCGCCGCGGCCGCGGTCAGCAAACCCATGGTGGGATCGCGCCGCCTGAACCACAGAATGCCGAACACAAGCGTGATTACGGCAGCGACAGTTGCTCCGATCCAGGTCAGCGTCGATGAGTAGAAAAACTGAGCCTCGTAACGCGACGACAGATCCATCAGCCGGCCGACTTCGACGCCCGACAGCACATGCGTTCCGCCGCGGTAGGCGGTCTGGATCAACAGTGTGTTGTCACCCGCGACCAGCAGCGCGGGGTCGATCGCCAGCAGGTGCGGGCGGCGCCAGCGCACATGATTGTTGGCGTCCGACATCGGAATTGCACCGACAAAGCGGCCGTTTACGCTGACGCGTCCGCCGTTGGGCGAAAGTTTCACCAGTACGGCCCACGCATCGGCGGACGCGGCGTCAATCCGAAAGTTCATCCGCAGCGCAACGCCCGCCAGCGCCGTGCCTTCGCCGGCGGTCCAGCGGTGCGGTAGCTTGAAACTGGTCCAGCGAGCATCCTCCGCGGGCGGCACGCGGGGGGTGGTTGCCGTGCGTTCGAGCGCTGCGATCTCAGCGGCTCGCGGGCTTACAAGCCACAGCAGCGACAATAAAAAAAATGGGGTCAGACCCCATTTTTTTGACGGCATTTCTCAGTGCTTCAAAAGGCCCATTTGCGTGGCCTCGTAAACGGCTTCCCCACGTGAATGCACGGCGAGCTTGCGGTAGATCTTCTTGATGTGCGCGGTCACCGTGTGTGGCGAGATACCGAGAATCTCGCCGATCTCGTTGAAGCTCATGCCCTTGGCGAGCAACTGGAGAATCTCGGTCTCTCGGGCCGACAGGGGATTGTTCTCCGGATTGATGTTGCGCGCTGCGGGTGTAGCGCCCATGCGATTGCGAATTGCGCGCAGCACGCTACGGGCTACGACCGGGCTGACCGGCGAGCCGCCGGCGCGCAGCAGCCGGATGCAGGAAATCACGTCGGCAGGCGTCGAGTCCTTCAGGATGTAGCCGGTAGCGCCGGCCTCGATCGACGACACCACGTGCTGTTCGTCACCGAACACGGTGACGACCATGATGTCGCAATCAGGCTTCTTCGCGCTGACGCTGCGGATCAGTTCGATTCCGTTGCCATCGGGCAGCCCGAGGTCGATCAGCAGTACGTCGAAATTCTCCTTGTCGATCAGGGCCTGTGCTTCGCGCTTGTTGGCCGCCACGCCCGCGAGCCGCATGCTGGGCTCGTTTTCGACGATCTGCGCAAAGCGGCGCCGGAATTCGGGCTCGTCTTCGACGATGATGATCGAGATCTGTTCGTTGCTCATTTTTGCCCTTAGCGGTTCGCGCACCGATTCTAGCGATTGATGGGCTTCCTTCCCGAGAACGGCTTTCCGGTGCCCGGCCGGACTAACGTGAACGGTATACGCCAATTACGGAGCAAGCCGCGTGCGCAACCAGATTTCGCCGCTGCGCGTGTACAGCAGGCGGTCGTGCAGCCGCGAGGCGCGCCCCTGCCAGAACTCGATCGCATCGGGCCGTAAGCGGTAGCCGCCCCAGTGCGGCGGTCGCGGTGGCCCTTGGGCGGGCGTCTTGAATTTGTCGGCGAGAGCGGCGAAGCGCTCCTCCAGCCACGCGCGGTCCGGGATGGTTTGACTCTGAGGCGACACGCAGGCGCCAAGCCGCGATTCGAACGGGCGCGAACGAAAATACGCGTCGGATTCGTTGTCGCTTGTTCGCGCCACGCTGCCGTCGATGCGAACCTGGCGCTCCAGCGCGGGCCAGAACAGCAGCAGGCTCGCGCGCGGATTGGCGTCGAGTTCCGCGCCCTTGCGGCTTTGATAGTTGGTGAAGAAGACAAAGCCGCCGGCATCGAAACCCTTCAGCAGCACGATGCGCGCGGACGGGCGTCCGTCGCTATCGGCGGTCGCCAAGGTCATGGCATTGGCTTCACGCACGCCCGCGGCAAGCGCGTCGTCGAACCAGCGTGCGAACAGCGCAAGCGGATCGGCGTCCGCGGTCGCTTCGTCAAGCATCGAGCGGTTGTAGTCAGGATTGAGGATTGAGGATTGAGGATTGAGCAAAGGAACCCTCACGTGCTTTTGGCGCGCTGATCAAGGCTACTCGATCCCGATACCGCAATGCTCGATCCTGCTTTTCGTGCGAGCCGCTCCAGATGCGGATCGGGAACGCCGTGCGATCGCAGGCTCTCGGTCGTGCGCAGCAGATAGTCGAGGCTCGAGCCGTACTGGCCGCAGGCCCGCGTCAGCACGTCGAGCAATTCGTGCTCGGGCAGGCGGCCGCAGTAGTTCGGCGCATCGCGCCGCACGACGAACGCAAGTCCGACGAACTCTTCGTTCTCGTCAAGGCGGCGCAAGCGCACCCAGCGCGCGTCATAGGAACCCATGAACATCTCGCGCTCCCACAATCGCTCCAGTTGCGCCCGCTGTCCGGCAAGCGGCAGCCGGTACGCCACGCCGGCGCAACTGCCGCCACGATCTAGCCCGCAGACAATGCCCGGACAATCGTCGGTGCCGCGATAGCGGATCGACCGCAGACAAAGCTGACGGTGATAGCCGAACACGCGCGCCGGCACGCGCCGATCGAAATCGAGCTCGGGTTTCCAGATCAGCGAGCCGTAACCGAAGATCCATACGGGGTGCGTGCTGTCTCGGGGCGCAAATGTCCGTTCCAGCGATGCGGCAAGCTCGTCGCTTGTGAGTCGCGGGCGGCGCGCGAAATTCATGTTGCACGCCGGTCGCGCCGCTTCGCGAACAAACCGCCGCCGCCCAGCATCGTTGCCATCAACCAGAACACCGCCGTAGCACCGACAACGCTTCCGGCGGCGCCGAAGACAAGCGGCAATACGACGTGGCTGCTGTTCATAATGGTCGTGCGCAGTCCGAGCGCCTCGCCGACGCGGCCCTGCGGTGATCGTCCATGCAGCAATGACATCACATTCGGCTGCGCCGCGCCGAGGCCGAGGCCGAGCAGCGCGGCGCAGGCCATCAACGGCGCCAGCGTGTCGAAGAGCGGCATCAGGATAAATGCCGTGGCACCGGTGAACAGCGTGAATGTCAGCACCTGCCACTCGCGCCAGGTGCGTGAAAGCCACGGCATCGCCAGCCGGATCGCGAAGGTCGCGACGGCAAAGCTGCCGAGCACGACGCCGATTTCGGAAGCCGACAACCCGGCGCGGGTGCCGTGCACCGGCACCATGAAAGTCTGCAAGTCCCACGACATCGATATCAGCGATGTTGCGATCAATATCTCGCGAACGTCCCGGTTGCGCAGCAAGTCGAAGAACGGCCGCTCACTGATTTCAGCGTGTGCCCCGTGACCGCCCGGGAACCCGCGTCGCTGAAACGCGAGCAATGCGATCATCGCCGCCGTTACCAGTCCCAGCAGCGCAAACGCCGGCCGGTGACCGTAGTAGTCGATGATCAGGCCAACCGAGACGGGGCCGATAAAACCGGAAATCGAAGCGCCCAGCGCGAGCCACGAAAACGCAGCGGTGCGCTCATGCGCCGGTGCCGCACGTCCGACCATATCCTGCACCGTGATCTGGATCAGCATCGAGCCGGTGCCGATCAGCGCCACACCGACCAGCAGTGGGGCGATATCGGCGACGGCGTAGGGAAATGCCGCCGGCAGCGCGATGCCGACCAGCAGCATCGCGCCGCCGAGAAAAAGCGGGCGCGTCGGTCCGACCGCGTCGAGCCATTTGCCCGCGCGTACTGCGATCAGCATCGGCACCAGCGCGAAGAGCGCCATCAGCACGCCGACGGTGAACGTCGAGGCGTTGTTCGCCAGCGCGTACAGCGATGCAGTGACGCGCGCCCCGGTGAAGACGATGTGCGCCAGCACGACGATCGCGACCACGCCGACGAGCTTCATACCGCTGCCGTTCTTGCGGAGACCCGCAGAGCCACCAGCGCAACGCCCGCGCAGGTGACCGCGATGCCGATCACCGTGAGCGCCGTCGGCACGACGCCGAACAACAACCATTCCAGCGCCACCGCGAAGATCGGCGTCAGATACAGCAGGCTGGTGACGCGTGTCGCTTCACCGCGCCGCATCAGCGTGTGAAAAGCGTTAACCGCGAAGATCGACGCGCAGATCACGAGAAAGGCGATCGCGCCGATCAGCGGCCATGCAAACCGTATCTCAAATCCTTCGATCGCGAATGCCAGCGGCGTCAGCACCGCCGCGGTGGCGGCGAACTGCACCCCGCACGCGGCGCGCAGATCAACGCTGGGACTGAATATGCGCTGATACAGCGTCGCGGCGGTGATCGAAGCGAGCGCGATCAGCACCGCCGCGGTTGCGCCCCAACTGACCGCTCGGATGTCGATCTTGTGCCATACCACCAGCGCCACGCCCAACAGTCCGACGAACACGCCGAGCCACTGCGCAGGGCGCAGCCGCTCGTGCAGCAACCGTGCGGCAATTAGCGCGGTGACCAGCGGTTGGGCCGCCAGTACAAGCGCCGTGACGCCGGCCGACATGCCCAGATACTGCGAATAGTGACTCGCGCCCAGGTTGGCCGCGTGCATCAACAGCCCGGCGACGACAACATGCATCCAGGCGTGCCAGCCGCGCGGCCAGCGCAGCGGGTCCTGGCGCTGCCATAGCGCAAGCAGCGGCAGCAGGACGACGATGCCGAACGCGAAACGAACAGCGAGGAACGTGAAGGGCGGCGCGTATTGCAAGCCGATCTTGGTCGCGATATAGCCGGAGCCCCAGACCGAAACAAAAAACCAGGCGAGGACCGGTGACGCCGTGATCAGTGACGCTCGATCCGTTGTTCCTGTCATTCCGGGAGTGCGGAGGAGTCGTGACGGTTGCGCGAATCCGACGAGTCGTTCGATCGATCCGCAAATCGTGTCGTTTCCGCGAAAGCGCTCACCTGCGGATCGCCCCAGTGTCGTTGCAGCCAGAGATGCTGGATCCCCGCTTTCGCGGGGATGACACCTCATGCCCAGCAAGTCACCCCGGATCAAGCGCGCGTGAGGCTATCACGCGAAAATCGTCACACATCCCGAATCAGCAGCAACGGTGTTTCGCAATGCGCAGCAACGCGCGTCGCCACCGATCCGAGCGCGGCGCTGGTGAATGCGCCGAAGCCATGGGTGCCGAGCACCAGCGCATCGAGATGCTTCTTTGCGTGCGCGGACAACTCGTCGCCGGCATTGCCCGCAAGACACACGTCGTCGGCCTTTACACCGGCATCCACCAGCAGCTTGCGCGCCGCTTCGGTCGCGGTGTTGAACGCTTTGTCCTGCATCGCTTTGATCTCGACTTCCGTGAAGGCGGGCATCGCGATGCCGGCCATGTCGGGCATCACTGCGCCGGCGAAGTCGGGTACGACGTGGATCAGCGTGAATCTTGCGTTCGCGCCGAACAAGTCGCGGTGCTTTACAACGTAACGAACCGCCTGCTGGCCGTATTCGCTACCATCGACCGCAACACCGACGCGCAACGCATCGCCCGCCGGCGCCGTCGTCCGCGCGCGCAGCACCAGCACCGGTTTGCGCGTGCGCGCGAGCACGTTGCGGATGGTTGATCCCAGCACGAGGCCGCGCAACGCGCCGTGTCCGTGCGAGCCCATCGCGATCAAGTCAACCTTTTCGCGCTCGGCCACGGCAGCGATCTGCTCGCCGGGATGGCCGACCGTGTGACATGAGCTCACGGTCAGTCCGGCGTTGCGCAGCGTTTCCACCGACGGCTTCAACGTGCGCTCCGCCTCCTCGTCGTAGTAGGCCTTGACGGTCTCCATGCCAACCGCGCGTGCGGCGCGTGCGGGAATCGACACCTGCACGTTGAGCACCAGGATTTCAGGCTCGCTGCCGATCAGCGTGGTGCGCGCCGCGATGAATGCGACCGCGGCGTCGCTGTACTTGCTGCCGTCGATCGGAACCAGGATTTTCATGGCCGCCCCTTTCCGGATGAAAGCGCGGAAAGTCTATTAGGGAAGTGTCATCCCCGCGCAAGCGTCGCGAAAGCGGGATCCAGCGGGGAAGTGTCATCCCCGCGAAGGCGGGGATCCAGCGTCTCTGCGGTCACGACACTTGGGCGATCCGCAGGTCAGCGCTTTCGCGGGAACGACACGGTGCTCCATACTGCCGCAATGGGTGCGATCGAAGTTGCCGGCGAAGCCGATCTCGAGCGGCGCTTCGGCGCGGTCGAGCGTCTGATCGGGGCGGCTGCGTTCGCAAAACTGCGCGCCGCGCACGTCGTCATCGTGGGCATCGGCGGCGTTGGCACGTGGGCCGCCGAAGCGCTGGCGCGCAGCGCCGTCGGCCGCCTGACGCTCGTCGATCTCGACCATGTTTCGGAAAGCAATACCAATCGCCAGATTCACGCGCTCGACGGTGAATACGGCAAAGCCAAGGTGCGGGCGATGGCTGAACGGATCGTTGCCATCAACCCGGCCTGTCGTGTCGAATGCATCGAAGACTTCATGACGCCGGACAATCTTGCGCTGGTACCGGGCTGCGATGCGCTAGTCGACTGCATCGATCAGGTGAGCGTCAAAGCCGCGCTTCTGGCGCACTGCCGGGCGGCACGCATCAACGCGATTACCTGCGGCGCGGCCGGCGGCCGGCTCGATCCGATGCGCATCCGGCAGGACGATCTGGCGCGTGTCTCCGGTGATCCGCTGCTCGCCAAAGTGCGCTATCGGTTGCGACGGCACTATGGCTTTCCGCGCGAGGGGAGCCGCGTTCGCAAGTTCGGCATCGACGCGGTGTATTCAGATGAGCCCATAGCGTCCCCGCGCGCGATCGGTTCGGCGGGCGCACCCCTGGCTTGCGCGGGTTACGGGTCGAGCGTCGCGGTGACCGCGCCGTTTGGATTTGCCGCGGCCGCGGTGGCGATGCGGATGATTACCGGTGCAAACAAACGGGATTGCGAGGCGAGCCCGATTGCATAACATCACTCCCGCGATCGGTAACGATCGCGGCTGCAAAGGGCCGCAGAAACTGCGGTTACTTTTGACAGCTTGAGCGGTGTGCCGTCAGGCACGCCGACTTAGCGCGGGCATCCATGCCCGCCAGCAAAAAAGGGCCTCTGCTTCTTATCGAAGCGAGGCCCTTTGCCTTTCACCCACGTTGATAAAACCAAGCGTTAGCGCGGTACCGACAAAAATGACGAGCGCGCCCGCCAGCATCTGTGCGCTGATCGCCGTATCGGTCAGCAGCCACTCAAACAGCGCGGCAAATGCGGGAATCAGGAACGTGACCGCCGCCGCACGCATCGCGCCCAGCCGGGCGATGAGCCGGAAATAAAGCAGGTAGGCGAGCCCGGTGCAGAAAACGCCAAGCGCAATCGCTGCCAGCCAGGACGAAGGCGGCGGAGGCACCGCGGGCCAGTATGCGATCGCCAGGGGCAGCAGTACGACGGCCGCGGCAATCTGGCTGCCGGCGGCAACCACCGGTGATGCGACCCGCTCAAGTCGCGCGCGCGCGTAGTTGGCCGCAACGCCATACGCGGAGGCGCCGACGAGTCCGGCGGCGACGGCGAGCGTGGTGTTCCATTCCGAACTGCCGGGACGCCAATCGATCTTTCCCCAGACGAGCACAACAACGCCGGCAAGACCGATCGCGAGTCCGAGCCACTGCGATGGCCGTATCCGGCTGCGCAACCAGACCCAGCCGACCAGGGCTGCCGTCATTGGCGTCGTCGCGTTGATAACGGCTGTGAAGCCCGCGGTTAGCGTCAAGGTCGCGTATGCAAACAAGGCGAACGGCAGCGCTGAGTTCAGCGTTCCTACCAGCGCAATCGGCCCGACATGGGCGCGCAGCGCGGCCAGATTCTGCGGCCGCAAAAAAAGCGGCAGCAGCACCGCGGCAGCAACCGCAACGCGGACCTCGGCCAGCGCGATCGGTCCGAACGCGGGAGCCGCATAACGCATGAACAGGAAACTTGCGCCCCATAGAGCGGCAAGCAACAGCAGATCGGTAAGGTCGCGCGTGCGCATCGTCGGAAATTAAGTTGGAATGAAAGCCGTCGCCACCCGGATCTTGCGGAAGGGCTTTCGTGGCGCCCGGCACTTGCTACTGACGCGGGTAACCGTTCCTACGCGTAGGGGAGTTCGCTTGGCGAAACGCCCTCGTAGTCCGGTGCTGGATCGGTGATGAACTGTACGGCATCAATCTCGGTACGACCCTCGATCACGGCTTTCGCAACCCGGTGCATGCCGTCCATCACTCGGCCAGCGGAGCACAGGATGATTGGGTGACTCAGATCCACTTCTTGCACGAAGCGGAAATGCTCAATGATCGCTCGGCAGGTTGGTGCGGGACCATCATGACTGAACCAGTACGGCTCTTCGATCTCCTGAATCGATTGAACAGGAATGCGCTTTCGAGGCAAATGTCGGGTCAGTTCAATCAGTCGATCGACATCCCAAGCACGCAACCCTCGATCGCCAGGCCGAAAGTGGTACTGCTTTCTCATCGCCACGACACCGTGTCTGTCTCCCAACTCGTCTTCTTCTACAGGCAGCAGTGGGTTCTGAGAAAAGTCGGGCGTGCTCCGCGTATTACTTCCCCGCGAAGCTCGCCGCGCGCGCGCGGCGCGCACGAACGCCGGCGGCGAGCCGCTCGAGCACCTTGACGCTGTCGTCCCAGCCGATGCACGCGTCCGTGATGGACTGTCCGTACGCCAGCGGCCTGCCGGGAACCAGGTCCTGCCGGCCCGCCACCAGATGGCTCTCCACCATCACGCCGACGATGCGCGTTTCTCCGGCCTCGAGTTGCTGCGCGACGTCCTCGCACACGGCGCGCTGGTTGTCGTGTTTCTTCTGGCTGTTGGCGTGGCTCGCGTCGATCATCAGTCGCTGCGCGAGTCCGTTTTTCGCGAGTTCCTGACACGCGGCGCCGACGCTTGCCGCATCGAAGTTCGGCGTCATGCCGCCGCGCAGAATGATGTGGCAATCCTCATTGCCTTTGGTCGACACGATCGCCGAATGACCGCCCTTGGTTACCGACAGAAAATGATGCGGCTGCTGTGCGGCGCGGATCGCTTCAACCGCAATACGCACGTTGCCGTCGGTGCCGTTCTTGAACCCGATCGGGCATGAGAGACCCGACGCGAGTTCGCGGTGCACCTGGCTTTCCGTCGTACGCGCGCCAATGGCGCCCCATGCCACGAGATCGGCGATGTACTGCGGCGTGATCACATCGAGGTATTCGCATCCCGCCGGCAGCCCGCCCGCGTTGATCTCCATTAACAACTCGCGCGCCACGCGCAGGCCGTGATTGATGCGGAAGCTGCCGTCCAGATCCGGATCGTTGATCAGCCCTTTCCAGCCGACGGATGTGCGCGGTTTTTCGAAGTACACGCGCATGGCGATTTCGAGGTCGAGTGCAAGGCGATCGTGTTCGGCCTTCAGTCGCCGCGCGTATTCGAGCGCCGCCTTGGGATCGTGGATCGAGCAGGGACCCATGATGACCAGCAAGCGGTCGTCCATGCCGGCGAGGATGCGATGCGCGGCGAGCCGCGTGTCGTGCACGGTCTGGGATGCGATGTCGTCGCATGGAAACTCGCGGATCAGATGCGCGGGCGGCGCGAGTTCCTTGATCTCGCGAATGCGCAGGTCGTCGGTCATGAACCTCATACGTTTTTCTCCGTCCACGGCAGGCTCCATCTCTTGCCGGCCCGCCCGGCGAAAAAAAACCGCCAGGAGGGCCTGGCGGTTTTGGGTCGAATCTGGTGTCGTTTATGCGCGCCGATCGACTCTTTCCGCCAGGGGCAGGAAAAAGCCGTAAAAGTAAAAGAAGAAGTTGCGGTGGGCGGCGTTCATTTCGACGTGTGCGGCTTTCAAGGCGCGCGGGCCGGACTGTAGCCGAACCTCGTACGGCCCGGCAAGCCAATTGTTGTCGCCCCGGCGCAGGCCGGGGGCCTAATTGGGTCCCTGCCTGCGCCGGGACGACGGATCCGATGCGCGGTGCGAATCTAAAACCTGAAGCGCATCCCCACGCCTGCGCTGTTTGTCAGCGGTGGCGCGAAGGCGGCATCCTCATTGTCGAGCGACGTATCGGAAAGCCGATAGCCGCCGTAGACCGAAAGCCGTGGTGACAGAGAGTAGTCAACGCGCAAGCCCAGATCGAAAGCGCGCCGGCGCGCCGTCATCAGTGCGTCGGCATCGACGGCAACCGACCAGTAGCGCGCCAGCCTTGCCTCACCCGCCATGTGCAGCAGCGCGGGAACGCCGTATCGACGATCGCTGACCGATGTCCAGCCGGGAGCACGTGGCGCATCGATGCTGTCGCCCATGTCGGCGGACAGGCCGACTTTCCACGCCCAGTCGCGGCGCGCCATCACTGTGTAGCGCCAGGTCGCGCGCAACGGATCGGTTGCGCCCTCCGAGTTGAAGCGAGCCAGGTTTCCCGAGAGCAACGCGGAAGAACGAGCGAGCCGCAACTCGTGCCCCGGCAGCACCGTCGTCGTGGCTTCAAGGCGGAAAGAGGTCGGCGTCGGGCCCCAGCGCAACGCCCATATCGCGGGCGTGTCCAGCAGGCGATACAGCGGCGCGGTTCGATCGGAGGCAGCGCCCGTTTCATTCGCGGCAACGGGCCATGCGAATGCCGCGCAGAGAATTGCCGATGTCGCTCGCAGACTGAACATGGTCGTCCCTCGCTTCTTGTTCGAACCACGTTATGCGCATTGCAGCGCGATCCGGGCGGCTTGCCAATAGGCTTTCTGCATGAAAGTCGTCGGAGGCGATCACGCCACCGCGCGATTGCGGTGCGTGGATCGATGGCCGGTGACAGCCGATTCGAGCGTGTTTTGCGCCGGTGCGGTCGGTTGCTTTGTCGCTCCGCGCTTCCGTGTGGATCGGCTGCGCGACGCGGCTGGCTTCGCGCACTCGGCTCGCGCCGTCAGCGGTGTGCCGAAGGGTCAGAGGGCATCTAGTTCACCGCGCGCACCCTGAGACTCTTGACCGAAGAACACCCGCCTCAAGCACGAGCGAGCAACCGCAGCCAATGTCGCCCAAGGTCAGCGGCGCGCTTTAACGCGTCCGCTAGAACGACGAGTTGGGCGCGCGACCGACTTTGCGAGATTGATCAAGCCCATGAGCGCGTCGTTGACCGCTTCTCCGTTTGGAAACGCGGTTGCGACCTCCGGACGGAGTACCACAACGTTCGACGCAGCTTTCAGTCGCGCGGCGTACTTGCCCCGAACGAGCACACCAAAATCTTCTCTCTTGTATTCCGGCCGCAAGTCGTCTGCGACAGTGGACTTAACCTTCTTCATGGATTCGACGCTCGTGTTGTCATCCGCGAGTGCCGTGCCCGATTGGGCGTCACGGCGCCTTTTGTGGTACCAGTTTGACTTGAAGCTCACACCCAACTGCGCTCGCGTAACGCTTGAGCGTTGCAAGTGACGGCGTGTGCTTGCCCGCGGACTCAAGGCGCGAGACTGCGCTCTTCGTAGTGCCCATCCGCTCAGCCACGGCATCTTGGGTGAGGCCAGCACGAGAACGCGCCTTGAGCATTTGCCTGGCGACTTGGTACTCCAACTCCAGCGCGTCGTACGCTTCAGCGAAGCCCTTTCGCGCACGAGCCTTTGCAAGGAAGGCCTTGTGGTCGTGGGGAACAGGTTTGTACTTCAACTCAGCCATGTTGCAACTCCTTCAAGCGCCTGCGCGCCAGTTTCAACTCACGATCGGGCGTTTGCTGAGACTTCTTGATGAACGCGTGCAGCACGACAATGCGCTTTCCCACCATGAAGCAGTAGAACGCGCGGCCGATGCCTGCCCGACCACGAGGCCGAAGCTCAAAAAGCCCGTCGCCGAATGCACGAGAGTGCGGAAGGCGAAGGCTGGGACCGTACTCGGTCAGAAGCTCAACGAGGCGCCCATAGTCGGCAAGTACATCAACCGGCCACGATTCGATCTCGGCAAGCACACGCTCGTGGAAGTACTCGATCTCAAACGCCATGACCGATGTTAGCGAAAACGCTAACTATCCGCAACGAGGTAGGTTGCTGACACCCAAGCGCCAAGCATCAGGCGCGGCGGGAAGCTGCAGCGGAGCGGACGCTGTACGCCGTCGCCCGCATGCCCTTGTTGGGCTGGCTCCGTTACCTGTAGCCGGTTACGTCGGCGGGTTTGCCTGCGTCTTGAACTTCGACCATGTACCTCCAGGCATCGGGCTGGCTGCCGTCCAGATCGGTGAAACCATAGATCCTTGCCAGCTGCCCACTGGACAGCGACTTTCCATTCCAGCGCGACACGTTGGGATCTTGTGCGAGCGCCACCACGGCCCGGCCGACGAAAGCGGGACTCTCGGAAATGGCGAAGCCGGGCACGCGCTTTGTCGCCTCACGCCAGTTCGATTCAGTCACGCCGAAGGCCTCGAGCATGGCCTCCGATCGCAGCCAACCCGGAGTGAGTGACACGGCCGTCGCGCCGTAGGGCCGCAACTCGTGCCCCAGCGCGAACGCCATTCGGAGCACTGCCGCCTTAGCTAGGTCGTAGAAGAAGGAGTTGCGGTAGTTGGTCTCGTTGTACTCGGCGGTTCCGTCATTGACCTCGACAACCAGTCCGCCAGGCGTCTTGATGAGCAGCGGTAGCGCGAAGTGGCTGGTGATGGCGTGCGTGTCCACCGCCAATCGCAAGGTGCGCAACCCGTAGTCCAAATCTGATTCCCAGATTGATTTGTTCCACTCGATCTTGGTGGCTCCAAAGATATCGTTCACGAGAACGTGCAGGCCGTCCTGTTCGCTTTCGATGCGAGCCACCAGCGCGCTCACCTGGTCGGAGATGAGATGGTCTACCTGGACCGCGATCCCGCGGCCGCCGGACTCATCCACGAGAGACGCGGTCTCTTCGATCGTCTCCGGCCGGTTCATTTCCGATCGCTCGGACCGGGTCGTTCGCCCGGTGACGTAGACGGTCGCTCCGGCCGCACCCAGTTCGACAGCGATGCCGCGGCCCGCGCCGCGCGTTGCCCCTGCGACCAACGCCACTTTGCCCTTGAGTACTTGACTCATCATCCAACGCCGTGCTTCAGCCGCGGATTTGCCGGAGCGGAGGCAAATACGTCGGCTGGAAGCACTTGTTATACCTATTTCTTTACGCGCTCAAGCCGCCTTAGCAGCATTGAAGCAAGACTTAAATGGTCCAAACAATCGGTCGGCGAGTCTTGCATGCCGTACTCATGTCCCCTGGGATTGCGAATAGCCATGATGGAGCCCGAGAAGATGAACTTGTAACCCTCTTGCTCATCCTTCTCGCTTGTAGTGGTCATGTCTGTGAGTTTAATAAGTGGCGTCTGCTCACTAAAGGCCTTCATCATCAGCTTCACGCCGGATTCGTTAACGTTCGCGAGCTCTGCAACTTCTTTGTCCACGAGCTTGTAGACCTCAAACGTCGCTGGAGCATAGTGCCCATCGTCAAAGAGCTTCTTGGCGATGCCTTGAATCTTTGAATGGATATTCCTCTCGTCAAATGGATGCGACCCGCCAGCGGGCTCTGAGCGAGCCTCCGTAAATGTCCGGGCTCGTCGTACAACTCGCTCGAAGCTGTCAATAAGCTCAACCACCTAAGAGATTCTCTTTGATGCTTTTAAAAATGGCTCGTAGGTTTCTTTCGAACCATCGGCGGGCAAGTTGATTTCCACCCGAACCGTTAAACCCAAGGGGTGGTTTCCAGTGATTGGCGGGTGCCCGCCGCCACTGGGCGATGGCTTCGCGACCGCCGGAGTGGGTGAGCCCTTTGGCTTAGGCTGCTTCGCGGGTTTCCCGGCGTTCTTCTGCTTCTGTTTCGGTTCTGGCAGGTCGCCGTGCCCAGATAGACCAGCAAGTACTTTGAAGGTGCTGGCTTGGCGTCCTCCAATGATTGCGCTGGTTTGGTCGTTTTGGCGGAAGAATGTGATCAGATCGTCGTTGCTGCGCTTCCACGCGTCGTCCCCGTGAAGTTCAAACAGCGCGCGATAAGCCTTCTGCACTAGCGCGCCAAAGTGCTTCGAGAAGTCTTCATCTTTGTGGTGGGAAAACACCTTCGCGGCATCATTGGTCTTCTTGCCTTCAGAATCAATAACGCCTATGAATTGAAGGACATTAATGACGTAGCTCTCGTTGTTCGGCGCGAGCCCCAGCTTCTTCACAGTCTCGGAGCTGATCGTGCTAGGGAAAGACTTCCGAAGCTGCATCACCATCTGTGTGATGTTTCCGGCGCCTGAAATATACGGATGTGTAGCCATATCATTCCCCTGGTCAGTTCATGCTTATGAAATAGGTATAACGTGAAATAGACCGTCTCGACCCTACGAGTCGGCACGGCCCGAGTCAATCGCGACCTGCGCAATTGCGCCGTCTTCCATGCGCTGAGCCGATTCACTTTCCATTTAGGCCCGCTCAATATTTGGCGGATGGGTTCAGGCCGCGAAGAAGTACAGCGTTAGATGAAAAAACACCGGCGCCGCGAAGCTCAACGCGGCCAGTCGCTCTAGCACGCCGCGCGACAGCTCGACGCCTTCGTCCACCCACAGTCGCGCGCCGAAGCCGCGCCTTATCGCCGCGAGCACGAGCCCGCCCAAGCAGCCTGCGCCGACGGTTGCGGCGGCGATCAAGAGCGCCTGCCACCACGAAAACGGCGTCATCCACCACAAGCTCATGCCCGCGAGCGTCGCCGCGATCGCGCCCAGCAACACACCCTCGCGGCTTTTGTCGTGATCGGATTCAAGCGGCGTGCGACCGAATGACGCGCTGGCAAGCACTGCGAGCAGCTCTGACAGTTGCACGACGAGCAGAAACCACAGCAGCAGCAGTGCGCCGCGATCCTCGTATCTCGGCAGTTGCAGCGACGCGATGGCCGGCGCATGGCTGACGCAGTACACGCTGATCATCAGGCCCCACTGCACTTTGGCGACACGCTCGAGATAGCGCTCGGTGTCCCGTCCGAGTGCCGTCACGACCGGCAACACCAGAAAGACATACACCGGGATGAACACCGCAAACATCGCATAGCCTTCATTCGCCACCAGCAGGTACTGCACGGGGATAACGACGTAGAAGGCGAGGACGAGTGCGTTGTGATCGCTCGCCCGGATCGGCGTCAGCGCGATGAACTCACGCAGCGCGAAAAACGAGGCCACCGCAAAAATCACCGCGAGCGCGTTGTCGCCGAGCGCAAACGCGACGGCAAACAGCAGCACGATCGACCACGACGCGCGGATGCGCGCATTCAAATGCGCGATCCAGACCAGCTTGACGGCGTCGCCGGTGCGGCGTTCGAGCCAGGTGCCCAGCGCGGTTGCGGTGGCGAACAACACGACCAGCCCTGCGAACGCTGCAAAAAAAGTCTGCTCCGGCGTCATCGGCATCAGCCCTGCGCCAGTGCGACAACCGTGGCACGCGCGCGAGAGAGGAAGGCCTCCTTCGTTTCGCTCTCCTGGAGCTGTAGCGGCGCTCCGAAAGTCACCGTGCTGATGATGGGCACCGGCAGCAGGGCGCCCTTGGGCATCGATCGATGCAGATTCTCCAGGTACACCGGAATCAACTCAATCTGCGGGTGCGCCTGGGCCAGGTGGTACAGCCCGCTCCTGAAAGCACCGGGCAAGGGCTGCGGCTGGCGCGTGCCCTCGGGAAAAATGATCAGCGAAAAGCCGTGTTCGAGCGCGTCGCGCAGCGGCTCGAGCGGATCGCTCGCCGGATCATCGCGGCTGCGATCGATCATCACAACGTTCAGTTCATCGCGCGCGATCTGCGTCTTG
>Ga0187892_10002317_pt1 | contig 38764 bp, 35 predicted proteins | sample MA1701073metaG_FD_139345 | JGI IMG/M metagenome (GOLD analysis project Ga0187892, IMG submission 139345) | Bio-ooze microbial communities from a basaltic lava cave in the Kipuka Kanohina Cave System on the Island of Hawaii, USA - MA170107-3 metaG ... | reverse complement strand
GGGACGTCGAAGCCTCGAAACCCGATGAGGCCGTGTGGCTCCTGACTTGCGAGGACGCGAGCTATCGCGTTCGCCTCATACCGGACATGGCGGCGCAAGTCGAACGCATCCAACAATAAGGCGTACCAGCGGCCTGTCGCTCTCAGCTGGAATGCGGACTGTGTTTGATCGAGCGTCCGAATACCTCGGCGTAGACCCGCAGAAAACTTTTGATAGAAAACTCGATCAGCTTCTTCGCGACGGCCATATTGGCGTAGCCGAAAGGGAGCGTCTTGATGCCTTAACGGATGCCGGTTCAGCGGCGTTCGGATGAAAAATTTTGACGGACGTTTTGGCAGCATCCATCTGCAAGACGCATTACAAGATCGCATCGTCATACATATCGAGGGGAACGACGACGCCGAAACATTTGCAAGCATCGACGATGCAGTTGCGGCCGATTGGGTAATCGATTAAGCGTTTCGCGAAGGCCGCGCCGTTTCTCGGCTCATACCCAACCGGTAGATGCGAGTGAACATTGCGCGCTCGACGGCCTGATAGCGCTCAAAACGCTAGGTGATTTCGAGAACGACACCGCCCGGCTAGTGAAGGCCGTTAATGCCCATCAGGAAGCATTGCAAGTGAAACGGACATGCTCAGCGTCGGAGTTCACGTCTGTAAAGTGCCATTAGCAGACGTCTAACACCGCGCCAGTCTGTCGCGCGTCCTCCCCTTCGACAAGCCTACCCAGGATCAGGGTTGCGATCACGCAGGGCCGTAGTCGATCGGCGCAGCCTGAAGAACGCGTAGAAATAACTGAGCCAGAGGACGACGGAGAGGCCGTAGAAGATGATGGTTCGCGCCGACCACAACGGCCAGGAGCCGGCGGGGCCGATGGCGATCACGTTGGGGTACCAACTGAAGAGCGTGGAGCGCCACCGATTCCACATGACGGTCATTTCCGTGTTGCGAGACTGCGCGGTCTTGGCGTCGTTGAAGACGCGCTCGCTGTTGCGCTTCAACCACCACCAGGAATCGTCGTTGATCAGCTCGAGCCCCCTGTCGGACCGGTTGCGCATGTAGATGTATTCGAAGTCGGTGGTATTGCCGCGGGCGTCGGGATCGCTGCGGCGCACTTCCGTTCCCGTGATGAGGCCCGTTGTCCATGTTGGACGTGCGTATTCCCATCCAATCCAGAGGGGGATACCCACCACCAGGGCAGCGATGGCCAGAACGGGAGCCCCCCTGCGCCATAAGATAAAGGCGAGCGCGAGAATCGCGAGCAGGACGATGTAACCGATAGACAGCCAAGCTTGGAGCATGGCTCAAGCCTCACCGCAGATGAGATCGAAACGGTCGAGCCGCCGCACCTTTCAGCATCTCCAGGCGGCCATCTGCAAATTCCAAGCCGCCCGCCCTTCTACATCACTCAGCAGACATCAATCAGCCCCGGGCACCGGGTAGCCCGCCACGTAGGCCGCAACACTGCTCGTACAATCTATGCTGCTACATGTGCCTGCGCTAGTAGCCGCCGCACATGTACAAAGGTCGGCGACGAACGTCTCGTCGGAAGCCGGCTCTACCCCTACAAGCGGACGCTCTACGGTTGGTCTCGATTGTCCGCTAAGTGCCAATAAACGACGTAGGCAGACGACCGACCCCGTCGTAGCGTAGAATGTGCTTGGATGCATTATCGTCAGTGTAGTGTCTAAGCATTCTTTTGTTGAGGAGGGGAATATGAAAAAAGCGGCTTTTGGGATGTGCGTAGCGCTAACCTTGATTGCCATACCGGTGGTCGCTCGGGCCGAAACTCCCAGATCGCTGATTACGCCGGACAAAGTCGAGTCGCCCATCGGCACTCTCGAGTTTAAAGACGGCGCGCCAAGCCCGGAGACCGTTCACAAAGCGTTCGACGCCGTGGATTTCAATCACGCGCTGAGTGCGTATCTCAACAGTTATGGCGGCGCATCGGCTTACGCACTTGGCGAGGGGTTTCGCAGCATCGGAGCCGAGGACAACTCGATCGTCATCTTCTCGGAGCTGATGGATTCCAACTCTCTGTTCCTCACGCCCAATGCCGACACCGTCTACTACATGGGTGTCATTGATTTGTCGAAAGGCCCCATGGTCGTTGAACAGCCCCCAAAGGGAGTGGGCACCATCAACGACATGTGGTTCGGGTGGGTGATCGACATCGGGTTTCCCGGTCCCGACCGCGGCGAAGGGGGAAAGTACCTCCTTCTCCCACCGGGCTATGACGGCCCGCTACCCGATGGTGGATTCTTCGTGGCGCGGTCAAAGACAAACCGCGTGCTCTATGCCTGCCGTGGTTATCTCGTCAACAACGACCCGAAGCCCACTGCTGATCTGGTCAGGAAGACTCTCAAAATCTATCCCTACGCGCCGGGAGCGTGGGGAACCGGCATCGCCACGGCGCTCGAGGGTAAGGTCAGGTTGGAAGTCAACCCGCCGGTTCCCGAAACCAAGTTCGTGGAAGCTGGCGGAAAGTCGTTCAATACGATTCCGCCAAGCGATGCCTCCTTTTTCGACATGATCAACGCAAATGTGCAGCAGGAGCCGGCGGACTCTTACAGTGTTGAACTCGCAGGGCAGCTAGCCGCCATCGGCATAGCGAAGGGAAAGCCGTTCAAGCCCGACGACCGGATGCGAAAGATTTTCGCCGACGCGGCAGCGGTCGGCAATGCGGCGAGTCGAGCACTTAACTGGCGGGCCGACGAAGTCGCCGGTTGGGCCTACTACCCCGGATCAGGCTGGTCGAACATGCTTTGGGAGGGCGGCGCCAATTTCGAGACGCCGCCGCCGATGATAGCGAGCGATGGCATGTTCAATCCACTGCCACCGACTGGCGCCCGCACGCTCAACTCCAAGACCGCATTCTATTACGCCTATACGCTCGACTCGCCGGGCATGATCATGCGGCTTCCCAAGGTCGGCTCCCAGTACCTGATGGGCTTTGTCGATGCCGATAAGAACTATTTCGACGGCGGCAAAACCTACAAAGTGACGCTGCCGCCGAACATCCCGGCGGCCGCGTTCTGGTCGTTCACACTCTACGACAACCAGACGCGCTCGATGCTGCAAACCCCGCAAGGTTATCCGCGTGCCGGAAGCCAGACCTATCCCTCTCCCGCCGCCGAGCCGGATGCAGACGGTTCGACGACGATCTATTTCGGACCGGCACCGCCTGAGGGTGTGAAACGCGGCAACTGGATTCAGACCATGCCTGGGAAGGGCTGGTTCACGCTCCTGCGGCTGTACAGCCCACTCGAGTCTTTTTTCACCAAGGAGTGGCGGCCGAGCGAGATAGAGCTTGTGAGGTAGGCGGCTATATGTCCGCCATGGGTCAAGCGGACCTTGGGAGCTGCGCTAAACACGTCTGCTTTCTGAGTAAGACGCGACCCCCTTGCCCGTCCGCAGGTCGTGAATGGGTTCACCGGTGAACTTGGTAGCGGAGGAGGGACTCGAACCCCCGACACGCGGATTATGATTCCGCTGCTCTAACCAGCTGAGCTACTCCGCCCCAGGGCGAAAGACCGAAAGGTCCGTAAGCCAATATATAGCGACTATGGCGACGAGCGCGATAGAGCGACGGGTGGCGGGCCCGCGAGAGCGCCCTACTCCGCCAATTGGCTCTGCAGGCGGCGATATAGGGTTCGCCAATAATGGCTGTCAAGCAAACGCCGCCCATGCACGAGCCCGCGGGCGACCTGCCATTTGATCCTCACCCTGATGGGCTCGGGCAGGCGGGCGCCAGCCGTCCGCGCCCTCACGGGGCGCCGCGCCGCTTGCGCCATGCGCGGCACCAGCCCAAACCCCGGCTCCTTGACGAAACGGAGCATGGTGAAGAGGCCGAGCGGCCGTAACGAGCGGCGCTCGGCAAGCCGGAGATCGTCGCACACGAGCACCTGGTCGAGCCCGAACACGGGGCGCCATCCGATGAAATCGGCAAACGGCGCGAGCCTCCGCTCGATCCACCCGCGCACCCCCTCGTCCTGGCTGAAATGATTGACGAGGATCACCTCGCCGCCCGGGGCACAGACGCGCTCGAGCTCGCGCATTACCCGCTCGGGTTCCGGCACCACCGTCATCACATGCATGGCGACGACCGTATCGAAGCTCTCGTCGGGAAACGCGAGAGCGCCCGCGTCCATCTCGTGCAGGGCCTCGACATTGCCGAGCTTCTTGCATGCGACCTTGTCTTGCGCCTTCGCCAGCATCTCGGGCGAGAGATCGATGCCGGTGATGCTGAGATGGCTGCCGTAGCAGGGGAGCGACAGTCCGGTGCCGACGCCCACCTCCAGCACCCTGCCCTTTCGCCGGTTGATGATGCGCACTGCGTGCTTGCGTCCCGTCTCGGCGACGAAGCCGAACGTCAAGTCATAGACGGGCGCCCAGCGGCGATAGGCATGACGCACGGACTCGACATCCATTACGGGGACCTTGTGAGCCACTTTCCCTCTCCGACCTCGAAGCGCGCTTCGGCGCCTTACTGCGATACGGCCGCAAGCGACTTTTCGGTCCGGCGTTCTACCGCGGGAACCGCCATGCCGTCTTGCGCCAGGTTGACGTCTCGCGCGGTTGACTTGATCCAGCCGCCGCCGAGAACCCGTTCGCCGCCCCCACTGGCGGCGTAAAAGACACAAGCCTGTCCGGGCGACACGCCGTCCTCTCCTTGTGCGAGCTCGACGGTGACACCGTCCACTTCGCTTAACAAGCGCGCCGGCTGTAACGGCCCGCTCGAGCGGATGCGCGCGAGGATCTGCTCCCCCTCGCCCGCCACGGCTGCGAGAGGCTCGTCGCCGAGCCAATTCACGTCGCGCAAGGCGAGGCTCCGCGTTAGCAACGCTTCGCGCGGACCGACCACGACCTCGCGCGAGGCGGCATCGAGCCTCAGCACGTAAAGCGGCTCGGGCGCCGCCACCCCGATGCCCTTCCGCTGTCCGATCGTGTAGTTGATGATCCCGCCGTGACGGCCGAGAACCCGGCCGTCGATGTGGACGATATTGCCGGCCTCGGCGGCTCCCGGGCGCAGACGCTCGATCACTTGCGTATAGCGGCCGGTGGGCACGAAGCAGATGTCCTGGCTGTCCGACTTCGCGGCCACGTCGAGCCCGAAATCGCGGGCAAGCTTCCGCGTCTCGTCCTTGTCGCGCGCGCCGAGCGGGAAGCGCAAGAAGGCAAGCTGCCGGCGCGTGGTGGCGAAGAGGAAATAGCTCTGGTCGCGCTCCTTGTCGGCGGCACGGTAAAGCTCCCACCCGTGCCGGCCCGGGGTGCTCCGCACATAGTGACCGGTGGCGAGCGCCACGGCGCCGAGGCTCGCGGCCGTCTCGAGCAGGTCGTGGAACTTGATCTTCTGGTTGCAGGCGACGCACGGCACCGGCGTCTCGCCCTGAAGGTAGCTGTCGGCGAACTCGCCCATCACCGCCTTGGCGAACCGCGCCTCGTAGTCGAGCACGTAATGGGGAATCTGCAATTTGTCGGCGACCCGGCGCGCGTCCTGGATGTCCTGGCCGGCGCAACAGGCGCCCTTGCGGCCGACCGCCTCGCCGTGGTCGTAGAGCTGAAGCGTGACCCCGACGACATCGTAACCCTCGGCCTTCATGAGGGCGGCGACGACCGAGGAATCGACCCCGCCGGACATGGCGACGACGACGCGGGCATCGGCGGGAGCGTCATTAAGGTGAAGACTGTTAAGCATTGGGGGCTGTACCGAAACCACGAAAATTCCTTCTGGAAGCGACGAAGGCCAGTCGGCTCGATATTGGGGTCTAACGCCAGTATAGTCGGTTGGTTTGGGACCCGTGCCCCTCTTTCTACTACCCCACCGGGCCGAACATAGGCACCAGCGGCATGTTAAGCAAGACACGGAGGCCTCCGCCGAGGTCCCGGCCGAGCCCCAAGAAGCTCGTGTTCTTCCTGTGATTTCAGCAAGTTTGGGCTATTTCCTTGCCGCTTCTTTTACCGGACGGCTTAGGCAAATCTTAAATGCGGCTTGTTAGCTTGCCCAAGAGTTGGGCGTTATACGAGCATGTTTGGTTTCTAGTACGATGACCGAGAATTTCAGGCCGCGCGTGAGATATGTGATCGGACCCGACGGCAGCCCTCTGACCGTCGCCGATCTCCCACCCCGCGACACCAAGCGCTGGGTCATCCGCCGCAAGGCCGAGGTCGTGGCCGCGGTGCGCGGCGGGCTCATCAGCCTCGAGGAGGCTTGCGAGCGCTATACGCTGACGGTCGACGAGTTTCTGAGCTGGCAGCGTTCGATCGACAAGCACGGCCTCCCCGGCTTGCGCGCGACCCGCATTCAGGAATATCGCGGAAGCTAACCGCCCTTATTCGGCTGCTTGGGTCTTCACCACAGCCGCGGCTGCGGCGGACTTCGGCATTGCCCTGCTGCAAGTCGTATCCCCGCGCTTCCAGCGCTCGACATCGTATTTCATCTTGGCGGCAAGGTTGGGCGGCATGTTGGCGTTCACGGTCCTCACGATCGTATAAGCGCCTTCCTGCTTGAAATCGATGGCGTAGGCGGCGTGACCGGCCCGGCCCAGGGCCTGCTTCTGATGGATGGTGATCTGCACCTTGCGGCCGCTTGGGCTGACATCGGCCCGATAGACGTGGTTCGGCAGAAGCGGATCGACGGCATTGAACCAGCAGCTCTTGACGCGGCCGCCGAGCAGAACATAGGCGTCGATCGGCTTCGCGGCCGCGATCGACATCTCTCTCGGCGGCGCGGGCACCGCGCTCGTGCTTTCATTCGAGGCTGTCATCGAGGTCCCGTCGGCTGGACCGCTTCCGAGCCAACTGCCGCCGAAGCCGCTCGGACGCAATCCGCATCCGGCGGCGAAGAGAAGCACTAGAACCGCAACAACGCTCGACCGTACGACTCGTGACAAGGCACCCGTTCCCGCCGCTTTAATCCCGGAAGTTCACATATTGCAGGGGTTGGTCCAGAGACAGCCCCTTCAAGTGCTGGATGACAGACTGCAAATCGTCGCGCTTCTTGCCCGACACCCTGAGCTCGTCGCCCTGCACGGTGACTTGCACCTTGAACTTTCCATCCTTGACTTCTTTTACGAGGCGCTTGGCCAGCTCCCGATCGATGCCCTGGCGGATCAGAGCCTTCTGCCGCACCGCCTGCCCGGCAGCCTTCTCCTTGGGCTTGTAGTCGATCACGCCCACGTCGATCTTGCGGCGGGCCAGATGGCCTTGCAGAAGCTCGTGCATCTGTTTGAGCTTGAGGTCGTCGTCGGCATTGAGCGTGATTTCCGCCCCGTTGCGTTCGACTCGCGACGTCGAGTTCTTGAAGTCGTAGCGCTGGTTCATCTCGCGGGTCATGTTGGCGAGCGCATTGTCGACCTCGGCGAGATCGGTCTTCGAAACGATGTCGAAAGACGGCATTGTCAGCCCAACCCTGCCAACGAGTTACGATATAGCGGAGTCGATTCGCCGCCTCGCCCCCTAGGACCTGAGGCTCCCGATCAGCTCGCCACGCGCTGGGCTACGGCCACATCGAGATCCGAGGCGCCCCTCGCCTCTTCGAGCCGCAGCCGTTCCGCGTCGCGCTCCTCGAGCAGCTCGATCTTCTTAAGCTCCTGGCAGGCTTCATCGAGATCGCCGCGGGCGGCGGCAAGTTTCGCCGCGAGGTTGGCCGCCGATGTCGCCAAGTTGTCGCGCCGCTGCATGGCGGCCTTGGCAAAGGTCGGATAGGCGTAATGATTGACGTCCGAGACGCCGGCGCGCTCCTGCTCGATGGCGATCTGGCGGTCGAGGTCGGAGGCCATGTGATTGAAGTCGCCGATCATGCTTTCGATCTCGGCGACTTTCCGGCGCTTCTCTTCGACTTCGAAGCGCCTCAAGCGGATCAGTGCGTCCCGTGACTTCATAACTCGGTACCCTCAATCATTTCACACCCCGTCCTGGAAAAATTCAATACTCATATCGGCTTAGTGCCGGTTGGTGCGCCAGGCCGCCGTCCCGCTACCGTTCCAGACTGGCGCGTCGCCCTCAGAGGCCCTGGGCAGGGTCGGCCCCCTGCCGCTTGAGCCCGATCATCGCCGACAGGGCTTAAGGGCCGGTAAACCATATGGCTCGCATTTAACCGATGGCCGCGAGGCGGCAGAGGGGACGGGATGGTTAGCGTTCCCTGAACGGATGGTTAGGCATTCGCTATCGACTTAGCTTTTGTTAACTATTGGCCACTAATTTGTTGATTCGGATTAACCAATCGGCGTGGCGTTTGAGGGTCGGGGAACAAGCCGGGACTGCGAGGAGACGGGGGATTTTGACATGCGGGTTCTTCTGATCGAGGACGACAGCGCGACCGCGCAAAGCATTGAGCTGATGCTGCAGTCGGAAGGCTTCAACGTCTACAAGACTGACCTCGGGGAAGAGGGCGTCGACCTCGGCAAGATCTACGACTACGACATTATTCTACTCGACCTGAACCTGCCCGACATGAGCGGCTATGAGGTGCTCAAGACGCTCCGGGTGAGCAAGGTCCAGACGCCGATCCTGATCCTTTCCGGGCTGGCTGGGATCGAGGACAAGGTGCGCGGCCTTGGCTTTGGCGCCGACGACTATATGACCAAGCCCTTCCACAAGGACGAGCTGGTCGCCCGCATTCACGCCATCGTCCGCCGCTCCAAGGGCCATGCCCAGTCGGTGATCCAGACTGGCGGGCTCAAGGTCAATCTCGACACCAAGACGGTCGACGTGAACGGCCAACGCGTGCATCTGACGGGCAAGGAATATCAGATGCTGGAGCTGCTTTCGCTGCGCAAGGGCACGACCCTGACCAAGGAGATGTTCCTGAACCATCTCTATGGCGGCATGGACGAGCCCGAGCTCAAGATTATCGACGTCTTCATCTGCAAGCTCAGGAAGAAGCTCGCGGCCGCGACCGGCGGTAAGCACTATATCGAGACGGTGTGGGGCCGCGGCTATGTGCTGCGCAATCCCGAGGACGAATCCGAAGCCGCCTGACACTTCTCTCGTTCGAGAACTTAAGGCGCGATGGCCGGGGACCTCCCGGCCATTTGCTTTAGCTCGGCGGCCCCTGCCCTCAGGCCATAGACTCGAACTCTGCTGCCAGCAGATTTGCTTGGCGTCCCGCAGCGTTTAGCCGAAGGCCGACTACTGCGGGGGATACACGCCGCACGACTGGCTTTCAAGCGACTGGGGGGCCTGAGCGTGCCAATTGCTCACGTGATACGAGCAGGCAGCGGTCGAAGACCCTTTTTGCAATGTTACAAGCACGATCGCATTGGCTACTCCCATCCACCTTTCAGCCATGTCGATAGGGATCAGCAGGATGTTCTTGATTTCATAACCAGTACCTATGAGGTGTTTGAAGCTTACCAGTTGCTCCGCTCGAACCCCCGGCCCAATCGCCAGAATGATCGCGACAACCGCAAACAATAAGAGTTGGATCGCTTTCCTTCGCATTGCATCCTCCCTGATGAGGCGCGCAAATTCTTCAGCATATTTCTGATCACGGCCTTCGGTGGAGGTAAGCGTTCGCTACAAAAACCACCGTTGCCAAGATCGGGCGCGGACAGCGTTCCGGTGCTGTTGGCGGCGCCGACAGACCGTTGACTTGTCATGGCAGCTTGGTCCAGGGCGTGCAGGTGATCGCCCATTTGCCGTCCTTGGTATCGGGAAAGCACATGCTGATGTGCCCCTTGGCGTTGTCCACAACGAAGACCGCGGCAATCGGGGGCAGAAAGTTGACACGTGGATCGGCGGGACCGGCGGGTGCCATGGAATAGCCCGACGATTCGGCTGAAGCCGGCCTGGCGAGACAGATAATGGCCACGGCGGCAAGCACGGCAGCGAATAGTGCGTTCATACGCATGACGTTCCTCCCTTGTTTGCAAACTCAATCCTCCAGCCTGGCCCCGGCACGGTGTTCCTGAAATGCCTTGTGCGCCTAACGGTAGTTGGCCTCAATCCGGCTAATGTCGGCGAGCGATGCGCAACCAAAAGGCGTGCCAAGCGAAAAGAATTCGCCCGGCTGGCCGATACGGGACAGCGTGCTGGCCTTAAAATGAATCGCAATCTCGATGGCACGGTCGCTGCCGTTTCTGAGCCCCTCCCGGCAAGCGCCGGGACCGCTGTCTTCGGCGCAGATGGCGCGGCAGGCATCTCCCGCGCAGGGCGCGCTGACGGCAACCTTGCAAGCCGGCTCCTGGATTGGCTTCGCTGTGGCAGACGGCTTGTCGGCAGGCTTCGCCGTCGTTTCGGGCGCGCCGTAGTTCGCGGTGTAGGCAGCGATATCGCCCACTTTTTTCACACAGCCCGATGCCCGCATGAGCTCGGCTCTGAACACCGCTTGTTTGCCTCCAGTCAGAGCCACATAGATGCTGGTGTGATGACCGGTGACCCGGGCCCCCGACGCTCGTTGAGCCTGTTCGGCGGTCGCGAGGGCCTTGCACGCTCGGTGTCGCTCTTCGAATTCCGGTGATACCTGGACGCCCATTGCCCGCAGCACGTCGGCATTCGGCGTTTGGGCACATTTCGAAGCCTCTTCGCTTGCCGCTGCTTTCTCCGCATTTGCGCCTTCAAGCGCCAGGGTCAGCGTCTCAGTGCCAATCGTCACGGTGGCTGTCACGGGCCTGTCGCTTTGGCTCTGCAACCACACGCAGCCGCCGAAATCCTCCAGTGAAACATGCCCGCAGGCTTCACCGTCACAGGACACTTTCCTCATTCCAAAAACATCTTCGGGCTTGACCAGCACTTCCCCCGGTCTGGCTTCAGTGACATGGCGCGCGACAAAGCCCTCAGGCATCTGAAGCAGGGGGCACCTGCCTTCGAGGTCCTTGGTGCCGCCAGGGGGCAGGGGTGGGTCGTCAAGACCGATTCCGGCGAGCCCTCCGCCCTTCATTTTGACGAAGAGCTCGATGGGCCTAGTGCCAGTGTTCCTTATGACGCACTCGGTAATGTCGAGATCGCCGCAGGCGTCACCCCGACAATTCGAAAGCGGGGTCGCCGTGCTCGCTGTCGAGAATGCGAGCATGGCGAAACCAAGGACGCCGATAGCGCAGCAACCGCGGAGCTCGATTCCAAAGGAGGAGGCGGCACACATGGACTGCGACCCTCCGTTCGTGGGTCAGCCCGAAAACGGCCTCGACCCAACTATATCTGCCAAGGTGCCATGACACAAAGACGTGAAATGTCCAGGCGCGATATCGCTGCGCCAAGGCGCCGAATGCCCGGAATCAGCGTGCCGGGGGCGTGCAGACGACCTGCATGGGATCGACCTCAGCGATGCAGCTGCTTATTTCGCCGGTCCGCCGGTTCACCCGGTCCACGCTGCTGCTATTCGTCTCGAACTTCTCCTTAGACGCACGTGTGCCGCCGTTTCGCCAACTTCTGGTCAGGATCAGTCGGGCTGCGGTTTTTGAATCGTGCTTGGGTCAACTGCGGGCTTGGTCCCGCCGCCTTCCGGCGCCATGAGCGTGGTGCCCGCTTCGAATGTGGATTCGGGCTTGGCACCGAGGCTGGGCAGGGGAGACGCGGCGTAGTCAAGCGCCGTCCCTTTGTAGGGCCCGACAATGACCTTCATGACATTCCCCGGCACCAACAAGACCTTGACGGTTCCCTTGTCGGGAATGTCGAGAACGGTGTCGTCGTTTAGGACGTCCAGTGTGGTAATGCCGGGGACATCCGACGACAGCACATGCACATCGCCATGGGCTGTCGATGCCGGGATCAGAGCCGCCCCCGCCAGTAGCGCGAGCCGAGCGTAGTGCCAAGCCGATAGAGTCTTCGCCATGGTGGCCCTCCTTTCGCATAGAGGAATCTGAGTACGGCCGTGTAATTCCGATAGAGCCTATCGATGCCAACCCCTAGGCTGATGGACGCCAGCCATGCGGCCAGCGCGGTCGTATAGGGCATCAAGAGATGCCCAAACTTGAACATCACGATGCCGCAGCCAACGAGCAGCGCCGAACCGACAATAGCGATCGTTCTCGGAAAGCGACCGAGCCCGAAGCGCTTACTCAGCTGGAAGCCGGCGATCGCGACAACAAGCAGGAGCAGGAACTCCTCGAGGGGATTGAATTTCCGCAACCACCGATCGTCGTCGACGAGCTGAGCGACGATCTGGGCATGGACCTTGACGCCCGGGGTGCGTGCCTCGTCAGCGACGGCCATGGGCGTCAGATGCCGGTCAAGATCGACGAGATCGGCACCGATGAGCACGATCTTGTTCCTAAGGCCCTTCGTCAATAACTTGGCGACGTCCTCGGGCTGCCCCAGGATTTCACTGGCCTCGAGTTCGTAAAATGTCAGGCTTCCGTCCCACGGGGGAAGCAGCCATGCGATGTAAGGGGTTCGCGGTGTGGCGCCGTGCCGTTTGACGGCGGCAAGCACTTCCGCGAACGGCCGTTGTCCGGTTTCCTCGTTGGCCTCCTCGGCCATTTGCCGGACGACTTGATCGCTGATGCCATAGATGTTGGTCTTGCGCTCGAAATAGACGTGCCCGGTGGGCACCCCGGCTTTTTCGAGAAACTGCCGATGGAATTCCAGCTGCTCTTTCGGCAGGGGAATATTCTCGTCGATCGCTCCAAGGACCACTTTGCTCCCTGAGGCATTCACCTCCTTGATTGCGGCCAACAGATCGGCGTCTTTCTCGGGATCCGTCTTTCGCACGAACGCAAAATCGATCCCGATCGCTGCCGGCTCCGCGTTTGCAACAACACGGATCAGCTTGGCGAGGACTCCGCGATCGATGGGAATGCGGTAGGGCAGCTTCGCAAGGGTCTTATCGGAGATAAGAACTAGCGCGACATGGTCGTGCTGCGATGGTTTACGCGTGGAAAAGAGCGCCGTCCGCCAGTCTGCCGTCCAATGCTCCGCCGCCTTGATAACACCGACATGGGAAAGCAAGAGGATTCCCACGGCGATAGCGAACACGCAAACAAGCCAGAAAAGTCGCGGTGTAGAGCCCGCAGATTTGGCGCGAGGAGAGGCCACGGGACAGCCCCATCAACTTAAACGGGCGGGCATCCAAGTTCTACACATTACCACTGAGGCGGTCCGCGCGGCAACGGAGGGGATTTAATGACTCCCCGTTCTAGATCAGCCCGACCGCATGAAACTTGGCTTCGATGATGTCGCGGTCGAAGGGCTTCATGATGTACTCGTTGGCGCCCGCCGTGATCGCGCGGGTGATATGCGCTGCGTCGTTCTCGGTCGTGCAGAAGATCACCTTCGGCGCGCTGCCGCCACGCTCGCGGCGGAGCGCGACGAGAAAGGCAATGCCGTCCATGATCGGCATGTTCCAGTCGAGCAGCACGGCGTCGGGCATCGCGAGCCGGCATTGATCCAACGCATCGCGCCCATTCTCGGCCTCGGAGGCCGTGAAATTGAGTTCCTCCAAGATGCGTCTCGCCGCCTTGCGGATGACGGCGCTGTCATCGACCACCAGGCAATGTTTCATTGCGGGCAGCATCGCCTCGATCGCGGATTAAGCCGCCTTCAACTCGACCTCGCCTTCGCGAGCCTCGGCGGTGACGACCATCCCGGAGGCTGCGGCAACACGTCTGGCGTAATAGGGCTGGATCGAATGGGTATCGACGGTCACGCCATTGGCGCCGGACAGGAGGCTCCGCACCTGGTCGGCAAGCCGTGCCCCATCGCCCGTGGCCCTAATGACGAGACTGACGCCGGGCGGAGTGCCTTCGATCTCGACATTGACCGTTCCCCCCCGCGGCAACGCCATCATTCCGAGCGCCACGAGGTTGAGGAGGAGCTTGACCTTGTTCTTCGGCAGAGTTGTCGCGGGGCCGCGCCAGCTGATGCGATGCTTGCCGTTCCCCTCGACGAAGTCGCGGGCGACCTTCTCGGCATCGCGGAGATCGATTTCGGCGCCCGCCGATCCCGCCGCGCCGAAAGCGAGCCGCGCGAATTGAAGTTTGGCTGAGGCCTGCGCCGCGCTCTTGCGGATGAGATCCATGGCGGCCTCCCGCAAGGCCTGATCGGGCTCGTCCCCCAGCATCTCCAGCCCATTGGCGATGGCCGCCACGGGATTGATCACGTCGTGGCAGATGCGGCTCGAGACCAGCGCCGCAAGCTCAAGATCGCCGAGTGCCGCCGGCTCGGTCATAGTCTCCTCCTTCGCTTCCGCTTCTTGCGCGGAGATGACGTGGCTCGCACCCGTTTTTCTGTTACATGGGAGGCCGCACCTCCACTCCCTCACGCCGCATCGAGAGGCGCGGTCGAATCAATCCGGTACGGAACCATCTTGCCTTGACAGGCCCGATAGAGACAACAGCATCGGAGAAGGCTCCGGTGACGGCCGGCTTCAACTTCGGCCGCGCCGCTTCGCTCCTTACCGATGCCGCAGCGCGCGCCGGCGCTGCCATCTTGCAGCATTATCACGGGGCGGCTGAGGTCGAGCTCAAGGGGGATAACAGCCCGGTCACGCGCGCCGACCGCGAGAGCGAGAAGATCATCCTCGCGGCGCTGGCGGAGCTTGCGCCCGAGGTGCACGTGGTTTCCGAGGAGGCGCATTGCGGGGCGTCGGGCCCGCTCGGCGATCTCTTCTTCCTCGTCGATCCCCTGGACGGCACCAAGGAGTTCATTCAGAGGCGGAGCGATTTCACCGTCAATATTGCCCTGATCGAGGACGGCCGCCCGCGATTTGGCCTCGTCTATGCGCCTGCGCGCGCGCGTCTTGCAGTCACGATCGAAGCGGGCAAGGCCATCGAGGTCGCGCTTCCTCCAAACGGTGCGGGCGCCGAGCTCGGCCGCCTCCGGCAGAAGGCCCTTCATGCCCGCATTGCCGGCAAGACCGGACTGACCGCGCTCGTCAGCCATTCCCATCTCGATGCGAAGAGCGAAGCCTTCCTGGCCAAGCTCAAGATTACCGAGCGAACGGGCCTCGGCTCGTCGGTCAAGTTTATTGCCATCGCCAGTGGCGAGGCCGACGTTTATCCAAGGTTCAGCCCCACCATGGAATGGGATACCGCGGCGGGACAGGCCGTGCTCGAGGCCGCCGGCGGCAGCGTCGTCGACACCGACGGCCAACCCCTCCGCTACGGCAAGACCGAGGAGGGCCTGCGCAATCCAAGCTTCATCGCCTGGGGGCGGGGCGGCTCCTAAATCCCCACCGGCCGGCGACGCGCTAAGCGCAGCAACAAGCCACGCTTTGGTAACGGTTTAAGCAAATTATAGGGATCGCGAGCCGGGGCCCGCGACGCCGTCGTGCCACGCTCGTTCAAATCCCGGAGGGCACGTCATGCGTTTTCAGGTTCCCGCTACCGCCGCTCTTATCGCCATTCTGTCCGTTCTCGCCCCGGTCGCCGCGGCTGACGACAGAAGCGGGGCCGGATCGAATGTTCGCCTGGCGCAAGCCGAAGGCCCGATGGTGATTACGCCTCGGCCCTATCCCAACCAGCCCGGGACCTACGCGTCCCCCCCGGGCCAGAACGGCTATGAGCCAGGCGCTCCGGGATCGGACTATGAGCCGATGCCGCGGAGCGGGCCCTATGCCTCACAAGAGAGCGGAAGCGAAGGCACGTTCACGGCGGAGGAGATCAAGAATGCCGGTCACCGCTTCTTTGGCCGCGTGTCCATGGAGTTCGCCGGCGTCGTCGAATATGCCTTCCAGCGCGCCGGGCGGCCTAACGGCTACATCCTGGGCGAGGAAGCCGGAGGCGCGTTCGTCGCCGGCCTACGTTATGGCGAAGGCACCCTCTACACCAAGGACGCCGGCAACCACCGGGTGTTCTGGCAGGGCCCCTCCATCGGCTACGACTTTGGCGCCGAGGGTTCGAAGACGATGGTGTTGGTCTATGACCTTCGCAGTCCCGGGGAGATCTTCGCCATGTATGGCGGCATCGACGGCTCGGCGTATATCATCGGCGGGGTGGGCATAGCCTTCCTCAACCGCGATCACGTGACGCTGGCTCCGATCCGCTCGGGCGTCGGGTTGAGGTTGGGGGCCAATCTCGGTTATTTGAAATATACCCGCGAGCCTACCTGGAATCCGTTCTAGTTTGGCGCTAAGGAAACCTAGCGGAGGCCTTGTTTCAGCGGTTTGCGCCGAATTGGCGCCAATTTTCCGCGCGATTCTGCCAATTGCGCGCCGGCTTGGTGGCGCGTAGCCGGCGCCGAACCAGGGAGCGCTGAGTTCGATGATCGACGCCTTGCTATTCGGAGCTCTCGGCTTCCTCTTGGGATGCCTGCTCGCGCTCATCCTCGCCCCGCCTCTGTGGAACCGCGCGGTGAAGCTCACCACGCGCAGGCTCGAGGCGACCATGCCGATGACGTTGAACGACATCCAGGCCGACAAGGATCAGCTGCGCGCCGAATTCGCCATCGAACTGCGTAAAGTCGAGGTTGCGCTCGACAAGGCCAGGGAGAAGGCCGCGCGCGAGCTCATCGAGGCGAACAAGCGCCGCGGGGAAATCGCGATGCTCAATACCGACCTCGCCTCGGTCAAGGCGAAGTTGCAGGAGAACGAGAACGCGAACCGCGTTCTGCAGCAGACCATCAAGCGCCGCCTGCCCGATCTCGACACCCGGCTCAAGGCCGCGAAGACGGCGTTGTCCGAGCTGGAGTCGGTGAATTCCGAGCTGCGCACCACGATTGCGTCTCAGTCCGAGGCGCTGAAGACCGCGCGCACGACCCTGCACAATCAGCGCGCCGATATCGATCGCTTGCGCACCGCGCTGGAAAGCGGGAGCGGCGCCGCTCTACGAGGATTGGGGAGGCCCGACGCACGCACGCTTGCCGAGAGCCAGCGCTTGAGCTCGGAGTTGTCCAAAGCGCAGGAAGAACTCGCGCGCGCCCAAACGAGCGCCCAGGAGAGTGCCCTGCTCCGCCGTGAGCTGAGGCGCCTCGCCTCGCAAATCCTCGCCGTGGCGCGCTCGCAAGGTCTGACGCAGGCCCAGGGACCGCAGGCCGTAGTCGAGGTCGCCGAAGCGTATGCCGAGGAGGCCGCAGCGGAGCAGCCTGAAGCCGAGCCGCCACACGCAGAGCAGCGTAGCCAGCCGGTGCAGAGCCAAAACGGGGCCGGACACCCGGTCAAGGACGTTTCCGAGACCGGCGTCCATTCTGTGGCGGCGGCGATGGGAAGCGCCAAGCATCATGACGAGAATGCCGCGCACGAGCCCGATGTCACGGCGGACGTCGCGCCCGAGCCGAAAAACTTTGCGCGGAAATTCGTCGCGCGGCGAGAGGCACGGCGCGCTCGCAAAGGGCGCGGCACGAGCCTCAGCGACAGGCTCAAGGGTCTTGTCGCCGAGCGCACCGAGAATTGAGCGAAATTCAATCTTCAGGTGTGAAGGAAGTCTCGCCCGCCGCCTCGTAATCTGAGCGCGGTCAGCCGGTCGCTAAAGACGGCGCCGGTATCGATCCCGATGCGGTTCGGCAGGATCACCGGTAGCCGCACCGGGGTATGTCCGTGCACGACGATCTTGTCGAACGACCCGGCGTGATCGAGGAAGGGACCTCTGATCCAAATCAAATCCGCTTCGGATTGCTCCGCGAGCGGCACGCCCGGCCTCACCCCCGCATGGACGAAGAGGTAGTCGCCGAAGGTGACGCTGAGATGCAAATTCTTGAAGAAGCGAAGATGCGACTCTGGCAGCGCCTTGGCGAAGGCCTGGCGCCAAGCCTCGGGATGAGCGGCGCCCCGGGCTAGCGCCTGGGTATCGACGCCGTAAGACTCCATCGTGGCCTGCCCGCCATTGACCAGCCAATGTTCGAGATGCCAAGCGTCCTCAAGGAAATCGAGCAGGATGGCCTCGTGATTGCCTTTGAGAAAATGAGTCTCGAAGCCCTTCGGCGGGCTTTCTATCAGGTCTGCGACCACGCCCCTGCTGTCGGGCCCGCGATCGACATAGTCTCCGAGAAAGACAAGCGTGCGCCGCCGCGTATCCGCGTGCGCGCCAGCATCGGCCTCGATCTGCTCGAGCAGGCTGCGCAGCAAGTCGAGGCGCCCGTGAATATCGCCAACTGCATAGAGGAGAAGACCCTCCGGCAAAGCCGGATGGGCCAAGCCTGAAGAAACCGGCAGTGTCATGCCGCCACTCTAGTCGAACCCGGTCCCATCGGGTTTCCTATTCGTGCATGCGGCTAAGCGGCAGCATTCCCCTTCCCGCGCCGGTTCCTTGGCTCGCTAGGCGCCCTCGGATTTTCCAAGGATTTCGTGGTAAATCTTCGTCGACAGGCCGAACACCGTTTTCACGCAGCCGCTCTTGAGTCCGATGAACAGCACCATCTCCCCGTCGCGGAGTTGGTCATCCTCGGTGATGACATAGAGCTTCTCGATGTTGAGTGGCGGGAATCCCTTGAGCATAGCGGCGCGCTCCTCGAACGTCGCGAGAGCACTCCCTTCGAACTCATCGTATTTGGCATGGACCTGTTCGATCGCGGCAAGGATCTCGCGCTCGGACTTGCACGCGACAGGCGGAAAAATCGGGCCGTCGTCGTTGTAATAGGTCGTGCCGTAGGACTGGACGACCGGGTCGAGCTTCCGAGAATAGGCTTGGAGAGCGGCAAGCCCGATCAGCACGCCGGCAAGTGCAAGTCCCGCGCCCACTCTCGGCGAGACCGGCATGTCACGTACTCCGCCCTAGATCACGGAATCCGTTTCGCAGATTACTGTGTCTCTGTGGCCGCACTCTGGCAGCTTATACCCAATGACCGTGCCTGTCCTGAGGTCCACGATAGGGCTCGGGCAGCCGATGCGCCAGACCCGCCACGGCGTATTCCGGTGGCTCTGGTCCCAGTCGGTCGCAAGGCGGATACCGGCGCGCGCGCATTGCGACGCGAGCGCGAAATTGGCATTGAGCGCCGGAGCAGGCTTGTGATCCTGGCTGAGCTGGGCACCTTCGGCCGGATCGAAAAGCTGGATTTCGTGACGCCGGCACACCATCATCGAGTGTTCCGTCGCCCACGCGCGATTCTCGTAATTGGTAAAGGCGGCGTTCTGGTCCGGAGGACCCGCAATAATCGTTTTGCAGGCGATGAGCACAAGCACCGAAGGGATTTGGACCGCCATGGCTAGGCCCTCCCTTTGGTCAAGCGGTTGAGGGCTTGCGGTGGCGCCGTTGGTGGCTGCCGCCTGGCTTGGGCGGATACGAGCCGGCGCGACGCGGCGGCCGGTGTGAGGTCTGTCAGCATCTTCAGGGCCTCCCAATGGAGTTGATGGGTAAGCACCGCTTACTTCTCCGGCCCTTCCTCCGGGCCGGACTCTTCGCCCTTGACGCATTCCTCCATGTTGCAACGCGAAATTAGTCGCGTGATTTATGTACAGCCTGCGACGCCTTAACCCAATTAAAGAACTGGTCCAAAGGCCACTTTACCAGCGATCCTATGATTTCGCAATTGCGATATTGCGACGCAGCATCCGAATCGCATCTTTGTTAAAGTATGCCTAACGGCGTCGGCCCGATAGAGCAGCGCAGCAACACACCAGGACTTTTCTGTCACGGCCTTGGAACGTCCAGGAAGGCGGACAGTCCCTTGGCCGGGGCTGCGAGGCGCCTAACGAGAGCCACAATTGCCTCGCCTGAGTAGATTTCCTTGCCAAGACAAACCGGTGAGCCGGCCTATGCCCGCGGCCTTTGGCGGGTCTACTATCCGGCGGCGGAACGCCAGTTCGGGGTCTCGGGGGTACCGGCGTATGGAGAGGTTCAGGGCGCAAGCGGAACGCGCGACCGCTGCTCTTCCCCGCATTCAGGTCGTCGTCCGCACAGTCGAACGCCGGCTCGTCGCCGCGTTGCATGAACGCGCCCAAGGGCACGCGGCTCTCTTCGTCCATTGGCGGGGCGCGCTGCCCGCAGGTTCGGCCACGTCAAATCATTCGGCGATGTCATGTTAAGAGACATCAGCACGCGCAGAAAGCTGTTCCTGCTTTGCAGCGCGTTTGTCGTCGCTATCGTCGTCGCGATTTACATCTCGATTGCCGAAAAGCGAATTTCAATTGACTTTGCCCGCAAGGAGATCGTTGGCGTCGATCATATCGAGCAGTTCCGACCGATTTATGCCGCGCTGATCCCCAACCCTCTCAGCCAAACCTCGCCCCCGCCATTTCCCGACACGACAATATACTCGAGCGCCGAGTCCACATCGACGTCACCGGATAGCCTGCGCACCGCTGAACTTGAGGAGTCGCTGGAGAGGACGCTGCGCAGAATTTGGTCGGGTCAGCTGACGGGTGATGCGCAGCGGAGCGTTGCCGCCGAAGCACTGGCCAAGACCGCGCAAGTGATCGCGCGTGTCGGCGACGATTCCAACCTCGCGCTCGATCCCGAACTCGACAGCTACTATTTGCAAGACATCTTGGTGCGGCAGATGCCCAAGTTGCTCGGCCAGCTCGGCGACGTGTGGAGCCTCGAGAGCAGCTCTCAGCTGGCGACGACGCCCGACCGTCAGACGCGCCTGCTCACCCGCGTCGCGATAGCCGAAACGACGGCGCAGGAACTCGCGCGAAGCTTGACCTCCGCCTATCGGGGCGATGTAAGCGGGACATTGCGGCGAGGCACCGAAGCGACGATGGCCGTCATGCTGTCGAGCGTCAGCGCCTATCTCGGCAGCGTGGATGAGAGCCTAACCCAACCGGAAACGTTCGATCGCGCCGCGCTCGAGCCGCTGTGGACCAGCGTGGCGGAGGACGCGCTCACGGCCTGGTCGGGCGGACTGACCGACCTCCGAGGCCTCCTGAACCAACGCATCGATGGCCTGATGGGCAGGCTTTACTGGAGCCTTGTCATCATGGGAACCCTCGCGGCGCTCAGCATCCTGCTCGCCGTCATGACTCACCGAAGCATCGTGCGTCCGCTCGCGCGACTCGAAGATTTGGCAAACCGCGTGCGGAATACGAAGAACTACAGCCACCGCGTTGACTACGAGAGCAAGGATGAGATCGGGCATTTGGCGGCCGCCTTCAACGAGATGCTGGGTGAGCTCGATCAGGCGCGCAGGCGCGAGCTCGCGGACCGGGCCGAGCAAGCGGCGCGCAAACGGCTGGACGTCCTGCTTGATGCCTCGCCGGCAGTCATCTACTGCCGTTTGGCCAGCGGCGACTATCCGCCGACCTTCGTCAGCGAAGGCATCACCCGGCTGTTCGGCTCCACGCCGCGCGAATATCTCGAGAATCCCTATCTTTGGCGCGATCGGGTTCACCCTGACGATGTCCCGCGTATCAATGACTGGGTCGACAAGATGTTCGAGAGCGACAAGCGCGCGCTCGAATATCGCATCCGCCGCCCCGACGGCACCTATTTCTGGGTGAATGACGAGCAATATGTCCTCCGCGACAATGACGGCAAGCCGATCGAAATCGTAGGGTCGTGGACCGACATCACCGAACGCAAGGAGGCCGAAGAAGCCCGCGAACGCGCCCGTCAGCGGCTCGATCTCTTGCTCCGCGCCGCCCCCGTCGTGGTCTACAGTTTCTCCGCGACCGGCAATTTCGCACCGACTTTCGTCAGCGCCAGCATCGGCCCGATGCTCGGCTACCGCGTCGATGAATACCTCAAAGGTGCCGATTTCTGGCGCAGCCGCGTCCATCCCGACGATTTGCCCGAGATCGAGGCAAAGCAGTCCGACGTGTTCCGGCACGGCGAGCATTTGACCGAGTATCGCTTCCGCAAGAAGGACGGCACGTATTGCTGGGTCAGCGACGAGCAGCAACTCATTCGTGACAAGAATGGCCGACCGATCGAAGTCGTCGGCTCGTGGAGCGACATCGACGCCCGAAAAGCGGCCGAGCGGGCCTTCCAGGCCGCGCAGGAAGAGCTGAAGAAGGCGACCGCGGCCGCCTTGGAGGCGAGCGAGGCCAAGAGCGCCTTCCTCGCCAATATGAGCCACGAAATCAGGACGCCGATGAACGCCATCATCGGCCTTTCCCATCTCGCGCTCAGGACCGATTTGACGCCGCGCCAGCGTGACTACGTGCTCAAGATCAAGAGTTCCGGCCAGCATCTTCTCGGCATCATCAATGACATTCTCGATTTCTCGAAGATCGAGGCCGGCAAGTTGTCGATCGAAAATATCGACTTCGATCTCGACAAGGTGCTGGAGAATGTCGGGAACCTGATGTCGGAAAAGGCCTCGGCCAAGGGGCTCGAGCTGATCTTCGAGGTCGAGCCGGCCGTTTCCGCGCATTTCCGCGGCGATCCGCTGCGGCTCGGACAAATCTTGATCAACTTCTGCAACAATGCGGTGAAATTCACCGATAGCGGCGAGGTTGCCGTCAAGGTTCGCGTTCTCGAGGACAGCGCCGACGCCCAACTCGTCGAATTCTCGGTGAGCGACACCGGTATCGGCATGACCGAGGCGCAAATCGAGCGGCTCTTCCGCGCCTTCGAGCAGGCCGATGCTTCCACGACGCGCAAATATGGCGGCACCGGCCTTGGCCTCGCCATCTCCAAGCAGCTGACCGAGTTGATGGGGGGCCAGGTTTCCGTCGAAAGCGAGCCCGGCAAGGGGAGCACGTTCCGCTTCACGGCCCGGCTTGGCAAGGGGATCGCGCTCGCGCGCCCGCGTCTCCTCCAGTCAGACCTGAGCGGGCGCCGCGTGCTCATCATCGACGACAACCACCATGCGCGCGCCGTCCTGGCAACAATGCTCACCAACATGTCCCTCGTCGCCGACGAAGCAGCCTCGGGCGAAGAGGCGATCGGGATGATCCGCCAGGCCGCCAGGGCCGGAAGAGGCTACGAGATCGTCTTCATCGATTGGCAGATGCCGGGCATGAACGGCGTGGAGACCGGCAAGCGCATTCTCGCTTTGCCCGACCTCGAACCCAGCCCCCATCTCGTGATGGTGACCGCCTATGGCCGCGAGGAGGTTCTGAAGCAAGCCGAGGAAGTCGGCTTCGAAAATGTCCTGATCAAGCCCGTCACGTCGTCGATCTTGTTCGACACCGCCGTCGTTGCTTTGGGCGCCGACAGCAGCAACATGGAGATCGCCGCGGCCGGTCCTTCTTTCGATATCGACCGCATGAGCGGCGCGCGGATCCTGTTGGTGGAGGACAACGAGATCAACCAGGAAGTGGCGATAGGCCAGCTCGAGGATGCCAAGGCCTTCGTCGACCTGGCCGAGAACGGCGAGGTTGCGCTCGAAATGATCCGGGCCAACGACTATGACGCCGTGCTGATGGATATGCAGATGCCGGTCATGGACGGCATCGAGGCCACGCGCGTGATCCGGTCCAATCCGCGCTTCCGCGATCTCCCGATCATCGCCATGACCGCCAATGCGATGGCTTCCGACCGCATCATGTGCCTTGAGGCTGGCATGAACGACCACATCGCCAAGCCCATCGATCCCGACCAGCTTTTCGGCGTTCTCTTGCGCTGGATCCGCCGCACGGACGGCGACGGCGGGCCCGCGCGCGGCACGGCGGCGCACCCTGAGGCGAGTCAGGCGGACAGTATTGAGCTTGCCGTGCCTGGCATCGATATCATCGCGGGCTTGAAGCGAAGCGGCGGCAATCGCAAGCGCTACGAAACGCTGCTGCGCAAATTTGCCGAACAACAGAGTGGAGCGAGCGCCGCCATCGACGCCGCCTTGGCCAAGGGCGATGCGGCCACCGCCGAGCGCACGGCCCACTCCTTGAAGGGCGTTGCCGCCACGCTCGGCGCCAATGCGTTGTCGGAAGCCGCCTCTCGGGCCGAGGCCGCAATCAAGAGCGGAAAGGACGCCGGGCCGGAAGTGCGGACGCTTGCGGTCTTGCTCGAGACGATGCTCCCCGACCTTCGTGCAGCGCTCCCCGAGGATGGCGGCAGCAATGGCGCCGGCGGCCGCGCGGGCGACCCTGCAAGGGTGCAACAGCCGCTTGCGAAACTGAAGCAGCTGCTCGAAACCGACGATGGCGAGGCCGCCGATTTCATCGTCGATGCGGGACCGTGTCTCGCGGGCGTGTTGACGCCTTCCGAAATGAATACGCTGAGTGACAGCGTCGGCAAATTCGAATTCGATGCCGCGCTCAAGTGCCTGTCGGGCATTGCCGCGCGGCTGTCCCTCGACCTGGAAGGGAAGTGATGTCCGGACCTGAGAAGAAACTGATATTGATCGTCGACGATACGCCCACCAATGTTGCGGTCGTGTCCGGGGTGCTGAAGGACTCGTTCCGGACCAAGGTCGCTACCAACGGCGAAAAGGCGCTTGCCATCGCCTACGGCGCCGAGAAGCCCGACCTCATCCTGCTCGACGTCATGATGCCCGGCATGGACGGCTATGAGGTTTGCCGGAAGCTCAAGGACAATCCCGCCACGCGCGACATTCCCATCATTTTTCTTACCGCCAAGACCGATGAAGTCGACGAAGAGAAGGGCTTCGACGTCGGCGCCGTCGATTACATTCACAAGCCGTTCTCCGCCCCCATCGTGCTGGCCAGGGTGAGAACGCAACTCGCCTTGCGGGAAGCGCTCACCGAGGCCTGGGAGGCGCGCAAACAGGCCGATCAACTGCTTCATGCGCTGTTGCCGAAAATGGCCGCCGACGAGATCCGCAGCATCGGCACCGTGATTCCGCGGCGCTACGAAAACGTCGCGGTCCTCTTCTGCGACGTCACCAATTTCACCGCCTATTGCGACGAGCACGAACCCGAGGACGTGGTGTCGCGCCTCGATGCGCTCTTCATCATTTTCGAGCGCATCACCGCCAAGCACGGACTGGAAAAGATCAAGACCATCGGCGACGGCTTCATGGCTGTCGCGGGCCTCCTGCATCAGGTGGACGACCCCGTCGGCGCGGCGGTGCGCTGCGGGCTCGAAATGAGCTCGACCCTGATTGATGCCCATCTCGGCTGGGAGGTGCGGGTCGGCGTTCATGCCGGTCCGGTCGTGGCCGGTGTCGTCGGTCAGGAGCGCTACCAGTTCGATATCTGGGGCGACACCGTCAACGTCGCCGCGCGCATGGTCGCCATGAGCGCGCCGGGAAGCGTCGCCACCACGAAGGAAATCTTCGAGCAGATCGCCACGGCCTTCGAAGGCGAGTCGCTTGGCGATCTCAACGTCAAAGGCAAGGGCACCATCTCTGTCTTCGGCCTCCGCTCGCGCAGCACCCACTGACGGGCGCGCCGTCGAGCCCCCAGGCTTGCTATTATGGCTTCAGCGACAGCACGAACTCTTGCGCCTTCTCCCAGGCGCCATGGTCGAAGAGATCGGAATGTGCGCCCTCGGGGAAGGTTTCGATGCGTTTCGGCTCGTTGGCGGCGCGGTAGTTGCGTTTGCCCATTTCGAGCGGGATCACCTCGTCCTGCTCGCCATGCAGGATGAGGATCGGAGCGGTGACGGCGCGGATATGGCGCTCGACATTGTATTGATCGGCAATCAGGAGGCTGAGCGGCAGAAAGAAATAGGTCGAGCGGCCGACATCGCTTGTCGAGGTGAGCGGGGCTTCCAGCACCGCGCCAGCGAGGGGGCGTTCCGCAGCAAGCCGCACCGCCTGGCCGGACCCCAGCGACTCTCCATAAGCGACAATGCTCCCGGCCGGCACGCCGAGCCGCCTCAAATGATCGTAAGCCGCGATGGCATCGGCGACATTGTTCGCCTCGGTCGGCTTTCCCGCCGATCCGCCATAGCCGCGATTGTTGAGGTAGAGGACGCCGACGCCGCTTGGAAGGATTCTCGCGATCTTGCCCACGCGAGCGGCGGCGTTGGCCCCATTGCCGTGGAAATAAAGGAGCGTCGGCTTGCCGTCCTTCGCGGGGGCATACCAGGCGACAAGCTTGGTGCTGTCGGCCGCGGCAAGCTCGATCTCCTCGACGCCGTCGATGCCTGCCTCGGCAGGGCTGATGCGCGCCGGATCGGGGAAGTACATGAACGTGCGGTTGCCGAAATAGGCCACCGCGCAGATCGCAAGATAAAGGCCAATCAACCAGAGAAGAATATCCATGACGCCCCGCGCAGTGCCTCTCCGTAACGTCACGGCCAAAAGCGCCCGCTTGCGCCGGCCGCCACCGTTATCAGACCGAGCACGAGGTTGATCGCGACGATGCGACGGATCTGATTGAGCGCCGCTCCGGCATCTTGCAAGGCGCCCGCCTCGACGGCGCGGGTGAACCGGCGCCACGGCGCGAAGAAGAGATGAAGAAACAAGCCCATCATCAGAATGCCGGTCGCTTGCATGACATGGATGTGGAGACCGGCGCCCGCGAACCCGCCGAAACGAAGGAACAGCACGGCGTAGCCGCTCGCCAAGAGAACGGCGATGCTCGCCCAAACCCAAGGGAAGAAGCGGCCGAACACGCGGGCCCAGAGCGCAAGGCGCAACGGCGGCTCGAGCGGCCCCGCAGCCGGGCGCAGCACCATATAGGCGAAGAACATGCCGCCGACCCACACCACGGCGGCAAGCGCATGGAGCGCAACCAGGATCGTCATGCGTCAGACCTCGACCCTATCGAAATCCCGCCGGTCAGCCGAACACGTCGCGCATGAAGGACCGGTACCAGCCCCCGGCCTCCACTGCCATGCGGCGGCGCTGCTCGGTCGTGGCATCGACTTTGCTCAAGAAGAAGTCGGTGGTCTTGAGCGTGCCGTCGACCGGCTTGAAGTTGATGGCGTTGGTGAAGGCGTCGTCGGGGCCGAGGAAGGTGTAGCAGGAGTTGAAGAGATGCGGGGCTGCGGGCGGCGTGCCGTTTAGCGCCGCGGCGATGGCGAAGGCGCAGGTCTTGGCCTGGGTGTTGGCGGAGAAAGCCGATTTCGGCATCTCGCCGCCGATGACGGCGTCGCCGATGACGTGGATGTCGGGCTGAAGCTTTGAGGCGAAGGTCTCAGGATCGACCGGGCACCAGCCCGACTTGTCGGTGAGACCGGCCGCTTCCGCAGGGTGACCCGCCATCTGCGCCGGGATGATATTGGCGACCGCGGCGGGGAAGCGCGCATTCGCCGCGATCACGACACCGCCCTTCAGATCGACCGCCTCGACCCCTCCGGTGAACTGCGCCGGCAGCCACTCGATCATGCCGGGGTAGCGGCGCGCCCATGCCTCCTCGAACAGCTCCTGCGCCTTGAACGCGTCCTTGGAGTCGAGAACGATGATCTTCGATTTCGGCTTGAATTGTTTGAAATAATAGGCGGCGAGCGAGGCGCGCTCGTAAGGCCCGGGCGGGCAGCGGAAGGGATCGGGCGGGATCGCGATGACGAAAGTGCCGCCGTCCTCCATCGCCGCGAGCTGTTTCCTGAGGAGCTCCGTCTGCGGGCCCGCCACCCAAGCGTGGGGCATGATGTGAGTGGCGGCCTCGTCGTAACCGTCGATCGCGCCGAACTTGAAGGCGATGCCGGGCGCAAGCACGAGCCGCTCGTAAGGAAGCGTGGCGCCGGTCCCGAGCTCGACCGTCTTTCCCGCCGGGTCGATGCCGGTCGCCTCGGCGTGCACGATCTTGATGCCATAGCCCTGAGCGAGCCTGTCATAGCCGTGCGTCAGCGAATCGAGCGAGCGCAATCCTGCGAGATAGAGATCGCTGAAGAAGCAGGTGATGTAGCGCTCCTTGGCTTCGACCAGGGTGACGCCGAGCCCCTCTTGCGCGAGATAGCGGGCCGCCGTCGCCCCGCCGACCCCACCGCCGATCACCACGACCGGCGGCTTGGCTTGGGCGCGGGCGAGACGCGGCGCCGCCACGGCCGCAAGCGCGGCTCCGGCGCCGGCGCCGAATTGCCGGCGGGTCAAGCGGGTCATGGCGCCGCCTCCTTACCTTTGTTGGCGAGATAGCGCGCCACGCTCGCAACTTCTTCCTCTGTGAGCGACAGCGCGATGGCGTGCATGACGATGCTCGGTTCTTCGCTCGCCCGATAGCGCGCCATCGCCTCGGTGATCTCTTTTGCGTCGAGACCGGCGATCGGCGGAACGCCGTGGTTCTTGCCGTCGGGATCGTGGCAGGAGGCGCAGATCGCGGCGAGCCGCGCCCCTTGATCGAACTCCGCCGCCCCGCCGGCAGCGGCGCCGCAAATTGTCAGGATCGCCGCAAGCGACAGTTGGACGAAACCACGCGCGCCGAACGCTGCATGCACGATCTTACGCTTCCTTGCCAACGCGACTATTCGACCACGAGATCGTGCGAGAGCTCGTACTGCGCCCCGCCATCTTCTTCCCAAGTGAATTGCAGCTTGCCGCTCTCCGTCGCCACGAGGTCGAACTCGAAGAACGGATTGGCCGACACGGCCTCGTGCAGATCGACGCTGAACACGACGTCGCCGCCGTAAGTGCAGGTGAATGTGTTGATGATCTTGCGCGGGATGACGCGTCCGGCCTCGTCGCGGCGCAAGCCCGTCTCCATCTTGTGGCTGACGATGGTCTTGACGGTGAAGAGTTCGCCTTTGCGCACCGTCTCCGGAACGACAATACGCGGCGTTGCCGTGGTCAATTTCAAGCCTCCTGATCGCGGTCAGGCGCAGCCATCGGTGGCGACGTCGACCCAGGTCTTGTTCACGAGCAAGGCGCCATCGCCCATCTCGGCGACGGCGACGACGAATTGCGGCTTGGCGAGGCGGACGCGCGTCGACACGCGCGGCGCGCTCCGCCCCGGCACGAAGTTGAAACCGACGACCTCCAGCAGCGGATTCTCAGGCGCGAACACACGCACCCGCTTCACATAGTCGTCCTCGGTCATGGCGGTGTCGATCGCGATATCCATGGGGACGGTATAGCCGGTCGGGAACACCGACGGCATCTTCAGGCGCACGCGCTCCGACATGGCGGCGGCGCGGCCGAATGTCTTTTCGACGAAAGCGAGCGCGTCGTCGCCGGCAAAGGCGGAAGCAGGAAGAAATGCCGTACCGGCGAGCCCGGCCGTCCCGGCGCAAACGCGCCTCAGCAGCTCGCGTCGCGTCAACTCCATCGCGTCAACTCCATGACGCAGGACTCCCAAGCACACGCCTGCCCTGCCTCTCGCAGTGTAGCAAAGCGCGGCCGAACGTAAATGGCGGCCTTCGCATCAGGTGAACGGCGCCGTGGCCGGCGCCTTGGCGGCGCTGGCCTTGGCCGGCGACTTTCCGAGAGTGGCCCCAGGGCCTGCTGACCGTACCCGACTCCGTCAAAAATCGACGTCGAGATCGCCGTGGTGATGGTGCCCAGGGAGTTCGGGCGGCGGCGGCCCCGGCACCTCTGCCACCATGGCGCCGGTGGTAATGAGAAGGCCCGCGACCGAAGCCGCCCCTTCGAGCGCTGCAAGCACCACTTTGGCGGGGTCGACGATGCCCCGCCGCATTAAGTCACCGTATTCGCCCGCGCCTGCATCGAAGCCAAATGCGTCGTCGCTGCTTGCGAGCACCTTGGCGACCACCGTCGAGGCATCCTCGCCCGCATTGTCGGCGATCTGCCGTGCCGGCCAGGCGATCGCCCGCCGCACGACTTCGATACCCGCGTTCTGATCGTCGTTGTCGGTTTTGAGCGTTGCCGCCGCACGACTTGCCCGCAACAGAGCCACCCCGCCACCCGGCACGATGCCCTCTTCGATCGCCGCCCGGGTCGCGTTCATGGCGTTGCGCATCCGGTCTTTCTTCTCCCGGACTTCGAGTTCGCTGCCGCCGCCCACCTTGATCAATGCGACGCCGCCGGTGAGCCGCGCCAAGCGCTGCTCGAGCTTCTCGCGGTCGTAATCGGAATCGGTCGCTTGCAGCGCATGTCTGATCGCGGCGATGCGGACGTCGATCGTCTCTTGCCTGCCCTTGCCGCCGGCGATCGTGGTGTTGTGCTTGTCGATGGTGACTTTGCCGGTGCGTCCCAGGATGTCGAGCGAGAGATCCTCGAGCTTGACGCCGAGATCGTCCGAGAGCGCCGTGCCGCCGGTCATCAGCGCGATATCCTGCATGATGGCGCGGCGGAGTTCGCCTATCTCCGGCGCCTTCACGGCCGCCACCTTGAGACTGCCCCGGAGCTTGTTGATGATGAGCGCCGCCATCGCCTCGCCTTCGATTTCCTCGGCGACGACGAGGAGCGGCTTGTCGGCCTGGACCACCTTTTCCAGGAGCGGCAGCAATTCGTCGAGGCGCGACAATTTTCGCTCGCTGATCAGCACAAAGGCGTCGTCCATCTCGACCAACATCTTGTGGCGGTTGGTGACGAAATGCGGCGATGCCCAGCCGCGGTCGAATTGGATGCCCTTCACGATCTCGAGTTCCGTCTTGGTCGAGTTCCCCTCCTCGATGATGATTGCCCCGTCGCGGCCGACCGCCTGCATGGCCTCGGCGATGACGCGCCCGATTTCGGTTTCGCCGTTTGCCGAGATGGTCCCGATCTGGGCGATCTCGGCGTTCGACGAAACTTTCCTGGCATTTCGCCTGAGTTCCGCCACCACGGCCTGGACCGCGCGGTCGATCCCGCGCTTGACGTCGAGGGGATTCATGCCGGCGGCGACGGCCTTGGCACCGCCCGCGACGATTGCGTGGGTGAGCACCACGGCTGTGGTGGTTCCGTCGCCGGCGCGGTGGGAGGTCTTGGTGGCGACCTCGCGCACCATTTGCACGCCCATGTTCTCGAACTTGTCGCCGAGCTCGATTTCCCTGGCGACGCTCACGCCGTCCTTGGTGATCTTGGTGCCGAATTCGCGGTCGAGCGCGACGTTGCGTCCTTTGGGACCGAGCGTCACTCTGACCGCTTTCGCCAAGGTCTCGATCCCGCGCAACATGCTGTCGCGCGCCTCGAAAGAAAACTTGAGATCCTTTGCGGTCACTGCCGTACACCTTGGGGGAAAACTTCACACGAGATGGCCCGATTATTCTTTCGCGCCGCAACATGACGCAAGCAACTTCGGAAATCGAACTGTTGCGCACGGTGCGAAGCAAGCAAAGCGGTACCGGCGGCTGGGGTTAACTCGCTTCGACGGCATGCGCGCCGGAAGAATTTTCGCTGCTTGGAGTGCATCGCGCTTGATTTTGGACTCGTTCTAAGTAAAGCTATTGAGACCGGACCCCTTGTAACGGACGCTTGACGTTCCGATTACGACGGAACCGGTGATAGCCGCAAGAGCGGAACCCGCGAGAGACGGGGTGATCGTTGTGCTGGGCGAGTCGACGAGAACGTTTTTTCCCTACGCGCGAGTAGCGTTTGTCGCGGCGGCTTTCTTCGCTGTTCCGGCCAACGCTTACGACGTTAAAGAGGTTGCCGACGGCGGCACCGTCGAAGGCACCATCGTGTATCGCGGCGAAGTACCGATCAAGAAAATCATCCCCACCAAGGACCGCGACGTGTGCGGCGCCTCCCGCGAGGAACCGCGCGTCAGGGTCGGCCCCAACAAAGAAGTCGAGAGCGCTGTCGTCTATCTCGTCGACGTGAAGGCGGGAAAGGCTTGGCCCGAGCAGTCAAAGCCGCCGGTGCTCGACAACGTGGAATGCCGCTTCGAACCCGAGGTTCAAGTCATCAAGGCCGGTCCCCTCGACGTCGTCAACAAGGACCCGGTGCTGCACAACACCCATGGCTATTACGGCAAGCGGACGGCGTTCAACCTCGCTCTGCCGAATGAGGGCCAGACCATTCCGGTCGAACTGCCCCGTGCCGGCACTGTCCGCGTCGATTGCGACGCCCATGGCTGGATGGAGGGCTGGGTGTACGTGGTGGACAATCCCTACTACGCGGTGACCGGCCCCGACGGCAAATTCAAGATCACCGACGTCCCGCCCGGCGAATACAAGCTCGTGGCGGTTCAGCACTTCACCGGGCCGGTGGAGATGCCCGTAAAGGTAACGGCAGGTCAGCCCACAAACTTGGAGATCGAATTAAAGAAGCAATGAGATGAGCAAGACGCGATCGGCTGTCGCGTTCGCCTCTAATAAAGGAGGAACAGCATGTCTAATGAACTCGAACGCCTGCGGCGCGAGATTCACGCCGAACTGCATCAGCCTGGAGTGCGTCCCGACGACACGCTTAAGATCACGCGCCGAACCTTTGTTCACAAATCCCTGGTGTTCGGCGCCGCCACCGTCGGGCAGACCTTCGCCTGGTGGCCCCTGATAAACACGATCGATATCGCCCACGCCGAAGAAGCCCCGTTCAAATTCGCGTGGGTTTCCGACACCCATCTCTATCCGAAATCGTTGAATACCCGCTTCGTCGAGAAGGTCGTGCGCGCGGTTAAGGACGTGCAAGCCATGGATCCGCCGGCCGACTTTCTGATTTTCGGCGGCGATCTGGCCCAGCTCGGCACTGTCGAGGAGCTCGAACTCGGCAATGAGCTGCTCAAGGACATCAAGATCCCGAAGCATTTCATCCCCGGCGAGCACGACTGGTACCTCGACATGGGCAAGAAGTGGAACCAGCTGTTCGGCGACGCGACCTGGACCTTCGACCACAAAGGGATCCGCTTCATCGGTCTCGACACGGTCACTCGCGGGCCGGACTACTGGACCGCCAAGAACATGACCCCGGAAGAGCGCATGGGCCATATGGCGACGCTCGACGGCACCGTGGCCGGCCCGTGGGCCGGCGTCGGCAAGCAGCAGACCGAGTGGCTGCAGAAGACGCTCTCGGACTGGCCCAAGGACAAGCCGGTGATCATCTTCAGCCACAATCCGTTCTACGAGTACTATCCGCCGTGGAATTTCTGGATCCGCGACTGGCGCGAGGTGCAAGCGGTGCTGAAGCCCTGGACCAAGGTCACCAACATTCACGGTCACGTGCACCAAGTGCTTTACAACGAGATCGGCACCCTGCGGTCGATCGGCATGCTGGCGACAGCTTGGCCCTGGCCTTATCCGCCTGAGGGCTTGCCGAAGCTGACCGTGCCGATGATCCGTGTCGACCCCGGCGATCATTTCGACGGCGTCGGCTGGGGCAAATGGAGCGTGGACGCGAAAGGCAACCCCGATGTCGAATACATCATGTGGGGCCGCAAGGAGGTCTTCGCTCAGCGTGCCGAGGATCACGACAAGCACGTTGAAGAGGTGATCCGGCCGCGCATTGCCGACCAAATGTATCCGTGGGCTAATCCATAGGGGTATGGCCATGACAACCGCATCAACACTCCCACATCGTTTGCGGCGTTTGACGGTCGTTGCCGCGGCTCTGGCCTTTGCCGCCGTGGCAGGGCCCGCAACCGCCCACAAGGATCCGGTGACGGACGAGCAGTTGCGAGAGTATCAAGAGGCGTTCATGGATGAGGTGCGAAAGGGCGACCTCCTGTTCCATGGCGACGGGGCTACGGCGAAGGCCATGGGCGTCGACGGCATGCTCTCCAAAACAGGATGGGCTTGCGCCATGTGTCATCCCATGGCCTCCGACACCCATCCGCATTCGTTCCCGAAGTTCCAGGCGCAGATGGGCGAGTTCGCCACGCTTCGCGATATGATCAACTGGTGCATCGAGAAGCCGAACCAGGGCGAGAAGATCGATCCCGACGGCGCGGCGATGAAGGCCTTGGAAGCCTACATCACCTGGTCCAACACCGGCTCGACGCTGGTGCCTGGCAAATACTAGGGGATCGGGCCGGGACGGCTGTTTAGAGCCGCCGCCGCCGAACAAGAACCCCGGCATCGGGACAATCCCGATGGCCGGGGTTCGTGTTTTCCGCCGCCGCTCCTCGCCGGCGACCTTAGCGCGGCTCGATCACTTTTGCTTCTCGAAGCCAAACATCGCATCGCCGAAGGTTAACAAGCCCGGCTATGCCACGGTGACGAAGCCACCCAACCCAGACCGCGGCGGGGACTTGCCATTGGCGGCGAATGCCATCATGTTGCGGCGGAGGGGGTTGGAGGTCATCCGTGGCCTTGAAGGCGAGCCCCAACGCATTCTTCGCATCGTGGGCCATCGCCCGCGCAAAGGATATGCGCGCCGGTGACGCCGGCTTGATCTTGCCGCGGGCACTTGCCGCCGCCGCAGTTCTGTCAGTCTCCACGGCATTGACGTTCGGCGCACAAGCCGCAAGTCAAAAGCTTTGGGACAATTGCGCCAGTCCCGATGCCGACACGAGCATTGAGGCCTGCACCAAGATCCTTCGCGGCAAAGAGCCCCGAAAGCATCGGGCTGTTGCCCTCAGCAATCGCGCCTATTCGTATATCAAGAAGGATCGATTCGATGAGGCCATCGCCGATGCCACGGAGGCGATCGAACGCGATCCCAAATATGTCTACGCTCACGACGCGCGCGCGACCGGTTATTACCGCAAGAACGACTACGACCGGGCGATCGCCGATTACACCCGCGCGATCGAGGTCAATCCGAAATTCGCGAGTGCCTTCAGTTCACGCGCGAGTGCCTACAACGACAAGGGAGAGCACGTGCTCGCTCTCGCCGATGCGACGCGCGCCATCGAGCTCGACCCGAAATCGCCCTACGGTTACGCCGAGCGAGGGAGCACCCATCGTCGGATGGGAGATGCCGACCGCGCCATCGCCGATCTGACGCGCGCGATCGAGCTCAAGCAGGACTACGCTTTCTCGTTCAATGAGCGCGGCGTCGCTTACGCAAATAAAAACGAAGTCGACCGCGCCATCGCCGATTTTCACCGCGCCATCGAGCTCCACCCGAAACACTTCGTCGCCCTCAACAACCGGGGAAACCTCTATTCAGCCGTGGGTGACCGCGACGCCGCCATCGCCGACTTGACGCGCGCCCTCGAGCTCAATCCGCAATATATCGACGCCTTTCTCAATCGCGGCTTGGCCTATCATGGGAAGGGCGACTATGACCGCGCGATTGCCGATCACACCGAGGCCATTACGCGCAACCCCAAAATCCCGGTGGGATACGTGTATCGGGCCAATGCCTCCTACAAGAAGGGGGATTACGCGCGGGCCATCGAGGATGCCACGCGGGCCATCGAGCTCGATCCCAAGAACGCCGCCGCCTTCAATGTCAGGGGCGCCGCTTACGTCGCGACCGACAAACAGACTGAGGCAATGGCCGATCTCAACAAGGCGATCGAACTGAGCCCGAATCTGGCCAATCCCTATAAGCATCGCGGCGTCGCCTATCTGAAGGCCGGCAATTACGCTTTGGCCCGCGCCGACATCGAGAAGGCGCTTGCGCTCAATCCGCGCTATGACGACGCCAAATCGGCCCTCGCCGAGATCGAGGCTGCCGAAGCCAAACCACAGTAACGCGTGAATAAGGCCTGCGTTACCGCAAACGGCCACATTGACAATTGCTAGTACTTCTTCCGAGCCTCGGCGACGCGCGCTTCAAACTATGGACGTTCGCTCGACCGTCTATTCCCTAGGACAGGGCGATCAAAGTCTTTGAAGTCCACGGATGCGCGGAGGAACGCTCGCCGACTGTCGCCGCAGGCGCTGCTATTGGCGTCCTTAATGCTGGGGAAAAAGAGCCTTCCTCGATGCTCCCCTACCCTTCGCGAAAACTTGGACGAGAAGCCGGGAATACAGCCGCAATCGACTCGAACTCTTGCGAAGAGGGTGATACGATCACCTCAAATAGCACGCTTTCGAGCGTGGCGTCAGTTAAACGGTGGCCAATGGGGCGGGTGATTCATCCTGCGCGAGCCGTGCGGCTTCTGTGCCAGGTCATCGGTTGCGCGCTCCTTCTACACCTCGCCTCGGATAGCTTGGCGCCGGCAACGGCGCAGGAGCCCGGCAAGGGAATCGAACCCGGCGAGGCCTACGTCACCCGCTTCTCCGGGGCCAAGACCGAAGGCGAGGCCAAGGTCATCGATCCATCCGGGATCGTTGGATCGATTATCGACGTGCGCGGGCCGGGCCAGGCGCCGCAGGGTCACCACTGGCTGAATGAGAAGCAGCGCCTGCCGGTGACGGCCGCCGAAATCGGCCAAGTCTTCGGCATCGCCTTCGACGATGCCGATCCGCCGAATATCTATCTCAGCGCCACCTCGGCCTTCGGCCTCCACCGCAGCGCGGACGGATCGGCCTGGATGGCCGGCCAGTGGGGCTCCGGCGGCGGCCCAGGCACGATCTGGAAGCTGAATGCGGCGAACGACTACAAGCCCGTGGTGTTCGCGCAGGTCGCGCTCGATGGGCGCCAGAACAGCGGCGCCGCGCTCGGCGCCATCGTCTACGACCGCAAGAACAAGCAACTCCTGGTCTCTGACCTCGAGACCGGGATGATCCATCGCCTCAAGATCGAGGACGGCTCCGAGCTCGGCCGCTACGATCACGGCAGCGAGGGAAGAGCAAGCTTCATCGATGCGGCGACCGGCGCCAAGCAATCGCTGCCTGCCGTCGCCTTCGATCCGGCGAGCGCGGCCAAGATCACCGACTGCCCTGACGGCGCGTTTACGGCGACGCCGGCCTGCTGGAACTATGCCGATTTCAGGCGTCGGGTCTGGGGCTTGGGCTTGCGAAGCGACGATAAGGGCGAACAGCGTCTCTTCTACGCCGTGTGGAGCAGCCAGGGCTTTGGCAAGCCCGATTTCGCCGGGGCCACGGCCGACGAGAAACGCAACAGCGTGTGGTCGATCGCCATTGGTTCGGGGGGCGATTTCGACCGCACGAGCGTCAGGCGGGAATATTTCCTGCCCGACTTCTTCCTCGACGCCGAGGATATCAAGCGAGCCGGCGCGAGCAATCCGGTGAGCGACATCGAGTTCCCGGAATGCTCCTTCGACCCGATCATGCTCGCGGCGGAGCGGGGCGGCGTTCGCAATCTCGGCCTCACCGCCGAGAGCCCCTTCGCGTTCCCGCACGAGGCCCGTGTTCTGCGCTTCGAGCTCGATCCCAAGGGCGTTTGGCAGCCGGTCGGCCGCTACGACGTCGGCTGGTACGATCGCAAGGCCGAAAAGCCGCCGCACATTCGCGCCAATGCCTCCGGCGGCGCCGATTTCGGCTTCGGCTATACCCCCGAGTGGACGATCGACTCGACCAAGCGCAACGACTGGGTCTGGCTCTCCGGCGATTTCCTGTGCTCGCCGGGAGCGCCTTGCTTCAATCCGGATACCGGCAAGCGCGAGGACGGCTCCGAGGTGCACGGCATCCAGGGAACGCCCCAGTCTGCGTTTGACGAAGTCGCTCCGGCGCAAGCCGCCCAGCCTTATCCGGCAGCCGGCGAACCGTACCCGCCAAAAGGTCCGCAGCAATCCTGGATGGTCGACGAGGACCAGAATGTGGGTCCCGACGGGCTCGTGCTGATGGCGGAGCTCTCCCGCAAGAACGCCACGGAAGTGGGCGACGTCGAAATCTACGAACCCTGCGCCGACGAGCCCGGCGCCGAAGGACTGCCGCCAGCCGAGGAGCCGCCCGTCGTCGAGCCGCCGCCTGACGCTTTGCCGCCGCCTGAAGCCCCGCCGCCGGTGGGCGAGGGGTCCGATCTCGAGAAGCGCAAGGATGGACCCGCGCAATGCCTCGAAGGCGGCATCTGCACGTTCACGATCACCATCACCAATCTCGGTCCCGACATCTACGCGGGGCCGCTCGTGGAACTCGACACGCTGCCTCCGGGTGGGCGGCTCGTCGGTTTCGCTCCCCAGCCCGACTGGCGGTGCAATCAGGCCATCGGCACCCGCTTCGTCGATTGCGTTTATCCCTTTATCACCTTGCAACCGGGCCAGGCGGTGCAACTCACCATCGATGTGCTGTTGCCCATTGGGCTTGTCGGCCGGGTGCAGAACTGCATCGAGAACGTCTTCCTTCCGAGCAACGATCCGCTCGATCCCGCCGTCATCCTCGCCCTCGAGCGCGTCTTGAACGCGTTCGGCTATCCGGTTGGCCCGATCGACGGCATCCTCGACATCAACACCCAGAACGCCATCGCCATCCTGCAGGCCGACAGTGGCTTGCCCGTGACCGGGGTTCCCGATGCGGCCATCATCGAGAGCCTGTTCCCCAACGGGATCGGCGGCGACATCAACCCCGCCAACGATCGCGATTGCCACATCGTCGACATCACGCCGCTGCCGCCGCCTCCGCCTCAGGCGCAACCCGACATCGAGGTGCGCAAGTTGCAGCGGACGGCCGAATGCAGGCCCGATGAAGCGTGCATCTTCGAGCTTCTGTTCATCAACCGCGGTCCAGTTGCTTGGACCGGACGGCCCGAGATCGCCGACACCTTGCCTCCGGGTGCGACGCTCGAGGCGTTCTCGCCGCCTTGGATCTGCGCGCAGGCCGGCGTCAGGGTGACCTGCCGTCACCCGCTCGTGCTGACGCTCCCGCCAGGCGACATCCGCCAGATCACCATTACCGTCAGGATGCCGCCTAACCTCGCTCCGGGGGCGCAGAACTGCGTCGACATCGTCTGGCCTCCTGGCGTGCGCGATCCCAATCCCGGCAACGACCGCATGTGCATCCCGATCCGGGTGGGGCAGCCGCGCACGCAGGACATCGAGACGCAGAAGATGCTTGTGGGCCCGCCCTGCGAGGCCGGGAAGGATTGCCAATTCGAGCTGTGGTTCACCAATCGCGGTCCGGGAGCGTGGACGGGCAGGCCCACGCTCACCGACGTGCTGCCGCCGGGCGCCACGTTCAAGAGCGCAAGCGCGCCCTGGACCTGCGCACAGGCCGGCGGCAATCTCACTTGCGAGCATCCGGACGTGGCCTTGCCGGCAATGCAGAGCCTGAAGGTCACGGTCACGCTCACCATGCCGGCGACGATTCCCGCCGGCGCCAGGAACTGTGTGCGCGTCAGGCATCCGCCGGGCTATGTCGATCCGGTGCCGGGCAACGACGAGGCCTGCGTCCCCCTGCCGCCGAGCGGGCCGCAGCCGACCCCGCCGCCGCGCGGCGAGAAGTGCAACGCCACGGTCAAGGCGGGCGGCGATGCGCCCGAGGTCATCGACATCGACCTGACGGGCTACCAGGGCACCGCCAAATTCTCATGGGAGCATTACAGCATTAAAGATCGCATGAAGGTCATCGCCGGCGGCCAGGTCATCCACGACACCCAGTGCGTTGGCGGTTCGGGAACG
>Ga0187892_10002316_pt1 | contig 38769 bp, 29 predicted proteins | sample MA1701073metaG_FD_139345 | JGI IMG/M metagenome (GOLD analysis project Ga0187892, IMG submission 139345) | Bio-ooze microbial communities from a basaltic lava cave in the Kipuka Kanohina Cave System on the Island of Hawaii, USA - MA170107-3 metaG ... | reverse complement strand
TCGACCATACGATCACTTCGAGAACGAAGCAGTCGAGCGTGACGCCGAGGATCATGGCGTCGCGCGTCATGCCCTGGTAGAGCGGGTCTTCGCGCTCCATCGTCAGCCACGGATCTCATCCACGATGAGCACGGCGCCGAAGACGACGACGATCCCGATGATGGAGTACACCGCCTTCTTCTTGTCCATCATCCCGTACTTCATCCGGTACCCGATCGCGGCGATCGTGATGACCGCCGAGGCGACCGCCCACTGGTTCGTGAGCATATCGACCGCCTTATTGAGGAGGCGCGTGATCGGGTCCTGCTGGGCATAGGCCGGAATGGACAGCAGGGCTAAAATGAGCGTTGTCCAGGTTCGCGCCAGGGCGCGCACGAGTCTGGGTGGCTCGTCTTGCGACGAGGGTTGATGCGATTCCATGGAGGGCCTCCTCGCTTCGGTCGTCGTGCCGGCAGCAACTCGCGCCATGCGACTTTGTCGACCCGGCAAAAGCATAGGAGGCGCCGTCGGGCCGGAAAATAGGAAAACGAGGGGTCGATTTCCTATTGATTTGAGCAATATCTTGTGCTAGCGAGGGTCATGGGAAGCGCATTTCCTCAGGCTGAGCAGCAGGCGCAGTTTTCGTCGATGCTGCGTGGCGCGCTCGACGGACAGTACGCCCTTGTCATCGACGCGCGCAGCCAGCGCGAATACGCCGAGGACCACCTCCCCTGCGCGGTCAATCTTCCCGTGGTGGACAACGACGAATACGCGGAAGTCGGCACGACCCATCGCACCGACACGCATCGCGCCTACGTGATCGGCGTTTCCTACGCGCTCAGGAATATTTCGCGCTCGATAGACGACCTCGTCACGCGCTACCCGAAGGACGCCCGGATGCTCGTGTACTGCTTTCGGGGCGGGAAGCGCAGCAAGCTGTGGTTCGACGCGCTTTCCACTATCGGGTACCGCGTCGATCGCCTGCCGGGCGGCTGGAAGGCGTATCGGGCGTGGGTCCGCGACCAACTCGACGAGCTGCCCCGCAAGTTGCGCTACCACGTGCTCTGCGGCCCAACGGGCTGCGGAAAGACCCGGCTTCTTTCCGCGCTGGAGTCAGTCGGCGCCCAGGTCCTCGACCTCGAGGAGCTGGCGCAGCACCGCGGTTCGCTGATCGGGGACATCCCGGGCGTTGCGCAGCCAACGCAGAAGTGGTTCGACTCTTTGGTGGTCGAGAGGCTTCGCCGGTTCGATCCCGCTCAGCCTGTTTGGGTTGAATCGGAAAGCAAGAAGATCGGGGCAATCCAGGTGCCCTCCTCCCTGCTCGAAACGATGCATGGTGCGCGCTTGTTCAGCCTGAATGCCCCAATGGCCGAACGAATCGCGCTCTGGCGCGAGGACTACAGTCACTTCGAGGCGGATCTGGTCTCTATGATGGAGCGCCTTAAGTTCCTGCGCCCGCTCGTCGGCGGCGAGGAGTTCGCGCGCTGGGAGCGCCTTGCGAAGGAAAGGCGTGCAACCGAGCTGTTCCAGCGGTTGATGGAGGCCCACTACGACCCGGCCTACTCGCGCTCGATCACCAAGAACTACCCGCTGATTGAAAAGGCGGCCAAGGTGGAACTCCATCGTCTTAACCGCGATTCGCTCCTCGAAACAGCGCGGCAACTCCACCGCGAGCCAGCTGCGGTCTAGGTAGTCAATGAAGCTCTACGGCTACCGAAACGGCAGAACACTTCGGGCGCTCTGGGCTCTGGAGGAAGTAGCTGCCCGTTACGAATATGTCGAAGTGGATCTCTTCCGCGGAGAAGGACGGCAGCCGTGGTTCCTCCAGATAAATCCGGCCGGCAAGGTGCCTGTCCTCGAGGACGGTGGAACAGTCATCACTGAATCGGCCGCAATCTGCTTGCACTTGGCCGAGAAGTATCCCGAGACCAAGCTCCTCCCTCCGGCTGGCACCCTGGATCGAACCGCCTGCTACAAGTGGACCAGTTTCATACTCACGGAACTGGACGCGCTACTTTGGACCATCGCGAAGCACCGGTTCGGGTTGCCCAAGGAGCGCCGCGTCCCCGCCGTGATCGAAACGGCGGAGTGGGAGTTTGGCGTCGCAGTAAAGATCCTGGCTGCGGGATTAGGACATCGCCCCTACCTGGTCGGAGACTCGTTCACCGTCGCGGACATTCTTGCCGGCCACACCCTCCTGTGGGCGAAAAGCGCGAGACTTCCTCTTGACAGCGATAATCTGGAAAAATATTTAGAAGAGCTCACGGCTCGCGACGCGTTCAGGCGCGCGCGTCAGGTAGCGGCGGCACCTGAGTCGGTATCGCGGGACGTCATGTGACAATAGGCGCCTGTGCCGCGAACCTCCGCGCCGTGGGGTGATACAAGCCCGGCGCCAAGTCATGTCGGCTCAGCCTGCTGAGGCGCTCAAAAAGCGATTACGCGAAAACAATGAGAACTACACGCGGGGCTATCTGGAGGACATGGGACCTCCACATTCATACGACGGCGTCGTTTCATCCGCATGGGCGTCGTTTCTATAACTTCAAGCCCGAGGAACGCGAAGCCGACTTAGCAAAGATCGTCCAAGGGCTCAACGACGCCGATGCAGCGGTCTTCGGCGTGATGGACTACTGGACATTCGATGGCTATATCGCCCTGCGTCAGCATGTAAAGGCGAAGGGTGACGCGTACCTGAAGAAGCGCGTCTTTCCTGGAATCGAGTTACGGCTCGTCGCTCCGGCCAATTATCGGCTCAACGTGCATGCGCTCTTCTCCGATGAACTGAGCGACCAAGAACTCAACGACTTCAAGGGGCGGCTGAAGCTTGCTTTTACCAAGATGCCCTTGTCGCACGAGCGGCTTATCGAGTATGGGCGAGGATTGGGTGCTGACAAACTGGAGAAGCTCGGGCTCACTCCGAGAGAAGTAAACACAAGCGAGGAGCACGCTTGGCTGGCCGGAGCTAAAACCGCTGAGATCGATCCCAACTCATTTCTTGAAGCGTTCGAGGTGCTCCCGAAGGACAAGGCGCTCGTCTTCATGCCATTTGATACGAATGATGGGCTCGGGGGCGTGAAGTGGGCGGAGCATTACGCGTACGCAAAGACCTTTATCGGTCGTCCGGAGGTTTTTGAGAGTCGCGACCCGGACCTGCGTGCGGCGTTTCTCGGCGTCGAGACGCCGAACAACAAGAAGTACCTCACGAATTTTCAAGCGGCGTTGGGCAACAAACCGCGGCTCGTCGTCGCTGGGAGCGACGGACATTCAGCGGAGCAATATGGCAAGTTTCCAGGAGAGCGTGCGACCTGGATAAAGGCGGAGCCGACATTCCTCGGATTGCTTCAAGCTATCAAGGAGCCCGGGCTTCGCTCATTTATCGGCGACATTCCGCCGAAAGTGAAGTTGGTCAATAGCCGCAAGACGTACTTCGTTGATCGCATCTCAGTGAAGAAGGAGGCCGGTGCGCTTCCCGCTGAGGAGTGGTTTAATGATACCGACCTCCCGCTCAACCACGACCTTGTCGCGATTATCGGGAACAAGGGAAGCGGAAAGAGCGCCTTAGCCGACATCATCGCGCTCCCTGGGGACGCGCGAAATTCCGCCTATTTCTCCTTCCTGAATGCAAGCCGGTTTCGCGCCGAGTCGAATGCGCGGTCCAAGCACTTCACCGCCGAGATCACCTGGGTGAGTGAAGAGCGCAAGTCCAAGCTGCTCTCCCACGATCCAGCGCCGGAATCAGTTGAGCGAATCAAATACATCCCACAAGAATTCTTCGAGGAACTGTGCAACGAGCACGTCGAGGGAAGGACTGACAAGCTTGAGCGGGAACTCCGTCAGGTAATCTTCTCTCATATCGATCCTACCGAAGCGCTCGGTCAAACATCGTTCGACGGGCTGCTCAATCTCAAGGAGAAGGAGCTCGTCGAAAACCAGCGCGCGCTTCGCGAGGAACTGAGAAAGGTGAACGCCGAGCTCGAGGCAACCGAGTCCCGACTCCATCCCTCCGTAAAGCAAATGCTCGAAGCGAAGCTGACGCAGAAGAAGAAAGAGATTGAGGAGCATGACAAGCTCAAGCCAGCAGACGTACCCGCCCCTACCGGGCAGCCGACGCCGGAGCAGCAGCACGCGATTCAGACGCTGAAGGAACTCGAGAAGGTTTTGCAGCAGTTGTCGGGCGAGATCGAGCAGGCCAAGGCCGAGCGCAAAGCGCAGATTGAGCGCCTCGCGACAGTCGACCGACTCGGGGAGCGCTTAAAGCAGGTTGAGCGCTTCGTTGACAACCTGAAGAAAGACCTGGCCTCCGATTTGCAGGCTGTCGGGCTATCGCTTGGGCAGCTCGTGACACTGACCGTGGACAGAAGGCCTCTGAAAGCAATCCAAGAGGAAGCAACCGCGAAGAAAGGGTTTGCCGACAAGGTCCTCGATAGTGGCAATAAGGAGAGTGCGTCGGCCAAGCTCCAGGCCGCATTAGCCGAACAGACAAATCTGCGAGCCATTCTGGACGAGCAAAACAAAAAGTACCAGGAATACCTGCAACGCAAGGAGGAATGGGAGAAGAGAAAGGCGGCGCTCATCGGCAACGAACAAACCCCGGAGAGCCTTAAAGCCATTGAAGCCGAGCTGATGTTTTTGGCACAGCTTCCTGAGCGGAAGACCGCTCTTGAGAAGCAGCGAAGCGATTTGGCTAGGGAGATATTCAAAAGCATCGAAAGCCAGCGGAAGCTACGCGAAGGTCTCTACTCGCCGGTACAGGCCCTAATCGAGCGCGACCCGCTCATCCGGGAGGAATACAAGCTCCAATTCCAGACGTTCATCAGCATTCGCGATCTGCAAGAGCGGCTCTTTGCATTCGTGCGTCAGAACACCGGTACGTTCCGCGGGGACGAAGAAGGCCGCAAGAAACTGCGCGAAATCCTGGAAAAACACGACACTCAGACGGAAAACGGTGTCATAGGTCTCGCGGAGGACATTCTCAACGCCGTGCAGTATGACCTGCGCACCGAGGGCCATCCTCCGATGGAGATGAGCAAAGTACTGAGGGCCGGACAGACGTCGCGTGCGCTTTATGATTTTCTGTTCGGTCTTGAGTATCTCGAACCGCGGTACTCCCTGCTCTTCCAAGAAACGCCCATCGAAAAGCTATCGCCGGGACAGCGGGGCGCGCTGCTCCTAATCTTCTACTTACTCGTCGACAAGGATGAGGCGCCGATAGTACTTGACCAACCTGAGGAGAACTTGGACAACGAAACCGTATTCAGTCTGCTCGTGCCGGTGGTGAAACAAGCCAAGCAGCGCAGGCAAGTCATCATCGTGACGCACAATCCCAATTTGGGTGTGGTTTGCGACGCCGAGCAGATCATTCACGCGAGGTTCGATCGGAAGGACAAGCACCGGGTCGTATACACGAGTGGCCCGATTGAGGATCCGGAGATTAACCGCCTCGTGGTCAACGTCCTAGAAGGAACCAAAAAGGCGTTCGACAACCGCGGCGGTAAGTACCATGAGGAACGTTAGTCAGCCTCGTGCAGGCTGACTGCGCCAGCGTTGCACCTCACCTCTTCCTCATCATCGTCACGCGATAGGGTGCGCCCGTGGTTAGCCGCGTTGCTCTGCACATTCGGCGAATGCCCGCTCTTGGCGCCGTTTGCGGCCACGTCAGCTTAGCGGCACTGTTCGGCACGAAGCCATTCAGGCAGTTCGCGGGTCGCGTTGCTGCGTTCTTGGAATAGCGCGTCGAGGCGACGGTCCATGAGCCGCCGCCATAGGGGCGGAACGAGCGCCACGCAGAACATCGTGAAGTAGCTCGCCGGCAGGCGTGGGGCTCCATACATCGCGTGCAGTTCGTGGTACGGCGTTCCTGGTCGCAGGTGGTGATCGCTCTGGAACGTGTTATTGAACGTGACGCAGTTGGTGAGCCAGCAGTGGTGCGCCCAGGCGTGCTGTGGTCCCGGTTCCTCGTCTTCGCCCCGCACCAGGCCGTAGTGGTGAACGTAGGTGATGACCTCGAAGCAGAAAACGGCGAAGACGGCCTGGCCGACGAAGAGAATGAGCCCGGCGCTCCCGAACACCGCCAAGAACGCGATGGCCAGCCCGAGCCCGAGCGAATGGTCCTGGAGCACCCGGTTCTGCCACCACCCTGCCCCGGCGCGCCGGAGCCGCGTGCTTTCGACGGTCCAGGCATTCCGCAGGCCGTGCAGGAAATCGGTCGGCGCGAATCGGTAGATTGACATTCCCCGCGGCGCGGTCGCTCCGGCCGAGACGTCGCCGACGGTCGCGTGGTGGTGGAAGTGCTCGACCATCATGTGCCCGTACAAGCACAGCGCCGCCATCAACCGGGCAAGCATCACGTCGAACTGCCAGCGCCGATGCATCAGCTCGTGCGCCGTGCAGATCGCCGCGGCGCTTCCGATCCCGACGCTTACGATGAGACCGGCAAGGTATGCGCTGCTCAGAGCCGCGCTCGACGCGTATCCGGCCGCCCACACGAACGTAGCCACCCAGACGAAGGCATAGATTCGCGGCAGGGAATCCAGATACGCGAGCAGCGCGGGAGAGTGCCGCAGCCCGACGACCGGCAGCGAGCGGTCCTCCCCTATCACGAGCGCCAGGAACGGAAGCAAGCCAAATACGACCAGCGGCGAGAGCCAAGGAACGTCCAGCCATATCCCCAAGGGCGCGAGCAGGGGCATGCCAAGGCAGAGCGCGTAGCCGGCGAGCTTCACGGTCGGGCTTCCGGCCATCGCTGTCCCCCGATCAGCCCGAGCGCCACTGCCTTCTCCACCGCGCTTCGTTTGTTGGGCACTTCGAGCTTTCTCGCGAGTCGCTCGTAGCGCGCTTTTACGCGCGACAGGGTGACGCCCAGTTCTCGCGCCGCCTCTTCTGCCGTTGCGCGCTCCTGCGCCTTCCTCAGCAGGTCCACGTCCAGCTCGTCGAGGTCCAGGGACTCCAGACCGGCTTCGCGCAGCTTGCGGTCCCACCATTCCAGCAGCTCCAGCGCGAACGCACGCATGAGATTTCGATGCTTACGGAAGCTTTCCCGCGCGCGCTCCGGTCCCTCACTCGTTCCCAGATAGAGAATCCCGATCCGTATGGCTGAGCCGCTGTGTGCCGGGACGACGATGCCCGAGCGGAACCCGTGCTCGGCCGCTTCCGCCATCAGGCGCTCCTGGCCGGGGGTCTTCAGCGCGATGTCGGAGGCAAGGACCGGGCTTGTGTTCTTGAGCGCGTATTCGATGAACGGGTCGATCGCGTACCACTTGTTCTGGTTGTACCGGAAGCACCACTCCGGCTCGCAGCCAACCAGGTAGCGATAGCTTTCGCGCTCGCCGTTCCGAAGCAAGGCGCTGAACACGAACGACGGCAGGCCGAAATACTCGACGAGCTGCCGTGACGCAGCCTCCACGTCGGCCTCGGTCTCGTACCCGCTGATCCAGGAGATGCGATCGTTGGCGTCCTCGAGGGAGCCGATCGCCTTAGGAGGCCGGCTTCCCGTCGCGCCCATGCAGCGCCTTTTCCAGCCGGCCGAGCGCCCGCCACACTTCCCCACGCACCCGCGGGTAGTACGGATCGGACGCGAGCAGGGTTCGCACCGGCGCCGGTGTCCCTGAACGGCAGGACCATCGTGAACGACGTGCCATCCTGCTCAACCAGCTCGCGCTCGCAGACGAAAGAACTGCGATCGCGATAGATCCGAACCCTGAGGACCTCCCTGCCCAGCGTGCTACTGAACTCGCTGAGCAGTGTCCTCGGTTTCTCGCTCCTGAGGTGCCTCATCGAGGGGAGCCCCACAATGCTTGCACAGCAAAGCCGCCAGCGCTTCGGGCGCCGGGATTCCCCCCCAGGTAAATGCGCTCTCCTCGCCACAGGCGAGGCACTCGCGCACCAGATACGCGAAACGCTTATTGCAGTCTGGATTTTCGCAGCGAATCGTGTCCGCGTTCCCGACGTCGAGAAACTCGAAATCGTCCGCGTTCTCGTGCCGACAAAATGGGCACAACAACGTCAGCACCTTGAGGACCTCACAGGGATTGAAGCGGACGGTAAGACTACTGCCGCCGATGGCTCACCGCAACCTGTCTCTAATTGACGACAGTTGCCAGTCAACCATGAACGCTACAACGCGCTGGAGCCTTCTTGTAAAGGATTTGACCCAACTGGCAGACGGTCTCACCCTTCGGCCGCTGGTGGCATCGACCTACGCAAGATGCAGATTTAACGGGTTTACACGATCGTTCCGGTATGGCCGCCGGAGAATCCGAATGTATCTAGGAACACCTCGCCTAATCTCGTTTTAAACGGGGACTAACCGTCCTGCGTTCCACCGACGCCCCCCGCAGCGCAGGGCCGATCCGTCCGTAGTCCGTCCGGACCATGCCATTTGAGAAGCAAGTTACGCACTTGCCGATTCCGGCGGTGAAGAGATGGAATCGTCAACGCTGTGAGCGAGGAGCTTGCCTATTGAGAATGGACCAACCTGAATCTTTGACGACCGTATTTCGTACCCGACCACCGTCCAATTACCTCACGGAATTCTTGCGCTTTACCAATGTGCCTCCACGTCGCCTTTGAATCAAATCCGCCGCATCAAGCAGTTTTAGAAGCGCCTCGGCCCCTTCTTCGGTCCGATCCCAAACACGACTGATCTTGTCCGCTAATCGCGGATCGACCTTAGCTGTGGCCGGTTGACCTGGCTTGAAGCCCGCCTTCTCAGCCCTACCTTTTGCATATTTCCACACAACATATGCACGTCCATCGAGATCACTGAAAGCACCGCGAAGGATTTTGGAAACCGACCCTTGGTCGAGTTTGGTTTCCTTCGCGATCTCTGCCTGTCGGACCTTGAGCTCCTTCCAGACGAACTGAAACACCGCCAGAACCTCCGCGCGTGAAGGTAGGGCCGCGCCAATGCTCTTCTTGCGTAGTAGCATATTATGCCTTAGTATATAGCATAATATGCTATCCAACACGTAAAGGCCGAAGGTATACACACATGGGGAAAGTCACAGAGATTTGCTTCTACCGCTCGAACGAAAAGCCCTACGGCGCTTTCAGCAACCTCTATCGCCGAGAGTTGCGCCTCGACGAGCAGACATATCCCACCGCGGAGCATGCATATCAAGCAGCGAAGGCAAGACGGCCCGAGGTACGGGACTGGATACTGGCCGCCCCATCACCTGCCCTTCTGGCGATGGCGGCACACGGCCTCTATCAGTGGGACATTGTGCCGGACTGGTCCCGGATCAAGTTCGACCGAATGCGGGCGGTGCTACGTGCGAAATTCACTCAGCATGACGACCTACGCGAACTTCTGCTGTCTACTGGAAATGCCCGTCTTGTAGAGGTCGGCACCGTGGACAACGCGATTAATCGGCTGTGGGGAGAAGTGAACGGCAAAGGCAAGAACATGCTCGGCGTGCTGCTCATGGAGTTGCGGCAGGACCTTGCCCAAAAGACCAAGCGCCCCGATGGAGTCCGGCGCGATCAACGCGTGCCGGCCGCCGCCTAGCGCTTTGCCGAAGGAGGAACCGCTGGACTAGGTGTGCTGAGAGGTGCGCCCCGCGTGGCGCGTCGGGCACGCTGGGCAAGCGACGCTAGCTACTGAGGAGGTCCGCAGCGGGTCTGAACCGTTCGATCGGCCGGTCCGAGGGGCCACGCTTGCGCCAAGCATCGCCCTCACTTGCCTCACGAAAGACGGCCGCTTTATGCGGTACATCCCTCCGCGAGCGCCTTCGAACCGGCAGTTCCAAGCCGCAAGCGTTTGACCATAGCGCAGCGCACTACCGAGATCGCTTCCCACGTCGGAAAGCAGACCGGCGAACCCTCCCGAGCCAAGGCTCGCGACGATGCCCGCTGTGCACCAGTCCCCGGCACCGCAAGCATCGATCAGGACTGGTGCAGGAACCGGCGGCAGGTGAACCCACCCGGGTTCCCGGGAAAGACGGCTTCGGTAGATCAGTCCCTGCGCACCTAATGTCTGAATCTCCACCAAGACCTCGGGGTTCCGTCCCTGATGCCCTAACGACCGAAGGCGGTCCCTCGAGTACTTGACAATATGCGCAATCTGCATCGCCTCCTTAAACATTTTTGGATGGGTGATTTCCGATGGCTCAAAATAGACGAGGGCCCCGCGCTCTGAGGCAATTTTTGCAAGCTCTAGCGCGGATCGAGACACACGATCCATAAAAAATACCGAGGGCTTTCGCATGCTCGCGGCGATCCGCCCGACCGCACGCGCGGGCACCGGCCTGAAACGAGGTAAAACAGTACCGCATTCAGGGCATGCCCACTCAAACCGATGCCGCGAGACACCTTTTGCGCCTCGTTTGATGATCTGCACAACAATTGGGGTGCTGATAGTAGGGGCAATCTCAGCCAGCTCAAGCATTACTCCGACGCTACGAAGATCCTCCTTGACTCGCTCCGACGCCGTATCGCCGTTTAGGCGAGCGATCGGATGAGCCTCCCATCCCAAATACGCCAGGATGGCGAGCACGTTGCCGCATGTGCCACCCGCATACGCGTAAATATTTTCGCGTTTAGAGCTACGTACCACGTCGAGCGCCACAAAGCCAATGCCGTATACCGACGGGCGCTTCCTTTGCCGCGCGCTTGGACGGCCAACGCTTCCGATCTCTTGCATCACGTGTACACGTCGCCTGACAGCCAAAGGTGCACTAAGTCGCAAGCATTGCACGGCTGCCCCACGGGTGGCAGCAATTTCGCAGAGTATCCGACAGCCTCGACATAGGTAACAGCAAGGTCGCGCTCGTACGCCGCCATTAAAGCGCCCAAGCCGCTCGCCTTGCTGCCGATGGGTGAAATAATCGTGACCGCACCGCCGGTCTCAGCGAATACTTTCGTTCTTGCATCGTGGATGCGGAGAACTGCTCTATACAGATCCAAGGGATCTGACTCGTCGGCATAGACCAAATCTCCCGCGCTTACCTCCCACACCGACTCGAATTCCTCGACATATTCAGCGATCAGCTCGTCGGCGAACCTGGGATTGGAGGACGGGAAGGGCAAAATCGGGAGCGTGTCATCCGGCGTGATGGTGCGGAAGATCCGCTCCAACATCGCCTGGCGTCCCCGGGCAAGCTGAGGCAGCCAGAGCCTCGCCGCCTTCGTTGCCGTATGAAGGGTCACGACGCCGCGGAAGGCATGAACGTACGCCATCGAATCAGAGGCTATGGGCTCGATTTGCTCATCGAGCATCGCATTTGCGGCAATCATCACATGCACATTGCGAGGCCCCTGCTGAGCCTTTGCCAGCTCAAGGAAATATCGGATGAGCGGAAAACTAATGCCCACCGATAAAGCACTGGCATCGATGACCACATCTGTCCAGTTGAACCGATTATCCCTACGAAGCCCCTGCAGCTGCCCGATGATATTGCGTCCACCAACTACGGCGTTGTTCTCATCGAGAACATTAACGCTCAGAATCAGATGATCCTGAAAGAGCCTTCTCAATTCCTTCAGATTAGTTTCTGCACGCGACAGCAGATCCGCATCGGGGCTCGGTCGCTCTTCCCGGATCAGCACGGCTTCAGCCTTCTTAGCTGTCGCAGCGATCTGTTTGCCTATCAAGCAGGATCGTGGATCGAATCCGCCTGCCGCGATCAACCCCACTCGCCCTCTCTCTCGCGAAGCGAAATAGCTTGAGCAGAATTCCTTCACATCTGCCTCCCCGCGGTGCGAGACGCAGTGCTCCCATGCAGTGCGGTTCGGCATCCTAGGCAGGCGTACCCGAAAACTCGAGCAGCTTACGAAGGTCCCATTCGACAAAACCTCCGCGCTGAAGCGTAAGCCCGAAATGTATCGCCACGACGCCGGACAACTCGATCAAGCACCACTTTCTGTCCTTCACGACTCGGTTTCGGACTAGACTGAAAGCGTTATACGCGACACCGAATTGCAGCACGCGCGCAAGCGCCGCGTGCGCATCGGGTATGCGCGCGAAGTCCTCCTCAAGGATGCCGACCGCATTGGCGCCGGCGCCCAGCGGCGCCGTTTCCTGCATGCTTCGCTCCACGCAAGTGCGGCCGATCGCTTCGCATAGGAGGCGCACTTGCGGATGAAGCGGAAAATTCCACTCGCTCATAATCGAATCTGCCCGGTTGCGTAGCAGGTCATGCTGCATGCGCGGCGACAGCGTGAAGTTCTTGTCCCGGATAATCAGCGTTTCGCTGCGATCGACAAGATCAGCCGCGAGGCGGAGGAACTGCTCGGCGTTCTCGCTGCCGGCGTCGCACAACGTGTCGATACCGTAGAAGAAGGGGCGTTTGAATTCATGCAGCAGATGCAACCTCGCGCCTTCCGCGACGCCGGAATCTGCCCTGACCGGTCGTCCTTCTGGACGCTCCTCGTCGTTGCCGAACAAGCTTACCTGCGGCCGCCGCGATGCAAATCGAACCATCAAAATCTTCAGCATAGCAAGCTTGACGTCATCTCCGACATCTACCGTCTCAGCGCCGGAAAGATACGCCTCAATCTGTTTCTCGATTTGCGTCCGATCCTGATCCGCTAACGCAAGTTTGTCCTGTTTGGCGTCTACGCCTTGCGTAAGTTTGGACAGTTGCGAGCCAGACAGAGATTCGGGTGCCGACTGCAGCAGGCTTGCAAAATCGGTGACGCGCTTGCGGCTAAACGTGGGCATTTGGGCGAGGTAGCGGCTCCCCATGTCCTTCGCCATGCGTCGAAAGGCCCGACGACCCATTGATCGGCTATCTCCCAGCGACTCGCCTTGCAGCGTGATTACTTTGATCTCCCGGCCCCGTTGTACGCCCGGCAGGTTCTCGTCCTCCTGTACCAAGGCTTTGGAGCCCAACAGCACTCCCTCTGGTGACATCGCGTCGAGCCGTGACAGCACCCAGCGCGACACCGCCAATTCGCGCTGGATAAGCCAGCGCAAGAAAAGATCGAACTGGCGTTGATGCAGCGAATGTGCGTCGTCAAACATCACGAGCGGTCGCAAGTGAAACTCCTCGGCGCCGTCCTGAACGGAGATCTCGGTCACCACGTCAAATGGCCGATAGGCCGACACAGCTTGGTCGTTCAGGTCTTCGACGTTTGGCGCGACAAGGGCGGCAGATATTTGATAGATCGCTTGCTCTACTTCCTGTGCGCGCGCAAGAAGATTTGGGCCCTCGATACCGCCGATTGCCTGGGTGGCAGCCTCCGTGCCGGGTTTCGGGACGATTCGCACGTTCTCGAGCTGCACATCGCTCGACTCAAGATTCCTTAACCATCCCAGCATTGCCCTCGCCTGCAGCAACCCGCGCATAAGGTTGAACTTCACATCGTCTTTGTAAGGAAGCTCCCAAAAATCTCGATATTCCGCCTCAAGAGGCAAGCGGAAGCCACTTATGACCGGACGGTCTTCGGCAATCGCCTGGCAATGCGTCAACGCATCGAGAAGCGGCCGATAGGTATCGGTATCGCTTTGTCGGAGAACCGCGCGCAGCACAGGAAATTGGAACAGCCTCGCCATCGTTGTTTTGCCGCTGCCGGGCGTTCCAATTACCGTTACGAGACGGTCGAACAGAACGTCCTCTTTTGCCGCAGATGCAAAGTAGACGTTTAACGGTTCCGGGCTGACAACCTGAAGAAACGCAACATCGTCGCGGTACAACTCGGTCGCACGTTTCGTAAACGGGTTCATAGCTACGATACGTGTCGCTGACGGCGTCGAAAGAGCGGTCGCATCTCCGGTTCCTGCTTGCCACCGGCGTCACGGGCATCGCACTCCGCCCAAAGCAACGGCACGGAGTTATTCGGAGTATTGTGGTCGAGGACAAGGGGCAAGGCGCATCCGCCATAACCGAGATTGATCCGATGGAATCCACCTTTGCGCGTGCTGTCAGTCTCGATAGACCCGTTGTAGTGCTTTTCAGTCAGCTCGACGAACTTTGTGTCCTCGCATATGCGAGTCTCCCGAGGCAACGCGAGCTCATACGTAAACGCAACCTCTGGAAACCACCCTGCTGCACCGCGATCGGTCGCGGCCTTAGCGGCCCGCGCCTCGACCGCGGCGATGGCATCAGGCACCGCGATGTAATGATGTACAACGACCTTCCAGCCAGGCTCGAATAGCTTGCTTGCCCCACCGTCTACACGATCGAGCGACCCTCGGAACTTTCCTAACCGCCCCGTCCAAGCGTCGTGTTCCTGCCGCAAAACAGTGGTACCGGTACCCATGAAATCGTCAACGAGGAGCACCTGGGCGAACTTTGCATTGTCATCCTTCAGATCGTGGCGCAGTTTCTGAAGCAAATCATCCCACTTGATGTCGTCGACCTGTGTCATTCCGACGAATTGCTCATTCGACAAGATGCCCGTCGTCGCTCGCCTAAGCTGGTCGATGCGAGCGCCATCGCTCAATGCCATGATGAGTGTTTGACGAAGCAGCTTGCTGAAATCAGCTTTGGCCTGCGGTTGCGTCCACACCATATACGGCTCGATCGACCGAATCGTCGCCACCTGCCGCAGCAACCGTTTTTCAAGTGTCCGAGGATAAAAAAGCTCCACGAGTCGTTGCAATTCGCTTTCGCCGACATAGATGAGACGCCGACGTACGAATTGGTACGCCGTTGCCCTGTCACCCTTCTCGAACTGCTGAAGCCAGGTCGCCAAACTTTCGAGAAAACGAGCGCCAGCGCGAAAGTCCTCGTACGCGTCGTATTTCAAACGGGCCATGAGACGAAGCCAACGGAATTCCGCCTCCGCTCGCTCATCAGGCCACCCCATGATGTCGCCCAGAATGCGCAGAGCAAGACGCGATTCCATCGCTCCCCTAGTCGATGCCGAACGCCACGCCGCGTCCGCTTTCGTGACGCCGCAGGCGGACCAGGTACTCCTTTGCGGCCCGGACTCCTCGAGTCCTGGCGGAGGCCAAATTCCAGCATCGATCGGCCGCTCCGCTCACTTCATCGACGCTCAGCGAATGCGGTCCCGCAAGCAATTCAAAGTCGTTACCGGGCCAACATCCACGATCTCCGACGCATATCGGCTCTGCAAGGGACGCCCCGCCGGATTCCCATACCCGCTCCACCACATTTCGCTTTGAAACACCTGTCGCTAGAACGTCGGCCGAGTGGCTGGATCGAACCACTCTGACACCTGGTAACCCGAGCGTCCTAACAACGTCGTTTGCGAGCGCCCAAAGAACGTTCTCACCGATCGCTTTTCTAGGCTCCAACGTAATTTGGTGTGGACGTTCGGTTTGCTTCGCCAACGACGCAAGCTCTCGATGCGCGCGAAGTTCGCGCGCGACGATTGCCAACTCCTCGCACGTCGGACCATCGCGATGGGGTGCCGCGCCATCAGATAGGGGCGCGATTTCCGCGCCATTGTAGTAGCCAACGTGAACCCTTGCCCAATGCTCTGGCGGCAATACCCTACGCAAGGCGTCGCGTACCGAAACACCTCGGCCCGTCGCGATCCCAACTATGACCCCGGATTCAAGCAGCCGTCCCAGCTCTCGCGCGACATCCATTTCCGGGGGCTCCGTCCGCTTCCTTGGTCCGACAAGCGTACCGTCATAGTCAAACACTACTGCAGCGAAATTTGTCTGACTCAGCTTGACGCGATACGCATGCAGATCTCGAACCCATTCCGCTAGCACGCCAAGAGCGGAAAGCCGCTCCACCGGCTGCTTTGTTTTCCGTTCAATTATCGCGCGCGTCCAATCGTCGACAACGTCGACGGGCCTACGACCTTCCAGAGGATCGTAGTCCAGATCGTAGATCTGGTGCCCAAAGAAAGGTACACCCGGACGGCCAGGATCGATTGACCTCAGATCGCCTTTCCACTGCGCAAGGCGCTGCGAAATCACGAGCGCCTCGAGCGCAGCTTGGTGCCAATCCGCTGAAAGCGCGAGCGGCAACATCGGGATAGCCTCCGGCAGAATTGAGAGAGTGCGTGCCGCAAGCTCGCGCTCTTCGGGACCGATGAAGGCGACAACAGCAGACTGACGACCATGCTTCGCCAGCCAGTGATGACGGCCATGCGCGAAATTCCGGTAGTCACTCGTCTGCACCCAGCCGAGCGCAGCCTCCGTGAAGCGCGACTCGATGTCGTAAGCCGCAGCTCGGGTCACTGTCCCATGAAGGACGACGAGCGTCTGTCGCTCGAGTACTTGCTCGATCCTCGAAAAATCGTCCGCGATAGCTCTCGCGCCCTCGTTCACGAGCTCATAAAGCATCGGGGAACCATAAAAGGAGTGCGTCTCACCAGCGAACAAGGCCTCATACGCACGAGTCAGCAACACGCAAAACGCAATCAGCGAATTGGTAGCTAGAAACCCGTCCTTGCCGGTGGGCAAATCGAATAAAGCAAGATCGCAATAAGCGCACGCTTCGGCAGCCCGAGCAAGCGGGCTGGAGGCGTCCGCGCACAGGACACCCATGACCCGCGGTTCCGCCCGCACCGAGGCGTCAAACGCCCTCAGAATGTCGGCATTCGCTCCGCCAGCGCTTATGAACCACGCAGACTCCCCTTCGCAGGCACCTTCCTGAAGGAATTCCAAAGGCGTACACACCCGAGCCGGCTGACGCGCGAGGCGACGATGTAGCGTAGCCATGAAGTGGCACGCCGTCAGCGAGCCGCCGGAACCGATAGCGAGTAACGGGCGCCCGTAGGACGAACAAAGGCCCTCCACAAGACATCCCACGCTCGCCTCTCCCGCCCAAGCCAATATACGAGCAAGAGCAGCCATCTCCTGTGAATACAGTCGGCCCATTGATTTTCCGGATGTTTACTAGCTCTCTCGTTGATGCACGGCTTTCCCCTGAACTGCATCTTTATACAGCATATACCCCGCTTAAAAGACGAGGACTAGGAATGCACCCGAGGCGGGTAACACAGCCACAGGACCACCGAGAACCACTACCGCGGCTTTTGACGGATAGGACCTTATGACTATGCGGTTCGCTGCCCTAATAACCACGAGCTCCCTGTCGAGCAGCTTCAGTAGGTTCGTCGGGTGCCGGAACAGACTATCCAATCCCCGATTGACTAGAACGCATACGCCCGCGTCCTCCGTTCCGCAAAACAGTCTCGGTATGTCGGCAGGCGATCAGAAAAGACCGTGGCAAGTAACTTAGGAGCGCCCGCGCGCCTGCTATTGCAGCAAGTCAGCTTCCTTTAGTGGCTCGATCACGCCGTTCTGCAGCTTGCTCCGGTCAAAGCCCTTCTCCGACTCAGCACGCACAGTCACCGAGACCTTGCCGGCGAGGTCGGCGAGGTTCGCCACGGCGTTCCAGGCCGTAAAGAGCTGATTGCGGTCGGCCGAAAAAGCGACCTCCACGATCTTCTGCGCCGGGGCGCCGGGTGGCGACAGCGGTGTGACGCCCAGCCCGGGTGCGCCCGCGGGTGGCATTCCAGCGGGCGTAGGTCCTGCGCCAAGTGGCGGCACCACGGTGGGACCCGGGCTCGGAACCGGCGCAGGCTGCGGGATCGCCTGAGGCATCAGAATGAAGCCCGACTCGAGGTCGATCTCGTCCTCGGCCACGCCCGCGTTGAAGCGCACCTTCGCGAGAGGCACCTGGTACTTCCCGTCGGCGCCGATCTCGGGGACGGTCCCCGCGATGTAGCCGAAGGCCCCTTCCTGCACGCCCCTGGCGATCGCCTTCCGGATCACGGCGCTCGCCGTTAGCCGGGTGAACCCGAGGAAGGAGTAGAACCCCTCGACGAGCTCGGAGGTCCGCGCGCCCAGCTTGGCCGGCTTGCCCTCGCCGAGCTTGAACAGCTCGATGATCTTGCCGGGCGTGAGCGTCGAGAAGACCCGAGGTTGGACGGACGTCAGGAGCTCCATGACCCGCTCGTGGATCATCGCCTCCTTCTTCTCGTTGAGCGTCGTCTGGAGCGGCCGGCCTCCCACCGCGACGGTCTCAATTCCGATCCCGCCGCCCTCGGCCCGCGGGAGCCAGACCTCGGTGTAGAGCTTCAGGAAGGCCGACTCTGCCGCAGCCTTCTCCGTCGATTCGCGCTCCCGCAGCTGGCCCTTCTGCTCGTCCGTGAGGTTGTGCTGCTTCGCCTTCGCCTTGACCTGCTCGGTGGCCATCAGGTAGCGGACCGAGCGCCTCAGGCTCTCGATCTGGTCGCCGGACGGAACTGCCAGGCCGAGGCCGTTGCGGTACTGGCGGGGCTTCTCGCCGTACTTCTCGAGGAGGTCCTTCCCCTGGGCTTCCTGCCCCGACTTGGGCTTCCCGCCGAACTCGAGAGGCAGGTACGCGATCAGGAACGATGGGTCCTTGTCAGGGACGTCGCCGGTCTTCTCCGGCCAGATGACCGCGGTGCGGTGACCCGCGAGACGCGCTTCGAGCATCTCCTTGATCCGATCGCGAACCCGCCGCTCGTCGCGGGCGACCGCGTCGGCCTCCTGCTCGACGAGGAGCGTCACGTTCGGGTCCTTCTTGAAGCAGTAGCGCACCCCGTCGAAGTGGAGGTACAGGCACTGCTCCTTGAGCTCTTTCAGGCACGCCTGCGCGGTCGTACTGTCGAGGTCCGGGCCGATGCAGACGCGGAGGAGTTCCTCCTCGCTCACGCCGGGCGGGAGAAGCTCCGCCTCCTTCGCCCCCTCGCGCCGAAGACCGCCGAAGGAGTACATGAGGATCGCGGTGGCCAGGCGCGTTGCCGGCCGCTTAGTGGCTTCGGCCGGGACCTCCTTCGCACGGCGCTCGTCGACCCGGCGGGCCCGAGCGTTGGCGCCGACCAGGTCGTGCTCCAAGACCGCCTGGAAGTCCGCCTGCTGGCCGACCTCCTTGAAGAAGGCAAGCCGCACCTCAGCGTCGTGCATGGGGACATCGCCCGGTCCGAGCACCGCCCGGCTCTTCCCGTCGCGGTGGCAGGCCCTGAGGCACGCAGCCAGGAATCGCAGCGCCCCGCGAGTGCGCTGGAAGTCCGGGATGGCGGCCCACCGCTCCCGCATCAGATCGATGAGGGCCGGGTGGAACGGGTAGGAAGAGCGCACGCGGTTACGCAGCGCGAGCCCATCTTCCTCCGCCTGCTGCTGCTCGGCGGCGGAACGGGCATAGGCCCGCCGCATCTGTGTGACGATCTCCTGGTAGATCGTCGCCGCGGGCGTGGCCTGCGCCTCGTCGGGGATCTTGGCCAGAAGCCGTCGCTGGATAACCGAGAGGATCTCGTTCCCCTCCACCGGCTCGCGCCGCTGGTCCTTGCGCGCCGCCAGATGGTCCACTGTCTGGAGGAGGTTCACGTACTCCAGAGATTCTCGCTTGCTCGACTGGAGCGAGAACACGAGCGCCGTGTTCGGCGTGTTCCCGACGGCCGCAGTCAGCCGCTGCAGGAAGGTCATGGTCTCGTCGCGGAGCGTTGTCTGGTGGACCTTCACCCCGCCGGCACTGATGAGGTAGTTCAGCACCTCATCGAGAAGGATGAGGTTCGGCTCCTTTCCGAGAAGTTCGATGATCTCGTCGCCGCCGGGGGCCACACGGTTCTCGTCCTGCACCCTGAGGATCTCGTAGCCCTTCTTTCCACCGAGCGACCAGGCGATCCACCCCCACATCGTGCGGGCCCGGAAGTCCTCGCCGGGGAGGGCCTTGCCGCTCGAGGCATCGAAGAACTGGCCGTCGAACACGGCCGTGCGTGCCTTCGGGGGCTTCGGAAGGTCCCGTGCCTCGGCGATCACGTCGAGGGCCTTGCGGCTTCGTGCCGAATGGAGCAGAGCCGCCAGCGTGTGCGACTTGCCGCCGCCGAACGGCGTGACGAGCTTGAGAACCCGATTGCCGGCCCCACCGGAGAGCCGGGACAGGACGTCTTCGAGGAGGGAGCGAAGGCCGGTCGTCAGATACGACGCGCGGAAGAAGTGCTCCGGGTCGCGGTAGACCGCAGGGACATTCGGGTTGCCGTCTGCAAGCGGTCCGAGGTCGAGCGCGAAGATGTCCTCGGAAAAGTTCTCCGAGAGGACGTCCGAGTGCAGCGAGACCACCTCGACCCAAGGCTTTATCGGTGCGCGGCTCATTTACGACCCTCCTTCCCGAAGTCGAGGTGTTTCTGGCCACTCGTGCGCGCATCGCGCTCCGCCGGCGTCATCGCCGCTTCCTCGACGAGGCTCCGCCAGTTCGCCGTGAGCTTGGCGAGTGCCGAGAGCTCCGCATTCGACGAGACCTCCGAGAGTTCGCTGCCCTTGAGTGCCGGCCCCGCCAGCGCCTGCGCGACGAGCCGCATCTGCTCGCGATTCATTTGGGCTTCACGAAGGAATTCCGCGAGCTTTCCCGGCCGCCGTTCCATGAGCCAGAGCGTCCGATGGAGAATGTCGACGAGCGGCGCCGGTTCGCCACTTTCCTGCGGAAGGCCTAGGTTGTCGTCCTCACCGCGTTCCGTGTAGTCGCGAAGGCGGTACTTACCCTTTTTCTTCTCAACAAGTGACCGCGGACCTGCTGAGAGCCCGCCTGCGCCATCGAGCTCCACATGCGTGCCGTTGGCGAAGATGATCGCCTCGCCCGCGTCCAGGTCCGCGGCCTTGTATGTGTATCGCCAGAGCGTGTAGAAGCGGGTCGGCGAGTCAACGCCGGCAAGGCTGTGCTTGCCGCCGTTCCCACCGACCTCCTTCGAGAGCCGGGCCAGGATGCTCTCAAGCACGGCGGTCTCGACCTCCGTCAGGAATCGTTCAGCGGGGACCTCCTCGCCATTGGCAAACTCCACCTTGCCGTATCGCGTGAACGCGCGGAGACCTGCACCGACGCATGCAATGACCAAGTCTGCCCCGGAGATGCCAAGATCCCAGAGCGTCCCAACCCGTTCACGAACGATTGCCTCAAGCTCCGCGCGAACGTCCTCCTCGTATCGCCCGTGACCCGCCTGTGCGCGCTTGCGCGCAATTATGAAGATGCTCGATGCCAACGCGGACGTCTCCATCGCCAGGAGACGAGACTTCATTTCCGTATCGAGCGGCCAAGCCTCGGTCACCTCAAAGCCCGCCGTTCGGAGCGCCTCGACAAGCGTGGACCACCCGAGTGTTGTCTTGTGGGCGTATACCACGACGAGGGGGCCACCGGGCTTCAGCACACGATGTGCCTCCCGGAAGGCTTGTCCCATCATCGACTCATACTCTCGACGCGCCTTTTCCATGTCGCCACCATGCCGAGACGAAAGCGCTGTTATCTCGGTCTTCTTGGGTGTCAATTCAGACGCGAAGTGCTCCGGGTAGAGGTGACCGATGGCGCGCCTGAGCCAAACGTAGAAGAAATCAGAAATGTCTGCGTACGGAACGTTGTCGTAGTAGGGTGGATCAGTGATTACGGCATCCATCGTGCTGTCGCCCCAAGGGAGCGCGGTTGCGGAACCGCGCAACACCTCGGCTGGATGTCCCTTCAATTCGGCGATTATTTCACATGCCCACTCGGAGATCTTTGGCCAGCCCTGGTTAGCAGTAACGCCATTCATCTCGGCGAAGTCCCAGACCATCGGCAGTGCTTGCCTGGAATAGGTGGCTGTCACCACCTCCCAGTTGTTCTGCCAACGGCAGATGGTCGACAGAAAGTTCGCACTTGATGACAAGATGAGAGCCAAGTGCGTCAAGAGTGCCGAACAGTGCTCGCCTCCGTACCCCAGCTCCCTGATCTTCGACTCAGCTTTACGCAGGACCGAAGCGTACGTGAGAAGGCAGATGAGCTGCCGAGCCGTAAACAGATCCCCCCAGGTTGTCATCCCATGCCGCGTGACGCCAGACGCCCCGCGCGTCCAGGGCGATGGCCGCAATGAGTTTATGGGTTCCGCAGGCACGGTGAGCCCTGATCTGAGGCAGAGTTCTTCGATCCGCTTGCGGATAGAGGAATCATCCGGCAAGAAGCTCTCAATTGCATCTCCACTCAGATAGACCTTTCCGCGCTCTCCAGGCTTGCTGCAGACGATTGCCATGAGCTGCGTACCGGTCTCCCGCCTTACGCCCTGCTCGCGGACGTAAGAATCGTCGGCCGTCGTCCCGCAGAAGGGGCATGTGGCACTGCCCCCCTTTGAGCCGCTCTCCGGATCGAACCCAAGTTCTTGGGTGTTGCGCCCGCGGACAACTTCGAAGCGCGCACGCTGTTCCGCTTTGGCTGGCACCATTCGCAGAGCAGCGTAACGACCTTTCTTCTTGCACAGCCACGTTTGCCGCACCAGTGGTACTGCGGCCCTACAGCTCGGATTCTTACAGACGACGGTGCGCGTCCATAGATATGCCACAGGCACGAGATAGCCTTCTGGCACGCCCCGAGAAAGCTCATGCCACAGTTCCTGTGGAGCATGAGCATGCTTTCCAGTGAATGTGGGGTCGGGAACGACGGGATAGAGGTCGCCGATCGCCTCCTTCACCCTCTGAAGGACCCAGTCGCTCCAGTGGCGCACCTCCTCGGCGAGGCCCGCCCACGCCCCGTCTTTCGCACACCCCTTCTGGTTGCGATCAACTTGGCCGTACTTCTGAGGGTAAACGAGCGCACAGAGTTCGATGATGTAGGCAACCGGGTTCAGATCCAAGGCGTGAGCGTCACACCCCAAGCGAAGGGCCTCCAAGGGGATTGCGCCGCCGCCCGCGAACATGTCGAGGACCATCGGCCGATGTGCAGGGCTTTCACGCAGGCCCTCAACAGGAACTCGGCTTGCTGTCTCGGCGGCGAGCCGCTCGGCGTGAGCTTCGATGAGGTGTCTCGCAGCCTCTGCGATCGCGGCAGAGGCACCTGAGTTCTTGCAGAGGCGCTCCACAAACTGCGCCGCTGAACCGCGTCCAAGTCCCCTAGCTGTACCCTCCCTGCGACGCGCAGCTGTATCCGCGTCGCGAGGTGGGTACTTGAGGTTGACTTCGGGAATGAACCGCGAGGCCGGCACAAGGGCGCCGTAGATCGCCGCACGGCAAGCAACAAGGGGGCGCCGTGCCCACCAAAGGTGGAGGCTTGAAATGTCTCTTACGAACCGAGGACGTCTCGCCGCCTCAGTCCCGATCGCTTGGATTGGCAGGTAATCTTCGATCAGCCGCTTGTCGTTGTCGGTCACGGACGAGCCTCCTGCTGGGTCCGCGCCGCGCTCTCGATCGCATCTGCGGGGATGTCGAAGTACCGAGCCGCGACCACTTCCCGCTTGGCGTGATCGAGGTGCTTCACGGGGTTCCGAATCCGCACAGGCTCCGGGTCCGGCTTGCCGAGCGGGTCCCACACGACGTAGAGCCAGTACGTGTCACCGAGTTGAGCGGCCTTGTACCACTCGTTCGTCGTAAGGCGAATGGGCTGGCCTCGCGTGCGCCCCTTCGCCTCGATCCGGCGGATTCCCTCCACTGGATCGCGGTAGCCCGTCTGCGCGTCGGCAGGCCCAAGGCTGCGGACATCGAACCCGATCTTGAGATGCCCCACGCGCTCGCATTCCCAGCCCCGAACCTTCTCCTCGTACGCGACGATGATGTCCTCCGCAGCCAACTCGGATCGGCGCCTGATCTCTGGATCGATGTCCTCGGGCAACTGACCGAGCGGGAGTCCAGCCGCCATCTTCGCCGGCAGCACGAGCGCAGTCGCCACGTGCCGCACCGGACCGTGCTTCGCCAGGGTGAGCCGCGAGAGCCCTTCCATGCGCTCGCGCCGGGTCCGTTCCAGGTCCGCAAGATCATTCTCGGCGCGCTGGCGCGCGAGGGCTATCTCGGGCGACGTGGCTTCGCGAGAACGGAGTGACATGACACGGTCCTGGGCCGCGCGAATGCGCGTACTGAAGGATCGGTCGAGGTATTCGCGGCAGACCTCAACGAAGTGCCGCCTCTCCTCTTGGCACTTGCCCCGCCGCTCCATTTGGTACGTGCTCTTGAGGAAGTCGGACGCCGGCGCCGGATCAGCGGGGTCAAGGCTCTCCGGTGGCCCTGTGTGGGACGGTAGATCGAGGAGGCAGTCGGCAGGCACGACGGAGAACCGATCCGGCGACCCGGCGGGCACCGCCAGGTCCTCGCGCACGGACACGAGCTCGCCGTGCAGCGTGTGGGGCTCGCCCTTCGTGTTCTGGCCGCGGATGGCCAACTCGAAGAAGTGCAGCCGGCAGGGCGCGTCGCTCACGGGATCGACGAACACGGCCGTTCCGCCGGCGAAGCCGCTCAGCAGCTCGTTCAACCGCTCGTCGACGGCCGCGTAGAGGGGGTGACCCGGACCGACGAGCACGGCGTCGAGATGCTGGTCGAGATCGAGGTGTTCCTTGTGGAACGTGATCTTCCGATACACCGAATCGGGCTTGCCAAGTCTCCGGACGCAGGCCAGCCGCTCGGACCGAAGATCGGCGAGGACGTGCTCGATCCGCCACAGGCCGTCCGCGCGCGGCTCCACCTTGAGACCAACCTCGCGGCACGCGGTGAGGAAGTGCTGTTCGACGTAGCGGGGCATCAACCGCCGCTCTTCTACTTCGGCATTCGTCCGCTGGAAAGCGGAGAAGTCCACGTTCGCCTTCGCTAGCGCGATCCCGGTAGCCTGCTCGTACTGCTGGAGGCGCGCCGGATCGATCTTCTCGATCCGATCCAGGTACTCCTCCAACCGCCTCGGATCGTGAGCCGCTTCCCGCAGCATGTCGGGGAGGTTCACGTCGTTGAGCGAAAGGACCTCGCCGATCACGTCGAACACGCGGTCGGCGAGCACGGCGCGCATCTGGTCCAGTTTCTCCAGCAAGCGTTCGAGGATTCGCCCCTCGATGACGGGCTGCCCCTCCTCGGAGTCGCTCGCCACGAAGTTGAAGACGTGGCAATCACGATCCTGGCCGATGCGATGGATGCGCCCCAGCCGTTGCTCGAGGCGCGTAGGATTCCAGGGCATGTCGTAGTTGAGCATCAGCCGGCAGAACTGGAGGTTGATGCCCTCGCCGGCGGCCTCCGTGGCGACGCAGATCTGGCGGCTGGTGCGGAACTCCTCCTGTGCCCGCTTGCGCTCGTGAGGGTTCATTCCGCCGTGGATCTCGCACGTCGAGTAGCCCCACCGTTCCAGGTGCTCGCGAAGGTAGGTCAGGGTGTCGCGGTGCTCCGTGAAGATGAGGAGTTTGCCCCGGCCGTCTGACAGCTCGTGGAACTCGGCCTTGGCGAGACACTCGCGGAGAGCGGCGAGCTTCGAGTCCGCCGCGTGATCGCGAACGCGTCGAGCCTGTGCGCTCAGATCCTGGAGGGCCGCGATCTCGGCGCGGAGCTGGTCGAGTTCGACGGCCTCCGTGAATTCGTCGACCAGCCGGTCGCGTGCAGCATCATCGAGGTCGTCCTCGTCCTGCTCGGCATCCGCAAGACGCCCCTGAAGCTGGGCAAGACGCCGCGCCCGCTGCGCCGGCGGTAAATCCTCAAGCTCCTTCAGAAGAGCTTGCTGGCGTTCAAGGCGTCTTCGGATCGATTCCGAGATGGCTCGCGTAGAGCTTGCAAGACGCCGTTGGAAAACTGTCCTGGCAAGGGCCACGCTCTGCTTCTTGCGGCCGCTTGCTTGGGGAAGGAATTCATTGATGTAGGCCGTCACCGCCTTGTAGAGGTGGTACTCCTCCCGGTTCAGGCGGAACGTCATTGTGTGGGCGTGGCGGTCCGGGAAGAGCCGACCGCCGTTGAGGTCCTGGAGATCTTCCTTGAGTCGTCGGAGCGCCCACGGGCAATCGGGTCCGAGGCGAAGAACGTCGCGACGGATTTCGCTGGCCTTCTCGCCGACGCGGTGCGGCTCGGGGAAGATGTCCGGATCTAGGAGTCGCACGAAGTGCGCGAAGCGGTCATCGTCTCCGTGGTGCGGCGTGGCCGTTAGCAACAGGAGGTTGTCGGCATGGGTGGCGAGCTTCTCGGCGAGCTGGTAGCGCTTCGTCTTCTCCGCCTCGTCGCCGCGGCCCGACGAGCGCTTGGTGTAGGCACTGCACTTGTGCGCCTCGTCAATGATGATGAGGTCCCACCGCTGCTGCCACACGCGCTCGCGGACGTCGTCCTGCTTCGCGTAGTCTAGGGAGGCGATGACCTGCGTGGACCGCTGCCACGGGTTCACCAGCTGCTGCTGGTCCACCGCGGAGAAGATGATATCGAACGGCTCACCGAACCACCGCAGGAGCTCGTCCTGCCACTGGATCGTGAGCGGGGCTGGGCACAGCACGAGAATGCGCTCGATCGCCTCGCGGAGCTTCATCTCCTTGAGAAGCAGGCCGGCCATGATCGTCTTGCCGGCGCCGGGATCGTCAGCGAGCAGGAAGCGCAGACGCGGTTGCGGGAGCATCTTGAGGTACACCGCCTCGATCTGGTGAGGAAGGGTCCGGATGCCCGAGAGGCTCACGGCGAAATGACGGTCGTGTGCGTAAGCAAGGCGAATTCTGGCCGATTCGATTAGTAGGCGAACCTTTTCGGCCTCTACAGGACGAATCGTCGTTGCAGTTGCGATTCGCTGGCCGAAAAGTGCGAGAGCTTCCTCTCGGGAGAGGATTGCTTCGTCAGGCGTTCCGTCGAGTAGACGCACGCGGCATTCGTAACCTGTCCCAATCGGTCGTACCGCTTCCAAAATGACTGGATCCGGGAAGTGACCAGGAAGACTTACTCGTTGCCCTAGCGGAAATTCGCTATCAGTCATTGATACAGTCAATTCGTCATGATGAGTTCTTTACTGGGAAAAGACTCAAGCGGCCGGCGAGTCGGCCATGTCGCCCTCTTGGCAGGTTCAACCCGCATGACGGCAGCTGGTCGATCCCGCAAAAGCGCTCAGTCCTGTCCGATCCTCCCCGCCCTGGGTAGTGCCCATTCTACCGTCATGGTATTCAGCCGTCGAAGCGTTGCGGTGTCCTCGTTGCCATAGCGGTCTCCTTCGTTCGCCGCGCTCCCAACGCTGCCTCTCATGATGGAAGCTAGCCGCCCCGCCGCCTGATGGCCGCAACGGCCGGCGCTCGCGCTTGCCGCAGTTTTTTCCCCTGGCTGCGCCATTCCTCGCGAACGCTGCGCTCCAAAAAACAGCGTCACGGCCATCCTCCTCTACGTTGCGGCCCTGAGGGTGCGGCCGGCGCCGGGCCGGCTTTACCACTTCCATCGAGGCTGCGATTGGCGCGGCTGAGATAAACGAAAGGAGACCTAAACATGGCAACCATCGGCACCTTCACGAAGACCAACGACGGCTTCACCGGCACCATCCAGACCGTCGGCCTCAAGGCCAAGGTCGTGATCGCTCCGGTCGAGAAGCGCGGCGATTCCGCTCCCGACTACCGCGTGTACGTCGGCAAGGTCGAGATCGGCGCAGGCTGGGCGCGCACCAGCAAGGGCGGTCGCGAGTTCGTCAGCCTCAAGCTGGACGACCCGAGCTTCTCCGCTCCGATCTATGCAAACTTGATCGAGCGCGACGGGCAGCACGAGCTGATCTGGTCCCGCTGACGCAATACGCCGCCGCCGGGAGACGCCCGGCGGCGGCTCTATTGCTTGCCCATCTCGACCATCGCAGCTATTGGACGCCAGCCGAAACGCTCTTCGAATAGCTTCCTAATATGGCGTTCGCACTTGCGCATGTGCCTTGCAGACGTATTCCTTCGCGATCCGGCGTGTCTCCCCTGTTAGTCCCGCGAGATATGAAGCCGCCTCTTCCGCGGTCGGGACTCGACCTTCGACATTCCCAAATTTCGGCGGTAGAGCAGTCCAAACCACTGCATCCATAGCTCTGTCCCGCGCCCAGTTTCCAATCACTTGGGCGTGCGCGAAGATACCAGCAGGGGCAGAGCTGGCCCAATAGCCAATCCGCCGCCTGGCACATTTCTCGCGGATAGCCAGTGCCGCCATACCGCCATTGAGGTCAGATTCTTTCAGGATGGCGTACAGCACCGGCACGCGCTGTCCTTCATCCAGCAGCACGAGAGTGAGTCGTCCATCGGTGGACTGCCGCGCGAACTCGACTGGCAAGGATGGGGCATCCGTCTGCCACTCCCCTGCTGGCAATCCATCAGGTTTCCAAATCAGCGAGCCCCAACCCAAGCAAGCGATCTTCATACAGTGCTGCCGTCTCGTTCAGGAAACAATCTCGCGCAGGTTCGCGAGTAGACGCATTGCCATTGCATCTTCCGACAGACCGCGCACAGCCGCGAGCTCCGAAACCGTATTCGCGACATCAACTGGCACAACCGGGCGACCTTCGAATTTCACGAACGGACCATCCGTTTCTGTGAGCAGCCGTTCTCCAGGAAGCTCGCTTACCATTTTTCGGTGTGAAGACTTAAGAAGCATCTGGCGATTGATCGAAAAGTAGCATCCAAGCTCCACAGCGCGCTTGGCTTCCGTCTTCGTTCCGGTAAACCAATGCAGCACCACTCGCCCTTTTCCGGGTGGGAGATACGACTCGATCGAGTCGAGAACATCTGTGACCGATCGAACGGAATGAATCGTCAATATTTTTCCTCCTTGCGCGGCGCATAGCTCTAGAACTTTTCTGAACACCGTTTTTTGTTGTGGAAGCGATCTGAAATAGCGTGGACCGGCATCGAGCCCGACTTCGCCGACATAGCGGCTATCGGCCAAATACTTTTCAAATTCGGTTATCTCCTCCGCGCGTTGACTGACGAGCTGCGGATGCAGGCCGAGAGCTACCCGCACGTGCCGAGCGTTTCTCGCCAGTTCCCGATTGCGCGGCCACGCTTTCGGAGTCGTGGTCACAGCGAGCGTAGCAACCCCGTGGCGATCGCATTCATCGATGAGCTGGACGTGATTAGGATAGAGATCGAGATGACAATGAAAATCGACCCACCGCGGTTTTGAATGTGGTGACGAACTGGATGTCACAATGGCCTACACACGACACCTTTAAGAATTGCTTCTACTTCCGCGAGACCATCCCGATATACCGCTTCGTAGCGCTTCAGATCGGTGTCGGAATGGTCAGATAGCGGACCAGGCTGATGAATCAGCACACGGGCAAGGCCTGGGCGCTTCTTCAACCGTGAAATCGCAAGCTGAAAGGATCGTACGTTCTCGCCCTCGGCGGTTTTCGAGTCGAGCGGTTTCGCCTGCATGTTAGACACCTTGTAAGACGTGTCATCACTGCCGAAACCGGCCTTGAGCGCCGCGCGGCGTATCAGGCACGGAACGCAACGCCCGCAGTGTCCAGGGCTCTCGCCCTTGTAGCGCCCGCCGTCCGGGTGCGAACAGGACATCGTATCTTTAGCGTGTTTCTTCAGGAACTGTGGGTCCTTGCAGCTGGCTACCATCCTGCCTTTGGTCTGAAAGCGGTAGGGATTTTCTAGGACCGCATCGACACCCAGATCTGAAAGCAGCTCATTCCATCTCGCCATGTAATAGGGATGGGTGGTTCGCGTACTAAGTGCACCCAAGCGCAGCGGATCTAGGGGGACGTTGAGAGCAATCAGTCCATTCTCAGGAACGTAAACTGTTGTCTTGCGTTTCAAACTGCTAGCTGCGAGTGCAGCTAACGCGAAGAACAGGAAGGACCGACTGCGCTGCGTATTCTCCGTGCTGTTCTTTTCGACTGAATCCGAAGGAAACCCGACACGCGCACGTAGGCTCAATAGCTCTTTCGCCTTGTAATGTGCCTTCAGTCGGTCCAAGCAATAGGATTGATGGCTGCTGGTGGTTCCATCCCAATAGTGACTGACGAAAAGCGGCTGTTCGCCAGCGCTAAGCAAATCGATTGCACCGACGAAACTGTCCAAGCCGCCAGAGAACAGGGATACGCATGTCGGTTCGTCAATCCGAAGCCGCGTCGGCGCCGGCACCAGCTTCTTGAGGTTTCCGGGCCGTGCACGGAAACGCAATTCCCAAAGATCCCCGGTCAGAAAATCCAGGGTCTTCTTCAACAGCGGGCCGACGTCCGTCCACACTTTCGGGTCCTTGACCGGCAAATGGAGCTCGATCTCGCGGGTCCAGCGATCCTCAGATTCTGAAGAGCGTCTAACCCGAGTGTCGGCAGCCATCAGCAGAGCCGCGACCAAGAGTAGGTCTGCAGCCCGCTCGTCGGGTTCGAAACCTTTCCACGCCAAGTAATCGAGCGCATTCCCCAAGCCGAAGTCAATGCGCTTGTCAGCGGCGATGAAGTTGATCTCGGTGACTTGGTTGCCGCGTCGAGCAACTACCTTCCCGGTATCCAGCGCACCAAGCCGGCAAATAAGACTATGGCCGTTCATACGGCCTCCACGAGTGCTGCGATCAGATCGAACGCACCCTCGTAAATCCGATCAACCGTGCGAGCTACATCTTCATTGGTAAGTTGCGCCAGACCGGTAAGTTTTCCAGAAAGCGCGTCGCGGACGCACCCGGAGATAGCGTCGTGGAGTTGCGCTTGGATGTTGTCAACTGCTGCCACATCGTCGGGAACGGTAATCCCACGAACCCCGATGTCGTTGAGCACCCGCGCTTCGATTGTGTTACTGATAAAGTCGGCGACGAATTCCTCGAGTTGTTCGGGCGTCAACTGCTCAAATGCACCGATATTTGCTTCCGCAAGCGCGTCGATTGCCTCAAGCATCCCCCGGCGCGCAATAGCCTCGTCCACTGTGCCACCAGCGGGACAGACATGATCAAGCAAGCGGGCGAAAACTTCCTCGGCGGGGCGCCCCGCGAGAGCTCCGAGGTTGAACCGTCCAAGAGCGCCAGCGGGGCCAACACTTTGAAAATCCCTAGCAAACCCCAGAATCGCGGCTGCGGTTCCGCGTGAACTCCCCATCCGGCGCGTCGCTCCCCGGGATCCGCCGACCCCTCTGACATAGCCGGATAGGCCGCGATCCAGCTTGCTGCGGCTTCCGCTCCCCGCGAAGCTCGTAAAAGAGGCTCGCGCGCTCGCCAGCGAACCGCCCCGCACCGGAGTGGGTGAAGCCTGCTGCGCCGGCTGCGGCTGGGGAGGCTGTGCTTGGGGCGGCTGGGGTGGAGGAGTCGGGGTGCCAGGAGGGACACTGGCGGGCGGCGGCACACTAGGCGGCGGCGTCGGCTTGTCGAGCCAGCTTGGCAGCAACCCGTCGCCCGGCCCGCCGTATGAATTCGAAGTCCCCATGTCAGCGACTTAGCCTTTCACCTTGAGCGCCAACGCTGCCGCGGCCTTCAGGGCGGCATTTTTCGATTCCTTCTGCCAGCCCTGAAGAATTCGGGTGTATTTGTCTTTTATGTCTCCGGCGGTGAACGCCGCAGTGCAGCTAGTCGCCGCCCATGCCCCAAGGCCTTCTTCGGGAAGATCCTTGATAAGTTGCAGCAGTGCCGCCTGCAGACTGGGTTTCGAGCGGACCAAGGCTACAAGGCCTTTTACTCCGCGAGGTTCAGTGTTCAGCTTCTCCGATTGAAGAATGCGCCCCTTGAGTACGTCGAATACCTGCTGCGCGTCCGAGTCAGTCAATTTCTCAATCTCGGCACTCGCCGTCTGGACCACCATAGCTTGACCCATCAGGCGATCGACCAGCGCGTCCAGATGATCCACTATGGGCACGCCAGCGTAATAACTGCGCTTATCCCGAGTCACAAAGACGTACGGGCGCAGATCGATCTGGCCGATCCGCGGCTCGATCTTCGCCCATCCTGCAATCCAATCATTCTTCGACCATTCCTCGACGTCAGGCACTATCGCGTCGCCTTTTTCCTTGCCCTTGCCCGGCGGCGATGTGTCGCCCTCCCCCTCTGGGGAAACAAGTGATTCGAGCCTCGCCAATGCAGCGACTTTCCCGGCCGCTGACGCCGTCGCCAGCCGGGCTAGTTGGTCGTAGAAATCCGTGGCAAAGCGCTCAGCGAGCATGAGCTTCGCGAGCACGGGCAGTTTGATGTCCTCGGCAAACCCGCGCTCTTGCGCGATGCATTGGCGGAGTGTCATCGAATTAAGAAAACGCTTGATCTGACGGGGATTGCCTCGTGTCCCGTCAGTGAGCGCTCGGGTGATCTGCCCGCTGATACGAAGAGCCTGTTCGACTTCGACTGGAATGTTGTCGCCGAGCGCTCTTTTGACGACGTCTCGGTCCAACCCGCGGCTTTGCCACGGCCGGCGGAGATCGTCGCGCGCGGCCTCCAGCAGCTTGATGAAGCGAGCGTCCGAATCCCCAAGGGCGCTCTGCGAAAGCAGGAGCGTGATGTAGGCGCTAGTTTCAGTGAATCCGAGCGCCGGAATTCGAAACGGAACCTGAATGAGTTTCTCGAGGTAACTCCGAGTGTAGCTGGTCGAACCACCAGCCACCGACAGATCCGGAAAGTGTCGGCGCACCGAGTACTCGATCATCGCTTCGTCCGCTCCAATCACGAACGCGGTGCGTGGCACGAACAGAAACAGGCGAATCGCTTCGAGTGTCGCTATGGCGGTTTCCGGAAGGCAGCGGTCCAAGTCGTCTATCAAAACTACAAGTTGATCGATGTCTGCCGCCTTCAAGAGCGCCTCGAATTCCTCGCGAAATGCGTGCATTTGTTCGGGCACGGAATCCTCGGAAGGCTCGGAAGCCTTCAGGAATTCGCCTGCATGCTCCAAGGCGGACTTCACATCTTCGGGATTGATCGCTTGGCTCGGATTTTCAACAATGGCGGAAATCTTCTCGACAAGACTGCTGACGAGCTCCGGTCCGGGGATACCGGTTACCGCGGTCAAGGCCAGTCCCCCCGTCTTTCGGGCAAGCTTCAGCCACTGTATCCGTTTGAAGAGCCTCTTCGCCGCATCGGCTACTTTGGTGCTCGTCGGTCGGGCACGCTTCAGCTCGGTAACGACCTTCTCAAGAACAACTGTCTTGGCGTCTTCAAAACCCTCGAATACCCAGCCGTTAAACCACAAGCATAAGGTGCGCTTGTCCGCCGCGAGCGCGGCCTCGGTCATCTTAAGCACGCTCGATTTGCCGGCGCCCCAATCTCCGTGCACTCCGACGGTCATCGGGATGGATGGCGCTTGCCGCACAAACGTTACGATCGTCTTTGCGATCGCCTCGTAATAGAGGAGATCGACGACGGTTTCGTGGTCGCTAATGAAATTCTTTGAGGTATTTGCTGCCACTTCCTCGCCCTGAGCCGTTCGTTGTTATTGCGCGGGATTTAACAGATCCCGACCAGGTCAATACGTCATCATAGTTTACGGCGTACGGCTGGAACTCCGCCACATTACACTCAGTCTACACATCCATCATTGGGATAATCCCTTATGAGTGCGCGTCGCTGGTACTACATCAAGCTCGCTGCCTTCAGTACATTCCCCACGGTTCCGCTTTTCGTGGTCGCGGGGTACTACGCTGACATGCCTTGGCTGGTCCCGGCATTCGCGTTCATCGGCATACCTGTCATGGATCTGCTCATCGGCCCCGACGGAACTGAGCCGCTGGAACGCCCGGCGCCGCGCATTGCCATCGTCTGGTTGCGCGCGATCCCCCGCCTCTACGTCTTTCTGTGGCTGGCCACGCTCGCCTGGGCCGCGCATACCTTTGCAACGGAAGCGACCGGCCCGTCCGCCGTGTGGCTCGTCGTGTCAGTTGCAATAGCCAGCGCGTTTGCGACATGCGTCGCGCATGAGCTGCTGCATTGGCCGTCGGTCTTTGATCGCGGACTCGCCCGGCTCATCATGGCCACCGTCGCCTACGGCCCGTTCCCGTTCGAGCACCTGCATCACCACGCGAAGGTCGGCGTGCCAACGGAGGGCACCACCCCGCCGCTCGGTCAAAGCGTGTGGAGCTACCTTGTCAACAATGTCCTATTCACGCTTTGCAGCGGCTGGACCATCGAGCGCCGGCGTCAGCTCGCGAAACGACGGCCGCTCATCGGCAACCGGTACCTGCAGCAGTGGCTTCTCACCGCCGTGATCGTCGTCGTATTCGTGATGATCGGCGGCGGGTGGGGCTTGGTTCTCTTTCTCGCCCAGGCTGCCTTCGGCGTATTCACGACGGAATACGTCAACTACGCGCAGCACTACGGCCTGAGCCGGGAGGCCGACGCTCCCGCGCGCGGCAGCCTTTCCTGGAACAGCAACAGTTTCGTGACGAACGCGTTCACACTGAACATCACGCGGCACGTTCATCACCACCTGGACGCGGACGTGCCGTACTACGATTTGAAGTACATCGACTCAATGCCGCTCCTGCCCGCCGGATATCTCACCCTGTTCTTCCCGGCAATGGTGCCCCCGGTGTGGCGACGCCTCATGGACAGCCGAACCCGCGCGTGCCTCAATACACGGACAAGTAAGCCGCCGCCTTCTCCGGCGACGATATGATTTCGCAGCCGAAATACTCGCCGATCTTCATGTGACCTTGCTGAAGCATGGTGTGAAGCGGCCCGTCAGTGAGGAACACGTTGCAGTAACCCACGGCCGCTTCGGCATGATGAAAATCAAACAGGTCATTTCCGGTGAGCTTGCGACGTTTGTCCCACCGCACGGCGGCATGGCATAGAGCTCCTATGTGGAGCGTTCGCAAGGCTACAGCGACCTCCTTTGCCGTGATGGCTGCGCACAAGTAGTCAAGGAGCTGCTGCTCACACGCCCTCTGTTCTGCGAGCGGCGTTCCGGCCAGCGCTCCCGGGCTTGCCTCTACCAACTGCTCCAGCACCTGCCGAGCCGTCGGCATAGCTACTGACAAGCAACCACGAATCTCCGCTCTATACGTTTGCGCGAAGGTGCGGAGATCGCCTGCATGGCGCGCGCTTTCAACATTCAGTCTCTCGGCCACTTGGTCGAAGTCATTCACCGGGGGCGTCGCATCGCCGAGGACATCCATCATCTCCGCGAGAGAGCACTCCCACATGTGATCGAAGAACGCCTTCTGAATCACAAGCGTCTCCGCGGCATCGAACGCGCGGTTTACCGGATGTTGCTCACCAAGGACGTAGCTCAGTTTTGTCCAGACCAGCGTCTCGATCGCATGCACATTGCGGCCGGCCAGAGAGTAGATCAAGTGAGCGACCTCCGTCGCGATACGCCGATCGTTGGGAATTAAAGTGACGCCCCCGCTCAACTCGTCAATGAGCTGAGCAGTAGCCCCGCGCGTTTCCGGATCGCTTTGCTTCATCAGTTCCATGAAAAGCGACTCGCTGATTGGGCAAACGATCTCTCCACCGCCGGCGCGCTGTCTGAGGCCGTGGAGAAGCTGATGCGCGGCTTCGGGAGCGCGCCTCCCCATCGCCGCCTCGCGTATCAATATCCAGAAGTTCTTATCGAGGTAGACACGTTGCTTCGCTAAGACCGATTGCGCGAGTCCAAGCTGGCGCGAGCGAACGTGTTCCTCTATCGAAATGCGCGGTGATGCGCGGTGACGCTCGAAGCTTTCCTTCATCTTATCGGCAGCTATCTTCACCATCGCCTCTCGCGCATTGTGCCTTGCATTGCTCGGGGCACTATACTGCAGTCGAGTGCCATGATCGAAGCGAGCTGCATTTGGTGTCTCGGGCCGGCCGAAAACGGCCACGATGAACATATCTTTCCGGAAGCGATCGGATGTCCTCCGGGATTCGTCCTTCCCGGCTCCGTCGTTTGCCGGAAGTGCAACAACGCGCTTGGCCACCTGGATAAAGCGGTGTCGGACGAATTTGACTTCTTGGCATTCCTATCCGCAGTCCCGCGCAAGAAGGGGCGCCCTCCCATCATTAACAGCCGAGGAAACGTCTTAGGCTCGATCGAGGCTACGGTGCCGACGTTGACCTTCAACATGGAAAAGCACCCCATCGCGGCGCACGATGGCTCGACGCTTGCGCCATTCCGCGGCACCCGGCGGAATATTCGTGCACAGCTCTCCCGAGAAGGGAATGTCGGCAAGATCTCGTTCGACGTGACCTTTGGCGACAATCCCAAATTTATTCGCGGCCTTACGAAAATTGCCTACTCGTCGCTTGCCTATTTCCTCGGTTCCGACGCTGCTCGACAACCGAGCTTCGCCGCCGTGCGCCAGTTCGTCATAGGCGGTCATGGCAGCCGACATGTGTTGCTTTCTCAAGCGGGGGACAAAGAGTATCGATTGAGCGCCCGGGCGCCATATGCGCACGATAGCGGAGGCTATGTTGCTGGCTTCCGGATCGCTCAGATCGATTTTCTCGTTGACCTTACAGAGGAAGAATCTCTCCTTCCAATCGTCGAAGCCAAGATGCGCGAAGAATACGGCGACGCTGGCTGGTCTGTCCTCCCGCTCCGGGGTGCGGGCGAAGCTCCGACCTAGAAACTGTGCCCTGCCTAGAAACTGTAGACGTACTGGAGAGCAACCGCGTCGGCCGCCACCTCGTAGGTGCCGACGAGCGTCCCCGCGCCGGGAATGGAATTGTTGACGGGAGCGTCCTTCACGAACGCGTGGACGTAGCCGAAGTCGAGCGAGCTCGCCTTCGAGATTCTGTAGTTCGCGCCGAACCCGAGCAGCGTATGAGCATTGTCCGGGATTCTCGCCGTGCGAAATGCGTCGGGAATCGCGGAGTTCTCGTACGCGACGCCGCCGCGCAGCAACCACTGGCCGTTGACCTTGTAGCCCGCGCCCAGGGAGACGCGGACTGTGTCCCGCCAGTTCTCCGGTGTGACAGCGTCGGGGGAGCCGTTGTCGAAGCGCACGCGCAGCTCCTTGAACTTGCTCCATCCGGTCCAGGTGGCATCCGCTAACAGCGTCCATTTCGGGCTGATTTGGTCGTAGACGCTCACCGAAAGCGAGTCGGGCGTCTTGACGGTTGAGCGCGCCCCGGTATTCGCAGCTCCCGCCGTGAGCGCAGCAAACGGCCCTGGCAACGCCGGATTCGAAAACGTCGCATCGCCCTTGATCTCGTGCTTAATGCTGGAGCGGTATGCGACACCCATACGAACTTCAGGCGTGATTTCGAAGAGCGCTCCTACGTTCCATCCGATGCCCCACGAATCCCCGCTGACCTTGGCGATGCCGTCCTTCGTCTGCGGAAGAATGCCCGCGCCGGCGCACGCAGCCGGCCCGAAAGGTGAGCCGAAGCACGCGGCCCCGAAGTCGATCGCGTTGCTGAGCGTCGCCTTGAAGTATTGGAAGTTGACTCCGCCGCCGAGCGACACGTTGTCGCGCACCTTCCAAGCGACCGCCGGATTGATGTTGACCGACTCGACGACCGAATCGATCGCCTGGTAGCGCCCCATCCAGTCGGCGGGGTATTTCGTTTTCAGGCCGAATGGAGCGTTGACGCCGATCCCCGCCTTGACGTCCCGAGCGAGGTCGGTCGTGAAATACAGGTTCGGAACCCAATTCAAGCCGACGGGATTGCCACCGGTTCCTCCTGTGATCGGGAACGCAGGCCCCGCGGGCGACGTGGTGCCCTGGTCCGTGAATCGCGCCGAGCCGTAGATCGCGTTCAGTCCTAGCGCGACCTGACGCCCCGGCAGGCGCGTCATGCCGGCGGGATTCCAGAAGATCGTGCTCGCGTCCTCCGCGTTCGCGGCTCCGCCCGCGAACGCGTAGCCCAGGTTGCTGACGCTCTGGTGCTCGAGCGCAAAGCCAACCGCCGCCGCGTTCCCGGACAGGCCGAGGATCACCGACGAGGCGATTGGAACGAGGACTCGCCTATTCATCGTTTCGGATTGGGGGCGGGGGTTCCGGCCAGCGGCCGACCTCGAGGGCGTCACTCCGTACCGACCGCGCGTTGCGCGTCCAGTTCCGGCTTGACCCCCTCTCGGCACGGATTCGAGATGAACCGTGCGGTTCCCGCACCGTTCATCGCCAACTTTGTCACGGTTCGGCCGTAGTGGTTCGATGACACGTGCATCGGTCGCGCCCGCAAAGGCACCGGGCACGCCCGCTGCGGATGGTCAGCCTCGCTCCCCGCTTCTACCAGTCTGAAAAGCCGCAACGTGCGCGCCAGACAAGCTGTCACGCAGTTGCATTGATCCCACGCGGGCCGCCCCGCGTGGGCCGAGAACTTCCAGGCGAAACGCGCCGCCCGCGCGGCACCGTTGCGACCCACTGGATTTCGCCCCTCATCTTCGAGTGAAGGGGACGAAATCGTGGGCAGCAACGAGCCGCAGAAGCCGGTCGGCTCAAACGCGTTTCAACTTCGCAAGGCTTTCCCCTTCCCGTTCCCCAGAGGGGAAGGCGAAGAGAACTCTTCATGGGCAGCAGGTTTTTCACAGCGCAATGGAGGCGCACATGCTGCTCAGAAAGGAACTCACTCAGACAACCGATGTTGAACTGCTCACCCTCATTCTCGGAAACCGCAGGACCGCAGACCTTCTGCTGAAGAAGGCGGGCGGCTCACTGTTCGCCCTGCTTCATTCGATGCCGCACGAGAACGGAGACCTGTTCTGCGCGCAAGGTTCGAGCGCATACGCGGGCGATCCGCTTGTGAAGTTGCAGGCCGCGCGCGAGTTGGCAGCGCGGGCGATTGCAGAGCCGCTCAGCCGGCGGGATGCGCTTGCGAGCCCCTCAGCAGTGCGCGACTTTCTCAAGCTGCGCCTCGGAGGCCTGCCGCATGAGGTGTTTGTCGTGATCCTGCTCGACGCGCAGAACCGCATTCTTGCCGTTGACGAGCTGTTCCGCGGAACGCTGACACAGACGAGCGTCTACCCCCGGGAAGTGGTCAAGGTCGCGCTGCGCGCGAACGCCGCCGCCGTCATCTTCGCCCACAACCACCCGTCGGGCGTGGCAGAGCCGAGCCGCGCAGACGAGTCGCTCACGCAGGCCCTCAAGCAGGCCCTCTCGCTGGTGGACGTGAAGGTCCTCGACCACTTCATCGTGGCCGGCACTTCCTGCCTCAGCTTCGCCGAGCGTGGCCTGATCTGACGCGCGACACGTCGGGGAGCCCCTCGCAAAAAAACGAGGGGATTCTCCCCTCGTGCTCCCCTACCGGGGCCGCCAGCTCGGTGGGGCGCTTCCGGGGTTCACTCGTGGTGCCACCAGATGCGGAATCTGGTTATCGCATACCAAACAAGGCCGCCGACGAACAAGGAAGTCGGAAATGCCAACGAAGTTGGCTCGGAAGCGCTA
>Ga0187892_10002313_pt1 | contig 38797 bp, 30 predicted proteins | sample MA1701073metaG_FD_139345 | JGI IMG/M metagenome (GOLD analysis project Ga0187892, IMG submission 139345) | Bio-ooze microbial communities from a basaltic lava cave in the Kipuka Kanohina Cave System on the Island of Hawaii, USA - MA170107-3 metaG ... | reverse complement strand
GGGTCGTTAGTTTTTTCTCCCTGGTCTCGAGGTTCTCGGAATGCACGGTGACGCCGATCTCCATGGAGCTCGATCCGATATATTCGATCGTGCTGTCGAGGGTTACTATCTCCCCCACTTTCACCGGGTTTATAAAATCGATGCTGTCCGTCGCGCCGAGCACGGTTATACCCCTTGCCGTCCGCGAGGAATTAATGCTCCCGGCGAGCATTATCCAGTCCATCAGCCTGCCTCCGTGCAGGGTGCCGTGGGTGTTCGCGTGCTCGGGGAAAACGAACTGGACCATCTGATGCCTGGTGTCTTTTATCGAGGGCATATAAGTTTCCGGTTTGATAAGGTTCTTTTGTTCGAACTATTATAATACAAGGACTCCACCAAATTCCATACACTATTAACGCTCCGGTATGAAATGATTGCGTTTCATAGGCCGCAGTCAATAGGTCAGGAGCGGCGACTGACCGGCATGCTTCATGCTTTCGAGCTCCCGCAGGATAAAGTGGGCGACGTCCCCGCGCGATATTTTCCCGCACTTTATCCCCTTCAGGTCGGTGAGGACCCTGTATCTTCCGGTCACCGGGCCGTTCGTTAAAAAACCGGGTCTGACGATCAGCCATTCGAGAGACGAATTCCGTACGATACTCTCCTGGATGTCCTTGTCTTCGTAAATTCTCCTGAGGAATATCGGGAACACGATCCGGTCATAAAGGAATCCGCCGCGGCCTTTACTGTCCCCGGCACCTATCCCCGTGACGCATACCAATCTCCCGACCGATTCTCTTTTCATCGCGTCCACTACTACAGACGTTCCTTCGGAGAAAACCGTGACCGGTTTGAAAGCGGGGCCGATACCGATCGTGATGCATACTGCGTCTTGACCGGTTACGGCCGAAGAGACCGAATCCTTATCCCGTATGTCACCCTTGATAATCCTCATATCTTGAGAGCCCGGCTTCACTTTCTCGGGGCTTCGCACCAGCGCTGTGGTGCTGTGCCCTTCCTGAACCGCCTGTGCTGCAAGGGCGGCTCCGATCCCACTCGCGGCTCCTATGACGAGAAGCTTCATCACTATTCTCCTGTGAATAGATTATATATCATGGGGCATAATCCGCTCTTCCCGAAACGGCGGATTCCGTGCGGCCGGTCAGCGGATGCAGCCAAGGCGGTTTAATGTCTATACATCGTTAATAATAATATTCGACTGAGAAATGTCGGACGGGCGGACAAATATTGTCCGTAATACGCGAAACCCTGCCGGCTGCCCGGTTCATCGTTATAAATTATCCAATTGTTTTGTGATCTTATGGCGATTACACAGAATGCCTGTATTGGCATGCTTTTTGATTCATTAATTCGTATGACTTTTAGATTGAGGGGGAGGGTACATTTCGAACAGGGTCAAAATCGACCTGAAATAATGTTCCCTGTTAAATCGTATAAGAAACACTGCCCCCGATATCCGACGGGCCGGACGTTCGGGAATGAATTGATATTTAATCACTGAATACGAAAGCGGGATTCTACTCACAATGATAGAGAAAAACATCAGGGTGTTATTGATCGAGGATAATTTAGATTATGCGCAATTGATAAAGAGGATTCTTTCCAAGAAGACCTCGTGCTCGATGGAAGTGGAGCACCACGATTCATTCTCCCGGGGTTATGAAAGGGCTTCGAGAGGCGGCATAGATCTGATACTCCTCGACCTCGACCTTCCTGATAGCGGGGAAATAGAGACCATGCTCGGCATCGGCGAAGCCGCGGACGTCCCTGTAATAGTACTCACGGGCACCGACGACGAGTCGCTGGCTCTCAAAGCAGTCCAGCTGGGCGCTCAGGACTATCTGATGAAGGGACAGGTCGATGCGAGGCTCCTCGTCCGCTCTATCAGGTACGCGGTTGAACGCAAGAAGGCCGATGACGCCGTAAAGCAGACGGAAGAGAAGTTCAAGCTCCTTATTGAGAATACGCTTGACCTCATAGAAATGCTGGGCGTAGACGGCACGATGAAATTCGTGAGCCCCTCGCATAAGCGCATACTGGGTTATGAAAATGACGAATTGATCGGCAGAAGGGTATTCGATTTTATTCACCCGGAGGACCTGCCCCGGGCTCTCGATATCTTTACGGAAACTCTTCAGAACTACGACCGTCTTTATTCGGCGGAGTTCCGTATAAGGCATAAGGAAGGCTATTGGGTGACTCTCGAATCGATCGGGAAGTTATGTCCTCCGGAGCTTAGCAATATGGGTATCATTGTAAACTCCCGCGATATTACGGAACGGAAAAAGATGGAGGAGCGCCTGCGCAGTCTGTCCATAACCGACGACCTCACCGGCCTGTACAACAGGCGGGGGTTTCTGGCGTTTGCGGACCACCATGTCAAAGCCGCGGAAAGGAGAAAGGAGCGGGTGCTTCTAATCCTTATCGATTTAGACGGCCTTAAGCAAATTAACGATGCCTACGGGCACAATATAGGGGACCAGGCGCTTATAGACGCGGCACAGCTGATAAAGCAGACGTTCAGGAACTCGGATGTAACGGCCAGGATAAGCGGGGACGAATTCGTTGTCGTGACAACCGATTCCGACGGGAATGGGGAGCAGGCTATCAAGCGCCGGATGATGGAAAACCTGAATGATTATAATTCTCAGTCAACAAAGCCCTATCGACTGTCTTTCAGCTACGGTATCGCAAAGTTTGATCCGAAGGTTCCGTCATCTATAGACAGGCTTTTGGTGAAAGCCGACGAGCTGATGTACGCGAGCAAGAATAACAAAGACTACGACGCGAAAGGCAATGTTTTCAATCTGAACAGCCTCAATAAATGAACGACTGCATCCATACGCTCCGGTTCGTTTTAATTAATTTTAACTCCTTAAAACCCGGCCGGCTCCCACAGTCATGATAATAATTGACAAAGCTTTGTTATCGCAGCCGGTAAAATTTACGTAATTTGTCAATTCTCTATTAGACAATTCTTGCGCACCCGAGAAAATAATCTTTAGTAACGACTAATTATATTGGCGATCGATAATGGTACGGTTTTTGCATTCATCTTTATATAAGATTATTCGATTCGATATTCAAAGAATCTCTCAATCAAGTCAAAAGCTTTTCGGGTAATCGAATGTCAAATCGTCCAATAAAAACCTTACTGGTTGAAGATAACGACAGTTATTGCAGGCTTGTTGCGAAAATGCTCGGAGGGGCCGGCAATAATTCATTCGAGATCGAGTATGTAAATACCCTCGCCAAGGGCATGGAAGCTCTGGATGATGAGAGCTTCGACTTGGTGTTACTGGACCTTCAGCTTCCGGACAGCGAGGGGTTAGGAACTTTTTCCGAGCTCCACGAGCGCTACCCGTTGATCCCGATAATTGTTCTTACGGGCACGAGCGACGAGGACCTCGCCTTGAAGGCCGTCCAGCTCGGGGCGCAGGACTATCTTATAAAAGGCGAGGTTGACGTAACTCAACTTAAACGCTCAATAAAATATGCTCTCGAGAGGCAGAGGGATTTAAATAACAGGAAATCCATAGAGAAAGCGTTATTCGAGGAAAAAGAGCGCCTGTCCGTTACGCTGAGCTCCATAGGGGACGGCGTGATAGCGACCGATACGGAAGGCAGCGTGGTGCTGATAAACCGGATCGCCGAGCGTTTGACCGGCTGGTCCCATGCGGAGGCCGTGGGGAAATTCATCGAAGATGTATTCTTCATAGTCAATGTAGAATCCGGAGAGAGGGAAGCGAGTCCCGTGAGCAAGGCGATAAACGCCAATAACGTAGTCGGTCTCGAGAGCGGTACCGTTCTCATAACAAAGGGCAGAGAGGGGTGCAGGTACGTTTCGGCCAGCAGCTCCCCCATACGCGACAGGGACGGCATTATAATCGGCGTGGTCCTTGTCTTCAGGGACATTACCGAGCTGAAAAAACTCGAAGAAGAGCTGCTCAAAGTACAAAAACTGGAGTCGATCGGGGTGCTCGCCGGCGGCGTGGCGCACGATTTCAATAATCTTCTTACTTCTATTATGGGGAATATCTCTCTCAGCTCGCTCCCCGATATATCGGACGAGAAAGTAAAGCAGAGGCTGTTCCACGCCCTTAAGGCATGTCATATGGCGAAAGACTTATCCTCCCAGCTCCTGACGTTTTCCAAAGGCGGCGCGCTGGAGAACAGGACGGTTATGTCGCTGGAAAAGGTTATCAGGGAGACCGCGAATTTCACTATGAGCGGCTCTAATATAGACTTCAATTTTGTAGTGGGGGAAAACCTCTGGACCGTGGAGATTGACGAGGGACAGATCAGCCAGGTCATAAGCAATATGCTGATCAACGCGGCTCAGGCGATGACGAACGAGGGGAAAATAACGATTAAAATTGAAAATGCCGAAGCGAGGAAAGAAAAAGGTATCCCGCTCGATGACGGTAAATATGTAAAGACGACCATCACGGACGAAGGCATCGGCATTCCGAAGGAATATTTGTCCAGAATATTCGACCCCTACTTTACCACCAAGCAGACCGGAAACGGTCTCGGGCTTTCGACCTCGTACTCGATCATAAAAAAACACGGAGGCTATATAACGGTCCAGTCCGAGCTTCACATCGGGACGAAGTTCGTCATATACCTGCCTGCAAAGGGACGTCATGTAAGAGCCGAGGCAAAGAGCGATCAACCTATAAAAAGGGGCAGGGGCAGAGTCCTGATAATGGACGATAAGATAGAGGTCAGGGAAGCAGCGGGCGAAATGCTGAGGCATATCGGATATGAGGTCGAATTCGCCAGGGACGGGAGCGAGGCATTGAGGCATTATAAAAGGGCCAAGATGGAAGGAGAGCCCTTCGATACGGTGATAATGGATTTGACTGTTCCGGGAGGCATGGGCGGAAAGGAGGCGATAGAGAAGCTGCTTCTGTTCGACCCGGGAGTGAAGGCGATAGTATCGAGCGGCTATTCGAGCGATCCGGTACTCGAGAAGTATAGGAAATACGGGTTTAAAGGCGTACTGCCGAAGCCCTACGAGATGGGAAAGCTAAGCGACGTCCTCTACGGCGTGCTGGCCGAGAGTAATTGAGTAAATCTCGGCCGGACGACAAAAAATCAGACCGGCCCTTCAGGAATTCCCCGATCTTTCCGAAAGTTTAACGGCATCCTTAACCATATCCCCGAGCAAATCAAGTCCCCCCTGCCAGAAATCGGGGTCCTTGATATCGACACCCACGCGTTTTAGCAGCTTGTCGGGCGCATCGCTGCCCCCTGACGAAAGCAGCTCAATATACCGGGGGACGAATTTATTCCCTTCGGTCAAATATTTATGGTAAAGGGCGAGCACCAGGAGCTCCCCGAACGAGTACGCGTAGCAGTAAAAAGGCGAATGGATGAAGTGCGGTATGTACATCCACCAGTGGCTGTAGTTTTCCGTGAGCTCAACCGAGTCCCCGAACATGGGCTTATTCGCCTCGACCCAGAGCCTGTTTATCTCCTCACGGGGCAGCTCCCCGCGGCTCCTCCTGCTCAAGTGAAGGCTTTCCTCGAACCTCGTCAGCACCACCTGACGGAAGACGGTCGCGAATATGTCCTCGAGCTTGCTGCAGATGAGCGACAGCCTTGTCCCGGGGTCTTTCTCCGTTTCCGTTAATTTATGAAATACGAGCATCTCCGCGAACACGCTCGCTGTCTCAGCCGTCGTAAGCGGGGTGTTCGATTGGAAGTACCCTTGTTTTCTCGACAGGTATTGGTGTACGCCGTGTCCTAGCTCGTGGGCGAGCGTCATGACGTCCCTGAGCCTTCCGGTATAGTTGATAAAGACATAAGGGTGCGCGCTCGGGACAGTCCCGTGGCTGAACGCTCCCCCCCTCTTTCCGTCCCGCGTCCCGGCGTCGATCCAGTTCTTGTCGAAAAATTCTGCGGCTATACCCGACATCTTCGGGGAGAACTTTTCAAACGACGATAGTATTATCTCTTTCCCGTCCCTGTATTTAATAATTTTCGATTCGGAAAAGATCGGGGAATAACGGTCGTAGTCATAGAACTTCTTCAGTCCGAGAAGCCTCTTCTTCAGCTTGTAATATGTCTCCACCAGGCCGTAGTTCCTTTCGCATGAGGTAATAAGCGCCCCGACCGTGTCCTTGTCTATTTCGTTGTCCAGATGCCGGGACTCCATCGGATATGTAAATGAGCGCAGACGGTCGTTGACCGCATGGTCCTGAACGAGCGTATTGAATATGAAAGTGAGCACGTGAGAATTCTCGATAAGCCCCCCCGTAAGCCCGTCGGCCCCCGCCTTCCGTTTCGCGCGGTCCGGGTCATAGAGGAGGGCGAGCGTCTCGGTCTCGGTGAGCGACCTGACCTTGCCGTCGAGCTTGACTTTGAATCGTATGTTGTTGAGCACTTCGTCGAAGAGGCGCTTGAAGGCCCTCGATCCCGTGTTTGCCTTGTCGTCCAGTATCTTTTCCTCGGGTTCGCTCAACCTGTGGGGCTTGTATTTCCTTTCCTGCTCTAAAAAATGTCTGTAATGGGAAAGTCTTTTGTCGTCGATGAGCTTCTCCGCCTTTGAGTCGTAGAGAGCAACCCACTCGAGCTCGAAGAACATGAGATACTTTCTCGCCTCGGTCGCCTTCTCCTGAATTTTTTGTAGAAAAGCCCCGTGCTCGGGCTTCCCGGTATCGGCGGCGAAAATCAGATACGCGAATGAAAGTAGTTTCCCAATCTGCTCGCTTATGGATTCGAGCTCCCGGACAGCTTTCAGGAGGGTAGGGGCGTTTATCGTTTTCGAGTTTATTCTTCCCCTGTATTTTGTCTCGAAAGCCGCCGATTTTTTTATCAAGCCCTTTATGTCCCTTTCAATACGGGGGTCGTCGAGTCCGGAGTATAGGTCGGATAGGTCCCATACGACGCCTTCCGAGCCTGATTTGAGTTTTTTAGCAGTATCTGCCATTAGCCGCTCTCCTATTAAATGATTATCACAGATGATTATGATTTACCGCAGATTGTTCAAAGGTTAAGTGAATATCATTGATCGAGCTTCTCTAATTCTTCCCGGACGATCTTATTCACGACCGACCCGTCCGCCTTCCCCTTTACGGCCGGGATGATTACCTTCATCACCTTTCCGAGGTCTTTTATCCCCGACGCGCCCGACTCTGTTACGGCTTTCATTACTTCCGCCCTGATTTCGTCCTCGCTCATCTGACGAGGCATATATTTCAGCAGGATTTCCGCTTCCGCTTTCTCCCGTTCGGCGGCTTCCCGCCTGTCCACTTTCTCGAATTCCGCCGCGGCCTCTTTTCTTTTTTTTATCTCTCCTGCAACGACTTCGATTACTTCCTCGTCCGTGAGCTCCTTCTTCTGCTTCTCGATCTCCTTGTTCCTGATCGAGGACTGGAGCATCCTGAGGACAGTCAGCTCGAGTGTCTTTTTGCTCCTGAGGGCGTCTTTCAAATCCTGAGGAATCTTTTCCCTTAGGCTCATATTCGTCTCCGATGGTTTTTTTAAATGTATTGTAACCGTTTTAAAGGGATTATTTTACATTACGGTTATGCCCGCGGACGGCATACGGCGCACACGGGACGGGTTATTCGAGCACGTAAACGCCGGGCAGGTTTCTCCCCATCTCGCCGCAGTCGGTGCCGTATCCGACAATGAACCCTTCCTCGACGCCGAACCCGGTGTAATCAGCTTCTATCTCGATCTGCCTTCTCCCCTTCTTGTCTATGAGAGCGCATATCTTGAGGGACTCCGGCTGCCTGGAAAGGATCACCGATTTTAGAAAATCGAGCGTAATACCCGTATCGAGCATGTCTTCCACCAATACGACGTGCCTCCCTTTAAGCGGGGTGATTACATCCGTCACGAGCTCTATATCCCCCGGTTCCATACCCTCTTTATAACTCGACGCCCTGACGAAGTCTATCTCGACGTTAAAATCTATCTGTCTAACGAGGTCCGCCAAAAATATAAACCCGCCCTTGAGTATACCTATGAGGACGGGGCTCTTATCCCTGTAATCCTCCGCGATTCGTTTCCCCAGCTCCCTCACTTTCTTCTCTATCTCCGATGCCGGGATGAGGAGCCTCGGCTTCCTGCCCTGAATTTCCGTTATCATGCGCAATTATTCTATCTAAAGTTTCAGCTATAAACAGTAGGGAAACGGCGCTTAATTCATGGGGCCCGGACCCCGCCATTGACTAACTATCGTGATATTCTATATTTTTGAGCGGCTTCTTTGACCGAAATCTTCCGTAACGAGGGGAAATAGCAAGGTGAAATTCTTAAAGCCCGAGGAGCAGCTTCGGATAATCAAACGCGGCACTGAAGAGATAATCTCCGAACAGGAGCTCCTGTCGAAGCTGAAAAAATCCGGGGAAAAGGGCCTGCCCCTCAGGGTTAAGGCCGGATTTGACCCCACCGCTCCCGACCTTCACCTGGGACACTGCGTCTTGTTAAAGAAGCTCCGCGAATTCCAGGACCTGGGGCACACCGTTATGTTCCTGATAGGGGACTACACGGCCATGATCGGCGACCCCTCGGGCAGGTCGGAGACCAGGCCGCCGCTCACAAAAGCGCAGGTGGAGGAGAACGCTCTCACGTACCAGCGGCAGGTGTTCAGGATACTCGACAGCGGTAAGACCGAGGTGATGTTTAATTCCTCCTGGCTCGGAAAGATGAGCGGTGAGGATATGATCAGGCTGTCCGCCCTCGAGACTGTGGCCCGGATGCTCGAGAGGGACGATTTCAGCAAGCGTTATAAGTCGGGCGTTTCGATCTCGATAAACGAGTTCATGTATCCCCTTATTCAGGCATATGATTCTGTCGTTATGAAGGCGGACGTCGAGTTCGGCGGGACCGACCAGAAATTCAACATACTGATGGGCCGGGGGGTGCAGAAGCATTACGGGCAGGAGCCCCAGGCGGCGATCCTCCTCCCCATTCTCGAAGGACTCGACGGGGTGAGGAAGATGTCGAAGTCCCTCGACAACTACATCGCGGTCGAGGACACTCCGGTGGATATGTACGGGAAGATAATGTCGATACCCGACGAACTCATGTGGAGGTATTACCTGCTCCTGACCCCGAGGTCAGAGGCTGATATAGACGAGCTGAAAAAGGGACACCCGATGGATGCGAAGAAGGCGCTCGCGTTCGAGATAACGTCGTGGCTCCACGGCGCGGAAGACGCGAAGGCGGCAGCGGAGGATTTTGCGACCAAGTTCTCGCAGAGGGAATTCCCGGAGGATGCGAGGGAGGTCGTAATAAAGCGTGACGACGGCAAGACGCTCCTCGATCTGGTCCTGGAGTCGTCCGGGAAGCTAAAGAGCAGGAACGAGGCAAAGAGGCTCATAGCTCAGGGCGGCGTCCTCATCGACGGGGAAAGGGTAACCGATTTAAACGCGCCCATGCCCGGCAAAGGCACACTCCGCATGAGGATAGGGAAGAAGGAATTCGTGGTCGTAAAAGTAAGTTAGAAGCAAGCGAGCCTGTAAGCCGAATTCTGTCTTGGACAATCATTCATCTGGGACATTCATTGCTGAATGCCTCTTGCAACATACCCGGAAGCATCGGACGGGCCGCCCTTAATTTCACGAGGAAAATCGCTTCCCTATTTTGTCTTACTCCGAGCGGGGTTTACCGTGCCGCCCGCTGTCGCCAGCAGGCGCGGTAGTCTCTTACACTGCCTTTTCACCCTTACCGGCTTCCCACGAATGGAAAGCTTTGGCGGTTTGTTTTCTGTGGCACTTTCCGTTGCCTCACGGCACCTGGGCGTTACCCAGCGCTCTGCCCTCCGGAGTTCGGACTTTCCTCCAGTCCCGGCATTTCTGCCGGGGCCAGCGACTGTCCGGCTCACTTGCTTCTTCTTTTAAAGATATTCATCAATGGCGAGATTCGCAAGCCTGTCCGCTTCCCTGTTCTCTTCCCTGGGGATGTGGCGGATCGTTACCCTGCCGAACCCTTCGATTAAGCTTTTTGCCTTCGTATACAGCTCTTTTATCTCCGGGTGTTTGACTTTCCAGATTCCGTTCATCTGGTTCGCGAGCAATAGAGAGTCCGTAAATATCCGTATTTCCTGGTTTTTATGTCCGTGAGCGGATTCGAGGGCGGTAATAAGGGCCGTGTATTCGGCCTGGTTATTGGTGCGGGTGCCGAGATATTTCTTGACCTCGCGCTCCCTGCCGCTCTCCTCCCTAATCAAAACCCCGATCCCCGATTCTCCCGGATTACCTCTGGCGGCGCCGTCGATGAATATATCGATGCGGTCTTTCCCGGACTTCTTGAAAGGCAGGCTATCCTGTTTTGGCTTCACTCTTGAGTTCTTCTTCGCAGTATAGGAATTTCTGGCAGTTGGGGCACTGTATCAATCTAGAGAGGGTCAATACCTCGTTAAAAAGCTGTGGAGGTATGTTCATATTGCAGCCGGTGCATACTTCGTTTTTCGCGAGGGCGAGCACGAACCCGTTCCTTTTTTTAACGCGCTCGTATATCGAGAGTACGTCGGGGCTCAAGCCGGAGGCGACTTTCTCTTTTTCTTCTTTCTTGGGAGGGTACAGCGCTTTCAGCTCCTCTATCATTTCCCTGAACCGGGTAATCTTGCCGGTGTATTCGCTCTCCCTGTCGGCGAGCTCTTCTTCTTCCTTCGATATGCGCGATTCTATTCCCTCCAGCTTCACCATCTGCTCCAGCAGCGTTTCTTCGAGCTCGGAATTCTTTCGCTTCGTTTCCGATATTTGCTTCTGCAGGGCTTCGTATTCTTTATGGGTTTTAATTTCGAAAAGTTTTTGATCGGCCTTTTTTATCAAATCCTCATTTTGCAGGATTTCGAGCTCAATGCCCGACTTGTTCTTGAGTATCTCTTGCTTTATGTTCTTGGAATTTTCAAGCTTCTTTCTTGAGTCCTCCATCTCACTTTCGTAGTCCGAGATTTTTTCAGGGTACTCCCTGAGGTTTTTTTCCAGTTGACTCAGCTCCATATCAATTCTCTGGAGCGTGTCGAGAACCAAAATCTGGTCTCTCATTTTTTTCTCCTTTTTTTGTCAGATCGTTTTCGGAAAGAAGGGTTTTGATAATTACGGCCGGATATGAAGAAACAGGTTGTGTGACGAATGTCCGGGGACTGCTGTTTTTGGAGACTTCTCTGCCCATATTTACAACTATCACCTCTACTATGTGTGGGCCCACCCGGACTCGAACCAGGGACCAACGGATTATGAGTCCGCCGCTCTAACCAACTGAGCTATGGGCCCTCTGAATTTATTTAGTGAATTTAGAAGTCTAGATAAAGAACGGGGCTTTGTCAATCCCGAGGGCTTTCGATAATCCCGGGACCCCTCTTCGGAGAGGGCCCGGCCGCTACGGGTGCCGTGAAGATTTACTTTTTTAATGCGTAGTTTTTCGCTTTGAGCAATTTATAGTATCCGAGGACTTTTGCGATATAATCCGTCGTCTCCGGATACGGCGGGATAGTAAAGCCGTGCTTAATGACCGCCCCTTTCCCCGCGTTATACGCGGCCAGAGAGAGGCTCATGTCCCCGTCGAAATATTCGAGCAGGTCTTTTAAATATTGGACGCCTCCCTCCATATTGTCCTTGGCGTCGAAGGGATCGCTCACCCCGTAATCGTCAGCGGTTCCAGGTATGAGCTGCATGATGCCCTGAGCGTTCTTGGGCGATACGGCGTCCGGGTCGAAGTTCGATTCTGTTTTTATTACGGCCTTCACGAGATAAGGGTCCACACCGTGTCTCTCGCTCACATTGAGTATGTCCTTGTCATAGTTTGTGGTGAATTCGTCCGAGAAGATGAACTTGGTGCTGCCGTCTTCGGGAAGAATTATTCTGTATCTCGAAAGGGCGGAGGGTCTGTTAAAAACGACGGTGGGCATCTTGTTCCGGCATTCCATGGTCTCGAACTTTCCCGACCTCTCGATGAGAACGGCGCAATTGGATATCTCGACCACCTTCACGGTCTCGGAACTGACGAGGTCCAGTATGTCTCCACGCACATACGAGCCGAGCTCCCCGGTGACGGGGTTCTTTATCATCGCCTTCGAAACCCCGCCGCTCGTGAGCGTACCGAGAAGAATCAGGCGGAGGCTCGTGTTGGTTACCTCGACCGAAAGAATTTTGTTTTTCTCCGCAAGGGATTCCGAGGCCGGGTCGTCCTCGCTGTAAGAGTCTGCCGGATTAGCCGAATAAACGGTTATAGGAAGTATGAAGATTATTCCTGATAAACATAGGAGTGTCAGGAGAGGTTTCTTCATCGAGAGTCATACTCTGTAGAAACTAGTTTCAGAATAAATGATAGAGGGGCAAAAGTAAATAAATATTTTCAGCCTAGAGAGCCCCTGTTCGCGTGAGACCGACTCTCAAGCACGCACGACAGATACCGCAGTCAGCCTCTGTCAATTCGAGGTAAGGTATTTTTCCGATGCGGATGCATAAATCCCGGTTAATTCTTAACGGGAACGAATTTATAAGATTTTACGTCTTTCCCGTCTTTGGATTTCTTCACCGTCCCTATTGTAACTCCCATCCTCTGACCGATTTTTAGTCCCTCGGGGTCATTCGTTTCTACCTGCGCCATGACCCTGACCCCTTCCGGAAAATCTACCAGGGCGAGCGCATAGGGGACTGGGAACTCGGGCATGCTCCTTCTGACGACCGTAAAGGAATGAAGCTCGCCAGTGGGGCTCAGGAGTCTTTCTTCGACTTCGTCCGAGAAACTCACGGGGTCGGCCAGGTACTTGGGGAATGTCCAGTTGTTTGATTCTTTCGAGTATCCGGCCACGAGCCTGACCTTGCCTTCGTTGTCCACACTGAACAGCTCGGGGAATAGAACTTCGTCATTATCTGAAATCTCTGCCATAACTCCGGTATCTCCTTTCGTTATTTTCGCTGAGAATATATTACATTTAAATTTTATTTAGTCTAGGGCGCGGGATCCGCCTGTTTGTAATGGTTATAAAACCTTTGTAGAATAATCCGGCGTGGGTCGAAAGATTCCGAGAGCGCTTACAATTGCGGGTTCCGATTCGGGGGGAGGGGCAGGTATACAGGCCGATCTCAAGACGTTTACCGCCTTCAGGGTTTTCGGTATGTCGGTAATAACGTCTGTGACCGCTCAGAATACCGAGTCGGTTCTGGGGGTCTCCGACCTGCCCGCCGGGTTTGTCGAGCTCCAGATTGATGCCGTACTCGGCGATATCGGAGCCGATGCCGTTAAAACCGGGATGCTGTCCAATAAGGAGATCGTCTCGTCCGTATCGAAAAAAATCAGGGCATACGGGATTAAGAATCTGGTAGTAGACCCGGTCATGGTATCGAAGGGAGGGGACACTCTCCTCGACGCCGGGGCCCGGGAGGCAATGGTAAATGAGCTCTTCAAATTAGCCCTGATAGTTACACCGAATATACCGGAAGCGGAAGAAATCACGGCATCGAAAATATCCTCCCTCTCCGGAATGAAGCAGGCTGCGGAAGCCATAAAGTCGATGGGCCCCGAATACGTACTCGTCAAGGGAGGGCATCTCGCGAGTCTCCCTGACGCGGTTGATGTCTTTTACGACGGGCAAAGCCACTACGAGCTTAAGACGCCCAGAATCGGTACGAAAAATACACACGGCACCGGCTGCACATATTCCGCGGCCGTCTGCGCCTCGCTTGCCGCGGGGTTCTCCCCGCTCGACGCGGTCAAGGAGGCGAAGGATTACGTTACTTACGCGATCATGCGTTCTTTCGATCTAGGCAAAGGGCACGGGCCGTTAAATCACTTCTGGAAATTCGAATGACGAAGGAGAGCCTCTCATGGCCGAAATCATAGACGGGAAACTGGTCTCACAGCACGTAAGGGATGAGGTCGCGGATGGGGTGGAAAGACTTAAGGGGGAAACGGGGGTAGCGGCAGGTCTCGCGGCCGTGCTAGTCGGGGACGACCCGGCGTCTGAAATATACGTCAGGAACAAGAGAAAGGCCTGCACCGAAGTGGGCATGTACTCGGAAGAACACAGGCTCCCGGGAGAAACGACCGAGGAGGAATTGCTCTCGCTGGTCGAAAAGCTGAACGGGGATGAGAACATACACGGAATATTAGTGCAGCTCCCGCTGCCCTCGCATATAAGCGAAACGAAAATTCTGAGAGCGGTATCCCCGCTTAAAGACGTGGACGGGTTCCATCCCTATAACGTGGGCCTCCTCGTGGAGGGGAGGCCGAGGTTCATATCGTGCACCCCGCACGGGATCATCAAGATGCTCGACTTTTACAAGATAGGCATTGAAGGCAAGGAGGCAGTGGTCGTCGGAAGGAGCAACATAGTCGGGAAACCCGTTTCGATGCTCCTCCTGCACCGCCATGCGACAGTGACCATCTGCCATTCACGCACGAAGCCGCTCGACGAGGTAACACGTAGGGCGGACATTCTGGTGGCGGCGATCGGGCGGGCCGATTTCATTACCGGGGACATGGTCAAGGAAGGCGCGGTCGTCATAGACGTCGGCATTAACCGCAATAAAGACGGAAAGCTCACGGGGGACGTCGATTTCGAAGGGGTCAGCAAAAAGGCCTCATACATCACGCCCGTACCCGGCGGGGTGGGGCCCATGACGATAGCGATGCTGCTCTGGAATACGCTCGAGTCGGCTAAGAATTTCGCCTCCTCGTAAAAAGCGCCCGGGCCTGTGGACAACTTGCCGGAATAAACAACCAGGGTTATCCACAAGGAATTCCATTTATGAGTGGGAAATCGACTTAATCTATTAAGACCACTGTATTATTTCCTCACGGCCGTCTGTCAATCCCTGTTGAGAATTTTCTTAATATCTTGTTCCGGGGATGTTGATAAACTGTTGATTACTTTGGGAATAGTGTGGATGGGTTCCCGACTTTTTCGACTTTGCCCGTGTCCTCCAGGTTATCCAGCAGCTCGTAAACGCGCACACCGAATCCCGGGTGAACGAGCCACGGGTCTATCTCGCAAATGGGCTCGAGAACGAACCGTCTCGCGTGGGCGCTCACGTGAGGGATTTGCAGCTCTTCCGAGTCGATTATGAGGTCATCGTAAAAGATAATATCGATATCTATCAGCCTTGGACCCAATCTATCGCCGTGTATCCTGCCCAGTTTGTCTTCTATTCCATGGAGTCGTTTCAGAAGCTCCTGCGGAGGAAGAGCGGTTTCTATCTCCGCCGCGCAGTTTATGAAATCGGGCTGGTCTTCGTTCCCTACGGGCTCTGTTTCGTATACCGACGACACTCTCGTGATCTTCGCAAAGGCCGAGACCTCGTCAAGTGCATTTATACAATTGCGGACCCTGTCTCCCAGGTTCGAACCTATGCTTATTAGGACCTTTGCCATCCGTTAAGTTTAAATAACAATTTTTTGACTATCCATCCGCCCTCCATAAACTTATAGAAAGTGAGGTGAAACGAAATGGCGCTATTATCCGAAGCGGAGATAGAAGAAGGTCTCAAGGGTCTCAAGGGCTGGGAGAGAAAGGGGAATGAGATCGTCAGGGTATTCAAGAACAAGAACTTCGTCGAATCTATGGGTTTCGTGAATAAGGTAGCCATACTCGCCGAGAAGGCCGACCACCACCCCGACATCCTCATCCGGTACAGGAACGTGACTTTGACCCTATCGACGCACAGCCAGGGCGGGTTGACCGGGAAGGACTTCAAGCTCGCCGGGGAAATCGACGCACTTTAGTCAAAATTAATTTTTTTTACCCTTCTCTATGACCTCGTAGTCTTCCCTGTCGAGAATTATGGTTGTTCTGCCGTCCTCATCGATGGTTCTGAATTTCTTCTTATTCCTGGAGGAGAAGATTCTCATTACGCCGAATATGATTAGCGCGACCCCCACAGCGATTCCGAGAAAGAATCCGAATAACACGAGTATTGCGAGCACCACGATGCCCAGCAGGAGGATGAGTGGTATGAAATATGCAGGCGGCTTACCCTGATAAAAATAGATTTTCGGTCTGGGGTTCATTCTGCCCTCCGCGTTAAACGCTCAATCGAATAATAACCTCGATATAGTCTACCATGCTTATAGTATCATACCTGTTAAATCGGCACCTTTACGCTTTCGAGCACCTCTTTGATCGCCTCTTCTTCGCCTCCCCGGCCCAGGTGGCGCTCACTTCTGACGATGACCCTGTGTGCGAGTACAGGGACCGCCATCTTCTTGACGTCCTCGGGGATACAGTATGTCCTCCCGCCGATCAGGGCGAGAGCCTGCGCTGCGCTCTTGAGCGCGATCGCCCCCCTCGGGCTCACTCCGAGCTCGAACATCCTGGGGTTTCTGGTTTCCGTTATAATCGCGAGAATGTAGTCCAATATGGAATCGTCGATCCTGACCCTCTCCGAAAATTTCTGGAGCATTACGACTTCTTCCTTTGATATTACCGGGTTAATGCCGTCCCAAGAGTTTACCGGGCCCGATGTCGAGAGTATCTGCCTTTCGCTCTCCTTGTCGGGATAGCCTATGCTGATCCTTATTGCGAAACGGTCGAGCTGATTTTCAGGGAGCGGGAACGTGCCCTTGTATTCGAAAGGGTTCTGGGTCGCTATTACAATGAAGGGTTTCGGGATATCGTGCACGGTCCCGTCTATTGTAGCCTTTGCCTCGTTCATCGCCTCGAGAAGCGCGCTCTGGGTCTTGGGAGTTGCCCTGTTTATCTCGTCGGCGAGGACAACGTTCGCGAATATGGGGCCCGGTTTGAATATAAAATCCCCCGTGGATTGGTCGAGCACGGATACACCCAGAATGTCGGACGGGAGCAGGTCGCTCGTGAACTGGATCCTCTTGAAACTGAGGGCCGTCGACCTGGCTAAAGCGTTGGCCAGTGTGGTTTTCCCGACCCCCGGGACGTCCTCTATCAGCATGTGCGACCTCGAGAGGAGGGCCACTATAGCTGTTTTGACTATCTCGGGTTTCCCCTTTATTACACCGCTTATATTTACTTCGAGGTTTCGTATCTTGCCTGTGAGCTCGGACGGTTCCAAACCGGGATTCCCCTAAGAGGCGCCGCAGCATCTCTTGTATTTCTTGCCGCTGCCGCAGGGGCAGGGGTCGTTTCTCCCCACCTTCTTTTCGTGTCTCTTGACGGGCTTTTTGCCCTCCTCTTCCTCGCCCCTGCTCAGTGTCATGCGCTGCTGCTCGGCCCTCCTTCTCTTCTCGAGCCTTTCCATGTCGGTTTCGCTTACAGGCTGCACCCTGAATAGTTTTTCGCAAACGTCCGAGGAGAGGCGGTCCATCAGGGCTGAGAACATCTCGAACCCTTCGCGCTTGTACTCATGGAGCGGGTCCCGCTGCGCATAACCTCTCAGTCCTATGCCTTCCCTGAGGTGGTCCATGTTGAGGAGGTGGTCTTTCCAGAGGAAGTCGAGGGTCTGAAGCATTATGTATCTTTCGATCTGCCTCATTGTTTCGGGCGTTATCTCTTTTTCTTTCCCGTCATAGAACCCGTGCACTATATTCCCTATATATTCGCTTGCGTCTTCCCTTTTCGTCCCGTTCCGGGCGAGCTCGCCGAGGTCGATATTCAAGTTGAACGAAGCGTGGACCGCTTCTTTCAAATCTTTCAAGTCGGCCTCTTCCACGTTCCCCTTTTCAGGGACCGTTTCCGCGACGAGGTCTGTGATTACTTCGTCGGCCATTTCGTAGAGGTTGTCTTTGAGGTTCTCCCCCCCGGCCAGGAACTCTCTCCTCTTTTTGTATATGACTTCCCTCTGCTTGTTAAGAACGTCGTCGTAATCGAGGAGGTGCTTCCTTATATCGAAGTTCCTTCCCTCGACCTTTTTCTGGGCGTTCTCTATGGAGCGCGAGATCATCTTGTGCTCTATCGGCTCCCCTTCCTCCCATCCGAGCTTGTCCATTATCTTGGTTATCGTCTCCGAGGCGAATATCCTCATGAGGTCGTCTTCGAGCGATACGAAGAACCTGGAGGAGCCGGGGTCGCCCTGCCTGCCGGACCTTCCCCTCAGCTGGTTGTCTATTCGTCTCGATTCGTGCCGTTCCGTGCCTATTATGTGGAGGCCTCCTAATTCGAGCACCCTCTTTTTCTCATCCTCGCATATGGATTTCGCTTCGAGCATGGCTTCCTCGAACTGCTCGGGCTGGGCCTCCTGGGGGTCGACCCTGAATTTCTTTTTGAGTATATCCTTTGCAAGGTACTCGTGATTGCCGCCCAAGATAATGTCCGTTCCCCTGCCCGCCATGTTCGTCGCTATCGTCACGCCGCCGATCCTGCCCGCCTGGGCCACTATCTCCGCTTCGTTCTCGTGCTGCTTTGCGTTCAGCACCTGATGCGGTATGCGGAGCTTTTGCAGCATCCCGGAGAGCCTCTCCGATTTTTCTATGGAAGTCGTGCCCACAAGTATAGGACGGCCCTTTCCGAAGAGCTCTTGTATTTCCTCCGCGACGGCGCCGAATTTCTCTCTTTCCGTCTTGTATACGGAGTCGTTCGTGTCGGCCCTTACCATCGGCTTATTGGTCGGTACGACGTTTACGTCGAGTTTGTATATATTCCTGAACTCGAAGGCTTCAGTATCCGCGGTACCCGTCATTCCGGCGAGCTTCCTGTACATCCTGAAATAGTTCTGGATCGTTATCGTGGCAAGCGTCTGGTTCTCGTTCTCTATCTCCACGTCCTCTTTGGCCTCGATCGCCTGGTGGAGGCCGTCGCTCCACCTCCTTCCGGGCATGAGCCTGCCGGTGAATTCGTCGACGATAATCACCTTGCCGTCCTTGACCATGTAGTCGACGTCCCTGTGGAAGAGGTGATGCGCGCGGAGTCCCTGTATTACGTGGTGGAGGATCTCGAGGTTCGCGGGATCGTAGACGTTGCTTATCCCGAGGGCCTTTTCTATCTTGTTGGACCCTTCCTCCGTCGGGGTGACCTGCCGTGTCTTTTCGTCGAGAGTGAAATCGACCTCGTTTTTAAGCCTTACGACCACATTGTTTATATCGTAATAAAGCTGGGTCGACTCTTCGGACGGGCCCGAAATAATAAGCGGCGTCCTGGCTTCGTCGATCAGGATGCTGTCCACTTCGTCCACGATTGCATAGTTGTGTTCTCTCTGGACGTAATCGTTGAGCGAGAATTTCATGTTGTCTCTCAGGTAATCGAAGCCGAACTCGTTGTTCGTTCCGTAGGTCGCGTGAGCCCTGTAGGCCTCTTTTCGAGGGCACTCTACGAGCTTTGTCTTAAACGCGGCGAGCACGTCGAGGTTCTTCTCGGGCGGTATCTCCATATCCGAATATTCGGCCGGCCACACGCTCTGGTTGTTATCTATCGCGTGCTGCGCCCTTGCAGGGTCTTCCCATTCGACGAGGTATGAAACTTCATGGTTTATGACTCCGACATTCAGGCCCAGGAGCTTATATATGGGCCCCATCCACATCGCATCGCGCCGCGCCAGGTAGTCGTTTACAGTAACGAGGTGCGCACCGAGACCGGTAATTCCGTTTAGATATAGGGGCAGGGCGGCTACGAGCGTTTTCCCTTCCCCCGTTTTCATTTCCGCAATCCTGCCCATGTGGAGCACGAGGCCCCCGATGAGCTGGACGTCGAACGGGCGCATTCCCAGGGTCCTGCGGGACGCTTCCCTGACGAGGGCGAAGGCTTCAGGGAGTATTTCGAGGAGCTCGTCATCGAGTTTCCCGTAATGCTCCTCCTCCATCGGATCTCCGTTCCCGTTGAGGCCGTTTTTCAGCCTTTCCCTGTATTCTCCGGTTTTTACTGCGAACGCGCTATTGGGAAGCGATTGGAATTCGCTCTCGTATTCGTTAACCCCGTCGACAATGGCGGCCAGTCTTTTGATCTCCCTGTCGTTCTGGGAGCCGACAATTTTCTTCATTATATAAGAAATCATTTTCTAACAACCCTCCGAAACTCTGGAACCGATAAAAGTATAATGTAAAACCCCGGCATCACAAATTTTGCATATTTATACGGCCGCCGGTCCGTTATGGGTTTCAAAGTTCTCAGTTATCTATAGATTAGTCCTTCACGCGGCGCTTAGTTCAGGTCGACCGAAACGACGGTCGAAGTGCCGGACCGGTTGGAAGTTATGCCGATCAGGGAGTTGACTTGCTGCATGGTCTTCTTGTTGTGAGTTATCAGTATGACCTGCGAATTCTTGTCTATTTCTTTAACGAGCTCGATGAAATAGGACGTATTCCTGTCGTCGAGCGGGGCGTCTATTTCGTCAAAGAGGAGGAAGGGCGCGGGCTTTATCAGACAGGCGGCGATTATGAGCGCGATTGCCGAAAGGGCTTTCTCGCCCCCTGACAGGAGTGTTATGGATTGGAATTTTTTGCCCCTCGGCCTGACCATGACCTCCACCCCGGATTCCAGCATGTTGTCGGGCTCGGTCAGCACCAGCTTACCTTCCCCGCCCCTGAAGAGACGGCTGAATATCTCCTGGAACTTCCGGTCCATCAGCTCGAACGTTTCCCTGAACCGTTTTTCGGACTCCTTGTCGATCTTGCTGATGGCTTTTCCGAGTGAATTTATGGCCTGCGTGAGGTCTTCCATCTGGTCGTTCAGGAATTTATACCTTTCCTCGAGCTTGTTGTACTCTTCGGGAGCGAGCAGGTTGACCGGACCGAATTTCTCGATCTGAGCCTGGAGCCGCTTCAACCTGGCTTCTTCTTCGTGGATATTTATTTCCGCGGGCTCCTCCAGGCCGGCCTGAGCCGAGATCATTTCCGAGAGGTTGCCCCTCTCGATCATGTCGTTGATATTTTCCGACTCGATCTGCAGGCTGTTGAGGTCGAGCTCGAGGGAATTATTCCTGAGCCTCAGGTCCGATAACATGGCATTCAGGTTCTCCCTGGTCTCGTTAGCTTTCCTTATCTCCTCGACGAGGGCGCTCCTTTCGTTCTTCATCGCCTGGAGCTTCTCTTCGCTTTCAGCAATGGCTTCGTTAATAAGGTTTATCTCCTCTATCGTGTACTTGTCCTTTTCAATAAAGCTCAGCTTCTCCTGCTTTTTTTCCTCTATATTCCGGAATTCGAGCTCGATACGGTTATCGATATCCCTTATCCTTCTCTCAAGCTCGGTTAAATCCTCGATGAGGCTTTTTTCCTTTTCTATAAGAGAAGCGCATTTGACCTTCTTTTCCGCGATTTCCCTCTCGACCGAGCGTTCCTCTTCTTCAGCCTTCTGAATCTTACCCTCGACGTCCCCGAACCTCTGCTCCAGGACCGACTTCTCCCCATCGAGGCTGGTTATCTTCAACCTCGTTTCATCCATGAGCTGGAGTTTTTCGCCTGTCTCTACGTCGGTTTTCTTGAGATTCTGATTTATTCCCTCGATCCGCCGCTCAAGCTTCTCGAGATTATTTTTGAAATTGAATATGTCTTTCCTGGTTTCGGCGTCGATAATGCCGGTCTCGACGAGCTCGTTCTCAAATCCCTTTATTCCCGTATTCAAGTCCTTTATTTCGTGTTCGCCGGCTTCTATTTCAAGGCTGAGCCTTTCTATTCCGCTCTGTAATACGCTTATTACGGTCCTGAGGTTTTCGATCTCCCTCTTCCTCTCGAGCACCCCGGGCTGGGCCGTTCCGCCGGAAATCGCCCCGTCCGGGTGCAGGTAATCCCCTTCGGCGGTGACGAATGACGCTCCGCCCTCCGTTTCCGACTGCATCCTCAAACCCTCGCCGAGCGTCGGGACCATGTATACTCTCTTAAGGAGGTTTTCGATTATGCTCAGTTTATCGTCAAGGCTCACTATTTCCGAAAGCGGCCTGGCATTCAGAAGCCTTCCGTTCGACGCCGCCAAACCCTGTGCCCCGCCTGCCGGGACAAACGTCCCCCTGCCGAGGGCGTGCTGTCTCAGGGAATCTATCGCGCTCAGGGCCTGAGCGTTCTCCTCGACGAGGATCCATTTAATCTTATCCCCGAGTACCGCTTCCACGGCTCTTTCGTAACCCTCGGGGACCGAAATAAAATCGGATACGGTTCCGAGCACCCCGTTTCCTTTGTGCTCGAGTATGAAGTTCCTTATCCCCTCCGGGAGCCATTCGTAGTTCGCCTGTATCTGGTCGAGCACAGTGAGTCTTGACGAGCTCTCGTTTAGCCGCTCCTGAAGCCCGTCGTATTCGTCCCGTTTTACAGCCTGCGTTTCCGAGACAGACGAAAGGGCAGCCTGCAGCCTGTCCCTGGATTCGGAAATACGCTGCTTTTTGTCTTCATTCTCGAAAAGGATCCGCTCGAGGTTAGTGATCTCATCGGCCGCCGCCTTTCTCTCGAGCTCTATTTCGGCAAGCTCTTTCTCTATTGCCTCTCTCTTTGAATGGAGATCCCTTAATTCCTTTTCATAACCGAGCGCCGCGCCTTTGAGCGAGCTGTATTCGTCGAGTGTTTTGAAGAGAGACGCCCTGATCTCCTGATGCTCGGCGCGTATTACGGAAAAGCCCGCCTTGATCGCCGCCAGTTTTTCTTCTTTGCCTTCTATTTCGATATTCTCTTTTTGAAGTTCGAGGCCGACCTCTTCGAGGGCGCTTTTTTTGATCCCGGTTTGCGCCTCCAGGTTCAGACGCTCGCCGCCCAGGAGCGCCGATTCGCTCTCTATCTTCTCGATGAACCTCTCGATGCTCGAAATCTCCGTCTTGATCAGGTCCTGCGAGGATATTTTTGCCTGGAGATCGGTTTTTGTTCTATATATGTCGTTTTCACTCTCTCTGATCTTATCGTCGTCGGCCAGGGACTGGCTATTTAATTTTTTGAGGAGGTTGATAACGTGGATTATCTCCTCTTCGGATTCGGCTATCGATTGTTCGACGGCGGTCTTTTCCCCGGTCGCGGAATTCTTCTTCTTTTCGAGCCTGTCCAGCCTGGCCCTCAGTATACCGGCTTCGAGCCTCCTCGATTCCTCGGACAGCTCCCTGAATTCCCCCGCGTGTTTGGCCTGAAGGCTCAGGGTGTCCATCTGTCTCTTTACTTCGTTTGTCATATCTCTCACGCGGCTCAGGTTCTCCCTGGTCGTTTTAATCCGGGTCTCCGTCTCCCGCCGCCTGATCTTATATTTCCTGATGCCCGCGACCTCTTCTATGAGGGTTCTTTTGTCCTCGGGTTTCGCCGTAATCATCTGGTCGACCCTGCCCTGGCTGATAACCGAATACGCCCTGGCCCCGGAACCGGTGTCGATGAATATATCCGTGATGTCCTTGAGCCTGCACTGGACTCCGTTCAGGTAGTACTCGGTCTCGCCCGAGCGGAATACCCGTCGTTTTATCTCGACCTGCTCGAAGTTGTAGCCGGAGACATTTTCCATAACGAGGGATACCTCGGCCATTCCGAGGGGTTTCAGAAATTCGCTCCCGTTCGAAATTATCTCTTCCATTACGTTCGCCCGCAGCTGCCTCGGGTTCTGCTCGCCGAGAATCCACCTGATAGCGTCGAGCACGTTTGATTTCCCGCAGCCGTTGGGCCCCACTATTGCGCTCAAGCGTAGGTCAAAACTAATGCGGGTCTTTTCGTAAAAGGATTTAAAGCCGGTAATTTCCAGGGATTTGATTTTCATCGCCTAATCTAATGAGTGAAGATAATCAAAAGTTTAAAAAAAGTAAATATCCGAAGAAATAATGCGGCTTGCGGTACTTCGGGGTATTCGGAGTAAATTACTTTTTAAATAAGCTGGACCAGAAGTTTTTTTCTATCTTTTTGTCGCTCTTAACGTTCATTTTGCGGGTATTGATAAGTCTGACCTCCCTCTTTGCCTCGATGTAGTCGGGATCGAGCTCGATCGCTTTTTCGAAATACTTTTCTGCTTTCCTGAGGTCGTTCGTGTATTTGTACACGGAACCCAGGTAGTAATAGTTCTCGGCTATCTTATCGTTCATTTTTAATGCGGTCTCAAGGGAGTTTTTGACCTCTTCCAGGACCGGCGACTTATCCTCGACGGCAAGGAACCTGGTCCATGCGAGCGCCCCCAGATACGCGGCCTCGTCCGGGTTCATAGTTGCCGCTTCCCTGATCTTCTTTTCCGCTTCGGCGTAGTCGCGCTGTATCAGGAGGGTAATCCCTTTCTTAAACGTCATTTCCGCCTCATATATATATTTAGCCTGGGTCTTGAGTACGGTGAGCTCCTCGTGCGAGTTGTATTGCTCCCTTTTATCCCTTTCGGACAGGGTCTCGTACGCGGTGGTTATCTGGGTGAAAATTTCTTCCGCTTTTGCCCTTGTCTCCTGGTCTGCGTTAGGGTTGACGTCAGGGTGGTAGCATTTTACGAGCTTATAATAAGCATCCCTTATCTCTTCATTCGAGGCGTTCTGAGTTACGCCGAGGATTTCGTAGTAATCCTGATTCTGGATCGTCAGGTGGAATTCGGATACCCGGTCGCTGAAATCGGGCGGGGAGGGTATTCGGCCGGAATCGGTCCCCGATTCCTCGCCGGATTGGGAAGCCGGCTGGCCGGCGAAGATAAACTCGACTTCCTTCCCCGCGGGCTCGCTGTCGTCGTCATTTCCTCCGTCGCCGATTGTTTCCTCATAAGGCTGAAAAAGGTGGCTGATATCGCCGGTTGAATCATAGTCCCGTGCCTCGTTTCCTGAAATAAAAGGATCCATCTCCGGCCCCGCCTCCTGATCCCCGACCCCGGGCCTGTCCGTTTCCCGGGGCGTCCCTGCGGGGAAGGGGTCGTCTTCCGCCGGGGTTACGTCGTCTCCGGCCTCCCGGGGGAAGTCTAGCTCGAGCTCGTAGCCGGCGGAGCTCTCGCGGGGCGCTTCAGGAGCGGTCACGCCTTCCCCGACGGTCACATGCGTAACCGTCTCGTCCCTGTTTTCTTCTATATATGACGGACGAGTCGTATCCGGATGTAACTCCGGCTCCATCACTTCCCTGTTCATGGCGGGCGGGGCGTTAAAGAGGCCGATGTCCTCTTCCGCGCTTACGTTTGATGGTTCTGATGACTCGGTCTCCGCGGCCGGTTCGTCCGCGGCCGTATATGTATGGTTGACGAGCTCGCCCTCTCCGCTGTCGATGCCGCTTTCCGTCCAGGTTCCGGACTCCCTTTCGTTCGGTTCTCCGAGGATGTTCTCCATTTCGGCCGGATTTCCTAGTGCTGCGCCAGTTCCAGCCGACTTCTCGTTCTCCCTTATAAGTTTCTTTATCGAATCCCGGCCGATATCGTCCGGGGAGATGCCGCTCATGCGGACCAGCTTGAACAGCGAGAGGAAATACAGGAGCTTCAGGGTTTCGGCCCTTTCGAGCTTCGTTCCTTCGAGCACTTCCCTCATCGTCGCTCTCTCCTTCAAGAGCTGTACGAACCTGAGCTCTTTGGGTTTGAGCCCGAGGCTGTTGATATCGCTTTTTAATCCCGGGCCGGCTACGATCGTCGGGTTCGATTCTTCGAGGCTCTCGACGTCTATATATCTTCTGACGCCTTCATAAATGACCTTTGACAAATCGACCTGATACGAAACTATCCTGTCCGCGAATTCGTCCCCGTTTTTAAACACATATCTCCCGGAGATATAATAAAACCCCTTGAGTATTTTTTCCTGTATCTGGAACTCCAGGAAGCTGTTCAGCTCGTGCGGTGAAGATATGCCCATTTCAAAAAGTATCTGTCCGAATTTCTGTTTGTTTTTAGATGCCATGTCTACGGCTTTTTCATACGTCTCTTCGTCTATCCTGCCGCTCTGGAGGAGAATCCTCCCTATCGCCGTATCGATGTCTCCGCCCTCCGCAAACACGGGGTTCCCCTTAATAAAATAGATAATCAAGTTCGTATTAGCGGATATGGACAGTATCCCGCTCTTCCGTTTGTGATGAATATCCACGAGGAGGCTCGGATAGAATACGGCGCCCAGGCTACCCTCATCCCCGCTGCCGGGTGATTTCTCGGATCCCTCGATCGAAAAACAGGTTCTCAGGAAGTCGAAAAGAGAGTTGATCCGGGTTTTATCGTCGAAAATCAGTACCGCTTTAGTCCCGGCTTTTAATACCCCGCCGCTGTCGAAGTCCACGATTTCGAACTCGTTTGAGTCCCTAACAGTATTTATATATGCTCCAAGGGGATTGTGAGAAGTGTTCTCTATGACCGCCAGATCGGGTTTCTCATATAAAAGTCTTTCGACGCCTTCCTTGTAATCCAAAACCACCGCTGCATGTAGCTCTCTCAGCGCCAGGAACTCTTTTAAGACGTAACAGTAATCCCTGTCCGAACCGATTATTAGAGCACTGTTAGGCAATTGTATCTCCGACCCCTCGACACTGCCGTCATCCCTGTGACGGGAATAGTTCGCTATTCGGTATGATTACAGCCTGTCGTCTCAGGTCCTGTATTATTTTTTGTTTGACCTGTGAGCGCTGCTTTTCCAGCTCCTGCTCCATCAAACCGTCCTTTATTTCGGCAAAATTCTCGGGGCTGGCGGTTTTTAAATCTTTGACCGAAATGATATAGAACTTGTCACCGTCATCATATATCCTGACCGGTACCCCGGCTTCAGGATCGAGCTCGAAAGCTTCGATGCTCACCATCTGGGAATCTATCTCGGGCGCCTTTTCCGAACGTGAAAAAAATCCGGTCTCCTTCAGCTCGAGGCCGAGCTTCTTTGCCTCAGCGGGGAGTTTCTCGTTCTTGACGCCTCTCAGTTTCTTGATCGATTCTTCCGCCTTCTTCCTGGCCGTCTGTACGGATTTCTCACGTTTTAACGATTCGGCCGCTTCCTCTTTCGCCTCCTCGTAGGTCCTTTCTCTCGGAAGGGCTATCTCCTTCACCTCCACGACCCAGATGCTTGCCCCTACCGGGATTACGGAGACCCTGCCCTTGTCGATACCGAAAGCCTGACGTGTTATCATAGGCGGTATGTCTTGAGCATCGTCGCTTATCGAGAAGTGTTTGCTCTCGGAAATAGTTGCAATGGAAAATTCCCTGGCTATCGCGTCCAGTCCCGTAGCGCCCCCTTCCGGATTATCGAGCCTGGACATGAACTGCCGGCGGAACGCTTCCGCCTTCTGTTCTTTCAGCCTGGATTCTATATCCTTTCTTGCTTCGGCGAGAGGTGTCTGCTTTCCGTCCTCTGACTTGAATTCTTCAGTGTATGCGTTGTAGTAAGAGTTGATTTCGTCGTTTGACACCTGGACATTCTTTTCGAAGGTTTCCGGCCCGAGTGTGAAATAGCGGATTTGCCTCATCTCTGCGGTCTTCATTTCGCCCTTGTGTTTCTGGTAGTAATTCTTTATTTCATCCTCGCTCGGGGTATAAGAGCCGGCGTAGTCGTTTCCGGAGAACATTATGTAATACAGGTTGATCTCTTCATTCTGCCTTTTGTAGACGTCAAGCAGGTTTTCTTCCGTTATAAGCGCTGTTTCGTCGAGGAAACCAGCGAATTTCTCGGCCAGGAGTGTTTCTCTGTAAGCGTTCTCGAATTCACCAACGTCCTGCTTAAGTGCCTGCTCTATGAATTGCTTATACCTCTCCGCGCCTACGAACTTCCCGCCGATCTGGAAATTCGGGTCCGATTTGATCGCATTGTCGAGCTCTGCGTCCGTCACTTTAAATCCGAGACTCTTCGCTTTCTGAGCCATGAGCTTGATGTTAATAAGCTGGTTCAGCGCTATTATATTGATCTGATTCATATATTCCTCGGGTATCTCGCCACCCTGGCCGAACTGCATTTTCAGGCTGTCCCTCATCAGATAGAAATTGACGAGGCTGACGTCCTCCCCGTTGACTTTCGCGGCGGTCCTGTCCGGGACATCGGTGATTGCGCCGAAGTCGCTGAGATTGTATCCGATGCCTACGATGAATGCGACGGCGATCAGGATCAATATGCCTCTGATAAACCAGCTGTTTCTGTTCCGAATGAAATTGAGACTCATTTATTTATATTCCCCTTTGTTGCTGAATTCTTATAAAAATCTATATCACTTCCTCTTCAGTTTCAACAAGCCCGGTTTTGGAGCAGTCATATTCCCGTTCGAAACCGGGCAGGATAAACGATAGAGCCGTTTTCCGCTCTCCTGATCCCTGCTGGAGGGCTCCGGATTAACTTGACAGTTCCGGCACGCTCAAATATTCTTAAGCCCTTCTTAAGACCGGAGTTGTTAATAATAAAGAATCAGTTTTTCATTTTCTCTTTTCTCGAAGGTCTATCCCAATGATAACTGCCCTTGGCGGAGGCGTCGGCGCCGCTAAATTTCTGGAAGGACTGTCTGACGTGATCACCGGAGAGAATCTGTCGGTAATCGTAAATACCGGTGACGACATCATTTTACACGGTCTCAGGATATCTCCGGATATCGATACGATATTATACAGGCTCTCGGGCATGATAGACGTTAACAAGGGGTGGGGGGTGAGGGGAGATACGTTCGACTGCCTTTCAGCGCTTTCGAGATTCGGCTCCGAGACCTGGTTCAATATCGGGGACATCGATTTCGCCACCCATTTATACAGGACGCAATTGATGCAGAAGGGGTTTACCCCTTCTCAGGTCACATCGGAGCTTGCTAAGGCTTTCGGCTTAAAAGAGGGCATCACGGTCCTCCCAATGACGGATGAGGACGTCGAGACATGGATCGTGACTGACGAAGGGGAGATGCACTTCCAGGAATATTTCGTTAAACGGAAGATGAAGCCTGACGTAATAAAGGTGGTGTTCAGGAATATCGAAAAGGCCTTGCCCGCCCCAGGCGTAATGGAAGCGATAAAGGAAGCCGGGGTGATTATTCTTTGCCCCAGTAACCCCATAATCAGCATAGGGCCGATACTCAATGTAAAAGGCGTCGGGGAAGCGCTCAGGGCCGCGGGTGCCAGGGTAATCGCCATAAGCCCGCTTATAGGCGGGGTGCCGCTGAAGGGGCCCGCTGACAAGCTGATGAGGGGGCTCGGGCTCGAGGTATCATCCGCGGGGGTTGCGAGGCTCTACAGGGATTTTCTCGACGTCATGGTTATCGACAGGGAAGACGCCCTGGAGGCCGATAGAATCAGCGATATGGGGATCAAACCCGTCGTTCTCGATACCCTGATGTCCGACCGTTCCAGGGCAGCCAAACTCGCCTCGGCCGTGCTCTCCGAAATATAACCTAGGGCCGGTTCTCCTTGACAAGTTTTACCCGTTTATGCGATGATTAATGGGTTAATCAGGGGTGATATACGCTACAAGTATAATTGGGTTAAGACTTACATCTGATTAAATATCTGGTTTACTTATATAATTGGGAGAAACATGGCTTCACTCGATAAAAAAACGGATTGCTGTTCCGGAAACAGGCCGGCTGAACATATGTTTGGAGTTCAGGATAACACGTACGGGCTCGCCGGGGCGGTATCGCCTGAATTACGCGGGATACTAACGAGGGTTGAAAACGGAGAGACGCTCGGCCGCGAGGACGCGGTCTCACTCTCGAAACTGGAGAGGGGAGAAGTGCCGTTCCTTCTCCGGTCAGCCTCGAAAATAAGGGACGAGGGGAAGGGGAGGACACTTACGTTCTCGAGGAACGTTTTCGTTCCGCTCACGCAGCTATGCCGAAACCGCTGCGGATACTGCACGTTCAAATACGAGCCCGGAGAAGGCCCTCTTTTCCTTGCGCCCGAAGAGGTCGTGGATATGGCCAAAAGAGGGGCGGAGCTCGGCTGCACGGAGCTCCTCTTCGTTACCGGAGACAAGCCCGAGCTCCTTTACCCCGAGTACCGCGAAGCCCTGGGTAAGCTCGGATATAAGAGCACTGCCGAATATCTAATCGCAATGGGAGAGGCGGGCCTGAGGGAGCGCATATTCCCTCACACTAACCTCGGTCTCGCTACGAGGGACGAGCTTCAAGCCTTCAGGGAGTCGAATCCGAGCATGGGTCTGATGCTCGAGAACATAAGCCCGAGGCTCCTCAAAAAGGGAGAGGCTCATCACGGATGCCCCGACAAGGTGCCCAGGCACAGGATGAAGACTATGGAAATCGCCGGGGAACTTCGGATACCCTGGACCTCCGGGATACTCGTCGGCATCGGAGAGACGTGGGAGGAGAGAGTGGACTCCATTTTCGCCTTGAAAGAGCTCAACGACGCCTACGGTCACTTACAGGAGATAATCATTCAGAATTTCAGCCCGAAGCAGGGGATTATCATGGAGAAGTACCCGCCGCCCGATTTTATCGATATGCTTAAGATAGTGGCGGTCTCGAGGCTCATATTCGGCGAGGGGATGAATATACAGATACCGCCCAACCTCAATCCCGATACCTATCCGCTTTTCGTCCATGCGGGCGTGAACGACCTGGGAGGTGTGTCACCGCTTACGATAGACTACGTCAATCCTGAAGCCCCGTGGCCGAAGCTCGAAAGAATGCGAAATATTATAGAAGAAATGGGTTTTACGCTCAGGGAGAGACTACCCGTATATCCCGAATTCATAGACCCTAAATTCATAAACGACGATCTGCTCAGGCTGGTTAGGGATGCTGTGGACGAGCAGGGTTACGTCCCTTCCGAGGAGGTACGCAATGGAACATATTAAAGAGGCTGTCGACCGGATTGAAGAGAACAGGGGACTGGGGCTGGACGGCATATTGGGAAAGGTCAACGGCACGACCGGCAGGATCCTCAGTAAATCGCTCTCGGGCGATGAGATTTCCGTGAGTGAAGCTGAAGAGCTCTTTAACATAACCGATCCCGACGAGCTCTCCGCACTCGCCATAACCGCGGACGAGATAAGGAAGGAGGACGTCGGAGACGTCGTAACCTATGTGGTCAACAGGAATATCAACTTCACGAATATATGCAACACGTATTGCGGATTCTGCAATTTCATGGCCCCCGAGGGCGACGAGAGGGCGTACTTCCTCTCCATGGACGAGATCGCGGACAAGGTGAAGGAGGCCTGGGATATAGGCGCTACGGAAGTCTGCATGCAGGGCGGTATGCATCCCGATATAGACGGGAATTTCTATATAGAGCTAATAAAGGCCGTTAAAAAAGCCGTACCCGAAATGCACACGCACGCCTTCTCGCCGTTCGAGATTTACTACGGCGCCGAGACGCTGGGAATAAGCGAAGAGGTGTTCATCGGCAGGCTGAAAGACGTCGGCCACAACACGTTTCCCGGGACCGCAGCCGAGATTCTAGTCGAAGAGGTAAGGAAGATAATCGCACCGAGGAAGATGCCAACGGAGGCGTGGATAAGGATAGTGAAAAAAGCGCATAGGGCCGGCATGAGGACGACCTCCACGATAATGTACGGTCACGTGGACAAGCCCCACCACTGGGCCGAGCACATAGGCATTCTGCGCGACATCCAGAAGGAAACGGGCGGCTTTACGGAGTTCGTGCCGCTCAGGTTCATCCCCTGGAACACCAGGCTCTACAAGCACTCGAAGGGCAAGGTCAAGGAGGGCCCGGGCGACCTCAACCAGCTCAAGATGTACGGCGTTTCGAGGCTCATGCTCAGGGGCTGGATTAACAATATACAAGTCTCATGGGTGAAGCAGGGCCCTGAATTCGCCCAGTTCTCGCTCACGGCTGGGGCGAACGATTTCGGCGGCACGCTCATGGAAGAGCAGATATCCCGCTCGGCGGGAGCAAGCTACGGGCAGTACTTCCCGCCCGAAGAGTTCAGGCGCCTCACGTGGGAGATAGGCAGGATACCAGCCGAAAGGACTACGACCTACGGTATCAGGCAGATGTTCTCCCGGAATGAAGCCGCGCAGTGATTATGCGGGTAATTATTGGGGGGTTATTTCCCCGTAAAGGTCGTAAATATCCGCGTCAGTGATTTTTATCTTGACGAGGTCGCCGGTTCTCAAAATCTCCTTTCGTGCGACATACGTTACGCCGTCCACCTCAGGGGCCTGAGAGGGTATTCTCGCGATATAGTTCCCGTTCTCTCTCCCTTCGATAAATCCTTCGTGTATGGAGCCTATGAGGGATTGATTCTTCCTGAGTGAGACTTCCGACTGTACCGCCATGAGCCTCTCGTATCTTTCTTCTCTGATCTCGTCGGATATCTGATCCCTCATCACGCCCGCGGGAGTGCCTTCTTCCTGAGAGTATTTGAACGCGCCCGCCCTGTCGAACCCTGCCTCCCTGACGAATTCGACTAGCTCTTCGAACTCCGCTTCTGTTTCTCCGGGGAACCCCACTATGAAAGTCGTGCGGAGCGTCACGTTATCAATGCGGCTCCTCAGCCTGTGAATTATGTCCCTTATCCTTTTGGCGGGGGTTTTCCTGTCCATGAGGCTTAGAATCCGGTCATTGATGTGCTGAAGGGGCATGTCGATATACGGGAGGATTTTATCCTCGTCAGCGATTAGTCCCATGAGGGAATCCGTCAATCCCCAAGGGTAACAGTAGTGGATCCTTATCCATCTTATACCGTCGACCCTGACCAGGGCCCTCAGCATCTCCTCGAGGCTCGTCCCTATGTCCCTCCCGTAGCTCGTCATGTCCTGGGCTATGAGGTTTATCTCCCTGACCCCCCTTTCGGCAAGCCTGCCGACCTCCCCGGCGATCGATTCGACGGGCCTGCTTTTCATTATGCCCCTCATTTTCGGGATAATGCAGAACGAGCATGTCCTCGAACAGCCTTCCGACACCTTAACGTACGCATAGTGGGCCGGCGTCAGCAGCACCCTCGGGGTATCGGGGTCGTAGAGTGTCCCGGGAGGGTTTCTGTATATCCTGTCCGGCCGGATATCGTTTAATGCCTCGTTGATTCTGAGCAGGTTTCCCGTGCCCCAGAACGCGTCCACTTCCGGGAGCTCGCGGCTCAGCACTCCGGCATACCTTTCAACGAGGCATCCGGTCACGATTAATTTACGGCAGGTCCCCGCTTCCTTCCTCTTCGAGAGCTCGAGTATAGTAGCGACGGATTCCTTCTTCGCGTCGCCGATGAAGCCGCATGTGTTTACGATTATAACTTCCGCGTTCTCTTCGGACGAGATCTCGTGCCCCGCTCCTTCGAGCGCTCCCGTGATGATCTCGCTGTCTACGAGGTTTTTCGAGCAGCCAAGGCTTACTATCGATATCTTCATGCGCGTCTCTTGACTATGTGAGAGACCCCGCCCGTATCGAGTGTAAGCACGACTTCCCCTTCCTCGCTCTTGCCGAACGTCTCGAAAGCGACCTCTTCCAGGTATTTAGATATAATTACGTCGAGGCCCCTCGCGCCTGTCTGCCTCTTGAGCGCCTCCTCGATGATAAAATCTATGACATTCGGCTCTATGTGAAGCTTGAACCCCTCTTCCTCGAATTCCCTCTGGTAGTTCTGTATCTTGATGTGAATGATTTCCTTAAGCGTGCTCCTGTGGAGAGGGGCAAACGGGACGATCCTGTTGTATCTGGAGATCAGCTCGGGGAGGAACCCGAACATATGGAACTTGGTGATATCGTCCGCCTCCTCTTCCGTGAGGTGATAGGCGATTGAATCCTCGTCCCCTGAGTGTTCCTCGAGTGCCTGCAGAAAACCGACTCCTTTTCTTTCGTACAGGCTCCTTATGCCCGAGAATGCCCCTACCGCGAAGAATGTTATGTCCCGCGTGGATATGAGCGCCCTCGGCCCCCGGCTCGAGAAACCGAAATCGAGCGGTATCTGGACGTCTGTGCCTTCGAGGATTTTCAAGAGCTCCCTCTGGACGCCGTATCCCGAGACGTCTTTCGTCGTGCCCTGGCCTGCGAATCTGGCGCTGCTGTATGCGCCTGCTATCTTGTCGAACTCGTCGAGCACGATCACACCGCATTCGGCTATGTCTATGCTTTCGTTGGCCGCATATACGAGCTGGACCAGTATATTCACCACGTCGTCACCTACGTAGCCCGATTCCGTGAATTTGGTCATGTCTATGATAACGAACGGGAGCTTGAAAATCTCCCCGAAGAGGAGCTCGATCAGATAGGTTTTACCGCAGCCGGTCGGACCCATCAGGATCGAATTCGGCCTGGGCGGCAGGTTAGCTCTCGGGGTGTTCTTCGAGTGGAGGAGCTTTAGTCTCTTGACGTGCCTGTACGAGGCCAGCGATACCGCCTTCCTGGCGAGCGGCTGTCCCCTGTAACCGAGCTTTTCAAGCTCGCTGTATATCTTTTTGGGTGAGGGAAGAGGGACGGTCAGTATGAAATCCTTGACATAGTAAACCTTTTCTCCCCTTCTCATCGGCTATCCGACCTCAGAAAATAATATTCTATAAATTTTACGTTCCATTTTCAAGTTGTCTTCCATATTATACCAGCACCATCAAATAAAAATCACTTTTTAATAAGCACTGATCCAGTTGATTGTTAGAGACAGTCTAAATTTGCGCTTTAAGTATGTAATTTAACCGGTTGATACTGCCAATTTGCCTCCATTGACTATTTTTCGGACGGGGCTTATAATTTGTCATACAAGTTCACACTTTACTTTAAAGGGGAGATGGACATGAAATATTTCGCAGCCTTGATACTGGGTTTCCTGCTTTTCGCTTCGAACGCCCTGGCGCAGGCCCCGCAGATAACGGAGTACAAATACAACCCGGGCGATGCGCTTCACCCGTTTAAGCTGACGAGTCTGGCGTTAAGACCGCCGCTCGCGATAACGAGCGTATTCGTTAAGGGTACCTACTGGGTTTTCAATACGGATCCCATAAGAAGGGTTTTTAATATAGAGTACGACCCGACGATCAATATAGACGGGGATTATTAATCTCTTCCAGGCTCGCCGGGAACGAATGTCTCCCGTTGGGGGCCGGAGTCCCGAGAACCTCATCCTTTCATGAACATTTCGAGGATGGCTTTGCCTGCGTGCAGCTTGTTTTCGGCCTGCTCGAATATTATCGAATTGGGTCCGTCGGCTACCTCGTTCGTTATCTCCTCTCCCCTGTGCGCCGGGAGGCAGTGCATCACGAGCACGCGCTTTTTAGCGTAGGAAAGAAGCTCATTATTTATCTGGTAAGGCCTGAATATTTTTTTCCTCTTCGCGGCGTCCTTCTCCTGTCCCATACTGACCCAGACGTCCGTATATAATACGTCCGCGCCGGCCGCGGCTTTTGCCGGATCGTTCAGAATCTCGATGTCCGCTTTTCCGAGTGATCCCCTTACGGAGTGCGCATTCAGGTCGGGTTCGTAGCCCCGGGGTGTTGCGATTGAGAGCCGGAAACCGAGAATCGCGGCTGCGCCCATAAAGGAGTTGGCTACGTTGTTCCCGTCGCCTATATAGACGAATTTCATTTTCCCGAGGTCGAGGCCCATTTCCTTCATCGTAAAAAGGTCCGACACTATCTGCGTTGGGTGCTCGAGATCCGTAAGCGCGTTTATAACGGGCACGCCCGCCGACCTCGCAAACTCTTCGAGTCTCTCCTGTTCGTACGTCCTCAGGATTACGCCGTCGAGATACGTGGACAGTATTTTAGACGTGTCGGAGATGGTTTCTCCCCTCCCAAGCTGGAGGTCGTTCGGATTCAGATAGAGGGGGTTTGCGCCGAGGTCGCTGATTGCCACCTCGAATGAAACCCTCGTCCTCGTCGAGAGCTTTTCGAAGACGAGCCCGATCGATTTCCCCCTGAGAGATGCGCGCCTCCTGCCGGATTTTTTTTCGGCTTTCAGCTTCAAGGCTCTTTTGAAGAGGGATTCGAGCTCTTTCTTCGTAAGATCTGATATCCTGAGAAAGTGTCTAGGCAACTGTTGCCTCTTTAAGCGATCTGCGGATGATTTTGAGCGCCTGATCGATCTCGTTCTTTTTCACTATAAGCGGCGGGAGTATCCTCATTACCTTCTGCTCCGTGAGTATAGTGAGGAGCCCGTTATTCGAGCATCTTACGACAGCATCCTTTGCAGTCTCTGCGCTCACAAACTCGACGCCGAGTATGAGCCCTTTTCCTCTGACATCCCTGACGAGGTCCCCGAACTCTTTCTTAATTACGCGAAGCCCGCACAGGAAATATTCCCCCATACCTGTCGCGTTGTCGAGCAGTCCGTCCTCGATGATCGTTTTCAGCACCGCTACTCCCGCGCTCATCGCGAGCGGGTTGCCTCCGAGGGTCGTTCCGTGATTGCCGGGCGACAGGTGCTTAGCGACTGCATCGGTCGCAAGGACCGCGCCGCAAGGTATCCCGCCGCCGAGCGCTTTTGCCAGAGTCATAATATCGGGCTTTATACCGTAGAGCTCGTAGGCGAAGAGCTTCCCCGTCCTTCCAAGCCCAACCTGTATCTCATCGAGTATAAGGAGTACGTTCTTGCGCCTGCATAATTTTCTCGCGTCCTTAAGATAATTGGCATAAGGTATGATGACGCCGTTCTCCCCCTGTATCGGCTCCAGTATGACGGCGCATACCTTATCGTCCTCGACCGCCTTTTCGAGGGGCCCGATCTCTCCGTAAGGGACGGATTTGAAGCCGGGGACCAGGGGCGTGAAACCTTTCTGATATTTTTTGCTCGTTGCGGAGAGAGCGCCTAACGTCCTTCCGTGGAACGAATCGCGGGCGTGGACGATTTGGTACCTGCCCCCGTTGGCCCCGCCCCATTTCCTTGCGAGCTTTATCGCCCCTTCGTTCGCCTCGGCCCCGCTGTTGCAGAAAAACACCTTGTCGGCAAATGAGTTCTCGACGAGCATCTTCGCGAACTCGACCTGCTTTTCGATGTGGTAGAGGTTGCAGACCTGGACGAGCTTCCTCGATTGCTCGGAGATCGCCCTGACTACGCTCGGATGGCAGTGTCCAAGGTTATTCACGGCTATGCCCGTTACGAAATCGAGGTATTTTTTCCCTTCCGAGTCCCACACCCAGGCGCCCTTTCCCCTGACCATGGCGATCGGGTACCTGCCGTACGTGTTCATGAGATATTTTGATGTGCCGGAAATTATCTCTTCCTTTCTCAAAGCAGGATCTCCGTCCCGATTCCGGCGTCGGTGAATATTTCGAGTATGAGCGAGTGCTCGATGGTGCCGTCTATGATGTGGACCTTCTGCACCCCGTCGTGAAGGGCTTCGATCGCGCACATGACTTTCGGTATCATGCCGCTCGAGATTATCTCTTTTTTAATGAGGTGTCTCGCCTGGGATTCGGTGATACTGGAGAGGAGGTTCTTTTCCTTGTCCATGATCCCCGGTACGTTGGTCATGAGTATCAGCTTGGCGGCTTTCAGGGCGCCCGCGATCTTCCCTGCCACGTGGTCTGCGTTGATATTATAAGTCTTCCCTTCCTCGTCGAAGCCTATTGGAGCGATTATGGGTATGAAGCCCGAGCTCTCGAGTACCTTTATGAGGTTGGGGTTTACGCACTCGACCTCTCCCACCATGCCGAGGTCTGCGTCTTCCGGTATGTCGAGCCCGTTCTCGAGCGCGAACTTTTTCACGTCGAGCTTCCTCGCGAGAATCATCTTCCCTTCCTTGCCCGAAGTGCCGACCGCTTTTCCGCCCATGGAATGTATGGCTTCGATTATCTTCTGGTTGACCTTCCCCACTAAGACCATCTCCACGACTTCCATGGTTTCCTCGTCAGTAACCCTGAGACCGGCGATGAATTCCGACTCTATACCCAGCTTTTTCAGGTGGTTCCCTATCTGGGGGCCGCCCCCGTGCACGACGACCGGGTGGATGCCCACGAACTTCATCAGCACGATGTCGCGGGCGAAGTTATGCAGGTCGTCGTCCCCGATGCTCCCGCCGTATTTGATGACTATCGTCTGCCCGTAGAATTCCTTAATGTAGGGAAGGGCTTCTACGAGCGTTTTTGCCTTCTGTATTAGGTTTTTCATCGAAAATGTCTTCTACCGAATAAAAGTGTTTATTATAAAGTAAAAAGCGCATCTTGCAATGATGAGTTATATTTCATTAAAAGTTACAAGTTTTGTTATCAACTACCACAGGAGAATGAAGTTTTCACAAATTTTTGAATCATACCATCGCAGACTATAAAATTAACAAAATATGAAAAAACTACACGATCTTTTAGAAGGAATACTCGAAGAAAAATTCGGCTTTGCTCACATAGCTACAAAATTGACTGAAAGAAAGCTCAAAGAAATGGGTATAACGCTTAGCAACAAACAGTTAAAAGAAGTGGAAAAACATTTCGAGCACAACAGATATGGATTATTGTCTATACCAAGTCGTATAAAAAAGGATATCAAACTTCAATTTACCGAGGATGACCTCGATAAGCTGTTGGACGAAATGAATGAAAAAGTTCAAAAGGCGACCATTCAATTTGTAGAAGATGTTGCAGAGCGTTTATTCGTTAAATTTAAAAAGAATCCGAGAGTTGTAACGAAACCATATGAGCCATATGATACTAGCTTTAATAAAAATGTTAAAAAAATATGGGGCAATTCTTTAGATATACTGAGATCTCTAATAACTATTTCATTAGAGGCGGGGATTGAGTTCAATGAGAGTTTTCGTCAAGTAAAACCCAAGAATAATATTCATAAAAATGAAGCCCTCTTAAGATTACATGCAAGAGCTTGCCAAATCGCATCGGAGGTACATGCATTGTTATGCGCGGGCTATGCAGATGGTGCTCACGCAAGATGGAGATTAATTCACGAAGTTGCGACTGTAGTAATGTTTATAGCTCGTAATACCGATGAACTAGCAGAACAGTATTTGTTACATGATGGAATAGAGTCATATAAAGCTATGATACTCTATCAAAGATACTCAGAGAAGTTAAACTTTAAACCAATTTCGAAGAGAGAGATCAAGAAGATAGAAAAAACATATACTAATCTATTAGAGCAATTTGGTCCTAACTATAAAGGAGACTATGGATGGGCTTCAAAGTTTCTTGGAAAGGCTACTCCAAAATTTAGGGATATAGAAGAGGCCGTCGGGCTAGACTACCTACGTCCGTATTATAAAATGGCCAGCCATAATGTTCACGCCAATCCAAAAGGTAT
>Ga0187892_10002312_pt1:0-37500 | contig 38803 bp, 27 predicted proteins | sample MA1701073metaG_FD_139345 | JGI IMG/M metagenome (GOLD analysis project Ga0187892, IMG submission 139345) | Bio-ooze microbial communities from a basaltic lava cave in the Kipuka Kanohina Cave System on the Island of Hawaii, USA - MA170107-3 metaG ... | reverse complement strand
CTTAGACTTTCGGCGACACGAGTTCTCATCGTGTTTATCGTTACTTATGCCGGCAGGGTCTCTTCCGTAGTGTCCAGCAGTCCTCGCGGTCCGCCTTCAGTACTCTACAGAATGCTCCCCTACCAAATGGTAGTTCCCGTAGGAATCACCAATTTCGCAGCTTCGGTCGCAGGCTTGAGCCCCGTTACATTGTCGGTGCGTGATCGCTTGACCAGTGAGCTGTTACGCTTTCTTTAAAGGATGGCTGCTTCTAAGCCAACCTCCTGGCTGTCTGAGCGGTCACACGTCCTTTCCCACTTAGCCTGCAGTTGGGGACCTTAGCTGGCGATCTGGGTTCTTTCCCTCTCGACCACGAAGCTTATCCCTCGTAGTCTCACTCCCGTGCTGTCCTCCACGGCATTCGGAGTTTCGTAGGAGTCGGTAACCTGGATTGGTCCCTAGCCCTTCGAGTGCTCTACCACCGTGGGGAATCACACAAGGCTGCCCCTAAAGGCATTTCGGGGAGAACGAGCCATCACGGAATTTGATTAGCCTTTCACCCCTACCCTCAGCTCATCCGAGCTGTTTTCAACCAACACCGGTTCGGTCCTCCAGTCGCGGTTAAGCGACCTTCAACCTGGCCAAGGGTAGATCATCCCGCTTCGCGTCTATAGCCACGGACTTGTCGCCCTATTCGGACTCGCTTTCGCTGCGGCTCGCTTGCGCTTAACCTTGCCCGTGACAATAACTAGCCGGCTCATTAAGCAAGAGGCACGCCGTCAGGCATTTTCTCCGCCGAAGCGGAGAACATAGCCCTCCGACTGCTTGTAAGCATGCGGTTTCAGGTTCTTTTGACTCCCCTCGCAGGGGTTCTTTTCACCTTTCCCTCGCGGTACTGGTTCACTATCGGTCGCCATCGTGTATTTAGCCTTGGAGAGTGGTCTCCCCAGCTTCCTACGGGATTTCACGTGTCCCGTAGTACTCAGGATACCGCTTCGAGTCCGAACCATTTTCGGCTACAGGGCTTTCACCTTCTGTGGCCCCGCTTTCCAGCAGGTTCACCTAACGGTCGGATTGGTAACTCTACTCACGCGGTCCTACAACCCCGCCGTGCAAGCACGACGGTTTGGGCTCTTCCGATTTCGCTCGCCGCTACTCTCGGAATCTCGGTTGATTTCTTTTCCTCCAGGTACTGAGATGGTTCACTTCCCTGGGTTGGCTCATACCCGCCTATGGATTCAGCGGGCTGTTGCCTGGTTTAGCCAGGCAGGGTTTCCCCATTCGGACATCCCCGGATCAAAGCCTGTTTGCGGCTCCCCGAGGCTTTTCGCAGCTTGCCACGTCCTTCTTCGCCAGATGGCGCCAAGGCATCCACCGCACGCTCTTAGTAGCTTGACCATAAAACTTACCCCACACGCCGTTTTGCTCTCCCCGCTCTTGCAAAACGAGAAGACTCGGAACGCCATGTTGTGTGTTGCGCCTGCCCCGAAGTTCGGGGGCTGGAGCTCCACGCGGTGCTGCTTCCAGTGCGAGCCGGAAGCGTCACCCTCGGAGTAAGCTCGCCATAAAACTATCCACAACGCTATCTCGAGCAGAACTTGCGGCTTGCTACACGAATGCGCCCCCGCCAAGATTCAGCGGTGACGCGCCCTGTAGCATGCCAGCCTATTCAGTTTTCAAAGAACCCTGCCCTCGATCCCGTCGAGGCTTGCTCTGAAATCGCTGCTGCTGGGGCAAGTCTTGGACCGCCCGTCACAGCATCAAAGCAATAAAAAAACCGGCGTCGAGCGCCGGGCAGCTCTGCCACACACCTGTCGTGGCAGACTTGCTCGAAGCTCGTCGTGTCTTTACCCGGTATCCGTAGTACGGACTCCTTCGGATTCCAGACTGAAGACCACCCGCACCTAGCCCCTCCCAGGGTGGCGAGCAACCACAGAGTATACGGCCTTCCCGCCCTCCCGTCAAGCCCCGTCACATTCAATTTGCCCCTTGTTCCCTGTGCAAAACCCCGCCCTTGTGCAAAACAGGCCCCCTCCTGCCGTGGTGCCGGGCCAGGGGAACCGCGGCCGGGCCGTTATTCAAGCTGCAGGCCGACGCGCAGGGAAGCCGCCAGCCAGACCCGCAGGTCGGCGTCAAGGTCGTCGGCGTGGCGGATGATGATTTCGTGGCCGTAGCAGACGGGGCCGTGGGAAAGCACTTTCTTCACGCGAGGCGAATCCAGGCGGCGGCGCAGGAGAAAACTCAGGCGGACGGCGTCTTTGCCGAGGCGCACCCCGGCGAACCGCATGCGTCCCTGGAACACAATGCTGCTCTTGCCGGGGACGATGCGCAGCGTGGCGGCGCCGCGGCCTCGCTCGAGTTCGAGGGCGCGCGCGGCGTCGCGCAGGGTGCGGGCGATGCGCCGGTACAGCCAAATCACGCGCTCTGATTTGCCCGCCAGCCGCTCGGCTTCCGCGATTCGCCGGCAGGAATGCGACATGTTGCGCGTGACATAGAGTTTCCCGCACTTGGGGCAACGCCACAGCGGGCGCGGGTTCTTGCGCGGGGGTCGCTCGGGGGCCGCCGCGGGCTCAGGGATATCGCGCGCGGCCTGCCACGAGCCGGGCTCCCGGAGCTGGAGCTGCCGGCCCGCGCGCCAGGCGTCGCGCAGCCATTCCATGAATTCGGCGTCGAAGTCGCCGGGCGTGCGCAGGTCGAGATAGTGCATGTGGCTGCGATGCGACTGGGTGAAGACCTTCTTGACCCGCGGGCTGGCGACAACTCCCGGCAGCAGCAGGCCGGCTTCGATCTTGTGGCGCAGCACGCGCACGCCGATGAAATTCACGCGCCCGCGGAAGGCGATACCCGTCTTGTAGGCGACGACATGCGCGCCGCCGCGCGAAACGAAGCGGACGCGCCCCTCCAGTCCGCGGTAGAGCGCTTTCACCGCCGGGCTCTTTCCCTGCAAGTGAACTTCCGGCCGCAGCAGGTTGCAGGTGTGCACGACGTTGCGCACCACGAACGCGCGCCCGCACTTCGGACACTTCCACAGCGGCTTCCTCAGCATGGGCACAGCCTACTCCAAAACCGCCCGCGCCGCGCGCGGGTGGTAAACGAAAAAACAAAGTGAGAACTCGTTCTCAGGATTTTCACAGTCCGCCCGCGTTACTGCTGGGGCGTGGCGGCGGGGGCCGGAGTGTGCGAGGGCAGTTTGCCGGTGGACTCGAGCACCTGGCGGGCGAAATAGTTAGTGACCGTGGCTTCGTTGCGGGCCACGCCCAAAAAAGCCGCGCGCAGGAGCTGCTCCTTGCGGTTGCGCAACAGGTCGCGGATGGTGGACTGCACCTGCGGGTCGGAGAGCTCCCGCTGGCCGGGGGCCTCGCGGGCCAGCATTTTGATGATGCGGTAGCTGCCGCCGGCGGCGATCACCGGGCTCATTTGGCCGGGCTTGAGCGAGAGCACGGCGCGTTTCAGCTCCGGCGGGGCCTGGTTGAAAGAGGACTCGGGGACATAGCCCAGGTCGCCGCCAGTGGACGTGGTGCCGGGGTCCTCGCTGTAGTCCATGGCCACCTGGGCAAAGTCGGCGCCGTTGCGGAGCTGCTCGGCGAGCGCTGAGACCTTGCGGCGCGCCTCGGGGTCGCTGGCGGCGTCGTTGGTCTTGCGGTTGCGGAGCTGCGGGTCCAGCCCCGGTGTCACCAGGACTTGCGCCAGACGGTAATGCGCTTCGCTGAAGTTAAACTGGGCGCGGTTCTTGTCGTAGAAGTCGGCGATGTCCTGGTCGGTGATGGAGATTTTGGCCACCACTTCGCGGTTGATCAGCTTCTGGATGGAGATCTGGCGGCGCAGCTCGCGCTTCAGGTCGTCCACCGTCATGCCGCGCTCCTTGAGCTGGCGGTTGAACTCGTCTTCGGTGAAGGGGCTCTTGCTCTCGGTGAACTTGTCTTCCACCTCGCCATCGTTGGCTTCGACGCCGCTTTTCTGCGCGCGTTCGAGGAGGATTTCCTTGTTGATGAGCTCGTCGAGGATGTTGAGCTTGATGGAGTTGATTTCTTCGAGCGAGGGGGATTGCGACTGGCCGTCTCCCTGGGAGACGCCCCGGTAGTACTTCTCGACCTCTTCGCGGCGAATCTCTTTGCCGTTGACGACGGCCCACACGTCGGGCGCGGGCGTTGCCTGCCGGCCGCACGCGGCGGCCAGCAGCGCGGCCAGGACTCCCCATAGGGCAATGGCGCGGTTCACGTTGAAGGCTCCCGGGCTGAGCATCGTTGCGGGGGCACGGCTGTGCTCTACGCGGCTTTCTTCACCTTGCCGGCGCGCAGGCAGGCGGTGCACACGCGGATGTGCCGGCGCGCTCCCTCCACCAGCGCGTGGACCCGGCGCAGGTTGGCATTCCACCGGCGGCGGCGCACGTTATTGGCGTGGCTGATCTTGTTCCCGTAGTGCGGCTGCTTGCCGCAGATTTCGCACTTGGCCATGATGCACTCCCCTTGATCCGCTGACCCGCGATGACAAAACGCTAGTGTAGCAAGGATGGGGCGCGGGCTTCAAACACGCCCCCGCGCAGCCGGTCTGGCCCGGCTCAATCCTTCGAGATGCGGTAGAGGCGCAACATGCCGCGGAGCTAGAGCGCGTTGCCGACGACCACCGGCGAAGCGTCGAAGCCGTCGTCGAGCTGGTTGACGGCCAGCAGCTTCCGGAGAACCTCCTCTAAGGCGGGTTGAGCTGAAAGAACCGGTGCTCAATCTAGGGCCCGGCCGCAGGGAAGTCAATGACGGGAAGCGGCTAGGCCGGGTGGCGGAGGGCCTGCCACATTTCCAGAACGGTGGAGCGCAGCTGGTCGGCGGCGGCGGAGTAGTGGGCCTCCGCCTGCGAAAAACTCACGGCCGGGGGCATGGCCGCGGGCGGCGGAAGGGGAGCGCCGAAGCGCAGCACCATGCGCGCGCCGGGGCCGCCCAGCCACCGGGGAAACAGCGCAGACCAGCGGATGCCGCGGCCGCGCGGCCACACGTCGTACACGCCGTCAAGCGCCACGGGGACAATTGGCGCGCCCAAGTGCAGCGAGAGGATGGCCGCGCCCTTCTTGAATTTTTTCGGATGGCCGTCAATCGAGCGCTCCCCCTCGGGAAACAGGATGAGGATCTTCCCGGCGCGCAAGCCGAAGGCGCCCGCCTGCATGGCCCGCAGCAGGTTGGTGTCGGGGTCCACGGGGACCAGGTTGATCTGGCGGGCCAGCCAGGCGGTGAACGGCGACTGGAAATACTCGCTGGCGCCCACGAAAAAGATGTTCCGCATGGCGCGGTAAGGCAATGCCGCCACCAGCAGAAACGCGTCCAGGTAGCTCTGGTGATTGGGACACAGCAGGTAGGGGCCGAGCGCCGGCAGGTGCTCCGGGCCGCGCGCGCGGAACCCGAGAAATACGCGCGCGACAAGCGCGCAGGCTTTGAGCAGGACGAGCATCAGGGGCGCCACCAGCGGCTTGGCCCGGGCCAGCTCAGCCAGCACGGGGTCGCCCTGGGGCAAATCGCTCAAGATGCGGGCCCAGGCGTCGCCCCCGGATGCGCCGCCGGCCGCGCCGCCGTTCGCGCCGGGGCGCACCGCGTCCACCAGTTCGCGCACGGTGTAAATCCGGTGCGCTACGTCGTCGGGGACGAGGACGCCGAACATCTGCTGAAGATGGGTGAGCAGCTCGACGCGTTCCATGGAATCGAGCCCTAGCTCCAGCTCGATATTGGCGGCGGGGTGCAGGCGGTTCTTGTTTCGGGCGGCGTCGGCAAGGATCTCCAGGGCGCGGCGGGCGTGCGGGTCGGCGGCCCAGACCTGCTCTTCTTCGCTCCAGGCAGGGGGCGCCGCGACCGTGTCCGCCGGCGCTTCGGCGGCGGTCCCGCGCTCTTTCACCCGGCGTTCAATCTCAAAGCGGCGCAGCTTGCGGGTGGTGGTGCGGGGCAGCTCCTCGGTCCAAACGTCGTAGCTGAGAACGCGCTTGTGGCTGGGCAGGCCGATGCTCAGCCCCTCGATTTCGTAGCGGAGGATTTCCTTCATGTTGAGGACCTTGCGCTCCCGCATCACGTCCATGTCCGGCACCACCACCGCGTGCAGACGCTCGGCGCAGGGCTCGTCGGGGCGCGTGCGCCCCAGGACGCACAGTTCCTTGACATACGGGGATTGCAGGTAGTGGCCCTCGATCTCTTCCGGGTAGATGTTTTTTCCGGAGCTGAGCACGATGATCTCTTTGCTGCGTCCGGTGACGTAGAGCCGGCCGGCCGCGTCCAGGTAGCCGAGGTCGCCGGTGTGGAACCAGCCGTCGCGCAACACCGCGGCGTTGGCGTCGGGGCGATTGTAGTAACCCTGCATGACGATGCTGCCGCGGATGAGGATCTCGCCGTCCTGCTGCTGGTCCGGCCCCACGGTCTTCTCCGGCGGGAGGATTTTTACTTCCACGCCGGGCAGCGGCAGCCCGACCGACGCGATGGCGCTGTCGTTGGGGCGCAGGATGGTGGCGGCGCCGGAAACTTCCGTGAGCCCGTACGCTTGCAGGATCTGGAAGCCCATGCGGTAGAGGTCGCGGCCAATGGCCGGGTCGAAGCGCGAGCCGCCGGTGACCAGATACCTCATGCGCGGGCCCAGCACGGCGTGGACCCGCCCGAAGAACTGCCGGCCCAGGTTAAGGCCCGCGCCGCGCAGCAGCCCGTTCATCCTCAGCAGGGCGCGGAAGACCTTGCGCTTCAGCCAGCCCGCCGCGGCCACCTGCTGCATTACGCGCTGGTGAATCAGGTAAAAGAACTGGGGCACGCACACGAACGCGGTGATGTCGCGCTCCTGGAGAGCGCGCAGCAATTCGGCGGTATTGAGCGATTCGAGGAACACCACCTTCGCGCCGCGCGCGAAGGGCAGCATGATATTGGCCATTTGCGCCAGGGCATGAAAGAGCGGCAGAACGCCGAGAATGGCGTCACGCTCGTCTATGTGCACCACCTGAAACGCCGCTTCGATCTCCGCAAGAAGATTGGCATGCGTGAGGACTACGCTCTTGGGGTCGCCCGTGGTGCCGGAGGAATAGAGAATGACGGCGGGGTCTTCGGGCGCCGCGGGACAGGACGGCAACGCCCCAGGCGGCGCGGCGGTGATTTGCTGCCAGCCGGCGGCGGCGCCTTGCAGCAGCGCCACCTCCACCGGGTTGCCGCTGAGCTCCGCGCCTTCCGCCACCGCCGCAAGGAAGCGCGGCGCGGTGAACATCACGCGCGCGCCGCAGTCGCGCAGCAATGTAGCGATTTGTTTGGCCTTGTAGTTGGTGTCCAGCGGGACGGCGATGGCCCCCAGCCGCACGATCCCGAGGTAGGCGGCTTCCCAGTGCGCGTCGTTCTCGCCCAGGATGGCCACGCGGTCGCCACGGGCGACGCCGCGCTCCGCCAGCCACGCGGCCACTTGCGCGGCCAGCCGGTCGAGCTGCGCGTAGGTGAAGGCCTCGACACGGTCGCGCCGCTGCACCTCCACCGCGGGGCGGTCCGGGAAGCGCGCGGCGGTGGCCGCAAACTGCTCTGCGAAATTGCGCACGGATTAGGTTTTACAACGCCGCGCCGCTTGGGAGCAAACGATTCGTTTGCCCCTCGCGGACGTGGCCAGCCGGGGCGGCCATGCCGCATGAACGACCCCGGGTTACGGGCGGCTGCCGGGGGTGTTGGCGGCCTCCGCGTGCCGGGCCAGCAGGAAGGTGCGCGTGGTGCCGAGGGTGAACTGCAAAGATTCCCGGGGGATGCTCTTGACGAAGGGGCCGACCAGCCAGCCGAAGCCGAAGGGAATGTCGCGGGTCAGGGAGGTGGCTTCGCATTCGACGTAAACGCCGCCGTCGCGTTCCTCGAGTCGCCACCAGGTGTGCAGGCGCCACATATAACCGCCGTCCTTGCCGACGGGCTTCAGCTTTTCGTCCTTCTCGCCCGGGTTTTCGACCTCGGCGATGCGCGTGGTGTAGGAGCGGCAGGTGGCGCGTTTGTCGCCCAGGCTTTCGTAGAAGACCTCCTGATCGGTGTCCACCGTCACGCTGATCACTTTGTGTTTGTAGAAGCGGTAGAAGATGCGGAAGAAGTCGCCGTTGCGTTCCAGTTCCCGGGCGCGCACCACTTCCGGCTTGTACACTGTGGCGTGGGAGTTGTAGTCCTGCATGAGCGCCAGCACCTGGGGAAGCGTCGCGCCGGGAATGTGCACCAGGCCGATCCAGTGGTGGACCATCCCGTCCGGTATGGCCAGCTCCTTCCCGTTGGCCTCGCGCATCCGGCGCGCTTCGATCAGCACGTTGCCCTTGGCCAGGTCGGCCAGCATGACGTTGCGGGTGGCCTGGGGCACGCGGTCCAGCCACAAGAAGGGCTGGTCGGGTTGCAGATGGGCGGCGATCCGTGCTTCGGTATGCTTCACGTACCGGTCGTAGGCCGCGATGGTCCTGGCCTTTAACTCCGCCGCAGCCGCGGGCCCGGGCGCAAAAAGGAGACCGGCCAGGATAAGGGAGAGTCCTCTCTTCCCGACGGCTGACGGATTTGCCCGACAATATCCCATCCTGGCCTTCCAGCGGCGGCTTGCGTACCTTGCACTTGCGATGTTGCCCCGTAGCCGCACTCTATGACAGAGCAGGCCCCCTGCCAAGAGGGTTGTAGGACAGACAGTCCCAGGAGTGTGCCCTTCGGAATCCGCCAACCCTTCCTTTGGTAGCGAAGACGGAAGGCCAGGTTATGCCTGTCCGTTTTGCTCAGGGCGCCGAGGGCCCGTAGTTGACACAAGATTTGGGTGGCGGAGTCAAGCAACGCAGGTGTTGGCCAGATGCCAATGGACAGACCTGGAGGTCTGTCCTACAGAAAGACGAGCCGCCGCTGGCCCGGGGTTGACCGGCGGCTCGCTTGAGAGGGAACCACTGGGCGGCTGGATGAAAACGGAGAAACTGGCGGGTTGGGCAGCAGGCTCTCGATTCCTAACGGAACCGTCGTCCCCGCAGCGCAGCGCCCAACCCGGCGGCCATGCTAGGCGGCGCGCCCCTTCGCGCCTATGGGCCGCCCGCTTCATTTTTTCTGGTACCCGGGTAGTAGTACTGGGTCGGAAGGGAAAGTTCGTCCCTGTAGCGGCGGTCTTGGGGCGCCCGCTTTCTTGTGCGCCCTATTCGTGACGCAGCGCCGCCAACGGGTCCAGCCGCATGGCGCGCCATGCCGGTCCCAGGCAGGCAGCGATGGCCGCGGCCAGCAGCACCAGCGGAATCAGCAGCAAGACCGTAGGGTCCGCGGAGCTCACCCCAAAGAGCATGGTCTGCAACACCCGTGTCGTGGCCAGGGCCCCGGCCAATCCCAGCGGCACTCCCACCCCCACCAGGGCCATTCCCTGCCCCACCACCAGCCGGAACACCTGCCCCGGCTGCGCGCCCAGCGCCATGCGGATGCCGATTTCGCGCGTCCGGCGGCTGACGGAATACGCCAGCACGCCGTAAACGCCCAGCGCGGCCAGAGCCAGGGCCACCACGGCAAAGAGGCCGAGCACCGTCGCGGAGAATCGCGGCTGCGCCAGCGCCAGCGAGAAGACGGCGTCCATCGAGCGCGTGTGGTGGATGGGCAGCTTGGGATCGAGCAGCGCCACCTGGCCGCGCAGCAGCGCGCTGAGCTCCGCGGCGTCCCGTTCGCTGCGGACCACCAGAGTCATGGGCAGTCCCAGGGGCGCCTGGCTGTACGGCCGCCACACCATGGGGCGGAAGCCCCCGAACTCAGTCAAATCGTGCCGCACGTCTCCGGAAACCCCCACGATTTGGAAGACCTTATCGCTGGCGTTGCCCAGGCGGACGCGCTGGCCGATGGCGTCGGCGCCGGGGAAGAACTGGCGCGCCAGGGCCTCATTGATCATCACTACGAAGGGCTGGCCGGTACGGTCGTCCGGGGTGAAGTTCCTCCCGCGTACGACGGGAATGCGCAACGCTTCGAGGTACCCCGGGGTGACCAGCCCGTAGGCCACCGTTACCTCCGGCCCGGGCTGGGTGCGGCCTTCCACCGTGAAGCCGGTACCCTGCCGGTTGGTGGCCAGCGGCAGGGCCAGGGTCGCCCCGGCAGCCTGTACGCCGGGCTGCGCGGCCAGGCTGTCGAGCAGCCGCGAAAAGAACTGCTCGCGCTTTTCCGGGGTGTCGTAATCGCGTCCCGGCAGGGCCATGCCTGCTGTGAAGACTTGCTCGCGTTGGAAGCCGAACTCGGTGGACTGCAGGTGGACGAAGCCCTTCAACAGCAAGCCGGCGGAAACCAGCAACATCAGCGAAAGGGCCACCTCCGCCACCACCAGCGCCTGCCGCAGGCTCGCTCCGGCGCCCGCGCTGCCACCGCGCCCGCCTTCCTGGAGCGCTTCCACCAGGGACACGCGCGACGCCTGCAGCGCCGGGGCCATGCCGAACAAAATGCCCGCCACGACGGCCACCACGAAGGTAAACGCCACCGCGCTCTCGTCCAGCGCCACCTCGGAGATCCGCGGGATGCTCTGCGGCCCCAGCGCGGTCACCAGGCGCACGCCCGCGTCCGCCAGCAGCAGCCCGGCGGCGCCGCCCGCGAGCGACAGCACCGCGCTCTCCACCAGCAGCATCCGCAGCAGCCGCCCCCGGCTGGCGCCCAGCGCCGCGCGCACTGAAATCTCCCGCGTCCGCGACGTCGCGTGCGCCAACTGCATGTTGGCCACGTTGGCGCACGCGATCAGCAGCACCAGCCCCACCGCGCCCAGCAGCACGTACAGCGCCTGCACAACGCCCGCCACCACCTGGTCCTGCAACCCGAAGAGCCGAATGCTCCGTTCGCGATGACCGGCGTCCTTCTCCGCGATGCGCGCGCCCAGCGCCATCATGGCTGCTTCCGCCTGCTGGCGCGTGACGCCTTCGCGCAGCCGCGCGATGGTGTAGAGGAAGTGCGCCCCGCGCTGGCCCGCCCCGTAGTTCATGCGGAAGGGGGTCCACATTTCCGCGGCCGGCGCAGGCACGGAGCTGGCCAAGCCGAAGGGCACCGGGAACTGGAAGCCGCGCGGCATGACGCCCGCGACAAGGAAGGGCTCGCCATTCAACAGTATGGTGCGCCCCACGGCGTCGCCCGCGCCGCCGAAGCGCGTCTGCCAGTAGCCGTAGCTCAGCACCACAGCGCCCGCGGCGCCGGGCTGGTCGTCCTCTGCGGTCAGCACGCGGCCCAGGTGCGGCGCCACCCCCAGCGTGGCGAACAAACCGCCGGTCACGTTGGCCCCCTGGATGCGCTCGGGCGGATCGATGTCGGTGCGGTTCAGGTCCACGGGGCGAAACGCGGCTACGCTCTCGAGGGCTCCCGTCTCCGTGGCCCAGTCGGCGAAGTCCGGCGGCGAAGAGAACATGTACTTCAGCGGGTGGCTGGGGATGTACTCCCACACCACCACCAGCCGCTCCGGCTGCGCGAAGGGGAACGGGCGCAACAGCACGCCGTTCACCACGCTGAAGACCGCGCTGGTGGCCCCGATCCCCAGCGCCAATGTGAAGACCGCCGTCAGCGCGAAGCCTCGCTCGCGCGCGATCATCCGCACCGCGTATCTCATGTCTTGCAGGAACCCGCCCATGCCCCACCTCCGCCGGCTAAGACCGCCTGATTCCCCCACAAGTCAGCTACGAGGGCGCGCCGTTCCCGGTTCATCCCTGCCCGCCGGGCGTTCGTCCCGGAACCTTCCCGCTCCGCCGTTCCGTCCTGTACATTGAGGACGCCATGCCCGAGGCGCGCTGGAAGCGTTGGATGCTGGTGCTGCTGTTCTGGACACTGCTGGGCCTGTTCTTCGCCTCGCAGACCGGGATGACCTACCTCTACCGGCAGGGACACGCGCCCTGGGGGTTCATTGTCCAACTCACGCTGAGCGAGTGGTACATCTGGGCGGCGCTGACTCCCGCGGTGGTGTGGCTGGCGCGGCGCATCCCGTTGAGCGGCCACCGCTGGCTGCGCGGCTTGGCGGTGCATATTCCCGCGAGCCTGGCCTTCGGGATCCTGAAAATCGTCGTCGAGGGCCAGACTCGCCAGCAGTTGCTGGGCATCCCCGGCCAGATGAACCCGATGGATAAGATCCACCTGGCCTTCCTCACTTACTGGGCCATCGTCGGCGTGAGCCACGCCTTCGACTACTACCGCAAGTACCGCGAGCGCGAAGTGGCCGCCGCGCAGCTCGAAACGCAACTCGCGCAGGCGCAGTTGCAGGCATTGCAGGCGCAACTTCAGCCGCACTTCCTCTTCAACACGCTGCACGCCATCTCCACGCTGATGCACCGCGACGTGGACGCCGCTGAGCGGATGATCAGCCTGCTGGGCGACCTGCTGCGCCTCACCCTCGAACACGCCGGGCGGCAGGAAGTGCCCCTGCGCCAGGAGCTGGACTTCGCCGGCCGCTACCTCGAAATCCAGCGCATCCGCTTCCCCGACCGGCTCACCGTCGAGACCGGCGTGGCCTCCGAAGCGCTCGACGCGCTCGTGCCCCATCTGCTCCTCCAGCCGCTGGTCGAAAACGCCGTGCGCCACGGCATCGCGCCGCGCGCCCAACCCGGCGCTGTGCGCATCACCGCGCGCGCGGACGCCGGCCTGCTGCGCCTCGAAGTCCGCGACGACGGCCCCGGCTTCACTCCCGGCCTGCAACCCGAAGGCCTCGGCCTGAAAAACACGCGGGCGCGCCTCCAGCGCCTTTATGGAACCGATCATTTCTTCGACCTCGAAGCGGCGCCGCAGCGCGGCGTCTGCGTCCGCATGGCGATTCCATTGCGCCTTGTGGGGCAGACCTCCAACTCTCTCCCTCCTGGTCCTGCTCCGCCGTCGTTGGGGCGACCGGGATGAGAATCCGCGCCCTGATCGTGGACGACGAGCCGCTGGCCCGCGAGCGCATCCGCACCCTGCTGCGCCAGCAGCCTGACTTTGAAATTGCCGGCGAGTGCGGCGACGGGGCGCGCGCCGTGGCGGCCATCGAAAAGCTGCGCCCCGACCTGGTCTTCCTGGACGTGCAGATGCCGGAGGCCGGCGGCTTCGAGGTGCTGGAAGCAGTGGGGGCGGCGCGCATGCCCGCGGTGATCTTTGTCACCGCGTTTGACCAGTACGCCCTGCGCGCTTTCGAAGTGAGCGCGCTCGATTACCTGCTGAAGCCCTTCGACCGCGCGCGCTTCGACGCCGCCCTGGCCCGCGCCCGCCGCCAAATCACCGACGCCCGCGCCGATCCCCTCGAGAAGCGCTTGCGCGCCTTGCTGGCGCAGGTGCGCCCGGCGAAGAAATACGCCGAGCGCCTGGTGATCCGCTCCGGCGGCCGCGTGCAGTTCCTGCGCGCCGACGAAATTGACTGGATCGGCGCCGCCGGCAACTACGCCGAAATCCACGCCGGGCGCGAAACGCATCTGCTGCGCGAAACCATGGCCGCACTGGAAGCCCGCCTCGACCCGGAGAAGTTCCTGCGCATCCACCGCTCGGCCATCGTCAATTTCGACCGGGTGCGCGAATTGAGCCCCACTCCGCAGGGCGACCACCGCGTCCGCCTCCGTGACGGCACTCACCTCACCCTCAGCCGCTCCTATCGCGACCGCCTCGAACAACTCCTCGGCAAATCGCGCTGACGGTGGCACAGCCACTCCTGGCTGTGCCTCTATCCGGTGAGCTGACCGCTCGCATCTAACGGCCGACAGCTCACAGCCAACAGCCGGCCGTTCACCGCCGGTGTGCGGCTCAATGTCCTTCTTAGTGGCAATCTGTTGGTGGATGGCTGCCGGCTGTACGCTGTGGACGGTCGCCTTTCCTGGATTGCCTCCTCCCTTCCCGCCCTGCGTCCATCCCTGCGGGCCTGCGTCTCGTCCCAATCTGCTTCCTTTCGCCTTCCGCGCCGCGCAAGCTGCCGGGAGCGCGCCATGAAGAAACTGGCCAACATCGGGCTGTGGGTCCTGCAGGCGCTGCTGGTGGTGCCCTTCGCCTCTGCGGGCGGGGCCAAGCTTCTCGGCGCGGGCCGCGGGGTTTGGGCCGCCGTCTTTCGGCGTTATGGCTATCCCGACGGCTTCTCGCTGGTCGTGGGCGCGGTGGAATTGCTGGGGGCCGCGGCGCTGCTCGTGCCGCGCTTCGCCACCTACGCGGCGGGCGCGCTGATTGTGGTGATGATCGGCGCGGGGATTACACACGCGCGGCACAACGAGGAAGGCCGCATCGTCGTCAACCTGGTCTTGATCGCGCTGTTGGCGGTAGTGGCCTGGGCGCGCCGGCCGAGGCAGTAGCGAAGCCGGCGAGGAGAAACCATGGGAACAAGAAAGGCAGCAATCCTGTTCTGCGGCGTTGTGATGTGCGCGGGCTTGTTGCTCGAAGCGCCGGCGCAGCAGCCGCCGGCGAAGCAACCGCCCGCCCAGCGCCGGAGCCCCGTTCCGGACACTTTCACCAACCTCCAGGTGCTACCGAAGGACATCAGCAAGGCCGACTTGGTGAACATTATGAAGAACTTCTGCTTCACGATGGACCAGCGCTGTAGCTACTGCCACGTGGCCACCGACGACCTTTCGCAGGCCGATTTCGCCGCCGAGGACAAAGAGCCCAAGAAAAAAGCCCGCGAACTGCTGAAGGCGATTTTTGCCGCGCAGAAGCCGCCGGCGAAGTAAGCGTCGCCTCGCGGCATTTCTCCTCTCCGGGCCTGTGCGTCTCTGTGTCGTCTTGCTTCCCGGCGCGAAAGATTCAGGGGATGACGCGGAGGCGCAGAGTGCGCAGGGGAACGCGGAGTAGTCAACGGCAGACCTCCGGCCTGTAGCAGTCCGGGCGGGATAAACCGGCCCCTACAGGGCAACGTCGAGCGAGAGTTCCTGGATCAGCTTGTCCAGGTCGGCCTGCGCGGCGCGGCGCTTCTCTTCGAGCTGGGCGATTTCCCCGCGCAGAGTCTCCAGGCGGTTCTCCTGCTCGTTCAGTTGCCGCGTGTAGCGCTGCAAAAGCTCTTTTTCCTCCGAGCTGCCTTTGAGTGCCTTCATGTTCTCACGGACGCGGCTCTGGTCCTCGAAGATGCGGCGCACCTGCTCGTTGCGCGAATTGATTTGCGCCAGGAAGTCGCCCACCACCATTTTCTTCAGCAGGATGCCGCGCAGAGCCTCTTCCACCTGCGAGTTGATGCTCTTGGCGCGGATCCAGAAGCCGATCTGCTCGTCGGTCACGTTGATCAGCTGCGTCTGCGCCTGGATGGGCCGCGTCTCCTTGACCGCCAGCGTGGCGGTCTTCTTGGGCTCGACGGGGACGCGGAAGCGGTGCGCATCGGCGGACGACTCGGCGGGCGCCGCCGTGTCCTTGGTGAATTTCCACTCCGGGCGCACGGGGTGCTCCAGGATGAGGGCGCGCGGCGTGGTGTCTTCGTTGCGGATGGTGTAGGTCTTCTGCTCGCGCTCCTCGCTGATCAGGGTCATCACGCCGCGCTGGAGCCTCACGCGGGTGACGGCCTGGCGCTCGCTTTCGCGCTTGGTGTCCACCAACATGCCCAGGTCCACGGCGTAGCTGAGCAGGCGCTTTTCGCCGGGCTTGATGGTTTCCGTCAGGCCTTCCCCGGCGAAGGTCTCGTCTTCGAGCATGCTGAAGCTGCCGCCGTCGAGGGTCAGCGCGCTCGAATTGGTCAGCCACAGCGCCCGGCGCGGGCGCGCCGTGCCGCTTGCTTCGCTCCACAGCGACACTTTCTCCGCGGCTATCTCGGTGTGAATAATCGGCGCCATCGCCGACTGGTTCTTGCGAATGGTCACCGGCTCCTTCAGCTTGTACTCGAACAAGTCGCCCAGCTCCCGACCTTGAGCCGCGGCTTCCATCCGTCCACGAGCCACCCCGGGTTCTAAGTAGGAGCCCCCAGCCGGTTTGGCCGGGGCCGCCGGAGGCATAAGTGACTCAATACCAAGAGTAGTGCGGCTTTGCTTGGATGAAAGACCCATGGCCTCCATCTCAGATAATCCCGGTGCTGGGGCGTAGAGAAGCTCTTCTCCTGCAATGGCGGCCTGATGGGTTTGTGGAGTAAGCATCAGGGATTCGGGCAGGGGCACGACGGGGCGGCGCGAATAGTACGGTTGCGAAAGCTGCTGGATAAACGACTGCGGCGCGCCGGCCACCAGCGACAGCTCCACGCCGGTCCAGTCTTCGCCGACGGTGTTGTCCACGATGGCCCAGCCTTGCAGCAGCGGCTTCGCGCCGGGCTTCGAGGGCAGCACCACGCGGTAGGTGGTCTTCCACACCGGCACTTCGCTGATGTAGCTGACAAAGAGCGGCCGCTCGCCGGTGCCCGCCGTGCTGATGACCATGCGGCGCAAATCTTTCTCGCGCGACGACGAGAGCAGGTCCAGGTAGCGGCCCACTTCGCCGGCCAGGTCGCGCTCGGCCAGCCGCAGGTTCACTCCCGGTCCCAGCTCGACCACGCGCATCTCGCCCGCGTCGGTGATCAGCGTGGCCTCGTCGGTGGGGATTTCGACGCCGTCCTTGGTGCGCGTGCGCGTCTCCACGCCGAGGAGCCGCCCGGTGAATACCGTCGCGCCCGCGCGCACCTCGAGCCGCGCGCCGCGCAACGCCGCGAGGAACTGCGCCGGCGTGGCGTTTTCGCCGAGCGGCAGGCGCAGCGCGCCGAGCCGCCGCACCAGCGGCGCGTCCGAGTTGTAGCTCACCCCGGTGATGCGCCCCTGGCCCAGGTCCAGTGTCGTGAGCGATTTCAGCACGTCATTCAACTGCGCGCTGGTGAAGTCAATGCTCACGTCCTGGCTGCCGCGCACCCGCCCCAGATGCTCGAAGTACCCCACGCCGTTCTTGTACAGCACCACCCGCCGCACCGGCAGCCGCGCCGCCTGCCCCGCTGCGCTTGGCGCAGCGCCACTTTGCCCCGCGGCGTTCGGCGCAGGCTCCGCCGCGCGCGGAGCCGCTTGCCCCTGCGCGCCGGCAGTGCCGGCCAGCACCGAGAACAGCATCAATGACACGGAGAGTGACGAATACCGCCGTTTCTGCAATCGCATGAGATTTCTCCTTTCCCTCGCGTCCCACCACAGGGAACCATGATACAGACGCCGATGCGCACACGCCGGTGCCGGGTTGTCGCCGCCGCTATGGAGTGCGGGAGCGCAAGCTCCCGCCTTGTTTTGAACGATGGAAGCGGAATCTCTTGCGTAGGATTTTTTCCTTTTTCCCTTATCCGATTTCCTTTTTCCGTTTTCTAGCAGCTTGTTGAAAAACGCTCCTGACTGTCATCCCAGGCGAAGCGAGGGATCTGCATCTTGCAGGAAATCCCAGGAAATGCAGATTCCTCGCCGCCTGCGGCGGCTCGGAATGACAACCTTCGGGGTTTCTCAACAAGCTGCTAGAGCTTCAGGTGTTCCTGCGCGCGGGCGTGGGCCGGCTCGTGGAGGCGGCCGGTGTCGGGGTTGGCGCTACGTTCGAGCGCCACGAAGTAGGCGAGCAATTGCACGGGCACGACTTGCAGAAAGGGTGAGAGCCATTCGCCGGCCTGGGGGACTTCGAGGAGCGTGTCGCAGTCGAGGTCGCCCTGCGCGCCCTGGGCTGCCACGACCACGCGCAGCGCGCCCACTTCGCCCGCGGCGCGAACGGCGGCGGCGGCGCGATGGTCGCCGGGGCCTCCGGCGAGAATTGCGGTCAGCGCGCCGCGGGAGTCGAGCTCGGCCAGCGGCCCGTGGATGAACTGCTCGGTCTGGAAGCCTTCCGCGGACATGTAGCTGGTCTCTTTCACTTTGAGCGCGCCCTCGCGCGCGGTGGCCCAGTTGGGGCCGGCGCCGATGAAGACCCAGCGCTGGCGCGCGGCGATTTTCTTGGCGGCGTCGCGGGCCTGCGCTTCGCAGCCGAGCGCCTGGCGCATCAGCGCGGGGATACGTTCGAGCGCGGCGGCGGCCCCCTGCGCGTCGTCGCGGCTGAGGAAGCCGCGCCGCTCCGCGAGACCAATGGTCCACAACGCCAGCGCCGCCGCCGCTGCGGTGTAGCTCTTGGTGTGCGCGAAGCACTCTTCGATCTCGCAGGTGGGGATGGCGAAGTCGGCGGTGGCCATCTCGTCGCTCACCGGCTCGCCGCACACGCCGATGGTGAGGGCGCCGGCTGCCTGCGCGGCCTTCATGGCCTGCACGGTGTGGTTGCGCGTGCCGCGGTGGCTGATGCACACGGCCACGTGGTCTTCGCGGAACTGGCGCGGGTAGTGCACCTGCTCGAAGGATTGCTCGACCAATGCGCTGGATTGATGCGTGAAGTGCCGCAGGAAGTTCTCCCCGAGCTGCGCCGCGTGGTACGAGCTGCCGATGCCCAGCAGCACGATGCGGTGGCGCTCGGCGGCGGCGGCGGCCGCGCCTTCCATGCGCCCACGCTGCCGCTCGATCATCCGCGCGATACACTCCGGCTGCCGCCGGATGGCCTCGTACATCAGGTACGGATGCGCGTTGCGTCGCTGCACCTGGTTCCGCCGTGGCAAATCCTACCGCAATCGGACGCCCTTTGGTGAGAAGGCGTCGAAAAATCGTCGTTTTTGCCTCTCCCTGCGTTATCCTGTTGGTTCGCGTAGTTTCGCGTAACCGGCGGTGCGCGGGCCGCGTTTCTTTCGGTAGCAAGAACTCCCTGGAGGGATCATGAGGAGACTCACCGGTATCTTCGTTCTAACGGCCGTGGCGGTCATCGCCGTGGTGGCCGCGCATCCGGCGGCGGACGGCGACAAGTACTGGCCGCAGTGGCGCGGGCCGCTGGCCAGCGGGGTGGCCCCGGCGGGCGACCCGCCCGTAGAGTGGGCCGCCGAAAAGAACATCAAGTGGAAGGTCGAGATTCCCGGCAAGGGCTCGGCCACGCCCATCGTGTGGGGCGACACCATCTATGTGCTCACCGCCGTTCCCACCGACAAGCGCCCGCCGGGCAAGGAAGCGCCCGCCCCCGAGGCCGCGCCGGCCGAAGGTCAGCGCCGCGGTCCGCCGCGCGGCCCGCAGCCCGACTTCCTCCAGCAATTCACCGTGCTGGCAGTGAATCGCAAGGACGGCAAGATTCTCTGGCAAACGGTGGTGCGCGAGGAGCTGCCGCACGAAGGCACGCACCCCACCGGCACCTGGGCTTCTTGCTCCGCAATCACCGACGGGCAGATGGTGTACGCTCACTTCGGCTCGCGCGGGCTTTATGCGCTGGATATGAAGGGCAACGTCAAGTGGGAAAAAGACCTGGGCGACATGACCATCAAGAACGGTTTTGGCGAGGGCAGCTCGCCGGCGCTGGACGGCGACCGGCTGGTGGTCATCTGGGACCATGAGGGCGAATCGTTCATCGTCGCGCTCGACAAGAAGACCGGCAAGGAGCTGTGGCGCACCCCGCGCGATGAAAAAACCACGTGGACCACTCCGCTCATCGTCGAGCACGCCGGCAAAAAGCAGGTGGTCACCGCCGCCACAACCAAGGTCCGCAGCTACGACCTGGCCGACGGCAAGCTGCTGTGGGAAGGCCCCGGCCTGACGCCCAATTCCATTCCCTCGCCGGTGCACGCCGACGGCGTGGTGTACGTGATGAGCGGCTTCCGCGGCAACGCGCTCTACGCCATCCGCCTGGCCGAAGCCAAGGGCGACATCACCGCCGCGCCCGGCGCTTTCGTCTGGAAATACGACCGCGACACGCCCTACGTCCCTTCGCCGCTGCTGTATGGCGATGAACTGTACTTCCTCAAGAGCAACAATGGCATTCTGAGCGTCTTCAACGCCAAGACCGGTGAGAAGCTCTACGGGGAGCAGCGGCTTGAAGGGGTGCCCAACGTGTACGCTTCGCCGGTGGGCGCCGGCGGCCGCATCTACATCGCCGGGCGCGAAGGCGGCGTGGCCGTCATCGCCCGCGGCCCGCAGTTCAAGCTGCTGGCCACCAACCAGCTGGACGACGGCTTCGACGCCTCGCCGGTGGTCGTCGGCAACGAGCTGTACCTGCGCGGCAAGAAGCACCTCTACCGCATCTCGAAGGATTGAGTGGCGCAGGCTTTCAGCCTGTGCGCTTTTTCTTCAGCCCTGGCGTAAACTCTGAACGGGGTGGGAAAATGCGCGGGTCGTTCTGTCTCCCTGTGGTTGTGTGCCTCGCAGTGGCGGGCATTGCGCTGACGCAATCGCCTGAGCCGGCCACTGCCAACTGGCCGCAGTGGCGCGGGCCGCTGGCCACCGGGGTGGCGCCGGCGGGCGACCCGCCGGTCGAGTGGAGCGAAACAAAAAATGTGAAGTGGAAAGTCGCGCTCCCCGGGCTGGGCAATTCCACGCCGATCCTGTGGGGCGACCGCCTTTATCTGCTGGCCACCATTCCGGCGGACCAGGGCACCCTCGCCGAGAGCAACCGCTGGTCGCCCGACTCCGGCCGCCCGCCGCTGCTCAACCCCGGCAAACAAAAGTTCGTCGTGCTGGCGCTGCGGCGCGGCGACGGCGGCGTGCTGTGGCAGAAGACGGTGCGCGAGTCTGTGCCGCACGAAAGCGTGCATTTCACCAATACGTGGGCCTCCGGCTCGGCCGTGACCGACGGCGAGCGCCTCTTCGCTTTTTTCGGCTCGAACGGGCTCTACTGCCTCGACTTCGACGGCAACCTGATCTGGCAGCGCGACCTCGGCGACATGACCTCACGCAACGGCTTCGGCGAAGGCGCTTCGCCGGCGCTGGCGGGCGACCGGCTCATTATCAACTGGGATCACGAAGGCGGCTCCTTCCTCGTGGCCCTGGACAAGAAAACCGGCAAAGACGTGTGGCGCAAGGGCCGCGACGAGGGCTCGTCGTGGAGCACGCCGCTGGTGGTGGAGTCCGGCGGCAAGTTGCAAATTGTGGTCAACGCCAGCAAGCGCATCCGCGGCTACGACCTGGATACCGGCAAGCAGCTCTGGGAGGCGCCCGGACTCGCCGCCAACGTAGTGCCCTCCCCGGTGGCTGCGGGCGGCCTGGTGTTCGTGGCGGGCGAAACCGGGATGGTGGCCGTGCGTCTCGACAAGGCCGCCGGCGACGCCGTTCGCGCCGGCGCCATCGCCTGGAAGGCGGACCGCGACACTCCTTACGTCCCTTCCCCGCTGCTCTACGGCGACGAGATCTACTACCTGAAGAGCATCAACGGCATCCTTTCGTGCTCGAACGCCGCCACCGGCCAGCGCCACTACGCCGAGCGCCTGCCGGGTCTGGCCAACGTGTACGCCTCACCGGTCGGCGCCGGCGGGCGCATCTACGTGGCCGGTCGCGACGGGGCGGTGGCCGTGGTCGCCCGCGGCGCGCAATTCAAAGTGCTCGCCGTCAATCAGCTCGACGACGCTTTCGACGCTTCCCCCGCCGTCATCGGCAACGAGCTGTACCTCCGCGGCCGCAAATCCCTCTACCGCATCTCCCCGTAGCACAGGCTTGCAGCCTGTGCCCGCCGTTGTAGCGACCGGGCAGGTTTGTATTCCTCCGTAGTGGCCTTGCCGGCGAGTTTGCGCGCGGCCGCTGCCTTGCGGCACACTCCTCGCGCATGGACGCTCTCGCGCTGATCTACTACGCGGTCTTTCTACTGTGGGTGCCGCTGATGGCGGTGCGCTCGCACCGGGCGCTCCAGAAGGGCGCGCCACTGCCCGCGAAGTCGCGGCTGTACCTGCAAATCGTCATCCTGCTGGCCATTTTCGGTGCCTTCTCGATGTACGTCGGGAGCGTGTATCGCATTCCGCTGCTGGGGACAGCGAGGTGGCACTGGCCGTCCGCCGCCGCCACCGTGGCGGTAATGGCGGCGATGCTCATTTCCATCCCGCTGCGCTGGCGCGCCGCGCCCGACACGTTGAAGCGCCGCTTGATGCGCACGCGCCCGGAAGCCACGAAAGAGCTGGGGTGGTGGTTGGCGGTGTGCGCCGCCGCCGGCGTCTTCGAGGAGATTACGTACCGTGGCGTGCTGTTCGCCATGCTGTGGTACAACACCGATTCCGCATGGGCGGCCGCGCTGATCAGCGCCGCGGCTTTCGCGGTCGCTCATGCGATACAGGGCTGGCGCGCAGGGCTGGCGGTCTTCCTCTTCGCGTTGGCCGCGCAGGCCATCGCGTTCTATTCCGGCTCGCTCCACTACGTCATCGCCATGCACTTCGCCTACGACTTCCTCGCCGGCCTGGTCAGTTCGCCCAGGTTCACCGGAGAGACTGCGATCTGTTTCGTGATGAAATTCGCCAACGGGTTTATGTCTACATGAATCGCCTTGCGCCGCAGAATCAAGGCTTCAATAGCGGTCACTCCGGAGCCGCCGAAAGGGTCGAGGAACGTTCCCCCCGGCGGGCTAAAATGGTCGATGTAAGCATGGACCACGTTCCAAGGGCGCCGGGTAAAGTACGGATGGCTGCCATAGTGACGCGCCGCGTCCTGCCTCTTCGGCGGGATTCGCTGGGTGATCGGTTTGGCCGTATAGGTCTTCACTCGGCTGCTCAAGCCAAGATTTGGTGCAGCGCCTTCAGTTCCAACACGTCCACGACATCCGGCGGTGTGAAGCCTTCGTCGTGTTCAAGGCAGAGCACCGTGGCTCTCTCCGGGAACGTCCTCTTCAGGTGATTCCTGCTTGGTTTGGATGATGTGGCCCATCTGCCGAGGAGACTCCGAGCTACCCTGAGCCGGTCGCTCGTCAAGGTTAACACAAGCCCCAGGGCGAGGTTGTGTGGGGAGAAAGCAGCGTGGTAGCGTGAGCGGGATGCATGGGACCCAGCCCAGCACGCAGATTGACCGGGACGCGGCGCAGGAACAGGCGGCGGAGATTACGCGGCGGCTGCTGCTCGAGCTGGGCGCGGCGCAAGCCATCAACGCCGTGGCGCCGGAGGCGCATCTGGAGCGCGACCTGGGCCTGGGCAGCCTCGAACGCGTCGAGTTGATCCTGCGCATCGGCCAGGCCTTCGGCGTGCCGCTGCCCGAGCGCCTGGCCGCCGAAGCCAACACGCTCGGCGACCTGATCGAAGCGGCGCTGAGCGCCACGGCCGCGGGCGCCAGGCTCACCGGCGCGCAGTCTGAGATCTTCTCCGCGGACCTGGCCCATGTGCGCCGCCACCCGCTCGATGCCGCCGCCGCGGGCTCCCCCGACCCGGTGCGCGCGCTGGCGCTCGACACCGCCGAAACGCTCAACGACGTGCTCGAACGCCACGCGCGGGCCGCGCCGCGCCGCCCGCAGGTCTATCTGCGCGAAGACCCCGCTACCGGCTCCGAGCACGCCGAGCCGCATCTGATTACCTACGGCGACCTGCACGAGCAGTCGCTGGCAGTGACCCGGGCGCTGGCCAGCCTGGGGATCGGCCCGCGCCAGACGGTGGCCATCATGCTGCCCACCAGCCGCGAGTTCTTCTTCACCTTCTATGGCGTGCTGCTCGCCGGCGCCATCCCGGTGCCGATTTATCCCCCGTTTCGCGCCGACCGCATTGAAGAATACGCCGCGCGCCAAGCCGCCATTCTGCGCAACGCGGAAGCGCGCGCGTTGATTACCTTTCGCCAGGCGGAGCTGGTGGCGCGGCTGCTGCGGCCACGGGTGGCTTCGCTCGAGCACGTGGTCACGGCGCGAAAGCTCCTGGAGAGCGGCCGGGCGGCGCAGCAAAGAGTGCCACTGCCTAAGGCCAAAGGGGACGACGTAGCCTTCATCCAGTACACCAGCGGCTCGACCGGCGAACCCAAGGGGGTCGCGCTCACCCATTCCAACCTGCTGGCCAACATGCGCGCCGTCCGCGAAGCCGTGGACTTCCGCCCCGGCGACGTAGGCGTAAGCTGGCTCCCCCTCTATCACGACATGGGGCTGATCGGGGCGTGGCTCACGCTGCTCTACGGCGGGCTGCCCGTGGCCATCCTGTCGCCGCTGGCCTTCCTCACCCGGCCGGAGCGCTGGCTGTGGGCCTTCCATCACCACCGCGGCAGCGTGACCGCGGCACCTAACTTCGCCTTCGAGCTGTGCGTCCGCAAAATCGCCGACCGCGACATCGAGGGCCTGGACCTCAGCTCCCTGCGCGCGGTGCTGAATGGCGCCGAGCCCGTTCAACCCGAGACGCTCGACCGTTTCGCCGAGCGCTTCGCCCCCTACGGCTTCCGCCGCGAAGCCATGCTCCCGGTATACGGCTTGGCGGAGGCGTCCCTGGCGGTCACGGTGCCGCCGCTCAATCGCGGGCCGCTGGTGGACCGTGTGGATCGCCAGGTTTTCCAGTCCTGCGGGCAGGCCGCGCCGGCGGCCGCGGGGAGCGACGCGCTGGCCTTTGTCTCCTGCGGCCGCCCGGTGCCCCGGCATGAAGTCCGCATCGTGGACGACCACGGCCGCGACGTTCCCGACCGCGCCGAGGGTCAACTCTGGTTCCGCGGCCCCAGCGCCACTCGCGGCTACTACCGCAACCCCGAAGCCTCCCGGGCCATCCTGCGCGGCGACGGCTGGGTGGACTCCGGCGACCGGGCCTACCGCGCCGGCGGCGAAATCTTCATCACCGGCCGGGTGAAAGACATCATCATCAAGGCCGGCCGCAACCTCTATCCACACGAGGTCGAGGAAGTGGCCGGAGGCGCCGCGGGGGTGCGCAAGGGTTGCGTGGTGGCCTTCGGCGCGGCGGACGAGAAGTCCGGCACAGAGCGCCTGGTGCTGGTGGCGGAGACACGCGAGAAGTCGCCCGGCGAGAAGGCCCTGACCGCGGTGCGCGCGGAAGTGACCACCCGGGTCAGTGAAGGGCTGGGCCTCCCGCCGGACCTGGTCGAACTGGTGCCTCCGGGGGCCATCCCCAAGACCTCCAGCGGCAAGCTGCGCCGCAACGAAACCAAACAACGCTTCCTGGCGGGCAAGTTGCGCGAGCGCCGCGCGCCCGTGCTCATGCAGATGGCGCGGCTCGGCGCCACCGGCAGCGTGAAGATCACCGCCGGCGCCGCCCGCCGGCTCTTCGAGTTGCTCTACGGCCTCTGGGGTTACCTGGCCTTCGCCGGTTTCCTGCTGCCCACCTGGCTGCTGGCGTATCTGGCGCCCACCCGCGCGGCGGCCTGCCGCGTGACCCAGGTGGGCACGCGCTTCTTCTTCCGCCTGGCGGGAATCCCCATCCGCGTCCACGGCCGCGAGCACTTGCGCAGCGATCTGCCCTGTGTCTTTGTCTCCAACCACGCCAGCTTCCTCGACGTGGTGCTGTACCTGGCGCTCTTTAGGTTCATCTATCGCTTCGTCTCCAAGCACGAAGTGGCCTCGTGGCCCTTCATCGGCACGTTCGTCCGCGTGCGCCAGGACTTCGCCTTCGACCGCAGCGACCGTAACGCGCGCCTGGCCCAGGCCGAGGCCCTCGAATTCGCGCTGCGCGCTGGCGAGTCGCTGCTCATCTTCCCCGAAGGCACCTTCATTGCCGCGCCCGGCCTGCGCGCGTTTCAACTGGGCGCGTTCAAAGCCGCCGTGGCCACCGGCCGCCCGGTGTGCCCCATCGCCATTCGCGGGCTGCGCGGCATCTTCCGCGATGAAACCCGGATCCTCCGCCCGGGTAGCATTACCGTCACCGTGTGCCCTCCGATCTGGCCGGACACCCGCCCCGGCGTCTCCACCTGGAGCGAGAGCCTCCGCCTGCGCGACCAGAGCCGCGAGGCCATCGCCGCCCACTGCGGCGAGCCTGCCTTGTGACGTAGAATCTCCTGCGGGGGGCGCCATGGACGCGGCCAGGAAAAACACGATCCTATACTGGGTGTTCACCACGCTGTTCGGCCTGCCCACGCTGGCCGCCGGCATCTTCGATTTTTCCGGCGCCCAGGAAGCGGTGGAGGTGATCACCCACCTGGGCTATCCGCCGTACCTGCTTAAGATTTTGGGCACGGCGAAGGTCCTGGGGATGGCCGCCATCCTGGTCAACCGGTTCACCACGCTGAAGGAGTGGGCCTACGCCGGCTTCGCCATCAACTTCATCGGCGCGTCGGCTTCGCACGTTTTTGCCGGCGACCCGGTGACCAACATCGTCATCCCACTCATCTTTCTCGCGCTCCTGATGGGTTCCTACGCGTTCTGGAAGAAGCTCCCCCGGACGGCGTGACCGCTGCGCGCTGGCCTGGCGCGCGGCGGCCTTCCTGGCTGTGGCCTGCTTTGACTCTCCTCGGCGTCGCCGCTTAGACTCATTCCGCGCGTCCGCCGGCAATGCGGCGGCCGCCCCAGAGGGATGCGCATCCTTTTCATCGGCGACATTGTAGGCTCGCCCGGGCGGCGCATCGTCCACGACCGCCTAGCTGACACGGTGGCGCAGCAGCAGGTTGACCTGGTCATCGCCAATTGCGAAAACGCCGCCGCGGGCTTCGGCATCACCCCGCGCCTGGCCGAGGAGCTGCTCGACGCCGGCATTGACGTGCTCACCGGCGGCAACCACATCTTCGACAAGCGCGAACTGCTCGACTACTTCGCGCACCAGCCGCGCCTGCTGCGCCCCGCGAATTACCCCACGGCCGCGCCCGGCGCCGGGCTTTTCCTCGGCACAACGACAGTCCGCCCCGGGCACTCAGCCGCGCCCAGTTCACCGGCCACTGACCACGGGCCACCGGTGGCGGGCATTCCGTACGCCGTGCTGAGCCTGCAAGGCCGGACGTTCATGCCCCCGATTGACTGCCCCTTCCGCGCCGCCGATCGCGAACTGGCGCGCATCCCCGCGGAGACGCGGGTCATCCTGGTGGACTTCCACGCCGAGACCACCAGCGAAAAAATCGCTGTGGGCTACTACCTGGACGGCCGCGTCTCGGCCGTGGTGGGCACGCACACCCACGTCCCCACCGCCGACGAGCGCGTGTTGCCCGGCGGCACGGCCTACATCACCGACGTGGGCATGACCGGCCCGCACAACGGCGTCATCGGCATGGACAAGGACGCCATCCTCGGCAAGTTCCTCGACGCCCTCCCCGCTCGCTTCGAGCCCGCCACCGCCGACGTCCAGCTCCACTCCGTCCTCCTCGACGTGGACCCCGCCACCGGCAAAGCCTCCGCCATCTTCCGCCTTAAATTGCAAATCGACTGAGTCGGCGCGGGTCGTACAATTTGGATACGGCGACGCCATCAACGCGGAAGTTGCGCCTTTCACTCTAGGTTTTGTTCGGCGCGGGTCGTACAATATTGCACCCGCTCCAAGCTGTGGGATGCCCTTAGACCCTTTCACTCTAGGTTTTGTTCGGCGCGGGTCGTACAATATTTGAGAATGCTGTACGCCTAAACAACGGTGTGCTTTCACTCTAGGTTTTGTTCGGCGCGGGTCGTACAATACAGGAGAGAGCATCCGCCCCTTCAAGGAACTGTACGCTTTCACTCTAGGTTTTGTTCGGCGCGGGTCGTACAATTCAGGACGACCGCGCCCCCCAAGCCCCCCAGGAACAGCTTTCACTCTAGGTTTTGTTCGGCGCGGGTCGTACAATCGCGCCCAGGCCTTCGCCGCCAAGATTCACCAGTGCTTTCACTCTAGGTTTTGTTCGGCGCGGGTCGTACAATGTTCTGAGCGGCGCGCTCGACCTCGTCCCAGTCAACCTTTCACTCTAGGTTTTGTTCGGCGCGGGTCGTACAATGAGGGTGAGGGAACCAGCAGAAACAGCACCGAGAGTGCTTTCACTCTAGGTTTTGTTCGGCGCGGGTCGTACAATATCCCGTTCAGCACCACGGGCGGTGGGGTTAAAAACTTTCACTCTAGGTTTTGTTCGGCGCGGGTCGTACAATCGCGGCGCGAAAAAAGAACGCTGGCCGCTTGCTCGATCTTTCACTCTAGGTTTTGTTCGGCGCGGGTCGTACAATCTCGCAAGAAATGGCGGAAACTTGGATGGAATTTATCTTTCACTCTAGGTTTTGTTCGGCGCGGGTCGTACAATCCGCGCCGAACACCTTTTTTATTGAGGGACTTGCCGACATCGGGCGTCCGATTTCTTCGCAAACCCCTTTCCTGCGGGAAACTGCGGTAGGTTTGCGAAATCATCAGAACACGTCCCCGCAGAAGCATTTGAACTCGCAGTGGGAGCAGCGGGCGCGCACGGGGGTGGGCGGGGGAAGGCAGCCCGCCGCGACCACGGCGCGCATTTCGCCCAGCGCCGCGCCCACCCGGCGGCGCAGGTCGGCATCCACCGGGATCTCTTCGATCTCCTCGCGATCGGCAAAGAGGGCAAAGGTCAGCGGACAAGGCTTGCCGAAGGCGCGCTCCGCCAGCAGCGCATAGGCCCCCAGTTGATACCGGTGGTTCTCGGCCAGGGGGGCCGCGGAAGCCTTGAACTCGACAACGCCCAGCCGGTCTTCCGCTTCCAGCAGCAGGTCGGTCAGTCCGGTCACGCCCATATCCGCGTCGTGCAGCGGCAGTGAGAAGTGCCGGATGGCCCGGCCCAGCCCGTAACGCGCGAGCACCCGCCGGGGCTCCAGCCGCTCGAACTCCGCGTGCAAATCGTGCCCGCGCTTCATCAGGCCCGTGGCGGGCGGGTGCAGCGCGGGGACCGTCCGGTAGTAGAAAATGCGCGGGCAGTAGACGAACTGCTTCAGCTCGCTCACGGAGAGCATCGGGGCGCTGGCGGTGGCTGTGTTCACGGTCCCCGCAGACTTCTCCAGGAGGCGGGATAAACCCGCCCCTACCATTTCAGGATGGCGGGCTTCGCGGCGCCGGGCTCCGGGAAATGCCGCGGCTTTCTCTTCCTGGCCTCTGCAGGGATGCCGGCCTGTCCCTCGGCCTTGCGGTGCAGCACGAAGCGCCGGCCCGCGTCCTCCGCGCCCACCGGCTGCACCAGGATGCGCCCCGGCTTGTCGCGGAGCAGTTTCTCCAGCCGGTGAAAAAGCTCCTTGCGCTGCGGGGCGCTCAAGTTGCCCCAGAACGCGCTGAACTGGAAGCGCTCCAGGCCGTAATCCAAGCATGCCTCACTGAAGCGCGTCCGGATGTCGTCGTCCGGCACGTCATAGACCACCAGGCAATGCGATAACGCTGGCTCAGCCATGGTTCCTGCCCCCGGCATCCTGCCGTCCCCGGCGCGGCTACCATTTGAACCGGAACGGGCGGTAGCTCTCGCTGCGGCCGGTCAGGAACGAGGCCACGCTGCGCGCCTGCCGCTGGATAATCGAGCGCGCCAGGTAGTCCCCGCCTTCAAAGCGCTCTTTGGTTTCCAGGCGCTTCCACATCAGGTCCACCAGCAGGTCCCGGGTCTGCGGGTCGAGCGGCCCCCCGCGGCCGTCCGGCGGGGGCTGCAACTGGCGCAAACGAATGGCCGCAAGCACGGTGCGGTCCACGAGGGGCGCGCGAAACACTTCGGTGAGGTCCAACACCAGGCTGGGTTTGCCGGGGCGGTCGGTATGCAGGAACCCGGCAAAAGGCTCCAGTCCGGCATGGAGCACGGCGCCCCACACGTGCGCGTACAGCATTCCGTACCCGTAGTTCAGCAGCGAGTTGACGAAGTCCGACGCGCCGCGATGCTCGCGCCCAGGGAAGGCGGCGCGCTTGTCGAGCAGGCGGCTGACCGCGTCCCAATAGTGCCGGGCGGCGGTCCCTTCCAGTCCCATGATGGCCGCGCGCCCTTCCTCGAGACTGGGCCACGCCCCGTGCAGGATGTTGCGCCGCAGGGCCAGGATGGCGGCGATGTGCTTGCCGGCCACGCGGAATATCTCCGGCTGTTCGGCCCGCAGGTTCTTGGCAAAATACTTCAGCAGGCGGGCCTGGTTCAGCAGCTTGCCCGCGGCAATCGAGACCCCGAGGCGCAGGCCACGCTCGGTGCCTAGCGCTTCGAGTTGCGCGCGGCGAATGGCCACCGTGGCGGTGAGGTTCGGGGAATGGATCTGCGCCACGGGGCGCCCGTTGGCCGCCAGCAGGCTGACGCGGATGCCGCGGTCGGCCAGCTCCGCCAGCGCGTCGCTCGAAATGCTCACGCCGCTGGCGCTCAGGTTCACTTCGTGGACGCGCTCGAGCGGCGCCTGCCACAGCACCGGGCTCTCGCCCTTCTTGCGCAGCACGAGCCGCTCGCTCTTCTTGCCGATCGAGGCGCCCCAGCCCGACACGTGCACGGCCATGCCCTCCGGGCTCTGCACCACGGTGATGCCCTCTTCGAGCACGCGCACGTCCTCCCCCGGCGGGAACATCTCCACCATCACGCTGGGCCGCTCCACCTCTCCGGTGAACAGGTTCCGCTGCCGCGCCACCGGTGGCACAAACGTCAGTGTCTGGGCCGGCTCATCGGCCTGCAGGCCTGGCATGCGGGTGTTTCTTGCGGGCCTACCCATTCTTCTTCCTGGTTGCGAAATACTCTGCCAGCGCCTGCTTGCCCAGATGGATGTGGGTGGTCTCCGTACCGTCTTCTTCCACGACCACCCCTCTGATTTCCTCGTCCGTCCGCCGGAGGATTTCGGCCGGAACGGCTTCCTCCGGTTGAACAGTGATGCCGTTCTCCTGCAGCTTGACGACGCGGTAGAAGCCTCCCGGTGGCGCCAGTTCGCTTTCCAGGAAGATGATCTGGTGTCGCCGGAACTGCCCCAACACGGTGGCGCCCGGAGGAATAGGCGGATCAACCCGGGAAAAGCCAAACCGCAGCAGTGGGGCTGGACGCAGCAAAGAGATGTACACTTTGGGCCGCTGCTTCCCAACCTGGGGCCGGCGCCACACCACCGCTCCTTCCGATGGCGGTTTGATTTGCACCTTCCGGCTGGGTCCATCCTTCGGGGAGATGTACGCCAGCCTTCCCCCTTTTTGACTGGTGACCTGCACCCGGCGGACTTGCGGGTACTGCGCTTCCATTTGCTCAGCCGCCTGCGGCACGGCTTGCAGCACCACGGAACGTTTGGCTTCCTTCCCCGCTATCTTCCGCGCGATGGCTTCGACAAGCGAACCTCGTTCCTCCAGCCCGGCGTCCTTCACAATCGGTTCCACTCTTGCCCGGGCGGACGGGAACGCGATCTTGGCGATATCTTTGGCGCTCAAGTCGCGAACCAGTTTCGACCGGCGGAGCTTACTGACCTTGAGGTCCTCCGGGTCGCGCCAGAACGTCTGATCCGCGAAAGAGGACTTCCACGTCACCGGGTAACGGCCCAGAATCCGCACCAACGGCTTCTTGCGCTCTTGCAGAAAGCCCGCCCAATCCGGGGCCAGTTGTGGCAATGCCAGGTCCGGCCTGGGCTTGATTTCTCCCTTGAAGCTGGGCCGCTCGGCGGTGAAGCGCTTGATTTGCTCCCGCCAGGTGTGTGGTGGCACGCCTGCCAGAATCGCCGCGTCCTCCGCGTGGTTGAAAAGCGTGGAGCGGTCTTTGGGATACGGGAAGTTCTCCGTTCCGTCTTCTTTCTTGCACCAGGATTTCCGGAAGAAATGGGTTTCCGTGCCGCGGATGCGCTGAACCAGCGGTTCTCCAAGCTTGTAGGCAAGGAGCGGTGGGGCCACGCCTCTGCGCTTGAAGAGATTCCCCAATGCCACAACGAATTGACGCGGGCGGGCGCCGACTCGCGCAAAAGGAGTTGGATCCCCTTCCGGATACTCCCCCGTCGCGTTGAGTAGCAGTCTTTTCTTGCGCTCCGGGAGCTTCAAGGAATGCACGTGGCGCTCAAATACGCTCCAGGCTGCTCCTTTCAACCACTCCATTGGCGTCCGGTTGTCTTTTTCTTTGTTATGCCTGGTACAAGTGGCCACCAGGTTCATCCGCACGCCGGGGCCGCCTCGGCTCCGCGGGTAGATGTGTTCCTTCTCCAGTTCTCCCTGGCACTCGCCGACCACTCGATAGACGCACCCCCCGCTTTCTTCGATCAGCCGTTCCTTCAGCGAGCTCTCTTTGCGCTCCTTCATCTCTCCCTTGAAGGCTCTCTCCGTCTCCGGCTCGGGAACCTCCAGCGTAACCACAGAAACGGGCCCATGCCTCCACGCTCCCGTGCCGCTCTTTCCGGTGAGAAAGAGAATTTGCTCTAACCGGCGCATGACTCGTTCATCCCGCCTTTCCCGGCAGGGATTCGGGGCTTTGCGCGCCGCGATGCTCTGCCATTCCACGCCGGCATCCCTCATCGTCTTGCCCGCCGCGGCGATTTCCAGATGCTGCTTGCAAAGACTGGCGCGGCCTTCCGGGCTTTTGTTCTTCAATAAGTCGTGGATCTGCCTAGCCATCTTCTCTTGCTCGGGATTCATTTTCTTGAGCCGCTTTTGAATGGCCTGCACGCCGGGAGCTTGATCCGGATCCTCCCACCATTTCCGGAAGTCTTCTGTTTCTGCTTCACTCAGTTTCCTCTCCCGGAAGCCCTCGCGGACCCGCAGGTTGTGGATCGCCGCGCGGTAAGCAATCTCCCGGACTCTTGCTCTTCGCGGCGTGGCTCTTCCGCACCAGGCGCACCCGGTTTTCAAGCGGTTCCTAAACCGTGCGGGCCGCAGCACCTTGTTCAGCAGGCCGCACAGTTCCTTCTTCCAGCGCTCTGCCACCGCGTTGGGCAGCCCTACGGCTTCTTCGAATCCTTCCACAACATCCCGGACCTCTGCTTCTTTCACGCTTCGGTGCTCGGCGACGCGCGGGCGAGGAGGTTTCTTGCCCCTTTCGCACGCCCGAGCAAAGGCAGCTTCTAATTCCTCGGGCGGAACTTTCTTCTTTCCTCGAACCGGGTCGTTGGCATCCTTGCGTCGGCGTTCGATTTGCTCCCTGACCTGATTTGCAAAAGCGGGATCCCCCGTAGGAATGCGCGCCGAAAGAAGGAACTCTCTCGACTCGATGTCATTCATCTCTTCCAGGGCGATGGCCTCCCATTTGTAACCGCGCTTTTGAAAGATCAGGGTCAGGGCACGCACAAAACCTGCGGCATCCGCGCGGCCTCGTTTGGCAAGGTCGATCCAAGAAACGCTGTTACGCGGATCTGTACCCTCTTTGTCATACACGCCGGGGTGAACCATATATTTCGGGTTGCGCATCAATCGGTATGGGTCTGGCAGTCGCCCGTGCGGTGGCAGTTTCTGTCGTAAGACCCAAGAGCGTAGCCGGGCTAGCCGCATTTTTCTTGAATGCCGGCTGCGTCGCCCCCGTCGCAGAATCCGGCGCTGTTCTAATGTTGCTTGGTGAAAGTCCAAGAAAGTCTCTGCATGGACCACTTCGTTGCCCTTGACAACAGCTATGCCTCCGGCGTGCTCCCCGAAGTCCACGCCAACCCGGACCGTGGGCAAGAACTCCCTTATGTGCTGCTGGAGTCTTGCTGGAAGTGGCCCATCCATGATTTCCTCATAGAAGCGGAGTCGCGCAGCTCGCTCGGGAACTGCGCGACCAACCCTTGCCCTTCCGTCTATCCGAGCTCCGGGGGGCGGGGCCGCCTATGCCTGGATCCGCTGCTGGGTTACAGGGGAGAGAACGGCGGCGCCTGGGCTTCTTTCACTCTAGGGGCAGGGATGTTGCACCGGGCGGGGGCCGGGAGTCAAGCGGAATTATCAGGGAGTAAGAAGCAAGGCGGGACATGCGACGGCGAAAGAAACCGCCGCTACTCGAAGGAGTCGAGCCGGCGGTTGGCAAAGGTCAGGGATGAGTGATGGGTGGCGAGTGACGAGTGGACGGAGAGCGAGACGCTTGAAAAGGCCTGCCTAACCCGCCACTCCTTCAGGCTTACTCAAACGAATCCAGCAAGCGGTTCAAGGTCCTGTTCAAGTCTTTGTCGTTTTTGCGCAGGGCTTCGATCTTGTTGATGGAGTGCAGCACGGTGGTATGGTGCTTGCCGCCGAACTGCCGGCCGATCTCCGGCAGCGAGGCTTGGGTGAGCTGCTTGACCAGGAACATGGCCACCTGCCGCGGGAAGGCGATGGCCTTGGAGTTCGAGCGCATCTTCAGGTCCTGCGTGCGCAACCCGTACTCTTCCCCGACGCGCTTCTGGATGGCCTCGATGGTGACTTTCTTCTCCTGGGTGTCAATCAGGTTGCGCAGCACCTGCTGGGTGGTGGCCAGGTTGACGGCGGCGCCGGTGAGCGAGGTGTAGGCAAAGAGGCGCGTCAGCGCGCCCTCCAGTTCGCGCACGTTGCTCTTGATGGCCTTGGCGATGAACTCGGCCACTTCGTCGGGCAGGTGCGCGCGCTCCTGGTCGGCTTTTTTCTGGAGGATGGCGATCTTGGTCTCCAGGTCGGGCGGCTGGATATCGGCGATCAAGCCCCACTCGAAGCGGGAGCGCAGCCGCTCCTCGATGGCCGATATCTCTTTCGGCGGGCAGTCCGAGGAGATGACGATCTGCTTCTGCTGATCGTAGAGCGCGTTGAAGGTGTGGAAGAACTCCTCCTGGGTGCGCTCCTTGCCGGCGATGAACTGGATGTCGTCCACCAGCAGGATGTCCACGGTGCGGAAGCGGTCGCGGAAGCTGGCCATGCGTTCGAATCGCAGCGAGTTGATCACTTCATTGGTGAACTTCTCCGCGCTGATGTAGGTGAGGCGCAGCGACGGGTTGGCCTTCTTCACCGTGTGGCCGATGGCCTGCATCAGGTGGGTCTTGCCCATGCCCACGCCGCCGTAGAGGAACAGCGGGTTGTAGGCCCGCGAAGGCCGCTCCGCCACCGCCTGCGACGCCGCGTGCGCGAACTGGTTGCCGCTGCCCACCACGAACGAGTCGAAGGTGTACCGCGGGTTAAGCTGGTGGTCCACCGAGTCGAAGTCCAGCCGCGACTGGGCCACCGGCGCGCTCGGCGGAGGCGCCAGGGCCGGGACCGGCTCGGAGCACACAAACTCGAGCTGCGTGTCCGGGGTGCCTACTTCGTGCAGCACCGCCTGCAACACCTGCCCGTAGGTCTCGGTCAGGCGCTTCTTGAACAGCCGCGTGGGCACGCGCACCACCAGGCGGCCCGACTCGGCGCTCTCCTGGCGTGTGGGGCGGAACCAAGTGGCAAAACTGTGCTGGTTAACGCGCTTCTCGACCCGCTCGAGAATCTTGTCCCAGGCAGCCATTGGAAAACAGAATCCCCCTTGCCCGCGCGGCGGGTTTTGCACAGGGTGTTCAAATCCTGTTGAAGACCCGGGCGCGTTCCGCGGCAAAATGTCTTCGCTTTGTCTTCGTGTGTGCTCGGCGCTGCTTTTGGAGCGCCTGTCTTTCGTCAGGGCCCGGCTCCGTGTTGCGTGCCCCCGGGGTGAGAACCGGGTCAACCCTCAGAGGAGAACAGCCACCGGAATCCCGTTCGGCCTCTCCTATCCCTAACGACGAGGCGGGATTCTGCCTCAACGCGCGCCGTGTGGCAAGCAAAAGTCCGCGGAGACACCGGAAGATTCGCACACATCTTCAACAAGTTTTCCACATGGATTGGATTTCCTTGTGTCTGTGTGTGTTGCGGGCAGTCTTGTCTCGAAACCGGGATTGCTGGTGCTAGAATGCGTGCACGCATTTTCGAGTGCAACCCGTGATGAACTCCGCACCGCCGCCCCTGGCTACACCGCGAAACCCCTTCGAGTTCACCGTGCTGGCCGTGCTTCTCTTGTTGAGCGGGTCTTTCTTGCTCAGGTCGTTTGCGGATCTCCTCGTGCGTTTTCCGCGTTTCGCTGTGGGGCTGGTCGCCTATGCCGTTCTGACCGTGGGCGGCGGCGTACTGGTCTGGCGGGCCGCGCTTCGCAATGATCCGCTTACGCCGGGGCGCGCCGCGCAGGCCTTATTGCTTGCCGCCCTCCCGCTGGCCTTCCTGGGAGACTCCCTCTCCTGCACGGGTCTTCGGTTGCGGGGCTGCTCGCCCTTTTGCGGCTGGATCAAGCTGGTCTGGGTTCCCGTGATGGCCGGCGCTGCCCTGCTCTGCTACCTCAAGCCGGGGCGCGGCCCGCGCCTGACGCTGGCGTGCATGGCGTTGTTGCCTCTGTGGCCGCACTGCATTTGCCGGAACCCGGCGAATGCCTTCTGGATAAGGACGTTTGGCGCCAGTCCGGCATGCTATGCCCTGGGCGGGATCGTTTCGGGCACCGCCCTGTCCGGGCTTCTTTCTGGGCGAAGGTTGGCGCTGGCGTTAGCCGTCTGTTACAGCGGCGTGCTGGCCGCGCTGTTTTTCTTCATCGGGCATCATTACTTCCGCTTTCCGTGGTAGGGGCCTTACTTTCTTGCGGGCTGTTTGTCCGGCCGGGGGAACTCGAAAACGCCGAGGGTGGCCGAGGAGATGAGCAGCCGGTCGGGCTCGACCACGATGGCCGTCGGCTCGAGGCGCCGCCCTTCCGCGGTGTAGGTGCGGTAGGCGCGCTTGCGGTTGCCTTCCGCGTCAAAGTGCAGCAGGAGAGTGCCCAGGGCCACCCACATTTCCTGCGACTCGGGGTCCACGCCCAGGGCGTCCACCGAGCGGCGCAGCGGCAGTTGCGGCGCGGCGCCGATCTGGTAACGGGTCTGGCGCAGCCGCTCGATGGCCCCGCGGGCGGATTGGGCTGAGCCGGCGAAGTCCGGCGTGGTCAGCGCGACTTCCAGGGCCAGGTAGCCGAAGCGGTCGTACTTGCGCACGGTCGGCTCGGGCAGGTAGGAGAAGGCGTAATAGACGTTGCCGGCAGGGTCGCGGGAGAGCCGCCCGATATTGACCACGCGGTTCAGCTCCCGCGCCGTCTCTGCGTCGGTGATTTCCGCCGGGTCGCCGAACTCGCGGGCCAGCCGCCACCCCGGCGCCCCCCCGGCCACGCCGGGCCGCAGGCCATACACCTGCACCAGCTTGTCGGCGCGCAGCGAGGTAACGGCGAATTCATTCTCCGGAAGCGCGGTCACCGAAAACGGCGCCGCCACCGGGACGCTGGCCAGCAGCGCCCCCGCCGCACTGTACACCTTGACGGCGTTGGCGGCGCGGTCGGCCACCAGGATGCGGCCGGCGTCGTCCACATCCACGTCACTGGGAAATTGCAGGGCCACCTCGCGCGTATCCGCCGGAGGCGCGGCCCGCGCCGGAATGTCCGCCAGGCGCTGGCCCTCCGCGGTATAGACGGCCACCGCCCCGTTCTCGCGCGCGCCCCGCAGCAGGAAGTAACGCCGCGCCGGGCCCGCGCCTCTCGCCACTAACGCGACCACTCCCGCATGCGCCGCGCTGCCGCTGCCCGGCGTGCTTGCCGTCTCGGGGGCCGCTGATTTTGGCGCGGCTTTGGGCTTGCCTTTTTCTTCCGGGGGCGGGCCGTCGCCCACCGGCCAGCCGCCGGGGCCGGTCTTCACGGGGGCCGGGGCGGGCGAAGCGGTCCCGGCCGGCGCGCTCGAGTTACCGGCGGGAGGCGCGGCCGTGGCGGGCTTGACCGCCGCGTCTACAAACACCGCGCGGCGCGCCAGCAACTCCATTTCATACGTGCCGCTTTGCGCGCCGGTCAGAATGGCCGTAAGCAGCAGCCCCGCCAGCGCTGCCGCCGGTCCGCGACTAGTTCTCGTGGTCATGCGATTTTCAATTATACACAGCCCACCGCAGGCCCTCCGTTGGATGCCGGTTGCCGGCGCGCGGGTTTGTGCGGCTGGTTGGCAGGCGCTGGTCATGGCGGGCGCCGCGCGTCCCTAACGGCTGCGATCTGGAGAGCGCCGGTGCCTCGCGGATCCGCTGGATCAAGCCTTCCCGCGTATCTGTTGGCGTGCGATTCCGCGGGTCACTCCTACGAAAATCCCTTCAGGCCGAGAGCGAGAGCGGTTGCAGCGTGAGCTGGTAACCGAGCCGCTGTAACCGGCGCGTGAGATACCGGCGCAAGCTGCTGGTCCGGATGCGATCGAAATGGTCCGCTCCCAGTTCCCGGTAATCCTCTCTTCT
>Ga0187892_10002311_pt1 | contig 38875 bp, 46 predicted proteins | sample MA1701073metaG_FD_139345 | JGI IMG/M metagenome (GOLD analysis project Ga0187892, IMG submission 139345) | Bio-ooze microbial communities from a basaltic lava cave in the Kipuka Kanohina Cave System on the Island of Hawaii, USA - MA170107-3 metaG ... | reverse complement strand
TCACTCCTCCCCCTTCCCGAGGCGGCGCGGCGCGACCGCCGACCTCGGAAGGAGCGTGACCCCGGAGCCAGCGACCTACCAGAATTTCCGGAAAGGGAGGGATCAGAATTCCCGGAACCCACACCATGCTAGATGACGCTGCCATTGAGCTCCGTCAGCGCCCATCCCTGGAACCGCGCGGTTGGAGGAGATCCCAGAGGTTACCGTAAGGGTCTTGGAACACGGCTACCGTTCCGTAGGCCTCCTCCTTTGGCTCGCGAATGAACGTGACGCCCTTGGCCTTGTAGCTCTGATAGTCGCGTCCGAAGTCGTCCGTGTAGAGGAACAGGAACACGCGCCCGCCAGTCTGGTTGCCTATGCGCATCTCTTGTTCGGCGTTGGATGCCCGTGCCAGGAGGAGGCGCGACTCCGTTGAGCCAGGCGGCGCGACCACGACCCAGCGCTTGTTCTGCTCGGGAACGAACGAATCCTCGACCAGGGTGAACCCAAGGACACCGACGTAGAAGGCGATCGCTTCGTCGTACTCGCGTACCACCAGCGACACGAGACCGATCGCTTGCTTCATACTGGGGAGTAGCGAGCTCGATCAGCGATGGACGCGGGACGCGTTCAGCGTCACGGCCGCTCGAATGAGAGCCTTCAATGCCTCCTCGTCAATCCTCTCGCCCTCATGGAAGTCGATGGCACCCCTGGTATTGCCATCGAGGCTGGAGTTGAAGAGGCCCGATGGATCCTCGAGTGCGGCCCCTTTGGAAAAGGCCATCTTCACGACACTCTTGTACGTCTCGCCGGTGCAGATCAAGCCGTCGTGAGACCATACCGGAACCCCTCTCCACTTCCACTCCTCGACCACCTCGGGGTCGGCTCGCTTGATCAATGTACGGAGTCGAGAGAGCAGTTTGCCCCGCCAGTCGCCCAGCTCCTTGACCCTCGCGTCTATCATCCGCGATGGAGACTCCCCTTTCTGGGACCCGCTCTTCGTCATCTTTCCGTTCCTTCTTCGGGCGCCGCCGCGACGCCGGCGCAGCCCGCAATCAATGGCCGATAGCACCGATTGCGCCCCCGACCAAGTTCACGAATCCATCGACGAGGCGCCCCCGATTCAGAAGGAGATCCAGTTCGACTCCGAGTATCAGGCCAACCCAGACGATATACGAAGTTCCGACGTAGTCCGAGAAGATCAACGTCTGCAGCCAGTTCTGAGCAAACACATACAGAAGCGTTCCGACGACGGCGCCCGCGATCAGAGCGGCAGAGACGATGGTCAGCACCCGCGGTGAAGCCCTGGCGGAAAAGGCCCCGATGAAGGCGAGGAAGAACATCAGTGTGTTGGTCCCGGCAAAGATTCGTAGGTCATGCAGAATCTCGCCGACCAGCTCGTCATAACGCCCCTGTGCCCACTGCTGGAGTCTGTCGAGACCAACCTCCAAGCTTCGGATTCTCTCCCGAACGATGTCGCGGACCAGCGACGCCATCTCCGTTTCGTCCGAGCAGTCGTATCGACAGAACTGCAGGAGCCAGACGGCAATGAGATCCGGGCCCTGCGACTGAAGGAAGCGGCTCGCGCGAGCAGCCTTTGTGCGAAGACTGTCGGCCGCTCCCTCGAAGTCTCCGAGCCGTCCAACTGCGGGGTACTTCTGGAGTACCTCCGCCCGGAGGCGCTGGACCACTTCCTCCTTCGCTCGGCGCTCGAGAGACTCGGGACTAGCGACAAGGGCCCCCAGCGAAGCCGCGAAGAGCAGAAACCCGGCGGCCGAACCGACCCTGAGAATCTGGATCATCAACACGAGGCTGCCTAATCCTCGTGGTGAGCGGCCGGCTGCTCAGGCCACCTCACGGGCCCGTCCGTTCCTTCCCGAGCGCCACCATCCGCCCGAACAGTGCACCAAGGCATGACGTTAGCGCCCAGAACACTCCAAATCCAAGGGCAAGGGCTGCGGCAGTGGGTGGCGCGTCGCCTAGCTTCCAGATCGTCTCGAGCAGCACAAGAGACGGGGTCGACGCGGCGGCCAGGGCCCAGTAGTGGGGCTTCAGCCAAGAGAACGCGAACGCGATCACCGCTCCCGATCCCAGCCACAGGAACCAGAGAGACGGCACGTAGTGCTTCGTGGCGTATGTCGCCGCATACGCAGTACCGGCAGCGACGACCGCTAGTGCGAGGGCCTCGCTGACCGACCGTACGCGGCCACTCACCGCAACCGCTCCTCAGTCAGGCTTCCAGCCATGTGTGAGAGCCGACGTCTGGGCAGAATCTGCGACTAGATCGAGCATGGGGCCCAATTCAGGATGACCTCGGGCGAGCCGATCAACCGCCTCGAATGAGGTAGTACAACCCCACCAGCAGCAGCAACACCGCGAAGATCAGGCCAATCATCTGCCCGCCCGCATACGAGCCAGTCCCCTCGACCGGGCGCTCACTGGCAAAGCGCCCCAGGAGAATCAGACCGCCCCAAACGACACCGATCGCGCCGAGTATCCGGTTACGCAATGTGCACCTCCTCCGTCACGAAGACCGCCCAACACCGCAGTTCAGCGGCGGCGCGTGCTCTCTACTCCTGGTCGCCGCCACCAGTGCTTTCGGGCGTCAGTTGCACGACGGTCTCCCAGATCTCCGCGTTGTCTTGCTCTCCATCGTCAGAGTGGCGCGCGGTTCCGTCACATCGAAACAGTGGCTTGGTCGCTCCGAGCCGCGCAGCCGCGGACGCTCGTGAGCGCGCTGGATAGAGCACCATGCACAGGCGGCGCCTGCTCCCCCAGTACGCCTCGCGCGTTGGCCCGTCCGGGAAACTGTCGTCGTCAATACTGGCTCGCGGATACAGCGTCCAGGCCCCGACTGGTACGAGCTCCGTCTCCGAGGCGCGGAGGAGGGCGTACTCGACCGTCCGCAGGAAGTCATGGCCGCGGGAACCACTGAGGAGCGCCCCCTCGCTCGACACTGTCATGAAGCTGAAGGGTGCGATATCCGCCGAGTTCGAGAAGTACAGGACCAGGAAGGCGGGCGTGCTCAACGTGCGACTTGGAGAGACGTAGCGGCCGCGTGAAAACGCGAGGGCGAAGAAATGCCTGTCTGGATCACCCGTCTGGTGGAACGGCAGACCGTCACTCATGTAAGCAGGCCCTCGAGGCCCCCTTCAACGATCTCGGCGCGCGTGACCAAATACTTCCCGATGAAGGGCGGCCGGAGGAAGTAGAAGTCGGGGAACCGCTCGTGGCAACCGAAGCACTCGACACGATCACGCCGGGAGTCGGTCATCGCAACGCCAACCGACATCTGGGGATTCCGCAGGTCCGGGAACAGCGTATCGCACTCGCAACACCAGGCCATGAGGTGCGCACAGCTGGGGCACTTGATGAGAACAATCTCTCGGTTCGACTCACATTCGCGGAAAGCATCGTGGTTGACGTCGCTGCTATCCAGGAAGGCAGGATCTATGGCCTTGATGTTGAGCATCGTCTCCCTTGCTGCCTGACAACTGTTAGCCGGCACCCTGGTCCGAACCGGGGCCGTAGCCCGTCGGCTGGAACAGCTTGTTAGCCGCCGCCCGGTACGGTCCGGGGACATGGGTAACACTTTAGTCCAGGGACATGGGTGACACCACACTGGCGGGCACCGGAGGAGGTGCCCATGCCCTGGAGGAATACCGCACCCATGGATCAGCGCACGCAGTTCATCGCCGACCACCTGCGTGAGACCCAGACGATCACGGAGCTCTGCGATCGGTATGGTGTCTCCCGCAAGACGGGCTACAAATGGATCGACCGCTACCTGCGCCTCGGGCCCGCCGGCCTGGAGGAGCGCTCGCGCCGGCCCCATCGCGCCCCCAATCAGACCGCCGACGAGATCGTGGCCGCCCTCCTGGAGGCTCGCCATCGGCACCCCGTCTGGGGCGGCAAGAAACTGCGGGCGCTCCTCCAGCGGCGGCACCCGCGGTGGACCCTCCCGGGCCGCTCGACGGTCTGCGACATCTTGAGTCGGCACGGGCTCGTCCCCACGCGCCGCCAGCGCCGCCGCATCGGCCATCCCGGCAAGCCCACGACGATCATGGCAGCCCCGAATGCGGTGTGGTGCGCGGACTATAAAGGGCAGTTCAAGACCGGCGACGGCCGCTACTGCTATCCACTCACCGTCACCGATGGCTTCAGCCGGTACCTGCTCGGCTGTCAGGGGCTGAGCTCCACGACGGTCGCGGAGGCCCAGCCAGTCTTCACGCGCCTGTTCAAAGAGTATGGCCTGCCGCTGCGCATTCGCACCGATAATGGCGTCCCCTTCGCGACCACGACCCTGGCCCGGCTCTCGAAGCTCTCGGCCTGGTGGGTGCGGCTGGGGATCCTGCCCGAGTTCATCGAACCCGGCCGCCCCGACCAGAACGGACGGCATGAACGCATGCATCGCACCCTCACGGCGGCCACCACGCGCCCCGCGGCCGGCAGCCTCGGCGCGCAGCAGCGCCGGTTCAACGGCTTTCGCGAGGAAGTCAATCACGAGCGCCCCCACGAGGCGCTCGATCAGCAGACCCCCGCCACGTGCTACCACCAGTCCCCGCGACCCATGCCAGACCGGCTACCCCCGCTCGAATATCCCGATCGCTTCGAGGTGCGCTACGTCAGCGCCAACGGCGGCATTCGGTGGAATCGCCGCTGGGTCAACGTCTCCACGGTGTGCGTGGGCGAGTACGTCGGCCTCGAGGAGATCGACGACGGCATCTGGAATGTGTACTTCGGGCCCCTGCGGCTCGGCCGGTTGCTCGAACGGCACATGCGCATCGAGGATGCGTATGGCAGACTGAGGCGCCGACATGTGTAACCCATGTCCCCGGACTCTTTTGTTACCTATCTCCCCGACCGTTCACATCGCGAACACGGGCAAACACCACAGCGAGAGGCTCGCTGTAGAAACTGGAGATGTCGACACCGTACCGGTCCAGTACACGGACGATCAGTGTCTCGCGACTACCCGCATAGTGTTCCCATGCCTCGAGCGTACTTTCGTTGGAGACGTAGGAACGCCCGTATGACGTGCCCAGGACATCACGCCAGAACTCCTCGACGAACGGGCGAAGAGCCTCGACGGAATCGTTCGAGGCAAACCGGGCCCGAGGACGCTCGCCAGGTGCCGGCAGGGATTCACCAGCCCGGCGCATGCCCTCGACTCGGTCAGCAAAAAGGCGCCGCAGTTCACTGATTGCTTCCTCGTGGGTTGCACCGGTTCCCACAAGGGCGAAAAACTCCCGGAGGCCAGCATACGGCACCCGGCCAAACATCCGTCTGCCCGAGGTCGAGTGTGTAGTCTTCGAAGCGCCACGTCATGTTCCGTCTACCCACCTCTGGCCATCTAACGTTCCGTATGAGCTGCGGCGCGAAGCGCCGTCAGCTCCATGCGGTTGTTAGCCAAGCAGGCGATCGTAGTCAGCATGGCTGCCAATCCAAAACCAGACGAGCCCGTCGGGAACCTCGACGGCCAGGGCTCGGTAGTGAACGCCGACCCGAGCAGACCAGAACCGACCGACCTTCTTGAAGTGAAGTGACGGATGCCGAGGATCCTGCTTCAGGCGCGCGTAGGCTTGATCGGCGAGATCGCGTACCTCGGACGGCAAGGATCGGTACAGCGCCCAGAAGTCGGGAGACGCGTGGTGAGTCAGAGAGGCGTGGTCTTGCCAGCAGCGTGATCACGAAGGGCCTTGGCAGCAAGGTCATCTAGGCGGCCAGCCTGAGAATCATGCTCGATCTGGCGATCCCAGGCGGCCCAGTCGTACTCCAGAAACCAGGCGCGAAACTGCGCAAGCTCCTCGGGGGAGAGCGCCTGGACCTCTTGCTCGATCTTCTCGATCTTGCCCATGGATCTTCTGCTCAACGCTTAGTCTATCATCCCTCTGAGGTTGGGCCGTAAGCCGTCGTTCTGCTGGCTAACTAGCTAGAATTATCTAGTTCTGGATAATTCGGCCACTTGGCGGCTTGGTGCGGATAATCCGGCTGGGGTGGCCGGGGGGATTTGGCGGGAGCGGCCTTGGGGAACGCGGGGTTGCGCATGGGCCCGTGGTGCTCTTTCAGTTTTACACAGACCTGGATATTTCGGGATCGGGGATTGCGGGGCGGGCTGGGTCAGAGGAGGCGGAGGCGGTCTGCGGGGCTCAGGACGCCGGCCGGGCCTCGGTTGAGGACGTGGGTGTAGATCATGGTGGTGGCCACGTCGCGATGGCCGAGGAGCTCCTGGACGGTGCGGATGTCGGCGCCGTCCTCTAACAGGTGGGTGGCAAAGGAGTGGCGGAAGGTGTGGCAGGTGGCGCGCTTCGGGATGCCCTTACTGCGTACCGCCTCCTTCACTGCGCGCTGCAGCACGGATTCGTGCAGGTGGTGGCGGCGGCGCTGGCCGGTCTCGCGGTGTAGATAGGTACGAGTGGCCGGGAAGATCCACTGCCAGATCCACTCGCGGCCGGCGCGCGGGTACTTGCGGGCGAGGGCCCAGGGCAGCTCCACCCAGCCCGCGCCGGCCCGGAGGTCGGCCTCGTGCTGGTCGCGGATCGTCTCGAGATGCTTGGCAAGGTCGCGGCTCACCGCGGCGGGCAGCATCGTCACGCGGTCCTTGCCGCCCTTGCCGGAGCGCACCGTGATCTGGTTCCGGTTGAAGTCCACGTCCTTCACGCGCAGGCGCAGGGCCTCAAGGATCCGCAGGCCGGCGCCGTACAGGAGCAACGCGAGCAGGCGGGTCGGCCCGTCGAGCCCGTCGATGATCGCCTGCACCTCCTCACGGGTCAGCACCGCCGGGATCCGCATGGGGCTCTTGGCCCGCACGATGTCGTCGAGCCACGGCAGCTCCTGCTCCAGGACGTCGCGGTAGAGGAACAGCAGCGCGCTCAGCGCCTGGTTCTGCGTGGACGCCGCCACGTTGCGCTGGATGGCCAGGTCGCTCAGGAACCGCGTGATCTCGGCGGCGCCCATCTCGGCCGGGTGGCGCTTGGCGTGGAAGAAGATGTAGCGCCGGATCCATCCGACATACGCCTTCTCGGTGCGGAGGCTGCAGTGGCGGGTGCGCAGCGCCGCCCGCACGCGATCCAGCAGCCGCGGGGGCGGCGGAGCCCGGGGGTTGCGCCATGGCGCCAGGCTAGTCAGGGCCGCTGCCCGCACGCAACACGTGGACGTGCGGATACACCGTCGGTTGCCTCGCCTCACCGCCGGCGGTAGCATCCAGAGCCGGATGCCCTTCGCCTATTTCCAGCGGCTCACGCGGCGGCAGCAGGCGATCTATCTGGAAAGCGACGGCATCGTCACCATGCGCCTGCCGGAGGCGCCGCGGCTGCAGCCGCTGGTGACCGCGCTGGGGCGCGCGCTCGAGAGCGGCGACCGGGCCACCACCGAGGCGGCCGCGCAGCGCCTCGTCACCGGCCTGGCGCAGGCCCTGGGGGCCCCGCCGGTCCGCGTGACGGTGCTGGCCGCGCGACCCCACGCGCGCTGGGGCGAGCTGCACGGGCTGTACGAAACCCCCGGACGCGGCGGCCTGCCGCCGCTCATCACCCTCTGGATGCGCACCGCGCGGCAGCAGCGCGTGGTGGCCTTCCGCACCTTTCTCCGCACGCTACTCCACGAGGTGGGGCACCACGTGGACTATACTCTGCTGCGGCTGGGCGACTCCTTCCACACCCAGGGCTTCTACGCGCGGGAGTCGCACCTGTTCCATCAACTGGTCACCGACGGGGGGGTCCTCATGGCGAGTCTCGAGGAACAGATGGCGCGCATGGAGCGCACGGCCGACGATTTCGCGGCCGCCATCAAGGGCGTCTCGGACGGCGCGCTCAGCAAGCGCCCGGACGAGAAGAGCTGGTCGGCCAAGGAAGCGCTCTGCCACGTGCGGGACGCCGAGGAATCCTTCATCGTGCGCTTCCAGACCATCATGGAGATGGACGAGCCGCGGTTCCTGCCCGCCGATCCCGACCGCTGGGCCACCGAGCGTCAATACCAGAGAAACGACGCGGGGGAGGCCGTGCAGGCCTTCCGGGTGCGACGCAACGAGACCTTGATGTTCCTGCGCGGGCTCCGGCCCGAGCACTGGGAGCGGGGCGGGGTGCACGCCACCCGCGGCCGCATGACCGTCAAGGACTTCGTGGGCCTCATGGCCTGGCACGACGACAACCACCTCGATCAGCTCAAGCGCGCGCTCCAGGGCAAACCGTAGGGGGGCCTCGCGTCCAGGCGCGTCTAGCGCGCGCCCGCCTGTCGGAGCCGCGCCACCATCGCGTCGAAGCCCCGGCCCTGGGCCAGCATGAGGGGCGTCTTGCCGGTGCGATCGGGCAGGTTCACGTTCGCGCCCGCCTCGACCAGCGCGGCCAGCGTGTCGGTGTGGCGCGGGCCCCCATCGCCCAGCACGATGGACTCGATCAGCGCGGTCCACCCGAGGTTGTTGACGTGATCGAGCGGCGCGCCGGCGCGGATGAGCGTGCGCACCACCTCCGCGTGGCCCAGGTGCGCGGCCGCGATCAGCGCGGTGCCGTCGTAGCGGCTGGTCACGTTCCGGGCGCTCGCGCCCAGAGCGAGCGCCACCCGCAAGGTCGGCACGTCGTTGGCCACCGCCGCGATCGTGACGATGTCGTACCGGTCGCGCTCCAGCGCGTTCGGGTCCGCGCCCGCGCTCGCCAGGGCCTTCATGGCCTCGTGGTGCCCGCCGTAGGCGGCCACGTGCAGCGGCGTCCGGCCGTGCCCGTCCCGCCCGTCGGGCTTCTGGCCGCTCGCGACCAGGGTCTTGACCTGGGCCGCGTCACCCCGGATCGCGGCCACGAAGAGCCCTGTGTAGCCGGCGGTGTCCTCCGCCGACGGCGGCACCTGCGCTAGGGCCGGGCCGCCCCAGCCGGCCAGGAGGACGAGCGCCGCCGCGCGGGCGAGCCCGCCGGCCATCCTCAGGACGCCCCCGCGCCGCCGGGGTGCTCGTCCACCCTCAGGGCTGGTCGGCGATGTGCCGCGCGGCCTCGGCCGAGGTGCGCACCGGAATGACCTCCATGTGAATGAGATCGCTCCAGGTCCTGGCCCACAGGTCGAGCAGCGCCCGGTCGTCGGTCCGCATGAGCTGGTAGCAGCGGAAGTAGTCGAGGTCCACCCAGCTATCCACGTACTCGAGGCCGGGCGGGAGCTGCCGGCCGCGCTCGCGCACGCGGCGGTAGATCTCGGGCGCCGCGCCCGCGTTGAAGTACTCGATGATCATGTAGAGCATGTGGTCACGCCGCCGCCGCGGCTTCCACGGTCGGCTGGTAGTGGGGCGCGTCCGGGAAGCCGATCGGGCGCACCGCGGGCAGCGTCACGCCGGCGTCGCGATACGCGCTGACGAAGCCCGACACCGCGCGGAAGTCGCCGATGCCGCCCAGGGCGGCCACGAGCCGGTCCGAGACCCCGCCCGGCCCCGGGGCCTGGTCGAAGGCCTTCACGTCGGCGCTGAAGCCGCTCTGCTCCAGCATGGCGCGGTAGAACGGCAGCACCAGATAGCGCTGCAGCTCGCCGCGGAAGAGCGCGGTGGCCGCGGTCCGGTCCGCGGTGAGCGCCGCGGGCGCCGGGGCCACGATCTCGAAGCCCTCGAGGGGCTTGCCCGCGCGGGCGCGGCCGCGCCGGATGGCGGGCAGCGCGTGCTCGCGCACGTAGGCGGGCGCGGCCAGCCAGAGCACGACGCCGTCGGCGATCTCGCCGGCCAGCTCCAGCATGCGCGGGGCCAGCCCGGCCAGCAGGACCGGCGGCGCGGGCGGGATCTTCGGGAGCCCGCTCTGCCAGTTGACGCGGTAGCGGGCGCCCTCGTGCTGCACCTTGCCGGTCAGCGCGCCGCGCAGCACGGTCACGTACTCGCGGACGACGTCGAGCGGCCGGCCCATGTCGAGGCCGAGCGCGCCCTCCATCACCGGCCGGTGGCTCACCCCGATGCCCAGGCGCAGGCGGCCGCCGCTCGTGTCGGACAGCGTGAGGGCCTCCTGCGCGAGCAGCACCGGGTGGCGCGGGTAGATCGGGATGACGCCGGTGCCGAGCCCGGCGCGCGGGGCCACGTGGGCGTAGGCCGAGAGGGTGAGCAGGGCGTCGCGGCCGATGCCGTGGGTGACCCAGAGGCTCTCGTAGCCCAGCGCGTCGGCGCGATGGGCCAGGGCCATCGCGGGCGCGAGGTCGGCGCCGGGGTTCAGGAAGAGCGCGGTGCGCGCCATCAGGCGCCCGGCGCCACGCCCAGCGCCGCGAGCTGGGCGCGCAGGTCGTGGCCCTGATCCACGCGGTGGAGGATCGCGTGCATGCCGACCGCGCGGGCCGCGTCCACGTTCTTGTCCCAGTCGTCCACGAAGACGCACGCCGCGGGCGGCAGGCCGAGCCGATCGGCGGCGAGACGGAAGATCTCCGGCCGGGGCTTCGCCATCCCAACCTCGGCGGAGATCACGATGTCGTCGAAGAGCTGGTCCAGCGCCAGCTCCCCCTTGAGCCGGGCGCGCAGCGAGAGATCCGCGTTGCTCAGGACCGAGCAGCGGTAGGGGGGCCGCAGCGCGCGCACCAGGGCGATGTTGGCCTCGATGGGCCGCTGGGCCCGCCGCCACTCCTCGTGCAGGCGCGGCAGCGGGCGGCCGGAGCGCCGCTCGAGCTCCCGGTGAGCGCCCTCCGCCCACGCGGCCGGATCGCCCACGCCGCACTCGATGTCGTTCCAGGCGGGGCAGCGGTAGAGGGTCTCGAACACCGAGGACTTGGGCAGGCCGTGAGCGCGGTCGAGCTCGCGGGCCACGTCCCAGCGCATGTCCAGCAGGACACCCCCGAAGTCGAAGATGACCGCGCGGAGGCTAGTAGCGGGGGCCACGCGGCGTCTGGGCGGGTCTCACGGGGGGGGGCGGCTCGCGATCGCTGGTGAGCGGGACCCAGCCGCGCTGCTTCATGCACTGCTCGTCCAGCTCGCGGCCCTTGGTGCACTCGTCGCGATCGCGGTTGAACTCGGTCACTGTGTAGTTGGTGCCGGGCTTGTACCACTGACGGTCCCGCTCGGAGCTGCAGCCGACCGGAATGAGCGACGCGGCGACGACGAGCAGGAGGCCATACCGGCCGGTCATGCCGGGCATGGTACCATGCCGCCGACCATGCTGGAGACCACCATCGCCGGGAGTCTCCCGAAACCGGAGTGGCTGGCCCCGCCCAATACGCTGTGGGCCCCCTGGCGGCTCGAGGGCCGCGCCCTCGAGGAGGGCAAGCGCGACGCGGTGCTCCTGGCCCTGCGTGAGCAAGAGCAGGCGGGCATCGACATCGTCACCGACGGCGAGCAGACCCGTCGCCACTTCGTGTGGGGCTTCGTGGAATGCCTCGACGGCATCGATTTCTCGAAGATGGTCACGATCGGCATCCGGGCGGATCGCTACAAGGCCAGCGTCCCGACGGTGACCGCGCCGGTGCGGCGCCGCGGCCCGATCCATGCTGACGATGTGCGCTGGGCGCGGGCCAACACCGGCCGGCGCCTCAAGCTGACGATGCCGGGGCCGATGACCATCGTGGACACCATCCACGACGCGCACTACGGCAGCCGCGAACGGCTCGCCATGGACCTGGCCCGGCTCATCAACGAGGAGGCGCGCGAGCTGGAGGCGCTCGGGCTCGACATGCTGCAGCTCGACGAGCCCGCCTTCAACGTCTACATGGACGAGGTGCGGGACTGGGGCGTGGCCGCGCTCGATCGTGCGGTGGAGGGCCTGCGCTGCCGCACCGCGGTGCACATCTGCTACGGCTACGGCATCAAGGCCAATACCGACTGGAAGCAGACGCTGGGCGGCGAGTGGCGCCAGTACGAGCGCACCTTCCCGGTGCTGGCACAGAGCCGCATCGGCGGGGTGTCGCTCGAGTGCGCCGGCTCGCGCGTGCCGATCGCGCTCATCGGCCTGCTCGGCGACAAGGACGTGCTGGTGGGCGCGGTGGACGTGGCGACCGACCAGATCGAGACGCCCGAGCAGGTCGCCGCGGTGATCCGCAGCGCGATGGCCCACGTGCCCGCCGAGCGCATCTTCCCCTGCACCAACTGCGGGATGGTCCCGCTCTCCCGCGGGGTCGCGCGGGGCAAGCTGCAGGCGCTCGGGGCGGGCGCGGCCCTGGTCCGTCGGGAGCTCTAGGTCAGACGCGCCGCGCCGCTTCGATCGCGGCGGCGAGCCGCTCCATGCCCCGCCGCGCGGCCTCGGGGCGCACCGCCGCGAAGCCCAGCACGAGCGCGTTGACGCGCTTCCCGCGCGTCCCGAAGTAGGCGGACAGCGGCGTCGCCTCCACGCCCCGGGCGGCCGCCTCCCGCGAGACGCGCGCCGCGGGGGCCCCCTCGAGATCGGCGATCGCGTGGAGTCCGGTGCGGGTCGGCCGCAGCCGGAGCGCGCCCCGGCAGGAGCGCGTCGCCGCGTCGGACACCGCCTCCAGGCGCTCGCGGTACGCGACCCGCATGCGCCGCAGGTGGCGCGCGAAGTGACCCTCGCCGATGAAGTCGGCCAGCACCGCCTGGTCGAGCACCGGCGGATGCTGGTCGGCGGCGGCGCGGGCGGCCACGAGCCCATCCTGCAGGTCCGGGGGGACGATGAGAAAGCCCAGGCGCAGCGACGGGAACAGGGTCTTGCTGAAGCTGCCGACGTAGATCACCCGGCCGTCCACGTCGAGGCCGTGCAGGCACGGCACCGGCCGCGCGCCGTAGCGGAACTCGCTGTCGTAGTCGTCCTCGATCACCCAGGCGCCCGCGCGACTCGCCCACCCGAGCAAGGCCAGCCGGCGCGGCAGGCTCATCGGCACGCCCAGCGGATACTGGTGCGACGGCGTCACGTACGCCAGCCGCGCATCGCCCGCCTCCCGGGCGCCCGTCTCGACCGCGAGGCCCTCGGCGTCCACCGGGATCGGGACGATGCGCGCCCCCGCCCCGAGCAGGGCGCTGCGGGCCCCCGGGTAGCCCGGCTCCTCCATCCAGACCCGATCTCCCGGATCGAGCAGCACACGGCTGATCAGCTCGAGGCCCTGCTGGGCGCCGGCCACGACCAGCACCTGCTCGGCGCTGAAGCGGGTGCCGCGGGCGGTCTGCACGTGGCGCGCGATGGCCTCGCGCAGCGCGCGCAGGCCCGCCGGCTCGCCGTAGTCGAGCTGGGTCGGCGTGATCGAACGCATCCGCCGGCTCGCGAGGCGCCACCAGAGCGCCACCGGAAAGAGGTCCACCCCGGGCGTCCCGATGCGGAACGCGCGGGGCGGCCCCGGGAGTCGGTGGGCGCCCTGGGGCGCCGCCACCAGGGTGGCCCCGCGGCGCGACAGGGTCGGGTGCTTCAGGCGCGCGGGCGGCCGGGCCATCCGGCGGCGCAGGAGATCGTCCGGCAGCTCGTCGGCCACGAAGGTGCCGGAGCCCCGGCGCCCGGCGAGATACCCCTCCGCCTGGAGCTGCTGCACCGCGAGCAGGGTGGTGGTCCGGGACACCCCGAGATCGTCGGCCAGAGCGCGCGACGAGGGCAGGCGCGTGCCGGGCGCCACGACACCGTCCAGGATCGCCCGCTGGATGCTCGCGTAGATCTGGCGCTGGAGCCCGCCCCGATGGCGGAGGTCGAGTCGGATCAGAAGGCTCATCGGGCGGATCGAGGTGGCCATACGGAAATGCCCCTCCTCGGCTCCCGGGATGATACCAGCCTCGGCGGCCCGAGTGGCTGTATGCCTTCTCGCGGAACTGGCTCTTCTCGTCCACCGGAAGGCCGCCCACACTGACCGTCATGGAGACCTGCTGCCCGGTCGTCGAGCTGCGACAGTACACGCTGCATCCGGGGACGCGCGACACCCTGGTCCGGATCTTCGACGAGCACTTCATCGAGAGCCAGGAGCGCTGCGGCATGCGCGTCATCGGGCAGTTCCGCGACCTCGACGATCCGGACCGCTTCGTCTGGCTCCGCGGCTTCGCCGACATGGAGGTCCGCACGCGGGCCCTGGAGGCGTTCTACGGCGGCCCGGTGTGGAAGACCCACAGCGCGGCCGCCAACGCCACCATGGTGGACCACACCAACGTGCTCCTGTTGAAGCCGGTCGGCCCGCGGGACGGGTTCCGCTTCGATCCCCGGCTCCGGCCCGAGCCCGAGAGCCCGGGCGTCGCGGGCGGCGTCGTGATCGCGACGATCGACCACCTGAGCGCGCCGGCGGCGCCCCACCCCGTGGCGGGCCAGGGTGAGGCGGGCGAGGCGAGACCCCTGGCCAGGCTCGTCACCGAGCCGGCACGGAACCCGTTCGTCCGGCTTCCGGTCCGCGAGGACACAAACGTCCTCGTGACCTTCTTCTCGTACGCGACCGCCGACGCCTACCGGCCGGCGCCGATCACCACGCCCGGTGTCTCCCGGCGGGAGCACCTGCGTCTCGAACCCACGCGCCGCTCCCTGCTGCGCCACCCTCTCCCCTCTGGGGAGAGGGCAGGGTGAGGGGCCCGCCTCGAGAAACAGGAGAACCACATGACGAAGACTCCCGATCGCGACGGCTCGCACGACTTCGACTTCCAGACCGGCCACTGGCGCATCCGCAACGAGCGGCTGAAGAAGCGCCTGCAAGGATGCACGGAGTGGGAGACCTTCGACGCGACCCAGGAGGCCCGCCTGCTCCCCGGCGGGCTCGGCAACATGGACGATTTCGTCACCGACCACTGGCCCGGCTTCGTCGGGATGTCCCTGCGCCTCTACAACCGGCGCACCCGCCAGTGGAGCATTTACTGGGCGAGCAACCAGATCGACGGGCTCGAGCCGCCCGTGGTGGGCTCGTTCGCCGACGGCGTCGGCGTCTTCGAGGGCCGCCAGGAGCTCGACGGCCGGCCGATCCTCGTCCGGTTCACCTGGTCGAACGTCACCCGGAACGGCGCGCGCTGGGAGCAGGAGTTCTCCCCCGACGAGGGCAAGACCTGGGAGAAGAACTGGGTCATGACCATGACCCGCGTAGACTAGGGCCCGGGAGGTGGCCATGGCGCGACTCTTTGCCGTCACTCGATCGCGGGGCCCGGCCTGGAACGCCGAGCGCCCGCTGGAAGAGCAGGCGGAATGGCGCGCGCACGCCGGGTTCATGAACGGGCTACACCACGACGGCTTCGTGCTGCTCGGGGGCCCGCTCGACGGCACGCCCGACGTGCTCCTGATCGCGCGGGCGAGCGACGCGGACGAGATCGGATCGCGGCTCGCCGACGATCCCTGGACCCGCAACGGCCTGCTGCGAATCACCCGGATCCTTCCCTGGACGCTGCGGCTGGGAACCCTCGGCCCGTCCACCTGAGAAGGACGCGTGGAGCTGTTGGGGCCCGGCTAGGGCTCGGCGCGGCCCTTCGTGGCGAACTGGCGCTCGTAGAGGGCGCGCAGCTCCTCCAGCGTGGTGGCTTGGCCGGGCGCCTTATCCTCCCGGATGCGCGCGAGGCGGGCGAAGCGGAGGGCGAAGCCGGAGGGATAGGTCGGACTCTTCTGGATCTCGTTGTACTCCACCTCCACCACCACCTCCGGGCGCACCCGCACCGTGTAGCCGTCGTCGGCGGTGGCCAGCCCCTGCAGGCGAGCCGTCATCTCGGTGAACTCGTGGTCGGTGAGCCCCTTGAAAGTCTTGCCCACCTCCGCCCAGTCCTCCCCGTCGCGCACCGCGAGGTGATAGTTCGAGAGCCAGCCCACGCGGCGGCCGGAGCCCCGGTCGGCGGCCACGATCACGCAGTCCACGCTCTGGGCGGCCTTCAGCTTGAACCAGCGCTTGCCACGACCGCCGGGCTCGTAGGCGCTGCGTGGATCCTTGGCCATCACGCCCTCGTGCCCGGCGGCCAGGGCGCGGGCCATGACCGCCTCCCCTTCCGAGGCGGTGGTGATCATCGCGCGCTCGGCCAGCCAGCGGCCTCCGGTCAGTCGCTCCAGCGCGTCCCAGCGGCGCGCGTAGGGCTCGTCGAGGAGCGAGCGGCCGTCGGCCATCAAGCAGTCGAACAGATGCAGCGTGAGCGGCATGTCCTGCGCGGCCGCCTCCACGCCGCGCACGCGGCGGAAGCGGCGCATCAGCTCCTGGAAGGGCAGCGGCCGGCCCGACGCGTCCAGGGCCACGACCTCGCCGTCCAGGATGTACGGCGCGCCGGAGAGATCGCGCCGGGTGATGGCCACGATGTCGGGCAGGCTGCGGGTGACGTCGGACATGCGGCGGCTCCAGATGGCCACGCGGTCGCCGTCGCCGTGGAGCTGGATGCGGGCGCCGTCGTACTTGTACTCGATCGCGGACGCGCCCCCGTGGGCGGCCAGCGCCTCGCCCACGTCGCCCGCGATCTCGGCCAGCATCGGCAGCAGCGGCACGAAGACGCGGGGCGCGGCGGCGGCCAGCGCCTCGGCGCCCTGCCCCAGCGCGAGCGCCGCGACCGCGGTGAGGTCGCCGGTCACCAGAGCCGCGCGGCGCACCGTCGCCGGCGCGACGCCGGCCGCCTCCGCGATGGCCTCCAGCACGAGGCCCTCGGAGAGGCCCATGCGCATCTCGCCGTAGATCACGCGCTGGAGCAGATCCCGCTCGTCCGTCGATGCCCGCGCGGCCAGCTCGCCGAGGCGCGCATCGCGCAGCCGCCGCGCGCCCGGCCCCGCGGTCTCCGCAACCGCGCCAAAAGCCTGCGCGACATCGGCGAGCGTCAGCGCCACCCTCTCCCCTCCGGGGAGAGGGCAGGGTGAGGGGTCGGGCGCGGGGAGGCCGCGGACATTGAGCACGCGCGGGTCCGACGCGGGGAAGGCGCGCCCGCTCAGGTAGGTGACGGCATGCCGCAGGTCCTCGGGCGAAAGGCCGCGCAGGTAGTCGGCGACGAGGCGCCGCTTCTCGAGCCGGCCCGGGCTCGCCGCGACGCGGGCGCGCAGGGCGGTGAGGTCGGAGAGCAGGGCCATGCGGCCATTATCCCCCTGACGACCAGGCCCCTCACCCTGCCCTCTCCCCAGAGGGGAGAGGGTTCTGGGCGGTCAGTAGCCGATGGCGGCGCCGTCGCTCCGCGGGTCGGCCCCGCCCACCCGCACGCCACTCTCGGGGTCGATCGTGATGCCGTGGGCGTGCCCGGCGAGCTCGTTCCACGGCTCCCAGCGATTGATCGCGTGGCCGCGCCGCGCCAGCTCGGCGAGCGTGGCCGGCTCGAAGCGCCCCTCCAGGTTCAGCACGTCGCGCGCGTCCCCCAGGGAAAAGCGGCCCGCGAGCCAGCGGGGCGCCTCGACGGCGCGCTGGACGTCGAGCCCGAAGTCGATCATCGCGGTGTAGGCCTGCAGGTGGATCTGCGGCTGGCCGTCGGACCCCATGCAGCCGAAGACCTGCCAGAGACGCCCGTCCTTGAAGGCGAGCGAGGCGATCAGGGTGTGCAGCGGCCGCTTGCCGGGTTCGAGGCGGTTGGGGTGCGTGGGGTCCAATGAGAAGTACGCGCTGCGGTTCTGGAGGACGACCCCGGTCTTGCCCGCGACCACGCCCGCCCCGAAGCCGAAGTAGAGGCTCTGGATCAGCGAGGCCGCGTTGCCCTCCGCATCCACCGCCGCGACGTACACCGTATCCCCGGTCAGGCTGCCGCTCGACGGCACCCGATCCCACGACAGCGCTCGCGCCTCGTCGATGAGGGCCCGCCGCTCGTCCGCGTAGGCCCGCGACAGCAACCGCTCGACGGGCACCGGTGAGAACTCGGGGTCGGCGACGAGCCGGTCGCGGTCGTGGAAGGCGATCTGCTTGGCCTGGACCAGCAGGCGCACGTGGTCCGGCCCCAGGAACGGCCGGGCGCCGAGCTCCCACGGCTCGAGCAGGCGCAGGGCCTGCAGGACCGACACCCCCTGGCTCGGCGGCGGCGTCTCGTGGACGGTGACGCCGCGGTAGGTGACGCTGATGGACTCGCCCCATTTCGAGCGCTGCGCGCCGATGTCCCGCTCGGTGAAGAAGCCGCCGTGCTCGCGCGCGTGCCGCGCCATCTCCCGGGCGGTCTCGCCCTCGTAGAAGCCGGCCCGGCCCTCGCCCACGCGCTCGAGCGTGCGCGCGAGGTCCGGATTCGCGACCCACTGCCCCGCCGCCGGCGTCGTCCCGCCCGCCAGAAAGATGCGCGCGGCCGCCGGGTCCGCCGCGAGGACGTCGGCCGAGCGCTCGATCCAGCGCGCGAGCCGCGCCGTGATCGGAAACCCGTCGCGCGCGTGGCCGACCGCCGCCGCGAGGTCGGTCGCGAGCGGGAGCCGGCCGTAGGCGGCGTGCGCCTCGCACCAGCCGTCGACGGCTCCCGGCACGGTCAGGGTGGCCGGCACGATCCCGCGAACCGGGATCTCGCGGAGCCCGCGGGCCACGAACCAATCGATGGTGGCGGTGGCCGCGGCGCGGCCCGCCGCTTCGAGCGATCGCACCGCGCCCGCCCGCGCGTCGTAGATCAGCCAGAAGGCGTCGCCGCCGAGGCTGGTCATGTGGGGATAGACGACGGCGAGCACGGCCGCCGCCGCGATCGCCGCATCCACCGCGGAGCCGCCGGCCCGCAGGGCCGCGACGCCGGCCTGGGAGGCCTGCGCGTGGGGTGAGGTGACCATGCCGTGGGCGGCGCGGGTGGCCGCCCGGCCGCTGTCCGGGATCAAGCGAGCCGGAGCTGCATCCAGAGGTCGGCCCGCGGATTGCGGTTGTAGTCGGGGATCTCCGCGAACCCGTAGCTGCGATACAGCCGCACCGCCGCTTCCAGGCGGTGCTCGCTATCCAGCCGCAGCACACCGCCACCCAGCGCCCGCGCCTCCTCGAGACAGCGATCCATCAGACGCCGCGCGAGCCCGCGCCCGCGACAGGCCGGGCGCAGCCACATGCGCTTGAGCTCGGCGACGCCCGGCGCGAGCCGCCGCACCGCCGCGGTGCCCACCACGAGGCCCGCGGGATCCACCACCACGAGCATCACGCCGGCGACGCCGTCGTACTCGGCCTGCCAGTCCGCCACGTCGTGGTCGAGCCCGTCGGCGTCCACGTCCTCGCCCAGGAAGGCGAAGTACGCGGCCAGCTCGCGGATGACCCCGTCGTGGTCGGCCGGGCCCGCGCGGCGCACCTGGTAGTCGGCGGCCGGCGCGATCGGACTATCGCTTCCGGGCATGGGAGGCGAGACCACGCTCCCAGAGGTACTCGGCCTCGCCCAGATGCTTGCCGACCCAGCGCGAGAGCACGAAGAGCAGGTCGCTCAGCCGGTTGACGTACTTCAGCGGCCACTCGCCGATGTCCTCGACGCGCGAGAGCGCGAGCACGCTCCGCTCCGCGCGCCGGCACACCGTGCGGGCCTGATGGAGGAAGCCGCCCACCGGGCCCCCGCCCGGCAGCACGAAGGACTTGAGCGGGGTCAGCTCCTTCTGGCAGCCGTCCATCAGCCGCTCCAGCGCGGTCACCTGGGCGGCGCCCACGCGGAACATCCCCTCGTAGAACGATTCGCGCGGCGTGGCCAGCTCGCTGCCCAGGTCGAACAGCTCGTTCTGCAGCCGGCGCAGCATCTCGTCGAGCTGGCGGTACTTCTTGCCGCGCTTGAGCTGGGGGACGTTGAAGGCCCGCGCCAGCCCGACGACCGAGTTCAGCTCGTCGATGGTGCCGTAGGCCTCGATGCGCGGCGAATCCTTGGGCACGCGGCGCCCGCCGACGAGGGCGGTCTCGCCGGCGTCACCGGCGCGCGTGTACACGCGGTTGATGCGGACGGGCATGACGGCTCCTCCCGCGCCGAGGCTAGCACAGGTGCTAGACTCGGGCCATGAGCGACTGGCGCGACATGCTCATCACCTCGCCCGACCACGTCGCGCGAATCGTCCGCGAGAACACGCGCATCGCGGTGCTGGGCATGAAGACCGAGGCGCAGCGCGACCAGCCCGCGTTCTACGTGCCCGAGTACATGGCGCGAGCCGGCTACGACATCGTGCCGGTGCCGGTCTACTACCCGGACGTGACGGAGATCCTCGGGCGCCCGGTCTACCGCCGGGTGAGCGCGGTGCCCGCGCCGGTGGAGATGGTCAACGTGTTCCGGCGCTCGCGCGACATTCCTCCCCACGTGGAGGACATCCTGGCCGCGCGGCCCCGGGTGGTCTGGCTCCAGCTCGGCATCCGCCACGACGAAGCCGCCGAGACCCTGGCGAAGGCGGGGATCCAGGTCGTGCAGGACCGCTGTCTGCTGGTGGAGCACCGCCTGGCGAGCCGCAGCCGCTAAGGTCTGGCGAGCCGCAGCCGCCAGGCGAGGCGAGCGAACAAGAGAGAGCCGTACCGCCGCGCGTCTAGGACCGCGCGCGGAGCGCGGCCAGCGAGCGCGTCACGTCCCGGTGCTCCGTCTCGCTGAGGGCGGCGTCGCCGAATCGCGCGCGCTCGTAGTACCCGGTGAGACGGTCGAACGCGGCCGCGCGGTCCGGCGCGCCCTCCCCCACCCGCGAGGCGAACTGGCGGGCGGTTTCCGCGGCGTCGGGCGCCAGCCCGCGGCGGGCCAGGACCCGCAGGGCCCGCTCGTAGAAGGCGGGCATCCGGGCCGCCGGGGCGCTCCGCGGCAGGCCGTGGCCGTAGCGCCGGACCCACCACAGCAGCGCGACCGCCACCACGATGCCCGCGCCGGTCCCCATCGCCGGGCTCACGCGCCAGTCGCGCGGCCAGGCCAGCGCCACCCGCGCGTCGGCCGCCTGCCGGTGGACGGTGGCCGCGAGCTGCACCTGGTCGCGCAGGCTCCAGTTGACCACGTAGCGATACCAGCGCATGCGGGCCGCGTCGAAGTAGAGCGACATGCGGCCGGGGATCTCCTCGGCCGCCACCTCCCCGCGCGGCGAGGGATCGAAGGCCACCCAGCCCCGGCCGTCGAGATGCACCTCGACCCAGGCGTGCGCGTCGCTCAGGCGCACCATGAAGTAGCGGCCGTACGGGTTCCATTCGCCCTGCTGGAAACCGGCCACCACCCGGCTCGGCACGCCCACGCTCCGCAGCATCACCGCCATCGAGGCCGCGAAGTACTCGCAGTTGCCCGAGCGGCGGACGAACAGGAACTCCTCGAGCGGCGTCAGCGCGGTCTGCCGCTTGAGCGCGAGGGTGTAGCGATAGTTGGCGCTGAGATGCGCGCTGATCCGGTTGGCCACCGTCTCGGCGTCGCGGCCGCCCGCGGTCACCTCGTGGGCGAGGCGCGCGATCTCGGGAGGCATGGACGGCAGCTGCAGGTACCGCGCCCGCTCGACCTCGCTCAGCGCGGGCGACGTCCGGCGGCCCGCCGCGAGCCGGCCGGGGCCGTCGATCTCGGACTCCACCACGTAGTGCAGGCGCGCGCTGGGGCTCGACGCGGTCAGGCCGTCCATGTCGTCCACCACCAGGGTGGGCGAGCGCATCTCGAGCCGCACCGCGCGCGGCGCCGCGAACACCGCGTCGCTTCCGATGGGCTCGAGATAGATCTCCTGCCGCACCATCGGGCCCGTCCCGCGGGGGAGCGCGAGCCCGAAGTCGCCCGCGACGGTGCGGTGGAGGAACCGCCGCGGGGCCGCCGTGCTCGACCAGGTCCGGCCGTCGAACTGGTCGAACGCCACCCCGCGCCAGCGCAGCCCCGGCAGGGTGGCCGGATCGAGCCACTCGTCCGCCAGGTAGACGCGCATGACCACGCTGCGGTCGCTCTCGATGTCGCCGAAGCTGCCCAGGTCCACGCGGTCCGAGAACCCGGTCACCATGCGCCCGATGGACGCCCGCAGCGGCAGCGCGGCCTGTCCCACCCGCGGGATCACGAAGAAGAGGCCCGCCGCGAGCGAGAACGTGATGGCGGCCGCCACCAGGCTCACCTGGGTGAGCGGCCCCCGGAAGAAGATCCGGCGGGCGGTGGTGGTGACGTCGCCGGGGCGGCCGGCCAGATCCAGCTCGGTCACCACGTGGTTGAGGATCAGCATCCAGGTGCCGAGCAGGAGGAAGACGATGAACACGAACAGGAAGCTCAGGCTGAAGTTGGTGGAGGCGGCGGCCACCAGCATGAAGAAGGACAAGAGCCCGGCGTCACGCAGGTCCCGCAGGCCGCGGCGGGCGAAGAGCCGCAGCAGGATGAGGAACAGCAGCAGATGCACCATGCCGTCCAGCAGCGAGTAGGCCAGGTAGAACAGATCGATCGCGATGGCCACCGCCGCGGTGCCCACCAGGGTCCGGCCGAGCGCGGGCCGCACCGCGCCGCGCTCGCGCGCCTGCTCGTGCCCCCAGCTCACCAGGATCGCCAGCACCACCAGCGCGGCGCCCGCCGCGCCGATCAGGTTCGCGAGGTAGAGCGCGGCCACGCCGGTGCACACCATCAGGTACGTGACGAGGCGGAGGGCGAGGAGGGCCGGCATGTCAGACCAGCGCGATCCGGATCTCGCGGAGGGGGCGGTGGCTGCGGAGCAGCTCGGCGCCCGCGGCCGACTCGGCGCGCGGGGCCTCCGCGTCGTAGAGCGCGAGCGCGGTGAGGACCCGCCGCAGGTGCGCGCGGCCGTGGCCGAACGGCACCGCGCAGCCCGGGCCCGCCAGCTCCACCCCCGCGCCCGCGCGGATGAGCGCCACCGTCAGCGAGGCCGCCTCCGAGAGGCCCCGCTCGAGCGCCTCCGCGCCGCGCCGGCCCTGGCCCACCAGCACGAGCCGCGTGTTCTGGCTCGTGTCCGCCTCGAGCTCGCGCACCAGCAGCGTTTCCGCCTTGGCGCTGCTGCGCCAGTGGATGAAGCGCGGGTCGTCACCCGATCGGTAGCCCCGGAGGTTGTAGAGATCGTTGCCCCGGCCCCGGCGCCGCGCGGAGGCGTCGCCGCTCTCGCCGAGCCGACGCAGCGACTCGGCGGAGACCGGCCGCACCGCCGGGAACACCACCACCTCGTCCCCGAGCGCGGGCCGCCCCGCCTTCACGAAGAGGCCGAAGGGGAAGCGGGTGGTGATGCGCACCCCGGTGAGCCGGTGGCGGCCGCGCCGGGGCAGTGTCTCCTCCCAGGTGGCGAGACGCTCGATCCCCGCCTCGATCCTCCGCATGTAGATGAAGCGCGAGCCGGACTCGAGCGCGCGCGCCGCCGGGGCGAGCAACTCCACCGTGACCGAGTACGAGGTGAGCCAGCGCTTGCGGTTGGCGATCGCGGCTCCGAGGAGCGCGGGCTGGCCCGCGTAGATCTCGTCCGGCGCCACCCCGGTCAGGTCGAGGCCTCGCATGCTCTGCTCGGAGAGGATGCCCGAGACCACGATGAGGGCCAGCAAGGCGGAGACCAGCAGGTAGAGGAGGTTGTTGCCGGTATTGATGGCGGCCACGCCCAGCCCCACCGCCACGAGCAGGCACCACCAGCCGTCGCGCGTGGGCTTGATGGTCCGGCGCGGGTGGAACAGCCGCCACAGCGCGGCCCGGACCAGCGTCACCGTCACCTACCTCGGGACGGGAACGTCCTGCAGGATGGCGGTGACGGCGGCTTCGCCGTCCATGCCGCCCGCCGCGGAGCCCGCGAGCGAGCCCTTGACGATCACGCGGTGGGCGAGGGCGGGCACCGCCAGGTGCTTGACGTCGTCGGGCAGCAGGTAGTCGCGCCCGTCGGCGAGCGCGCGGGCCCGGGCGGCCCGCAGCAGGGCCAGGGAGCCGCGCGGGCTCACGCCCAGGGCGAGCAGCGGCGAGCGGCGCGTGGCGGTGACCAGCGTCACCAGGTAGTCGAGAACGGATTCCTCCACCCGCACGCGCTCCGCCGCCTCCTGGAGCGCGAGCACCGCGTCCGCGTCGACCACCGGGGCGAGGTCGGCGGGCGTGATGTCGCCGCGCAGCACCGCCTTCTCGTCGGCGACGCCCGGGTACCCGATGCGGATCCGGAGCAAGAACCGGTCGAGCTGCGATTCGGGCAGCGGGAACGTGCCCTCGTACTCGCGCGGGTTCTGGGTGGCCAGCACCATGAACGGCCGCGGCAGCGGATACGTCGAGTGATCCAGCGAGACCTGTGCCTCGTTCATGGCCTCCAGCAGCGCGGACTGGGTCTTCGGCGTCGTGCGGTTGATCTCGTCGGCGAGCACGATATTGGTGAAGAGGGGGCCCGGCTTGAAGACGAACTCCCCACGCTTGGGCTCCCACACCGAGACGCCCAGCACGTCGGAGGGCAGCATGTCGGAGGTGAACTGGATGCGCTGGAACGAGGCGCCGATGGATCGGGCGAGGCCCGAGGCCAGCGTGGTCTTGCCCACGCCGGGCACGTCCTCGATCAGGAGGTGCCCGCGGGCGATCAGGCCGATGATCGCGAGCCGCACCACCTCCGGCTTGCCGACCAGCGCGCGCCCGACGTTTTCCTCGAGACGGCGGATGGTTTCCGTCGAGTCGCCCATAGACTTCCACTATACCGTACGCGGATTTTTCGACCCGCGCGGCCGCTGGCCGGGGCGGGCCCCATCGGCTACACTGGACGGCGCGATGGCCTTCGATCCGCCCGCCGCGCCCCGCTGGCCCCGCGACGCCCGCGCGGCCTGCGCCTTCACCTTCGATCTCGACGCGGAGACGCTGTGGATGGCCCGCGGCGTGCACGAGCCGGTGGCCCTCTCCCAGGGGCGATTCGGCCCGGTGGAAGCGTTGCCGCGCATTCTCGCCCTGCTCCGCACGTACGAGATCCGCGCCTCGTTCTTCATCCCGGCCTGGGTGGCCGAGCACCACCAGGACGCGGTGCGCGCCATCGCGGACGGCGGCCACGAGATCGGCTGCCACGGCGACGAGCACGAGCGGGTGAGCGAGCTGCCGCCCGACCGCGAGGAGGCCATCCTGGTCCGGAGCGTCGAGGTGCTCACCCGCCTGGGCGGCGCCCGCCCGCTCGGCTACCGGGCGCCCGCCTGGCAGCTCTCGGCCGCGACGATCCCGCTGCTCGTGCAGCACGGCTTCGCCTACTCGTCGAACATGATGGACCGGCTCTCGCCCTACCTGCATCCGCCGGTGGGAGGGCGCGCGCTCGTGGAGATCCCGGTCTCGTGGGTGCTCGACGACGCCCCCTACTTCATGTTCACCGGCCAGCGGTCGATCCAGCCGCCGGGCCCGGTGCTGCAGGGCTGGCTCACCGAGTTCGAGGGCATCACCGAGGCGCGCGGGGTGACCAACTTCACCTTCCACCCGCAGATCATCGGCCGCCCGTCACGTCTGGCCTGCCTCCGCGAGCTGATGGACCACGCGCGCCACGCCCCGCGGGTGTGGATCGCCTCGCTCGGGGAGATCAGCGCGCACTACCGCACCGCGATGGAGAGCGCCACCGCCGCGGCCCGCTAGCGTGCAGGCTGCTCAAAAAGGTCCAGATGCGAGGCGGCGCCCGATGGCCGCACGCGAGGCGTACTCTTTGTACGTTGAGCGTGCGGTCGAGGGCGCCGCACTCCCGCAGATGGGCCTTTTTCAGCAGCCTGCTAGCGGAAGGCGGGGGCGACCTCGGCCATAAACCGATCGAGCGTGGGACGCCGATCGGCGGGGAGGAGGAAGGTCGGGATGAAGAGCATACCCACGCCGGCCTCCCGCAGCCGCGCCAGCTTGTCCTGGATCTGGCTCACGCTGCCCGCGAGCACCGTGTCGCGCGCCTTCTCGGCGTCGGCGCCCATCCGCTTCATGTAGGCCTGCTCGATCTTCTCGACTCCCGCGCGATCGTCCGCGAAGCCCAGCACCATCACCGCCGAGCGGAGGATGCGCTTCGGGTCGCGCTTCTCCGTCGCGCAGTGCTGATCGAGGATCCGGCCCTTGTGGGTCAACGTGGCCGGGCCGCCCCATACGTTCCAGTGGTCGGCGTGGCGGGCCGCGATGCGGCGCGTGACCTTCTCGCCCCCGCCGCCGACCATCAGCTCGGGATGCGGCTTCTGGACCGGCTTGGGCATGAGCGGGGCGGCGTCGAGCTGGTAGTACTTGCCCTTGTAGTCGGCCTTGTCCTGGGTCCACAGCGCCTTCATCACGTGGCAGGCCTCGTCGAGGCGCGCGAGCCGCTCGCGGGTGGTGTAGAAGTCCATCCCGTAGGCGCGGTGCTCGTTCTCCTGCCAGCCCGCGCCGACACCGCAGATGAGGCGGCCGCGCGAGATGATGTCCACGTTGGCCGCCATCTTGGCGAGCAGCGCGGGATGGCGATAGGTATTGCCGCTCACGATGGTGCCCACGCGCAGGCGCGTGGTGAGACCGGCCAGCGCGGCGAGCGCGGTCCAGCACTCGAGCGTGTCGCCGACGCGGTCGGCGGTGTTCGGCATGAAGTGGTCGGTGACACAGGCCGCGTCCCAGCCGGTCTGGTCCCCGTGGCGCCACAGCGCGAGCAGCTCGTCCCAGGTCGTGCCGGTCATGCCGGAGAAGAGGGCGAATTTCATGGTGGCTGGATGCTACGAGGCGTGACGGGAGAGGTCAAGTGGAAACCGGCATTCTAGTCATTCACCCCGGCGCGCTCGGCGACGTGCTCCAGGCGGTGCCCGCGCTGCGCGGCCTGCGCGCGGTGGCGCCCGGGGCGCCGATCACCTTCGTGGGCCAGCCGCGTCTCGCCCGCCTGCTCGTCGAGCTCGGGGCCGCCCAGCGGGCGCGCGCCTTCGAGAGGTTCGGCCTCGAGGCCCTCTTCGTCGACGGGCCGGTGCCGACCACGCTGGCCGAAGCGGTCGGCGGGGTGCGCTACGCCGTCTCCTGGTTCGGCTCGCGCGACGAGACGTATGGCCGCCGGCTCCGCGCGCTCGTTCCGCGCGCGGTCATCGCGCCGCCGGTGCCCGACGAGGCCACGCCGGTCTGGCGCCATCTGCTCGGGACGCTGGCCGGCTGGGATCTCGCGCTCCCGGAGCGCGTGGAGCCGCTGCGCGCGCCCCCTCCGGCCGCCGATGAGGTCTCGCTTCGCCCGCGGCTCGTCGTACATCCGGGCAGCGGCGGCGACTGGAAGCGGTGGCCCGCCGAGCGCTTCGCCGAGGTGATCCACGCGCTCCGCCATCGTCGCGCCGTCGACGTCCTGGTGCACCAGGGCCCCGCGGACGCGGAGGCCGCCCAGCGCCTGCTGGCCCTGCTCGAGCGAGACGCCGGCACGCTGGTCGAGCCCGAGCTGCCGCGCCTGGCCGCGGTGCTCGGCGCGGCGGCCGCTTATCTCGGGGGAGACTCGGGGGTGAGCCACCTGGCCGCCACGGTGGGCGCCCCGAGCGTGGTGCTGTTCCCGCCCGCCACCCGGCGGCGCTGGGCGCCCTGGAGCCCGGCCGCGATGCCGATCGAGCTGACCGGCACGGACCGCGACATCGAGCACGCGATCGCGGCGCTGGAGGGGGTGCTGGGACGCAAACCGGCGCGGGGTGGTCTCACGACCGACCCCGCGCCGGAGGGATGACGGCGGCTCGGGTGGCTACTTCTCGTTGAACGAGCGGAGCATCCAGGCCATCTTCTCGTGCTTCTCCATGAGGCCGGTCAGGAAGTCGCTGGTGCCTGCGTCGTTGTGCTTCTCCATCACGGTGGCCAGGTCCGCGCGCAGGGTGCGCACCATGGCCTCGTGATCGGACTGCAAGTTCGCGACCATGGTCAGGGCGGGCGGCTGCTTGCCCGGCTGCTCCTTGAGGCGCGTGTGCTGCGAGAACTCGGCCAGGGTGCCGAAGGCCTTGCCCCCCAGGGAGCGGGCCCGCTCGGCCACGTCGTCCACGACCTCGTTGAGGGCCTCGTACTGGCCCTCGAAGAACTTGTGCAGGTCGTTGAACTGCGGCCCCACCACGTTCCAGTGATAGTTCCGGGTCTTGGTATAGAGCACGTACTCGTCGGCGAGGACGGCGTTGAGGATCTTGACGATGCTGTCACGGTTGGATTCGGAGATGCCGATACTCAGTGCCATGTCTGTTTCTCCTTGCTCTTTGGATGCGATCCCGGGGCTCCCGGCTGCAGCCGGCCTATTTTTGCTTCGCGATCACGTGGTCCTTGATCTTGTCGTAGGTGGCCTGGGGCACGACCTTCTTCTGCACCAGCTCGTCCTTGCGCTTGTAGGGCCGATTCTGGACGATCTTCTTGGCATAGGCGTCGCCGATGCCCGGGACCGTCTTGAGATCGTCCTCGCTGGCGGTATTGAGATCCAGGGGCTGGTGCCCCATGGACTTCCCCTCGCTCTTGGGCGCCGGGGCGGCCTTGGGAGCCTGGGCCCAGACCGCGGGCGCGACGAGAGCGCCGAACGAGAACAGACCCACGATGAGGAGCGCGATCAATCGCTTCATGGCGTGCCCTCCTCCTGACGGTTGAATGCGGGTCAACGAATCCCCAGCAGCTCGACCTCGAAGATCAGGGTGGCCCCCGGCGGGATGACCCCGCCCGCCCCGCGGTCGCCGTAGCCCAAATGCGCGGGGATGATCAGCTTGCGCTTGCCGCCCACCTTCATGGAGATGACGCCTTCGTCCCAGCCCTTGATGACCCGGCCCTTGCCCACGGGAAACTCGAACGGGGTCCCGCGGTCGACCGAGCTGTCGAACTTCGTGCCGCTCTTGAGCCAGCCGGTGTAGTGCACGCTCACGGTGTCGCCAGTCTTGGGCCGGGCCCCGGTCCCCTCGACCTGGTCCACGTAACCCAGGCCGGTCGCGGTCTCGACCACCTGCTCGTTCTTGTCGTCGCTCATGCGGTGCGCTCCCCAGAGGCTACCAGTCGATCGAGGTCCTTCGCCAGCGCGTCCGAGACGCGGGTGAGCGGGAGCCGGCACTCGGCCGAGGCGATCAGGCGCTGCCGCCAGAGGCAGTGCTTGATCGGGACCGGGTTCGGCTCCTTGAAGAGCAGCGGCACCATCGGCTCGAGCCGCGACCACGCCTTGAGCGCGCCCTGGTGGTCGTTGGCCGCCATGCGCTCGTACACCGCGAGGAACGTCGCGGTCTCGACGTGGGCGGAGGCGAGGATGCCGCCGTCGCCGCCGTGGGCCAGCATGGTGTAGAAGAACGCGTCCTCCCCGGTCAGCACCGCGAAGCCGGGCGGGCGCTGCCGCAGCAGCTCGAGCGACTGGGCGATGAGGCCGGACGAGTCCTTCACCCCCGCGATGTTCGGTACCTCGGCCAGCGCGAGCAGGGTCTCGTTGGCGAGATTCACGCCGGTTCGATAGGGAATATTGTAGATCAGGATCGGCCGGTCGGTGGCCCCGGCCACGCGGGTGAAGTGCTCGCGCATGCCGTCCTGGCTCGGCCGGTTGTAGTAGGGGCAGACCGAGAGGATGCCCTGCACCGCGTGCTTCTGCAGCCGCTTCACCGCCTTCACGACCTTCCGGGTGTCGTTGCCCCCGACGCCGACCAGGATCGGCACCCGGCCCGCGACGGTGGCCACGGTGCGCTCGACCAGCGCTTCGGCCTCCGCGGCGTCGATGGTCGGGCTCTCGCCGGTGGTGCCGAGCGGGATGACGCCGCTGACTCCGGCGCGCACGTAGTGCTCGACCAGGCGCTCGTAGCCCGCGTAGTCGATCTCGCCGTCCTTGAACGGGGTGATGATGGGTAGCCAGACTCCGGAAAAGCGCATCGCCGTCCCTCCTGGGTCGCCGACTCTACGGCCGGGTGGGTCAATAGTACCAGCGGTGGAGCCGGGCGGGGGCCACCCCGCAGAAGTGCAGGAAGCGGAGGGCCCACATGAGGCCGATCGTGCGCAGCGGCCCCTCCCGCTCCCACTTGCGGGCGGAGGTCGTGACGCGCAGGCGGAGCGCGCGCAGGCGCCCGCGGCGCTTCAGCCGGCGGCTCAGCTCGATGTCCTCCATCAGCGGGATCTCGGGGTAGCCGCCGACCGCCTCGAAGTCGGCGCGACGCACGAAGATGGCCTGATCCCCGGTGCAGATGCCGGAGGCCCGCGAGCGCGTGTTCATGAACCAGGCGATGAGCCGGAAGAGCGGGCGCTCGTTGTCGAAGCGCACGTCGAAGCGGCCGCCCACCACGCCCGGCTCGGCGAGCGTCCGCTCGATCGCCCCCGCCGCCCCGTCGGGCAGGCGGGTGTCAGCGTGCAGGAACAGGAGCGTGTCGCCGCCCGTCTCGCGGGCCCCGTGGTTCATCTGGAGCGCCCGGCCCCGCGCGCTCGCGAGCAGCCGGGGGCCCGGCTGGCGCGCCACCACCGCCGCGGTGTCGTCGCGGCTGCCCCCGTCCACCACGACGATCTCGGCCCCGGGACAGCCGCGCGCGAGATCGGGCAGGAGCCACGAGAGATTCGCCGCCTCGTCGAGCGCGGGAATGACGATGGCGAGCTTCATCGGCCCGGCCCGATCGTGAGCGCGTCGTAGTAGGCCAGGGCCCGCTTGCCGGTGTCGTCGGTATCGGTCATCAGCGCGATGCCCACGATGCGCGGCGGCTCCCCGCCCATGATCCGCCGGTAGTCCTCGTAGATGTCCCGGGTCTCGGTCACCCAGCGTCCGGCCTGGGCGGCCCCGCTCCGCGCCACCACGATCTTGGCGCGGGCGGTGTAGGCGTTGTCGAGCACCGTGCCCACCGGCAGCCGGCTCTCCCACACGTAGTTGAGCACGAGCCCGGGCGGGTAGCGGCCGTAGAAGAGCCGGTACGCCGCAAAGCGCGCGCGCTCCCACCGCGAGGCGGTGGCCGGATCATACTGGAAGGCCACGTAGACGCGCGCCGCGTAGTCGTCGCCCTGCTTGCGGCGCGGGTCCGACGTGGCGAGCACGCCCTCCACCTTCCAGCGCCACGAGAGCACGCGATAGACCTTCGGGTCCAGGTCGAGCGGGCGATAGAGTGCGGAGGCCGCCGCGTCGCTCTCCGCGCGGAGCACCCACCGCTCGCCCTCGAGCACCACCGCGTAGCGGGTGTGGCGCGGCACGCGCGAGAAGGTCAGCGGCTCCCAGCCCGCCGGCGAGCCGGTCACGTCCGGAGGAGGGGCGAAGTCCCCGAGGCGGAGCGGCTCGGCCGCGCGACCGGCCGCGGCGACGAGCAGCAGCCCGAGCAGGGCGGCGCTCAGGCGGGCGAGGCCGGCGCGCGGGGCCCTCATCCCGTCCGCAGCAGGTCGTCGAGCGCGGCGCTGCGGCCGCGCAGCCAGCGCGGCAACAGCGAGAGCGCGACCAGCAGCACACCGGCCAGGGCCAGCAGGAGCAGCATGCGCCGGGCGTCCCACGCGCCCGCCACCACCGCTCCCGCCGCCGCGGTGAAGGCCAGCGTGCCCGGCAGCATGCAGAGGAACGAGGTCACCGCGTAGGCCCCGAAGCCGATCGAGGTGAGACCGTAGGCGTAGTTCTGCAGGTTGAACGGGAAGATCGGCACCAGGCGCGTGATCATCACGATGCGGAAGCCGTGGCGCGCCACCGCGCGATCCATGCGCTCGAGCGCGGGATAGCCGGTCATCCAGCGCGCGACCGCGGCGCGGGCCGCATAGCGTGCGATCAGGAAGGACAGGCACGCGCCGGTGGTGGCCGCGATCGCCACGTAGGCCGTGCCCCACGCGGCGCCGAAGGCGAGCCCGCCCAGGACGGTGAGCGGCAGCGCGGGGACGAAGGCCACCACCGCGGCCACGTAGCCCAGGATGAAGACCAGGGGGGCCCACGCGCCGAGGTCGTCGATCCGCTCGCGCAGCCGGGCCAGGTTCTCGAGCCGGACCAGGTCGCTGAGCCCGAGGGCGCGGACGAGGACCACCGCCAGCACCAGGGCGAGCAGCGCGACGACCAGCAGGCGCTTGCTCAGTACTTGCCCCGGGCGCGCTCGCGGGCGGGGAGATTCTCGAGGCAGGTGGTCCACCATCCGGTGCGGATCGTCTCCGCGAACTCGGGCGGCAGGCCTTCCCGCTCCATCTCGCACGCCAGCGTCTCGTGATCGTAGGCGAGCGGCACGAACTCCACCTGGAGATCGGCCGCCGCGGTCAGCACCGTGTACCAGACATTGGGGCGGCCGTCGTTCTCCGGCCGCCCGATCACACCCACGTTCACCGCGTGGCGGGCGTCGGGCAGCGCGCGATGCCACTTGATCCCGGTGTGGGTGCACAGCATCACGTCGGTCTCCGCGCGGTCCATCAGGTGGCGCAGCAGACCGTTCGGGGTGGCCGACTCCCACAGGAACTCGTTGACCACCCGCGGCGAGCCGTGGCACATCAGCACGCGGTGCGGGCCCAGCTTGAGCCGCCGGTGGCGCGGCAGGGCTCCGAGCCACGTCTTGTGCTCGGCCGAGGTGTGCTCGAACGTGTAGCGGTAGCTGATCGCCGCGTAGTGGTTGTCGCGCGGGTCGGTGTAGCCGCAGCCGCAGTCGGTGCGCCCGGAGGCGAGCGACTCGTCGTAGTTGCCCTGGATGGCCAGGACGCCGGGCTCGCGCAGGAGCCGGAACACCCGGTCCGGATGGGGGCCGAAGCCGCCCATGTCGCCCAGGCAGAACACCGCCTCCACGTCGCGGCGCCGGGCATCGGCGAGCAGCGCCTCGAGCGCGCGCGCGTTGCTGTACACGCCGCCGAACACCGCGATGCGCCGGTACTCGCTCAGCTGTTCCGACATGTCATCCCGGTGTCCCGGCACGTCACGCAGGCCGGGTGATAGAGGGGCGTGGGCTTGAACGATTCGGCGAGGCTCCCGGTGGAGAGCCGGGCGCCCTCGAGCCCGGCCAGGATCGGGCAAGCGTAGACCCCGCCCGCCGCCACCACGCGCGCGTCGGCGCACTGGAGCACCGACCGGTCGAACCCCTCGAGATCCTCCTCGGTGAGCGGTGCCGTCGCGCCCGCGGGCTGGCGCCCGAGTCCGAACACCGGCATGATCTTCACCCGCGGCCGCTCCACTCCCTGGGCGTGCAGGAAATCGCGGAAGCGCTCGTACATGCCGGAGCCCGCGGGGTGCTCGTCGCGGGTGATCTCGGTGGCGGTCACGATCGGCAGCAGGCCCCGCGCGCGGAGCAGCCGGACCGCCTCCACGGCCTTCGCCCACGCGCCCTCGCCGCGGATCCGGTCGTTCTTCGCGCGATCCGTATCGTCGAGGCTCACCCGCAACTCGAGCGAGTAGGGCGCCCGCGCGGCGAGCGCGGCGAGGGCGTCGGCCACCGCCGGGCCGATGAGAGTCCCGTTGGTGAGCACGGTGGTGGGCGCGGCGGCCAGCGCCACCTCGAGCAGCGGCAGGATCTCGCCGTGCAGGAACGGCTCCCCACCCGTGAAGTAGATCTCCTTCACGCCCATCGCCTCGGCCTCGCGGATGGCGCGCTCGATGGTGGCTGCGTCCAGCGGCTTGAGCCAGGGCGCCTTGGGGCCGCTCGCGTTGATGCAGTGGCGGCACTCGAGGTTGCACCACGTCCCGGTGATCTGCACCCAGAGCGTCGAGAGCCCGACGAACGGCGCGACGGGCGTGGGGCGCGCGGGCGCGAGGGTCGCGGCGGGCGGGCGGCTCATTCGGCGGGCTCGTGCTTCATGGGACGCTTCAGCATGCTCCGGCTCCGACGCGGATTGTCACAGCCGCGTCAAATCAGACGAAGACACCCTCGGGCAGGAACGCGGAGACGATCCAGTTGGGCGCGTCCACGATCTCGCTGATCTTGAGGTCCACCGTCACGCTGCACAGGATATAGGCCTGCTCGCGCGAGAGCCCCCGCTCCCGCACCAGGTGGTCGATCATGTAGCGCACCGCCTGCTGGGAGGCCGCGAAGAGATCGGGCCCGTGGGCGGTGGTGGCGAACCACGAGCCGGCCGGTGCCGCCGCGGAAGGCGCCCGCGTGGTGCGGAGCTGCGGCTCGGCGAGCCCGCGCTGCGCCTGCAGGCCAAAGCGCGCGGTGACCCGGCCGCTCATCTCCACCGCGGTGACGCAGACCTCCCCGTCGCCCTGGACCCCGTGGGTATCGCCCACGCTGAACAGCGCGCCGTCCATCCATACCGGGAGGTAGAGCGTGGAGCCGGCGGTGAGCTGCTTGATGTCCATGTTCCCGCCGTTCTTCCGGGGCGGCATCGTGCTGTGCCCGCCCGGCTCGTCGAGCGCCGTCCCCATCACCCCCGGGAACGGATCGAGCGGCACCGCGATGTGTGTCCCCGCGCGCGCGAAGCGGCCATCGGAGAGGTCCCAGATCTGCAGATACGGCTTGCTGAAGTCGGCCTCGGGCAGGAGCCCGCGGCCGGGCCGGATCGCGGTCCAGCCGAACTCAGCCGGCTTCACCTCGAGGATCTCGACCACGAGCACGTCCCTGGGCCGGGCGCCCTTGACCCGCACCGGTCCGGTGAGCGGATGGCCCCGGAAGGGCCCGCGCCCCATCACGTCGTCGTGGGTGGACGAGCGGCGGTAATACCGGTTCGCCGCGTCGCGGCAGTCGAAGACGACGGTGTCGCCCGGCTCGATCTCGAGCCGCGGGGGCAGCGCGTTGTTCCACTCCTGATGGATCTGCGCATCGTCGAGATGATGGTCCATGACGCCGTCGAGTATACACGCCCGGAGACGGAGCGGCGGGCGCGTAGTATGCTCTCGGCGTGCCGTTCACCACGACGCTCTGGCGGGCCATCGAGCCGATCTACGCGATGATCCTCGCGCACCCGTTCCTGCGCGGGCTCACCGACGGATCCCTCCCGCGCGAGGCCTTCCGCTTCTACGCGGTGCAGGACGCGCTCTACCTGCGCGACTTCGCCCGCGCGCAGGCCCTGGCCGCGGCGCGCGCCCCCCGGGAGGACTGGATCATCATGTTCAACGAGCACGCGGCGGGCGCGCTCAAGGTGGAGAAGACCCTGCACGAGTCCTTCTTCAAGGACTTCGGGCTCTCCCCCGAGGCGGTCTCGGCGACTCCGCTCGCCCCCACCAATCTCGCCTACACCTCGTACCTGCTCGCGACCGCCCACGCCGGCCCGTTCCACGAGGCGGTGGCCGCGCTCCTGCCCTGCTACTGGATCTACTGGGAGGTGGGCAAGACCCTCGAGCGCGCGGGCTCGCGCGACCCGCTCTACGCGCGCTGGATCGGCACGTACGCCTCGGAGGAGTTCGGCGCGGTGGTGCGCGACGTGCTCGCCTGCACCGACGCGCTGGCCGAGGGCCTGCGCGACCACGAGCGCGAGACCATGCGGCGGCACTTCGTGACCACGAGCCGCTACGAGTGGATGTTCTGGGACATGGGCTGGCGCCAGGAGAGCTGGCCGGTCTAGCTCGCCTCCCCCTCTCCCCTCTGGGGAGAGGGCAGGGTGAGGGGCGGTTCGGATCTGACTGGCGGGCGCCCGAGCCAGATGCCGAGCCCGGTGAGCGCCAGCGCTACCGGCGTCAATCCGCCCGCCACGTAGAGCCATCGCGACGGGAGCCCGCCGAAGCGTCCCTCGTGGAGCGTCTCCGCTAGCGCCCAGAACCGCGCGCCGTTCTGCCGTGGATCGCGGACGATCGTCACCGTGCCGCTGCCGCGATGAAGCCGCGACACGCTCCCGTCGCGCTCCCGCACCTCGACCGTGCCGGCGCGCGCGGGCCCCGCGCCCGGCGCCAGGGCGAGCAGCGCGCCGGTGAGCGCCACCGGCACGTGGAAGGCGAGCGAGGCGATGCCGATCACCTTGTGCAGGTCGTAGCCCACCACGCGCCACCGCCGGCCGCGGCGGATCGTGAAGCCGCGCGGCAGCCGCCGCGTGAAGGGCCACCAGAGGAAGAGCCCGGTGGCGCCCTGCAGCACCAGGAGCAGACCGAGCGCGCCGACCGCCAGCCGGCCGCGCCCGCCCAGGTAGAGCTCGGTGTGCAGTGCGCGCAGCGCGTGGAGCGGCGACCGCTCGAGCCAGCGCGAGCCGAGCACGCGGGCGGATGCGGGGTCCAGCAGCACTTCCACGATCTCGCCCCCCGGCTTCTCGAGCCGCAGGCGCGCGGGGCGGTCCTCGCGCTCGGGCCACGCAAGGCTCACCGGGGTCAGGCCCGGATGGGCCGCCTGGCCCGCGGCGAGCAGGACCGGGAGCGGCGCGCGGCCGCGGCCCGGCGCCACGTGCACCGGCCCGCCGAACACCACGTCGTCCAGCTCGGGGCGGAAGACCAGCGCGGCGCCGCTCACGCTCACGAGCAGCAGCCCCGCGCCCGCCAGCAGGGCGACGGCCAGGTGCAGCCGCAGGACGGTGGCGCGGCCTTTCCGCATGCGGTCCTATGCTATGCTACCGCCGCGTTCCCACCATTCGCTTCGCCGCTCGAACCAGAGGGCACGACATGGCACAGAGCCTTCCCGGATATCTCGATCAGATCAAGCGCAGCAAGCCGGAGGACCTGGTGGTCGTCTCCCGGGAGCTGGACCCGGCCTACGAGATCACCGCGCTGGTGGTGAAGCTCGAGCGCGAGGGCCGCCGGCGCCCGGTCCTCATCTGCGAGCGCGTGCGCGGCACCCAGTTCCCGGTGCTGACCAACCTGCACGCGAGCCGATCGAGGCTGGCGCTCTCCATGGGCTCGGCGCCCGAGGACATGCTGGCCACCTACCTGCGCGCGATGGACAAGCCCATCGCGCCCCGCGTCGTCAAGAGCGGCCCCTGCAAGGACATGGTGCTGACCGGCGACCGCATCAATCTCCACGACCTGCCGCAGATCCTCCACCACGAGGGGGACGCGGGCGCCTATCTCACCGCCGCGATCTCGTTCGCGAAGGACCCGACGAGCGAGACCTGGAACTGCGCCTACAACCGGTTGATGATCCAGGGGCGCGACCGCACCTCGATCCACCTGACCGCGGGCAAGCACCTCTGGGAGTTCCAGCGCATCGCGGAGTCGCTCGGGCAGCCGCTGCCGGTGGCCTTCGCGATCGGGGTGCACCCGGCCATCGCGCTGGGCGCGCTCGCCATCGGCTCCATCGACGAGGACGAGCGCGCGATCATGGGCGCCCTCCTGCGCGAGCCGCTCGAGCTGGTGAGGTGCGAGACCTCCGACGTGCTGGCCCCCGCCCACGCCGAGATGATCATCGAGGCGGAGATCCTGCCCGGCGCCCGGACGCCCGAGGGCCCGTTCGGCGAGTTCACCGGCTACAGCCTGGGCGAGCGTGAGCGCGAGGTGGTGCAGGTCAAGGCCATCACCCACCGGCGGGGGGCCTACTTCCAGGACATCACGGTGGCCCACCTCGACCACATGCTGCTCTCCACGATCCCGATGGAGGCCAACCTCTACCGGGCGGTCCGCGCGATGGTGCCCTCGGTGAAGGCGGTGCGGGTGCCCGCGCCGTTCACCTGCTATGTCTCCATCGAGCAGCGGCTGATCGGCCAGGCCAAGAACGCGATCCTGTCCGTGCTGGGCGCCGACCTCTACATGAAGCGGGTGGTGGTGGTGGACGAGGACGTGAACATCTTCGACGACCGCCAGGTCACGTGGGCCATCGCCACCCGCTGCCAGCCCGACCGCGACATCACGATCATCGCCAACGCGCGCGGCTCGGACCTCGACCCCTCGTCCCGCGAGGACGGCTACTCCGCGAAATGGGGCGTGGACGCGACCGCCAAGCCCTCGCTCGCCGGCTACACCCCGCGGCATCGCGTGCCGCCCGCGGTGTGGAAGCGCCTGAACCTGAAGGATTACGTGGAGTAGCCACCGCCCCACCTCGTGACGACCCCGCCGACGCCGAACCTCGCCGCGCTGCTCGTCGCCGCCGCGCGCCGACGGCCCGAGCACCCCGCGCTAGTCTGGGACGGCGGGGCCCTCTCCTGGCAGGAGCTCGAGGGACGCGCGGGCGGGGTGGCACGACGGCTCGGGGGCCAGGGGGTCGGCGCGGGCGACGTCGTCGCCCTGCTCCTGCCGAACACGTGGGCCCTGGTCGCCGCGCTCTGGGGCGGCCTCGCGCTCGGGGCGACGGTGGCGCCGCTCAACCCGCTGCTGGCCGCCGACGAGCGCGCGCGGATCCTCGGCCACTTGGGCTCGAAGGCGGTGGTCGACTCCGCGCGAACCGAGGAGAGCGCCGCGGGCCTGACGATCGCGGACGCCGCCGCGCCCGGCATCATCCTCTATACGTCCGGCAGCACCGGGCAGCCCAAGGGCGCGGTCCTCTCGCACGCCGCGCTCGCGATCGCCAACGAATCGTGGGCCGGCCCGGTGATGGAGCTCGCCCCGAGCGACCGCGTGCTCGCCGCGCTCCCCCTCGCGCACTCCTTCGGCCTGAACGGCGCGCTCCTGGCTCCCCTGCTCGCCGGCGTCACCGTAGTGCTGCAGGAGCGCTTCACTCCCGAGGAGACGCTCCGGACCATCGGCCGACATCGGGTCACCGTGTTCCCCGGCGTGGCCACGATGTTCGCGCGCATTCTCGAATCGCCCGCGCTCGCCGGCGCGGATCTCTCGAGCCTGCGCCTCGCGGTATCGGGCGCGGCGCCCTGCCCGTGGCCGCTGGCCCAGGAGTGGCGGCGGCGCACCGGGGTACGCATCGTGCGCGGCTACGGAATGACCGAGCTGTTCCGCCCCATCTCCTACCTGGCCGCGGAGGCGACCGACCTGCCGGACTCGATCGGCCGGGCGGTGCCCGGCGTCGAGCTGCGCCTGGTGGACGACGAGCTGTGGATCCGCTCGCCCGCGGCCATGGACGGCTATCTGCGCGCCCCCGAGGAGACCGCCGCGGTGCTCGCGGGCGACTGGTTCAAGACCGGCGATCTCGCCACCATCTCGCCCGAGGGCTTCGTGAGCATCGTGGGCCGCAAGCGCGAGCTGATCCTGCGCGGCGGGTACTCGATCGTGCCCGGCGAGGTGGAGGCGGCGCTGCTCGGCCATCCCGCGGTGGCCGAGGCGGCGGTGGTCGGGGTCGCGCACGCCGAGCTGGGCGAGGACGTGGCCGCCTTCGTGACGTTGCGGTCGCGCGCGGCCGCCGATCCGGACGAGCTGATCGCGTTCTGTCGCGCGCGGCTGGCCGGCTACAAGTATCCGCGGCGGATCACGATCGTGGACGAGCTGCCGAAGAGCGCGACCGGGAAGATCCTGAAGGCAAAGCTGCGAGAGCCCTCAACCTGAGCAGAAAAACGGAGGCGAGCGGCGCGAGGGTGCTCCCCCCGCGCCGCCGCCCCTATGTGAACGCGCGATCGCTCGCGCGGCTGGACGCTTCCGGCTTCCTGCGGCTACTTCTTGGCTTCGGGCGCCTTCGTCTCGGGCGCCGTCTTCACGTCACCCTCGGCCTTCTTGGCCGCGTGCTTCTTCTTGGCCGCGGTCTTGTCGGCCGCCTTGCCGTCCTTCTTGTCCTTCTT
>Ga0187892_10002310_pt1:0-37500 | contig 38898 bp, 35 predicted proteins | sample MA1701073metaG_FD_139345 | JGI IMG/M metagenome (GOLD analysis project Ga0187892, IMG submission 139345) | Bio-ooze microbial communities from a basaltic lava cave in the Kipuka Kanohina Cave System on the Island of Hawaii, USA - MA170107-3 metaG ... | reverse complement strand
CGCAGGTTCAAATCCTGCCCCCGCAACCAATGTTGGAAACTCCCCGAAACCCCGTTCGGGGAGTTTTTTCATGCGCCGGACCGGATCGCCGCCGCAAATACCGCGGGACGATCCGGCTTGTCGCCAATCCCAAGCTGGACGAAGCTGCCCCCAAAACACGATCCGGGGGAATCAAGCCATGTCTGTCGATCGAAATGCCGCCAACAGGGAGGCGTTCGACCGCCTCTGCCGCGCCGAACCCGTCGTTGTCGATGTGCTCCCGACGATCGAGGTCGCGCCCGGCATGACGCGCGAGACGATCCTGACATCGGGTCCGCCGATGCCGTGGAAGGACTATGTCGGCGGCCAGCGCGAGGCGATCGTCGGCGGCGCGCTGTTCGAGGGTCTCGCCTCGGACCGCGAGGATGCGATCCGCAAGCTCGATGCCGGCGCGATCAAGATCGGCGGCTGCCACGATTTTGGCTGCGTCGGCTCGCTGGCCGGCATTTACACCGCCTCGATGCCGGTCTTCGTCGTGCAGAACCGCGCCTTCGGCAATACCGGCTACTGCAACTTTTACGAGGGCACTAACCCGCGGCGGTTGAACTACGGCGTCTACGACCGGGGCGTCCGCGACCGGCTGCTCTTCATCCAGAACGAGGTCGCGCCTGTCATCGGCGAGGCGATCCGCGCTGCCGGCGGCGTGCCGTTGAAGCCGCTGATGTCGCGCGCCCTCCACATGGGCGACGAGCTGCACAGCCGCAACACGGCCTCCTCGATGCTGTTTGCGAAGGAGCTGATGCCGCATTTCATCGACATGGCGTCGCGCAACCGGGATACCGTGAAGCGCGCGGTGCAGGCGATGACCGAGGATCACTATTTCTTCTTGCGGCTGTCGATGGCGGCGGCCAAGGCGAGCGCCGATGCCGCGCGCGACGTTCCGGGCTCGAGCATGGTGACCGCGATGGTCATCGGCTGCCACGGTTTTGCGATCCGGGTCAGCGGACTCGGCGACGAATGGATCAAGGGTCCGTTCCCTCAGATCCAGGCCAAGCTCTTCGACGGCCATACCGAGGACGAGATCACCTGGATGGGCGGCGAGAGCATCATCGCCGAGACGATCGGACTCGGCGGCTTCGCACAGGCCTCGGCGCCAGCGTTGCAGAAATACCAGGGCGGCTCGGCCAGCGCGATGATCGAGCGGAACCAGGAGCTCTACAAGATTACCATCGGCGAGAATCCGGACTATCACATCCCGGTGCTGAACTATCGCGGCACGCCGACCGGCATCGACATCTTCAAGGTGGTCGAGACCGGCGTATTGCCTGCCATGGATATCGGCGTCGCCGGTCGCGACGGCGGCCAGATCGGCGCCGGCATCGTGCGCGCGCCGATGGAGTGCTTCACCGATGCGGCGAAAAAGTATACGGCACGCTACGGGGCAAACCGGTAGCCGACGCGCGACGTACGGGCGTGTCGCTATAGGCGGTCGGCGGCAACGGCGGTACCATCGCCGAAACCGCCAGGAACGCGCGTTCCGATGTACGATTTCCGGCCCACCGAAGAACAGCGCGCCATCGAACTGATGGCGCGCCAGTTCGCCGCCGACAGGCTGGCGCCGAACGCGGTCGCCTGGGACCAGGAGAAGCATTTCCCCGTCGATGCGTTGCGGGCCGCGGCTTCGCTCGGCATGGCCGGCATCTTCGTGCGCGAGGCGCACGGCGGCACCGGCCTGAGCCGGCTCGACGGCACGATCCTGTTCGAGGCGCTGGCGCACGGCTGTCCGACGATCGCTGCCTTCCTCTCGATCCACAATATGTGCGCCTGGATGATCGATGCGTTCGGCTCCGACGCGCAGCGCACGCGCCATCTGCCGGATCTCTGCGCGATGAAACGGATCGCGAGCTATTGTTTGACGGAGCCGGCTGCCGGCTCGGATGCATCCTCGATCGCGACGCGGGCGGTGCGCGACGGCGACGATTTCGTCGTCGACGGCACCAAGTCGTTCATCTCCGGCGGCGGCGTCTCCGATCTCTATCTCGTGATGGTACGCACGGGCGGCGCTGGCGCGGGCGGCATCTCGACCCTGCTGATCGAGAAGGGGACGCCGGGTCTGTCGTTCGGCGCCAACGAACGCAAGATGGGCTGGAACGCGCAGCCGACCGCGCAGGTGGTCATGGAAGCCTGTCGCGTGCCGACCTCGAACCTGCTGGGCAATGCGGGCGACGGGTTTCGCTATGCGATGCAGGGGCTCGACGGCGGACGGCTCAACATCGCCGCCTGCTCGCTCGGTGCGGCGCAGGAGGCGCTCGACCGTACGCTCGCCTACACGCACGAGCGCCAGGCTTTCGGCAAGCCGCTCGATTCCTTCCAGGCGCTGCAGTTCCGGATCGCCGACATGGCAACCGAACTCGCCGCGGCGCGCGTGTTCCTGCGCCAGGCGGCCTGGTCGCTCGACCGCCGTGAGGCCGATGCCGCGATGCAGTGCGCGATGGCCAAGCGATTCGTCACCGACGTGGCGTTCGACGTGGCAAACCAGGCGCTCCAGCTTCACGGCGGCTACGGCTATCTCGCCGATTTCGGACTCGAGAAGATCGTGCGCGACCTGCGCGTGCACCAGATTCTCGAGGGTACCAACGAGATCATGCGCGTCATCGTCGCCCGCTCGCTGCTGGCGCGCGACCGCGAATGAGCGATGTCCTGCTCCGCATCGAAGGGGCCGCCGGGCGGATCACCCTCAATCGGCCGCAGGCGCTGAACGCGCTGACCCATGCGATGGTGCGCGAGATTCACATCGCGCTCGACGGGTGGCGCAACGAACCACGCGTCACCCGGATCGTGATCGACGGCGCCGGCGACCGCGCTTTCTGCGGCGGCGGCGACATAAGGTTCCTTTACGACCATGGCCGCAGCGACCCGGCGGCCTGCCGCGCCTTCTGGCGCGACGAGTACCGGCTCAATGCGGCAATCGCGAGCTATCCGAAGCCCTTTGTTGCAATCATGCGCGGCATTGTGATGGGCGGCGGCATCGGCGTCTCGGCGCACGGCTCGCATCGCATCGTCACCGGGACGTCGCGGCTCGCGATGCCCGAAGTCTCGATCGGCTTCCTGCCCGATGTCGGCGGCTCGTTGCTGCTCGCGCGGGCACCGGGCGCGCTCGGGCTCTACCTGGGGTTGACCGCCGAGCGGTTCGACGCCGCCGATGCGATCCGCGCCGGATTTGCCGATCGGTCCGTACCGGAGGCGGCGCTGCCCGACCTGGTCGCGGCGCTGGTCGCAGGCGACCCGGTCGATGCCGCGATCGATGCCGGCGCGACCGATGCCGGAACGTCGAAACTCGCCTCTCATCAGGCCGATATCGACCACATCTTCGGTGCCGACACGCTGGCCGAGATTCTGCGACGCGCCGAGATGCTGCGCGACGCCAAGGCTGCCCCGTCGGAGCGCCGCGCCTTCGCCACGGCGACCCTGGCGGCACTGGTACGCCATGCGCCGCTGTCGGTCGCCTGCGCCTTCGAGACGATCCGCCGCGCCCGCGCGTTCACGCGCATCGCGGAGGCGCTGGCGCTCGAATATCGCTTCGCCTGGCGCTGCCTCGAGCGGACCGATCTCTACGAGGGCATTCGGGCCGCGATCGTCTCGCGCGACGTGCCGCCGGCCTGGCAGCCGGCCACGATTGCCGAGGTTCCCGCTGCCCTGGTCGATACGATGCTGGCGCCGCTCGACGAGGACGAGCTGCGCTTCGCTCCACAGGAGATCACGCCATGACGAACGTCGGTTTCATCGGACTCGGCAACATGGGCGCGCCGATGGCGGTCAATCTCGCCAAAGCCGGTTACGATTTGCTCGGTTTCGACCTGGTGCCCGCGGCCTGCGAGAGCGCGCGCCGGGCCGGCATCGCGATCGCATCCGATGCGGCAAGCTGCGTGCGCGGGCGCGATGTTGCCATCACGATGCTGCCCGCCGGTCGCCACGTGCTGGAGGTGTTCCGCGGCATCGTGCCGGCCATGACGAAAGGCGCGCTGATCGTCGATTGCTCGACCATCGACGTCGACAGCGCACGCAGCGCGCACGCGCTCGCCGATGCGGCCGGCCTGCGCGCGCTCGATGCGCCGGTTTCGGGCGGCGTCGCCGGAGCGATGGCGGCGACATTGACCTTCATGGTCGGCGGCAGCGACGACGCTTTCGCCCGTGGCGAGACGATCCTTGCCTCGATGGGCAGGCGGATCGTGCATTGCGGGCCCGGCGGGGCGGGGCAGGCGGCCAAGATCTGCAACAACATGCTGCTGGGCATTTCGATGATCGGCGCCTGCGAGAGTTTTGCGCTGGCCGAGAAGCTCGGGCTCGACCGGCAGAAGCTGTTCGACGTGATCTCGACCTCGTCCGGCAATTGCTGGTCGGTCAGCAGCTACTGTCCGGTGCCGGGCGTCGGCCCGAAGAGCCCGGCCGACAATGGCTACAGGCCCGGCTTCGCCGCAGCATTGATGCTGAAGGATTTGCTGCTGGCGCAGGACGCCGCGACCGGCGTCGGGGCCGCGACGCCGCTCGGTGCGGCGGCCGCGGCGCTCTATGGCGAGATGGTCGAGGCGGGCGAAGGCGATCGCGATTTCTCGGCGATGTTGCCGCGGCTCGCGGCCGCGCATCGCTGACGCACGTCGCTCGCGATCCGCCCGCGATCAGTTCGAATCGCGCAGCACCAGCTCGGCGCCTTTTTCGCCGACCATGATCGCCGGCGCATTCGTGTTGCCGGAGGTGACGGTCGGGAAGATCGAGGCATCGACGACGCGCAGGCCCCCGATGCCGTGCACCTTGAGCGTCGGATCGACCACCGAATCGCGCGCATCCGGCCCCATGCGGCAGGTGCCCACGGGATGGAACACCGAATAGGCGCGTTGCCGCACGTCGGCGACGAGCTCGCTGTTGGAGCGGGTGTCCGGGCCGGGCTTAAGCTCCGCGTCGATGACGGATTTGAATGCGGGCGTCGCGGCGAGCCTGCGCAGGAAATGCGCTCCTGCCAATAAAGCCGCGACGTCCTCGTCGGTCGCCATCATGTTCGGTTCGATCGCCGGCGCCCGATGCGGATCGGCCGAGCGGATGCGCACCCAACCGCGGCTGGTCGGCCGGCAGGGCGAGATACTGGTGCAGAATCCGGAGAACGGATCGGGTTGCATGAGCGCCCGCACGCCCGGCTGCGCGCGCTCGTAGCTGAGCGGCGAGAAATAGAGCTGCATGTCCGGTCGGGCGCTGTCCGGATTTGCACGGAAGAAGCCGCCGCCCTGGTTGACGCTGAGCGACAGCGGGCCGCTTCGCGTCAGAAGATATTGCAGCGCGACCCGCACGCGGCCCGACCAGGGCAGCAGCTGATCGTTCAGGGTCGGGCGGTTGGCGCGGTAGACGTGGTCGTAGCAGAGATGATCCTGCAGATGCGCACCGACATTTTCGTTGGCGTGCAGCACCTCGATCCCGCAATCGCGCAGCAGTCCGACGGGTCCGATGCCCGAGAGCTGCAGGAGCTGCGGTGTATTGATCGAACCCGTCGCGACGATGATCTCGCGGCCGGCCTGCGCAATCTCGCTGCGCCCGTGCCGCCCGTATCGGACGCCGGTTGCGCGCCTGCCGTCGAACAGGATGCGTTCCGCCAGCGCATCGGTCGCTACCTCGAGATTGCGGCGGCGGCGCGCCGGATCGAGATAGGCCCGTGCCGTCGATTCGCGGATACCGTTGCGCGTCGTGAGCTGGTAGAGCCCGATGCCCTCGATCGTCGCGCCGTTGAGATCGGGATTGAGCGCGAGCCCGGCTTCCTGGCCTGCCTTGAGCCAGGCCTGGCAGAGCGGATGCGCCGTCTTGGCGATGTCGGTGATGTGCAGCGGCCCGCCGACGCCGTGCTCGGCGGACTCGCCGAGCGCGTGATCCTCCATGCGCCGGTAGACCGGCAGTACGTCGCGCCAGCTCCAGCCGGGATTTCCGAGCGCGGCCCAGTCGTCGTAGTCGCCCGGATGGCCGCGCGAATAGATCATCGCGTTGATCGAACTCGAGCCGCCGAGCACCTTGCCGCGCGGGTAGTAGTTGCTGCGGTCGGCGAGGCCCGGGATCGGCTCGGACCGGTACATCCAGTTGACATGCGGGTCGTAGTAACTCTTGCCGTAGCCGATCGGCAGCCGGAGCCAGAAGCTCTTGTCGTCCGGGCCCGCCTCCAGCAGCAGCACGGTGCGACGGCCGTTCGCCGTCAGGCGATCGGCCAGCACGCAGCCGGCAGAGCCGGCGCCGACGACGATGTAGTCGAAGGTCTGCATGCGTCCGGCTACTCGTTTCCGCCGATGTCCCAGCGCATCAGGATTGCTTCATCCCATGGTTCTGCACCGAGCCGGCGATAGAATGCCAGCGCCTTCGGATTCTTGCGCCAGACCGTCCAGAAGAGCGAACGCCCGCCGTGCTCGCGCGCGATCGAAGCCGCACGATCCATGAGCGCGCGGCCCACGCCGCGCTTGCGCCAGCCGTCGCGCACAAACAGGTCGGCGATGTAGAGCGCCGGCGCGTAGCCGTCCATGTTGACGGCGGTGAAATGGACCATATAGCCGACAGGTCCGCCGGGCATTTCGGCAATCTCGATGCTGCAGAGCGGCGCCGGACCGAAGGCGAGATTCCGGATCCGGGCGACCAGCGCGGGATCGAGCTCCTCCGGCTCGTCGATGGCGTTCAGATAGTCGGCGAACTCGTGGATCATCGCCTTGACCGCAGGCAGGTCGGCTTCGGTTGCCCGCCGCAGGTCGACGTCGACCGTCAATTCCGCTGCGGAACCCGTTCCGCCGATATCCCAGCGCATGAGAATCTCTTCGTCCCAGGGCTGCGCGCCGAGACGCCGATAGAACGCGAGCGCTGTCCGATTCTTGTTCCAGACCGCCCAGAAGAGCGAGCCGCCGCCGCGCTCGCGCGTGATCGACGCCGCGCGATCCATGAGCGCGCGGCCCACGCCGCGCTCGCGCCAGGCGTCGCGCACGAACAGATCGGCGATGTAGAGCGCGGGCGCGAAGCCATCCATGTCGATGGCGATGAAATAGGTCATGTAGCCGACGGGCGCACCGCCAACCTCGGCGATCTCGATGCGGCAGAGCGGTTCGGTGCCGAAGGCGAGCGTGCGGATCTCTCCGGCGAGCGAGGGATCGAGCGCATCCGGCTCGTCGATCGCGTTCAGATAGTCCGCGAACTCGCAAATCATCGCCTTGATCGCGGGCAGGTCGGCCCCGGTTGCCGGCCGCAGCGCGACATCGACCCTCGATCCCTTGCCGGAAACCATCAACCGGACCCCTCGTATAAAATACAATTATATCAAATGTTTACAGTGAAATGACGGCGCTGCCTGCCGTCATCCGAGCTCGAAGCTCGTGATGCCGAAGATCCGGTCGAGCGCGAGTTGCGGGGCGCGGCCGCGATACATGCGCGCGGTTTCGAACGCCTGCGTCAGCCCGAGCTGCGCCGCCAGCCGGCGTGCCGCCTCGTTCGGTTCCGGCACGTCGAGAAAGACCGGGCCGTCCTTCGCCGCGCGCACGAGTTTTCGCACGAGCGCGAGCGCATCGTCGTAGCTCTTGGCGAAGAGCGGGCCGATCTTCCACCCGGTGCCGCAGGGTCGGACCGCGCCATAGCCCGTGACACCCGATGCATCGTCGATCGCGTAGGCCACGGTGCCGGGCATGGCAAACCATGCCGCCAGGAAGTCGCTGCGATCGGATGGGAACAAACGCTGCGCCTGTTCGAACGAAGCGATCGGGACTGCGTCTTTCGGTGCGAGGGTGCGCAGATCGCGGTCGTCGCCCGTCGGTACCGTCGGCGTTCCGCCGCAGCGGATATTGCGATGCGCCAGCGCGAAACCGGACTTGCGATAATTCGCCTGCTGGTCGACGACCCCGTCGAGCCCGACGCAGTCGCTGTTCAGGCCGCCGAGCACCTGCTGCCAGAGCCGGTAGCCGAGGCCTTCGCCGCGCCGGTCCGGCCGGCAGATGTAGAATCCAACGAAGACGAAACCGGACGGGTAACGCACCGCCGAGATCGTGGCGATGAGCGCGTCGCCGTCGAACAGGCCCCAATAGCCGTGCGGATCGGTCGCATGGAACGCAGCGGCATCGTGGAGGCCCGGGTTCCAGCCTTCGGCGGCGGCCCAATCCACCATCGTCCGGCTTTCGGCGCTGTCGAGTTTCCGTATCTGCTGGCTCATGACGCTCGTCGATCCCGGGACGTCCGCGCGGCTGTGCAGCGTCGGCTATAACAAGATGACCCGGGAAGGTCACGGGTCCGCGGACGGTTTTGCCTTGCCGCCGGCCGGGCGCCGGCCCTATCGTGCCGCTCGCGGCCGCCGGGTAAGCCCAGGTTTTCCGGCAGGATTCGGCACGGATCCGGCGCCGGCGGGAGCAATAACAAGGATTTGGCACATGCGATATGAGTCTCCGGCGACGGTCGAGGCGGCTGTGAAGCTGCTCGCCGGCGAGGCCGGTCTTGCCCGGGTTCTGGCGGGCGGTACCGACCTCCTCGTTCAGATGCGCTCCGGGATGATCGAACCCGACCTGGTGGTCGACATCAAACGCATACCCGATATGCGCAGGATCGTGGCGGAGAATGGCGGGTTCAGGATCGGCGGGGCCGTGCCCTGCGCCGAGATGCGCGAGCACAAGGAACTGCGCAAGGCGTGGCCGGGCGTGGTCGAGGCCAGCAACCTGATCGGCTCGACGCAGATCCAGGGTCGCTGCACGGTGGTTGGCAATCTCTGCAACGCCTCGCCGGCCGCGGACTCGGTTCCGGCTATGATCGCGGCCGATGCGATCGCCCGCGTCGTCGGTCCGAACGGCCAGCGCGACGTGCCGGTCGGCGACATCGCGACGGCGCCAGGCAAGACCTCGCTCGCCAAGGGTGAGTTCGTCGCCTCGGTCTTCCTGCCGAAGCGTCCCGCGAATTCCGGCGATGCCTATCTGCGCTTCATTCCGCGCACGGAAATGGACATCGCCGTTGTCGGCTGCGGCGTCAGCCTGACGCTCGACGGCTCGGGCAAAGTGACCGCAGCCCGCGTGTCGCTGGGTGCGGTGGCCGCACGGGCGCTGCTGGTCGAGGACGCTGCGAAGGCGCTGATCGGCAGCAAGGGCGACGAGGCTGCGATGGCGAAGCTCGCCGCCGCCGCATCGGCCGCCGCAAAGCCGATCGACGACAAGCGCGGCACCAAGGAATTTCGGATCAAAGTGTCGGGCGTGCTGGCACGGCGCGCGGCCGGCATCGCCATCGAACGTGCGGGGGGCAGGTAATGAGTGGGGTTCATATCAGAACGACGATCAACGGCGATGCGGCCGAGTATGTCTGCGAGCCGGACGAGCCGTTGCTCGATGTGCTGCGCAACCGTCTCGGCCTGACGGGCGCCAAGGAAGGCTGCGGGACCGGCGACTGCGGCGCCTGCAGCGTCGAGGTCGACGGGCGGCTGGTCTGTTCCTGCCTCGTGCTGGGCGCGGAGATGAACGGTCGTCAGCTCAAGACCATCGAAGGCATGGCCAAAGGCGACACGTTGCATCCGTTGCAGCGCAAGTTCATCGAGCATGCCGCGCTCCAGTGCGGCATCTGCACGCCGGGCTTCCTGATCGCGGCCCGCGCCCTGCTCGAGCGCAACAATAGTCCGACCGAAACCGAAGTCCGGTTCTGGCTGGCAGGGAACCTCTGTCGCTGCACCGGTTACGACAAGATCGTGCGCGCGGTCATGGATGCCGCCGCCGAGATGAGGGAGGGGCGTCATGCCGCTTGATGAAACCTCGTATCGTTCCGGAAAGACCTATCAAAGCGTCGGCACGCGGCCGCTGCGGCCCGATGGCATCGACAAGGTAACGGGTCGCGCGCGCTTCGGCGCCGACATGACCGCGCCGGGCATGCTTGTCGGGCGCGTCCTGCGCAGCCCGCACGCGCATGCGCGCATCAGGAAGATCGACGCTTCGAAGGCCGAGGCGCTGCCGGGCGTCAAGGCGGTGCTGACCAGCGCCGACCTGCCGCTCAACGACCGCCAGGACCGCGATGTGCTGGTCAACATCATGGCGCGCGAGAAGGCGCTCTACGAGGGTCATGCAGTCGCCGCGGTTGCGGCCATCGATGCCAAGACCGCGCGCCAGGCGCTCAAGCTCATCAAGGTCGACTACGAAGTGCTGCCGCACGTCACCGACGTCGATGAGGCGATGAAGCCGAACGCGCCGGTCCTGCACGACCACATCTTCACCAAGGGTGTCGAGCCGACGCCGAAGAAGCCGTCCAACGTCGTCAGCCGCTGCGAGTTCGGCCATGGCGATCCGGAAACCGGCTTCAAACAGGCCGATTTCGTGATCGAAAAGGAGTTCAAGACCGAAGCGACGCATCAGGGTTACATCGAGCCGCATGCGGCGCTGGCCAGCATGTCGGTAGACGGCTCGGCCGAGATCTGGTGCTGCACGCAGGGCCATTTCATGGTCCGCGACATGTGCGCCGCGCTGCTCAATCTCGACGTGTCGCGCGTGCGCGTCACGGCATCCGAGATCGGCGGCGGCTTCGGCGGCAAGACCACGGTATTCATCGAGCCGGTCGCGCTGGCGCTGTCGCGCAAGGCCGGCCGCCCGGTGAAGATCGTCATGGGCCGCGACGAGGTCTTCAAGGCTACCGGCCCGACCTCGAGCACCAGCATGCGCGTCAAGATCGGCTGCAAGAAGGACGGCACCATCACCGGTGCGGAATGCGAACTGCGCTACCAGGGCGGCGCGTTCGCGGGTTCGCCGGTCGAACTGGGCGCCATGACGGCGTTCGCCTGCTACGACCTCAAGCATGTGCGCGCGGTCGGCTATGATGTCGTCACCAACCGGCCAAAGCAGGCCGCCTATCGTGCACCGGGCGCGCCGATGTCGGCCTTTGCGGTCGAGAGCGTCGTCGCCGAGCTGGCCAGCAGGATCGGCATGGATCCGCTCGAAATGCGGCTGAAGAACGCGGCCAGGGAAGGTACCAAGTCGTCCTACGGCCCGACCTTCGCGCGCGTTGGCCTGGTCGAGACGCTCGAGGCGGCGAAGAAGCACCGCAACTACAGCGTCAAACTCGGCAAGAACCAGGGACGCGGCGTCTCCTGCGGCTATTGGTTCAATTTCGGCGGCCAGACCTCGGTCACGTTGAACCTGGCGACGGACGGCACCGTCGGCCTCGTGCTCGGCACGCCGGATATCGGCGGGTCGCGCGCATCGATGTGCCTGATGGCGGCCGAGGAGCTGGGCATTCCCTACGACCAGGTGCGTGCGGTGATAGCCGACACAAGCTCGGTCGGCCATAACGACACCACCGATGGCAGTCGCGTCACCTTCGCCGCGGGGCTCGCGACCATTGCGGCCGCGCGCAACGCAATCAAGGTGATGTGCGCCCGCGCCGCCAAGACCTGGGACATTCCCGAGGACGCGGTGACGTGGGAGAAGGGCTTCGCGAAGCCGGCCGGCGCCAATGCCGGCAACTTCGAGCCGATGTCGCTGAAGGACATCGCGGCCGCGTCGCCGCGCACTGGCGGACCGATCGCCGGGCATTACGAGTACAACGCCGAGACGGCCGGCCCGAGCTTCGCGACGCATGTCGTCGACGTCGAAGTGGACCCGGAAACCGGCTTCACCAAGGTGCTGCGCTATCTGATCTGCCAGGATGCCGGCAAGGCCGTCCATCCGAGCTACGTCGAGGGCCAGTTCCAGGGCGGTGCCGCACAGGGCATCGGCTGGGCGCTGAACGAGGAATATATCTACGGTGCCGACGGCAAGCTGCAGAACGCCGGCTTCCTCGATTATCGCCTGCCGGTCGCCTCCGACCTGCCGATGATCGACACGGTGATCGTCGAGGTTCCGAACCCGGGCCATCCCTACGGCGTGCGCGGCGTCGGCGAGACGTCGATCGTGCCGCCGATGGCCGCAATCGCAAACGCGGTCTCGGCCGCGGTCGGTCTGCGCATGACCGAGCTGCCGATGTCGCCGCCCCGCATCCTCAAGGCGCTTGCAGGCTAAGGCATCCAATATCGCGGGCCGCCAGACGATCGAAGTTCGTCTGAGCGGCTCGCTGCGGGCGCAAGCGGGCGGGCGCGAACGCGTGACGGTCGAGGGCGGCAACATCCGCGAGATCCTCGACAGTCTCGCCGAGCGCGTGCCCGAGCTGCAGCCGCTGCTGGCGCGCGGCGTCGCCGTGGCGGTTGACGGCCAGATCTATCGCGACGCCTGGTTCCAGCCGGTCAAGCCGGACAGCGAGGTCTATATCCTGCCCAAGATGGCGGGCGGGTAGCGCGCGGCGGCCGCGATCGGCCGGGAGTGTCAGCTCTCGATGACCTGCGGCGGGTGAACGCAGATCTTGTCAATCCGCCGCCCATCGAGATCGAGCACCTCGAATCGGAATCCGCGATACTCGAAACTTTCGCCGGTCGCCGGCAGATGCCCGAGCTCGTGTAGCACGAACCCCGCCATGGTGTGGAAGCTGCCGTCGGTTTCGAGATGGCGGATGCCGGTACGGTCCCGGAATTCGTCGAGCGGCGTCATGCCGTCGACCAGCCACGATCCGTCGTTGCGCTCGACGATGGTCGGCTCGACCGTTTCGCCGCGCTCCGGCAGCGCGCCGGCAATCGCTTCCAAGATGTCGGTCGGCGTCACGACGCCCTGGGTTGTGCCGTATTCGTCGACAACGATGGCCGTATGAATCCGCTCGCGCCGGAACCGGTCGAGCAGCCGCAGCACCGGCATGGTTTCCGGCACAATCAAAGGCGGCGTCATCAGTCGGCGCACATCGATGGTCGGCGACTGCGCGATTGCGGCGGCCAGATCTTTCGCATGCACGATGCCGATCGGACGATCGACCGTTTCTTCACAAACCAGTATCCGTGAGTGTTGCGTTTCACGCAGCAGCGCACCGATCGATCGGGCGCTGTCGTCGGGATCGATCCAGAACAGGTCGGTGCGGGGCGTCATCACGCCGCGGACCTGGCGATCCGCGAGGCGCAGCACGCCTTTGATCATTTCTTGCTCTTCCTCGACGAAGACGCCGGCTTCCGTTCCTTCGGCGATCATCGATTTCACTTCATCTTCCGTCACCGGCTGGCGGTTGACATTCCGCAAGCCGAGCACGGCCAGGACGGCCTCGGTCGAGATTTTCAGCAGCCACACGACCGGAATCGTGACCTGGGCCAGCAGTTTCATCGGCCGGGCGACATGGATGGCGATGCGCTCGGGATTGGCGAGCGCGATCCGCTTCGGAACCAGCTCGCCGACGATCAGCGTCAGATAGGTGACGCCGATGACGGTAACGAACAATCCGATCTCCTCGCCGTTCGGTGCGAGGCCAGGCAGTGTGTCGAGCCAGTTTCCAAGCCGTTCGGCCAATGTCGCGCCGCCGAACGCGCCGGCGAAGATACCGACCAGCGTGATACCGATCTGCACAGACGACAGGAAGCGGCTCGGATCGGTCATGAGTTGCAGGGCGACGCGGGCGCCGCGATCGCCCCTGGCGGCGAGGTTCTCGAGCCGGGCGCGCCGCGAAGAAACGACCGCCAGTTCCGACATCGCCAGCAACCCGTTGAGAACGACGAGAACGAACAGGATCCCGAGTTCGAAGAACATAACACGCCCTATCCGGCGGCTGCCGTGTATTTCCGGCTGCGCCCGCCGCACGACGCGCGCTCTTCCTGCCGATGCGTCGACGAGTATGGGGACGCTCCGGCGCAGCGGCAACCTTGCGCCGGCAGAACGCAGCACCTAGGCTCGCCACCGCAACCGGGGATCTACAGCATGAAATCCGCGCGCGTGCGGGCCGTCGATGGCCAACCGGCTCCGGCAACACCGGAGGCAGCGGTCCCGCGGCTCTGGATCCGGGTCGATCTCGGCGGCGACGACCGGATCGGCCCGGGCAAGATCGCGCTGCTGCGGACGGTCGAATCCGAACAGTCCATTTCGGCGGCGGCGCGCGCGATCGGCATGTCCTATCGGCGCGCCTGGCTGCTGATCGATTCCCTCAACAAGAGTTTCGGCGCGCCGCTGGTCGAAACCCATATCGGCGGGCGCGGGCGCGGCGGCGCGCAACTGACGGAACTCGGCGAAGCCGTTGTCGCCGGCTACGACGAGATCGGCGATGCGGCGCTGAAAGCAGCACGCCCGGCGCTGAGAAAACTCGCTTCCCTGCGTCGGCGTCGCTAATCGTTCGCCGCGGCGAGGCCCCGCCGGTCGATGGTGACGGACTTGATCACCGCGTACACGGTCATGCCCGGTTTCAGCTCGAGCCGGGCCAGCGAACGCTGCGTGATACGCGAGATAATCCGCGTCGCGCCGCACGTCAGCAGCACATCGACCGAACCGTCGGCTTCGGGGTGAATGCCGGCAACGGTCGCGGTGACGATGTTGTTGGCGCTGATTCTCTGCGGCTCGTCGAGCGCCAGCATGACATCGCGGGCCCGCACGCGAACGCGCACCGGGGCTCCGGCCGGACGGTCGATCGCCGGCACCCACAGCAGCCCGCGGTCGAAACCGAGCGCCGTCATGCGGTCTGCGGGTTCGTGGCGGTCGATGCGCGCATCGAGCACGGCCCCGGCGTCGAACCGGCCGGTCAGCGGGAACAGCTCCGGTCGCGCCGTGATGTCGAACACGCTGCCCTGTGCGACGACGCGGCCCTGGTCGATGACGACCATTTCGTCGGCGAGCCGCGTCACCTCGTCGATCGAATGGCTGACATAGAGCATCGGGATGCCGGCTTCGTCGCGCAGCCGCTCGAGATAGGGCAGGATTTCGGCCCGCCGTGCCTGATCCAGCGAGGCCAGCGGCTCATCGAGCAGCAACAGGCGCGGGTCGGACAGCAGCGCACGGCCGAGCGCGGTGCGCTGGCGCTCGCCGCCCGACAGGTCGCGCGGTTTCCGTTCCAGCAGTTTCCCGATGCCGAGCAGCGCCACGACCGCTCCGAAGGGCGCAGTCGATGCCGCGCCGCGCCGGCGCGCGCCGAACAGCAGGTTCGATCGGACCGATAGGTGCGGGAAGAGGCGCGATTCCTGGAACACGTAGCCGACCCGGCGCCGGCGCGCCGGCACGTTGCGGCCCGTTTCGGAATCGAACAGCGCGTCGCCGTCGATCGCGATGCGCCCCTTGTCCGGCCTCTGCAGACCGGCGATTGCCTGCACGATGCTGGTCTTGCCGGCACCCGACGGACCGAAGAGGGCCGTGACGCCGCGGCCTTCGCCGCGGAACGCGACATCGAGCGCAAAGCCGCCGACCGACCGCCTGATGGCGACGTCGAGCGTCATCGTCCGGCCAATCGCTGCGCGCGGCGCGCGAACAGTTCCGACAGCACCAATCCTGTCAGGGCGAGCGCGATCGACAGCATCGCGAGCCGCGCCGCGGCCGCTTCGCCGCCGGGCGTCTGGATGGCGGTGTAGATTGCGAGCGGCAGCGTGCGCGTTTCACCCGGAATGTTGGAAACGAACGTGATGATGGCGCCGAACTCGCCGAGGCTGGCCGCGAAGGCGGTGATCGCGCCGGCGACGATCCCCGGTAGCGCCAGCGGCAGCGTGATGTTGACGAAACGGTCGACCGGTCCGGCGCCCAGCGTCTCGGCGGCGGCGGCGAGCCCGGGGTCGATCGCCTCGATCGAGAGCCGGATGGCGCGCACCTGGAACGGGAAGCTGACGATGGCGGCGGCAAGCGCAGCGCCGGTCCAGTGGAATACGAGGCGGATGTCGAAAGTTTCGAGCAACCAGGCGCCGACGGGCGCGCGCGTGCCGAAGGTCACCAGCAGCAGATAGCCCATCACCACCGGCGGCAGCACCAGCGGCGAGAGCACCAGGCCGTCGAGAAGGATCTTGCCGGGGAAGCGCGTGCGGGCGAGAAGCAGGGCGACGCCGAGCGCAAACGGCATCGCCGCTGCTACCGCCACGGCCGAGATCCGGAGGCTCAGCCAAAGCGCCTCCAGCTCGGCGTCGGTCAGAAAGCCGGTCGCTGCCTCATTCATTCGCCGTGAAACCGTACTTCTCGAATGTCGCGAGTGCCGTCGGGCCCGTTACATAGTCGAAGAAGGCGACGACGTCTGCGCTGTTCTCTCCGGCGACGACGGCAAAGGGATAGGTGATCGACTTGTGGCTGTCCGCCGGGAATGTGCCGACCACACGCACCCGGTCGCTGACGGCGGCATCCGTCGCATAGACGATGCCGGCCGGCGCCTCCCCGCGCTCGACCAGGACAAGCGCCGCGCGCACGTCATCGGCGCGGGCGAGCAGCGGCTCCGCGGTCCCCCAAAGGCCGAGCCATTCCAGCGACTCCTTGGCATAGACCCCGGCGGGCACATGATCCGGATCGCCGACCGAGAGGCGTCCGCCGTCGCCGAGCAGCGCCGCGAGATCGAGCGACGAATCGATCGTCACCTCGGCGACCGGGCTGTCCACGGGCACGATCAGCACCAGCGAATTGCCGATCGGGCTGATGCGCGTGTCCTCCTCGATGAGCTGGCGCTCGGAGAGGTAGTCCATCCATTTCTCGTCGGCCGAAGCGAAGATCTGCGCGGGCGAACCGGCCGCGATCTGCTTGGCGAGCGCCGACGACGAGGCGAACGCGAACACCACCGTCTTGCCGGTCTCGGCCGCGTAGCGCGCGCCGAGCTCTTCCAGCGCGTCGGTCAGGCTGGCGGCGGCCATCATGGTCGTGTCGTCGGCCTGCGCGGATGCGTGCAGGCCCGTCGCGAGCGCGACGGCAGCGGCCATGAAAGCGGTACGAAACCGGCCCATGAAGCCCTCTCCCTCGGGTCACGCTATATACAATTGAATATAACGGCAGATCAACAGGGCGAGCGGCGGGCTTTGCGGTACGCGGATCGTCAGTCTTTTCGGCGGGCGACGACGGCCAGCCCGTCGACGGGCTCGCGCCGCTCGCGCCGCAGCACGGTGCGCTCGCAGGCGAGCCGGTCGAAGCCGGCATCGGAAAGCCAGCGCTCGATGGTTGCCGGCTCGTGCAGGAAGCGCTGCGCCGGCCCGAGCGCATAGGGCGCATCGGTGCCCCACTCGACCGTGAAGGCGAGATGGCCGCGCTCGATCAGTCGTCGCCGTATCACGGAGAAGGCCGGCTCCAGGTTGCCGACATAACAGAGAACGTCGGCGGCGACAGCGAGCCCGTAGCGCGGTGCATCGGCTTGCGGCACCTCGATCAGATCGCCCACCGTGACGGTGTCATAGATGCGCTTGCGAGCGGCTTCGGCGACCATGATCGGCGACAGGTCAAGCCCGTCCAGCCGCGCCGCCCAGGGGCGCAGCAACGGGCCCATCAATCCGGTGCCGCAGCCGATGTCGAGAACCGCCAGCGGCAACGGCAGGTCGGTGCGAAACGGTTCGAGCGCCTGCATCAACCGTTGTGGCGCCTGGTACTGGAGCCGGCCGACGAGCGATTCCTCGAAGCGGCGGGCGGTCTGGTCGAACAGCGTCCGGACATAGGCGCTCGGCAGCCGGTCGGGTGTAGCGGCGGCGCCGAGCAGCGTCAGGCGCGGGCCGGCGCCGAGACGGTCCGGCGGCTCCAGCGCCAGGCACCGACGATAGGCATCGATGGCGCCATCCGGCGCGCCGGCCCGTTCGCAGGCCTCGCCCAGGACGAACCACGCGTCCGGCCACTCGGGAGCGAGTGCACAAGCCTCCGCTGCGAGATCGCGCGCCGCGGCGGCGGCGCCGGTCTCCAACAGGGCCAGCGCCATGTCGATCCGGCGCGAGGCCGCGCCGCGATCCGCTCCGCCGGTACTGGCCACGCCGCCGCCCTTCGCTGCCGATCCCGCTGCAGCTTATCCGATTTCAGCCGGTTCAAAAGAAAACTGCCCGCCAGGCAGGACGGGCCGCTCTCTTCGTTGCGTGAGTGACTACTGCGTCACCGTGCCTTCTTCATTGAAGGTTTCGTTCCACGCGGTTTCGAAATCCTGCCAGGCCCGGTCCAAGGCCGCCCTGGCCTCTTCCCAGTTCTCGTCGGCAGCGGACTGGAAGTCCGCCCAGCCGGCCTCGACGTCCTCCCAAGCCGCCTCGAGATTGGCGACCTGTTCGTCGGTGGCATCGGCAGCATCGGAGCGAAGCTCCTCCATCTGCGCGCCGGCCTGATCGATCCGCTGTTCCATTTCCGTTTGATAGTCGGGTCGCGACGTCTCCGAGGACGCCTCTGCGACCTGCTGATTCCGGCCGGACGTCTCGGCCCGGCCGGCGTCGAATACGCCGCCGGCCATCAGAACTCCGGCGGCCGCAAAACCGATCGTGAGATCGCGAACGAACCGGTTCATCGTCGTATCTCCTTCCAAGTCGGTAGCCGTCATCAGCTCCTGGGCTCGTTTACTCCCAGAGCGGCTCGCCAAGGTCGATGTCTTCTTCGTCGGTCAGAGCGCCGATCGCTGCGCCCGCTGCGCCGCCGAGGATCGTGCCGCCGACCACGCTGCCGCCCGTCAGGGCCGCACCGCCGGCGCCGAGGCCGGCGCCGATGGCGCCACCGCTCAGGGCGCGCTCGCCCTGCGAGTTGCCGCAGGCCGCAAGCGGCCCCACGGCGAGAAGCAACACTGCAATCGTCACATAGCGTTTCATGACAACCTCCTCTTCAATTCATCCCTCTCAATCAACATCCCTCTCAATCGACAGGCCCCACCGCCAGCAGACGCGGCGGTCACAATTCACTCGCACACTGCTGCACGAGGCTGTTCACCCTGTCCTTCACTTCGGCATCGTTGTTGTTGGCGGCGTAGATCTGCGAGTAGCGCTCGTACTGCTCTTTCGTCCACTGCTCGCCCATCTTCTCGCCGACGCAGCCGCAGACCTCGTCGCAACTGTTCGACGTTCCGCTGGCGTTACACGACGAAACGCAGGAACCCACGTAATCGTTAATGACGCTTTGCGGAATCGCTTCGGCCATGGCTGACGCCGGCATGGCAATCAGGACCGCCGCCGACAGAGACTTCACAATTCGCATTGACCTAACTCCTTGCACCGTTTCGCGCCGCTATGTGCGCATCGTTGGCATGCGCATGTACTTGGGACGTGATCGGCCTGTGACCTAAGGAGCAATTTTGTGCATGCAACCGACGGCACCGCGGCACCGATTCACAGTGCGGTTGAGTGCGAAGATTTGGTCCGCTTTTCAACGGCCTGCAGCCACGAACGCCATTGTGATTTCGCTGTGATTTCGGGGCGCGAATCCGCTGTGAAAACCTTGTGGCGGGCGCCTTTGACCCATGTCGAATCGCCGCGGAACGAATGGCTGGCTATGCGTTGCGGCGGAGCAAACCGGGGATCGCAAGCGGTTGAAATCGATGCGTTGACGGTGTCAACCGTGGTGCCCATTTCATTCCCGGGGCTCTTTCCAAGTCTCCGCATTTATCCAGCAGAGAACCGCACGCATGATCGAACAGTTCCTCGATACCGACACTTCTTTCGACCAGATCGCCATCCGCCTTGCCGCTGCCGTCGCGCTCAACGGCATCATTGGCTACGAGCGCGAACTCAAGGAGCGGCCGGCGGGATTGCGGACGAACATGATGGTGGCGCTCGCGGCGGCCATGTTCACGCTCCTGATGACCGAGCTCGTTGCCGATGCGCCGGAAGCCGGCGATCATGTCAAAATCGACACGCTGCGCATCATCGAGGCGGTCATTGCCGGTGTGGCATTCCTCGGCGCCGGGGCCATTCTTCGCAGCGGCCGGCATGTCGGCGGCCTGACAACAGGCGCCAGCCTGTGGATGTCCGGCGCGCTCGGCGTCGCTTCGGGCGCCGGTTTCATTGCGCTGGCCGCGATTGGCGCGATCTTTGCGATCGTGGTGCTGATCGCGGTTGGACGCTTCGAGGCGCATGTGCTCAATACGAAGGACATGCCGCCCGCCGCGAAACCCGATTAGCCCGGGCCCGGCGACGTTTCAATCCGCTCCCCTTCCGGGCACGCGCATTGCGCCGGCTCGTCGGTTCGGCGGCCGCGCGCTACTCTCCCGACAAACGTCGGGGGAGATCGCATGCGCGCTGCCGTCTACGAAACCCATTGCGGCCCGATTGCCGTGCGGACCGTGCCGGATCCGGCGCCCGAGCCCGACGGCGTCGTGCTCGGGGTCGAGGCCAACGGCATCTGTCGCAGCGACTGGCATGCCTGGGTCGGGCATGACCCCGTGGTGCTGCCGCATGTGCCGGGTCACGAATGCGTCGGTGTGGTCGTCGAAACCGGCCGCGACGTGCGGCGCTGGCAGCGCGGCGATCGCGTGATCGTGCCGTTCTCGATCGGCTGCGGGCGCTGCGACGACTGTCGCGCCGGGCACAGCAATGTCTGCGGCGCCGGCTGGACGCCGGGCTTTTCCGGCTGGGGCTCCTTCGCCGAGCTGGTCGCGATCCGCCATGCCGACGCGAACCTGGTCGCTCTCCCGCCCGGGATGGACGCGGTCGAGGCGGCGAGCCTCGGCTGCCGGTTCATGACGGCCTATTGGGGGCTGACGCGACGCGGGCGGTTGCAGCCCGGCGAATGGCTCGCCGTGTTCGGCGCCGGCGGGCTCGGGCTCGCCGCCGTCATGATTGCGAAGGCTGCCGGTGCCGCAGTGGTGGCTGTCGACATCGACGATGCCAAGCTCCGCTTCGCCCGCACGCTGGGCGCCGATGCGACGATCAACGCGTCGCGCGAGGATACGGTCGATGCGGTGCGTGCGACGACCGGCGGCGGCGCGCATGTGACGTTCGATGCGCTTGGCTCCAAGTCGACCGCACTCGACGCGATCCGATCGCTGCGACGGCGCGGTCGTCACGTTCAGGCGGGATTGCTCTATGACGAAAATGCGTCGCCGCCGTTGCCGCTCGAAACCGCGATCGCCTTCGAGCTGGATATCGTCGGTAGCCGGGGCATGCCGGCGGCGGCCTATCCCGCCATGTTGACGATGGTCAATCGCGGCCTCGTGCAGCCCGCGCGCCTGGTCACGGAACGCGTTTCGCTTGAAAGAGCCTGCGAAATCCTGCCGTCCATGGACGGTTACGCGACCCAGGGCGTAGCGGTGATCGATCGGTTCTGACCCGGCTGCGCGCGCACAAACGGCCGCGCGCATTGGGAAATTCTTGTCGTGCGTTGCAGCGCAACGAGGCTTCGCTGGCGCAACAAGGAAGGGTTGCGGGGGAGCCAAACTTACTTGACGCAACCGCCGGGCCGCCTAGACTTGATGGCGGACGTTACATGTTTATCGCGCGTATCCTTCCCGGCTGCCCCGGCAGCCACGACGGTTACTCCATAACATCGTGAACGTGACCCGGACGGGTCGCTCGCGGGGGAGCGACGCGTCTGTAGCCTTACCTGCAGAGGAGTGGCCTATGGCTACGGGTACAGTGAAGTGGTTCAACGCCGAGAAGGGCTACGGGTTCATCCAGCCCGACGACGGATCGAAAGACGCCTTCGTCCACATCTCGGCGGTCGAGCGAGCTGGCCTGCGCAGCCTGCGCGAAGGTCAGAAGGTTCAGTACGATCTGGTGCCAGGGCGCAACGGCAAGTCGGCTGCCGACAATCTCGTCGTACAGGACTGAACGTTCGGCTGCCGCGTTTTAATCGCGCGATGCGGCCGGCGTAAGTTCCCGGCTCGGGTTTTTCGGGCCGCCCGGACGCACTGTCCTTGGGCGGCCCTTTTCGCGTCCTTCCGGTCTGCGGCGGTTCCGCCCCGTCGCCGGGTCGAACCCGCCCGCGTTCGGATGCCGGTGCGGCCGTGCGGTACCCCGCCCGGCGCCGGGAGCATTGCATCCGCTGCCCGCCTCCGGAGTTAACCGGCCTTCGGGCCTCTGGTCGCGATCCGACCATTTCCGGTCGCCGAGGGCCCCGGACCGGCCGGCAGAAGTGCAATTCTCCGTCGCTGCTGAACGTCCGGAAGAGGGGTTCCGCCGCGGATAGGCCTTGGATGGGTCCGGCCTAAGACACTAAAGTAACACCAGACGAAGCCGTCAGATCGCATGCACGCGTCAGGCACCCGGCGGCCGTAGCGTTCCCGCTTACGAAGGACGCACGGATCGTCGGGATCCTCGACCGTGAAAGCCCCAGGGAGGCAAGCATGAGCGAGTTGAAGTACTGGCAGACAAAATTGGCGAAGGGCCGGATCAGCCGGCGCGAGTTTATGGGACGCGCGACCGCGCTCGGCGTCACCACGGCCCTCGCATCGACGATGGCGGCCGACATCGTCAAGGCAAATCCGACCAGCGGCGGTTCGTTGCGCATGGCGCTCGGCCACGGTGCGACGACCGATACGCTCGATCCGGGCACGTTCACCGACAGCTTCATGGGGTCGGTCGGTCAGTGTCTTTGCAGCACGCTGACCCAGATCTCGGCCGACGGCAGCGTTAAGGGCGACATTGCCACCAGCTTCGAGCCGGCGGACGACGGTGTCACCTGGGTTTACAAGCTGACCGAGGGCGTCACCTTCCACAACGGCAAGGATCTGACCGCGGACGACGTCGTTGCCTCGATCAAGCTTCACCAAGGCGAAGAGTCGACCTCGGCGGCGAAGTCGATCCTCGAGCAGGTCGTCGAGGTGAAGTCCGACGGCCCGAACACGGTCATCTTCACGCTTGCGGCCGGAAATGCCGACTTCCCCTTCGTCACGACGGATTATCACGTGAACATGCTGCCGGCGGTCGACGGCAAGGCGGATTGGGCCTCGGGCATCGGATCGGGCCCATACAAGCTCGATTCCTTCGAGCCGGGTGTGAATGTCGAGATGACCAAGTACGCCGATTACTACCGCACCGACGACGGATTCCTCGATGAGGTCGAGATCCTCTCGATCCCGGACGTGACGGCGCGCACCAATGCACTGACCACCGGCGAGGTGCAGTTCATCGACCGCGTCGATCTCAAGACGCTCGGCCTGCTGGAGCAGAACCCCAACGTCGCCATCCTCGAGGTTACCGGCTACGGCCACTACGTCATGCCGATGAACGTGACCGTGCCGCCTTTCGATAATGTTCACGTTCGCCAGGCCCTGAAATATGCGGTCGATCGCCAGGACATCGTCGACAAGGTGTTCCTTGGCCACGCGACGCCGGGCAACGACAACCCGATCGCACCGAACATCCAGTATGCGATCAATCCGGAGCCGGTGTTTTCCTACGATCCGGACAAAGTGAAGTTCCACCTCAACAAGGCGGGGCTGTCGTCGTTGCAGGTCGACCTGTCGGCAGCGGATGCCGCGTTCGCCGGGGCCGTCGATGCCGCGGTGCTCTACCAGGAGCATGCGGCGAAGGCCGGCATCGACATCAACGTGATCCGCGAGCCGAACGACAGCTACTGGGATGCCGTTTGGATGAAGAAACCCTGGTGCATGTCCTACTGGGGCGGCCGGCCGACCTGCGACTGGATGTTCACGACGGCCTATGCGGCCGACGCGGCCTGGAACGACACGTTCTGGAAGAACGATCGGTTCAACGAGCTGCTGATTGCTGCGCGGTCGGAGACGGATTCGGCAAGTCGCGGTGCGATGTATGCCGAAATGCAGCAGATCCTGCATGACGATGGCGGCATTGTCGTGCTGGTCTTCAATAACTACGTCTCTGCCTACGCGGCCGACCTCGCCCATGGCGCTGTCGCCGTGAACCAGGATGTCGACGGCTTGCGCATGCCGCGACGCTGGTGGATCGCATCGTAAACTGACGGTTGGGCCGCCGCGGTTGAAACGCGGCGGCCCGCCGTTCGGTTGTGCCATGCGTGGTCGCATTTATCCCGGCAAGAGGCCGGCCCGCTGTCGCAGCGGGGTGCCGTCGCCATGAGTGTCGGCAAGGGCGTTAATCCGCTCTTTCGGACGGTCGTGCGACGCTTGGCGCTTGGCGTCGTCACGCTCCTGATCGTTTCCATAATCATATTCTCGTCGGTTGAACTGCTGCCCGGCGACTTCGCGCGGGCGATCCTCGGTCAGTCTGCGACCGAAGAAACCGTGGCGGCCTTCCACAAGCAGATCGGTATCGATCGGCCGGCCTACGAGCGCTACGCGGAATGGATTTACGGCGTTGTGCAGGGCGATTTCGGCGATTCCTATGCCAGCAAAGGCGGTCACACCCGGACGGTGGTTTCGCTGATCGCGCCGCGTCTGGTGAACACGCTCTGGCTCGCGGCATTCGCGGCCGTCATTGCCGTGCCGCTGGCGCTCGGCCTCGGCCTGCTGGCGGCGCTTTACCGCAACAGCCTGTTCGATCGCATCGTCAATCTGGTGACGTTGACGTCGATTTCGTCGCCGGAGTTCTTTCTGGCCTACATTCTGATGCTGTTCTTTGCCGTTCGCATCCCGATCTTCTACTCGCTCGGGACGGTTGACGCGGAAACACCGTTCGACGAGCGGATCCTGCGCACGGCGCTGCCCGCCCTGACGCTGGTGCTGGTTATCGTTGCGCACATGATGCGCATGACGCGTGCGGCTGTGATCAACCTTCTGTCGTCGCCCTACATCGAGATGGCGCGTCTCAAGGGCGTCGGCCCGCGCGCCATTGTCACGCATCACGCCCTGCCGAACGCCTGGGCGCCGATCGCCAACGTGATCGCGCTCAATTTGGCTTATCTCGTGGTTGGCGTGGTCGTCGTAGAGGTGGTGTTCGTCTATCCCGGCGTCGGCCAGCTGATGGTCGACGCGGTTTCCAAGCGCGACATTCCGGTCGTGCAGGCTTGCGCCATCATCTTTGCGGCCACCTATATCCTGCTCAACCTGCTGGCGGACATCGTGTCGATCGCCACGAATCCGCGTCTGCTGCATCCCCGATGAGCGCCGAACCTGCAAGCGGCGTCGCCATGACGTCGGATGCGACCCTGCTGCCGCCGCGCCGGCGATGGCACCAGACGGCTTGGCGCGAGCTCAGGCGCGCACCCCTTAGCGCCAAATTCGGTTTGTTTGTTATCGCGATCTACGTCATCTGCGCGCTGTTCGCGCCGTGGATCGCGCCCTACCCGGAGAACGAACTCGTGGGTCCGCTCTACGCGCCGTGGGGCGGCGACTATCTGCTGGGGACCGATCAGCTCGGTCGAGACATGTTCTCGCGCCTGATCTTCGGCGCGCGCAACACGATCGGCATCGCGTTGCTGACGACACTGCTGTCCTTCTTCCTCGGTGGAACGTTCGGTCTGCTGGCGTCCGTGCTCGGGGGCTGGGCCGACCAGCTGCTCGGCCGGCTGGTCGACGTATTGATGGCAATTCCGGTCCTCATTTTCGCCCTCGTGCTGCTGTCGATCGTCGGTACTTCGCTGATCAACCTGATCCTGATCATCGCCGTGCTGGACGCCACGCGCGTCTTCCGTCTGACCCGGGCGGTGGCCATGAACGTGGTGGTCCTCGACTTCGTCGAGGCGGCGAAGCTGCAGGGCGAGCGGCTGCCCTGGATCATGGGGCGCGAAGTGCTGCCCAACATTCTGCCGCCATTGGTCGCCGAGTTCGGCCTGCGCTTCTGCTTCGTTTTCCTTACGATCAGCGCCCTGTCGTTCCTGGGGCTCGGCATTCAACCGCCGACCGCCGACTGGGGCTCGATGGTTCGCGACAACGCGACGCTGATCAACTACGGCAACGTCACGCCGTTGCTGCCCGCAGGCGCGATCGCCCTGCTGACGGTCGCCGTCAACTTTGTCGTCGACTGGTTCCTGCACAAGACGAGCGGACTCAAGGAGTAGGGAATGGCGACACCCGGCACCAATCCCGACGGCGTTCTGCTTGAAATCCGCGGCCTGCGGATCGAGGGTCAATCCGAGGAGGAATGGCACGAGATCGTCAAAGGTATCGACCTGACCCTCCGGCGCGGCGAGGTGCTCGGCCTGATCGGCGAATCCGGCGCCGGCAAGTCGACGATCGGCCTCGCGGCCATGGGATACGCACGGCCGGGGTGCCGAATCAGCGGCGGCAGCGTGGTGTTCGATGGCCTCGATCTCTGCAAGGTCGGCGAGAAGGCGAAACGCGATCTGTGGGGCAAGCGCACGGCCTATGTGGCGCAGTCCGCGGCGGCCTCGTTCAATCCGGCCCACCGGCTGATCGACCAGTTTACCGAGGCGCCCCTGACCCACGGCGTGATGAGTGCCTCGAAATCGAAGGCCAAGGCCGTCGACCTGTTCCGCCGGTTGCGTCTTCCCGGTCCCGAGACGATTGGCGAGCGCTATCCGCATCAGGTTTCCGGCGGCCAGCTGCAGCGCGCCATGACGGCGATGGCGATGTCCTGCGAGCCGGCCCTTATCGTCTTCGACGAGCCGACGACCGCCCTCGACGTAACGACCCAGATCGAAGTCCTGGCCGCCATCAAGGATGTCGTACGCCAGTTCAACGCGGCGGCGATCTATATTTCGCACGATCTCGCGGTCGTTGCGCAGATGGCGGATCGCATCATGGTTCTCCGCTACGGCGAACTGGTCGAAGAAGCGCCGACCGCGCAGATGATGGCGAACCCGCAGAAACCATATACCAAGTCGCTTTGGGCCGTGCGGTCGCTCAAGAAGCCCGAAGAAACCAGCGACGACATTCTGCTCAAGGTCGACGCGGTCGATGCGTCATACGGCGGATCGCTGCAGGTATTGCAGGACGTAAGCGTCGAGGTACCGCGTGGCCGCACCGTCGCGGTGGTCGGCGAATCCGGATCCGGCAAATCGACGTTGGCCCGCGTGATCACCGGCCTGCTGCCGGCGTCGAAAGGGCAGGTGACGTACGACGGGAAGCCCCTGCCGCCCTCGCTCAGGGCGCGCCCGAAGGACATTCTGCGGCGCATGCAGATGATATATCAGATGCCGGATACGGCGCTGAATCCCCGCCGTCGCGTGCGCGATGTCATCGGTCGCCCGTTGAAGCACCATTTGGGAATGGACGGCCGGAAGCGCGACAAGCGGGTCAACGAGCTGCTTGACATGATCGAACTCGGCTCGAAGTTCGCCGACCGGCTGCCGGGCGAGCTCTCGGGCGGCCAGAAGCAGCGTATCTGCATCGCCCGCGCGCTGGCGGTCGAGCCCGATCTGATCATCTGCGACGAGGTCACATCGGCACTCGACCAGATCGTGGCCGAGGAAATCCTGAAGTTGCTGCTGCGACTCCAGAAGGATCTGAACGTCTCGTATCTTTACATCACTCATGACCTCGCCACGGTGAAGGCGATCGCCGACCAGATTGTCGTCATGCATCAGGGCAAGGTCGTGCAGAGCGGCATGAAGAGCCGCGTCCTGGCGCCGCCGCAGCATCCCTATACCGAGCTGCTGCTCTCGTCGGTGCCGGAAATGGATCCGGGCTGGCTCGACGCGCTGCTCAAGCGCCGCGCCGTCGGCGGTAAGGCCGCCGTCAACTGATCGGCGACGCTTTCGCTTTGACACCGTTCGCGACCGCCGCGACACTCCCGCTGCCATTGGGGCGAAACGACAGTCGGGCTGCTGGCAGATGCGGCTGATGTTCTATGCTTCGAACGGGTTCGGCCTCGGCCACCTGATGCGCATCATGTCGGTCGCGCGGCAGCTTCGGCGCCGGGTGTCCGACGGCGAGATCGTCGTGATGACCAATTCCGAAGCCTCCAATTTGGGCTGGCTCGAGGGTTTCTCCGTCATCAAGCTGATGTCGCGCCACTCCGCGCCGCGCGGGCGGCCGGATCCGGACCGCATGCTCGAGGTCAATCGTCACATCGTGAACGCGACGCTGCGCTCGTTCGCGCCCGATGCGATCGTCGTCGACAGCTATCCGCGCGGTGCGATGCGCGAACTGACGCCGATGCTGGGCATGCCCGACCTGCGCAAGATCTTCATCTACCGCGAGAAAAACGAAGAGATCCGGCACAACGAGATGTTGCTGCGGATCCTCCACAAATACTACCACCACGTCGTCGTCCCGCATCGCCGCGAGGAATTCACCATGCCGATCCCCGCGCATCTTGAGGTGGTGTTCGCCGACGCCGTCATGATCCGCGGTCGCGACGAGGCGATCGAACGGACGGAAGCGCGCAGGCGTCTCGGCCTGCCGCAGGACCGTTTTGTCGTCTATGTCGGATTCGGCGGCGGCGGCGACGGCAACTATCTGAGTTTTCGCGAATGGGTGATGGCGGAAACGGCGCGCCATCCCGACTGGCTCTTTGCCGTCGCGCGCCCGCCGCTGTTCCGCGGGCCGGTCCTGGATGCCGGACCGAACTGGGTCGAGTTCACCTACTTTCCGCTGGCGGAATGCTGGAACGCTTTCGATGCGGCCATCTCGGCGCTCGGCTTCAACACCACGGTCGAGCTCCTGCATCACGGCGTGCCGAGCCTGTTTCTCGAGCTCGCCATGCCCGACGACGACCAGGGCGGGCGCGCCGGCCGGATCGAGAAGGCCGGCGCCGGCATCGCGATGCGTCCGTTCGAAACCGGGAAGCTGGTCGCCGGCCTGGCGGCGCTGGCCGATCCGAAGCGCCGGGCATCGATGGCGGCGGCGGCGCGCAAGCTGGTGCCGGTCAATGGGGCTGCCGTTGCCGCCGAGGCGATCGTCGACTGGATCGGTAAACCATTGCCGCCGGTCGGCACCTCGACCGGCTAGGGTGCGGACGTTAGCATCCGCCGACTGCCGCGCGTTCCCCGGGAGACCTGCTTCGCATGGCCGCGACCGATCCGCTGCTGCAACCGTTCCGGCTCAAGCACCTGACATTGCGGAACCGGCTCATGAGCACGAGCCACGAGCCGGCCTACACCGAGGGCGGCATCCCGAAGGAACGCTACCGGCTCTATCACGTCGAGAAGGCCAAGGGCGGCATCGGTCTCACGATGTTCGGCGGTTCGTCCGTCGTCTCGATCGATTCGCCGCAGGTCTTCGGCAATATCGAGCTGTTCCGCGACGAGGTCGTGCCGTGGTTCGCCGAGATGGCCGATGCCGTGCACGAGCACGGCGCCGCCATCATGGTCCAGATCACGCATCTCGGCCGGCGCACCGGCTGGAACACCGGCGAATGGCTGCCGGTTGTGGCCGCCTCTTCGGTGCGCGAGCCGGCCCATCGCGCCTTCCCGAAAGAGGCGGAGGATTTCGATATCAGGCGTATCGTCCGCGACTACGGCGCCGCTGCGGAGCGCTGCAAGGCGGGCGGGCTCGACGGAATCGAGATCGAATGCTACGGGCATTTCCTGGACGGGTTCTGGTCGCCGGCGACCAACCGGCGCACCGACGAGTATGGCGGCAGCCTCGAGAACCGCATGCGCTTCTCGATCGAGGTGCTGCGCGAGATGCGCGGGCGCGTCGGGCCGGACTACATCATCGGCGTCCGCATGGTCTGCGACGAAGATTGGGATCGTGGCCTCAGCAAGGCAGAGGGCATCGAGATCGCGCGCCGCCTGGTCGCAACCGGCATGGTCGATTTCGTCAACGTCATCAAGGGCCACATCGACAGCGACAATTCGCTGTCCTACGTCATCCCCGGCATGGGCATGCCGTCGGCGCCGCATCTCGAGCTGGCGCGCGAAGTGCGGGGTGCCACGAACATTCCTATCCTGCACGCCGCCCGCATCTCCGACGTCGCGACAGCGCGCCATGCGGTGGCATCGGGCATTCTCGACATCGTCGGCATGACCCGGCCGCATATCGCCGATCCGCATATCGCCAACAAGATCGCGCGCGGCGAGGAACACCGCATCCGTCCCTGCGTGGGTGCCGCCTATTGCCTCGACCGGCTCTACGAGGGCGGCGGCGCGCTCTGCATTCACAATCCGGCAACCGGCCGCGAGGCGTCGATGCCGCATGTCATCGCGCCGACCGATGGCATGCGGCAGAAGATCGTCATTGTCGGCGGCGGGCCGGCGGGGCTGGAGGCCGCGCGCGTCTCGGCCGAGCGCGGGCACGACGTGCTGCTGTTCGAGGCGGCGAACGAGGCGGGCGGCCAGGTGCGCATCGCGGCGGAGCTGGGACGACGCAAGGAAATCATCGGGATCGTCGACTGGCGCGTGGCCGAAGCGGAACGCGCCGGTGCGGTGCTGCGTTTCAATTCCTATGTCGAGGCCGACGAGGTGCTCGCCGAAAAGCCCGATATCGTGATCGTCGCGACCGGCGGCCTGCCCAACACCGGCTTCCTCGACGAGGGCGGCGATCTGGTGACGACGAGCTGGGACGTGCTGACCGGCGCCGCGAAGCCGGGCGAGCAGGTCATGGTCTACGACGACAACGGCGCGCATCCCGGCATGATGGCGGCCGAGTTCCTGGCGCGCGCCGGCGCGCGGGTCGAGCTGGTGACGCCCGAACGCATCGTCGCGCCGCTGCTGGGCGGCATGAACCATCCCGCCTACATGAAGGCGTTCAAGCAGTACGACGTGTCGATCCTGCTGAACGAGCGGCTGATCGCGGTGACGCGCGACGGCAACGGCCTGTCGGCCCGGCTCTTCAACGAATACGCCGGGAAGACCGGTGAGCGCCGCTACGACCAGATCGTGGTCGAACACGGCACGCTGCCGGTCGACGAGCTTTATTTCGCGCTCAAACCCGGATCGATCAACCTCGGCGAGCTCGATCACGCCGCCTTCATCGCCAACCGGCCGCAGACGCTCACGAACAATCCCGCCGGCCGTTACCGGCTCTACCGGATCGGCGATGCGGTCCAGAGCCGCAGCATCCACGCCGCGATCTACGATGCGCTGCGGCTCTGCCATGTGATGTAGCGCGCCTCTGCGGACGCCGATTGGCCCGCGGCGGCGCCGGGCCTATGCTGCGGCGTCGGTCCCGGGCGGCCGACGCCGCGACCGCGCAGCCGGAGGCACGATGCCGATCTGCGAAGCCGATCCCTGGCGCGTCCAGTATTTCGCGCATACGGACTGTCCGCCGGATGTGAACATCCCGACCGAGGACGGCGACGCCTATCTCTGGTATCCGCGCTACAAGTGGCTCTACAACAAGCTGGCCATTGCAGAGAGCCAGGGCCTGCCCTGTGCGCCGCACGGCATCGATCCGCCATCGTTCCCCGTTTTCAGCAAACCGATCTACAACATGCGCGGCATGGGAGCGGGCAGCCGCATCATCCGCTCGCTGAAGGAATACAGGCACGCTCAGCGCCCCGGGCATATGTGGATGGCGCTGCTGCAGGGCGAGCATATCAGCACCGACGTCGCGGTCGTCGACGGCGCTGCGCACTGGTCGCGGCACAGCCACGGCATCGCGATCGGCGACGGCATGTTCGACTACTGGATCGTCGAGGCGGCGCGACGCCCCGCGCTCGAAACCTATATCGAGCGGTGGATCGCGACGAACCTGTCGGGCTACACCGGCATGATCAATATCGAGACCATCGGCGACCGCATCATCGAAACGCATCTGCGCTTTTCCGATCAATGGCCGGATCTCTATGGCGCCGGCTGGGTCGACGCGCTGGTCGGTCTCTATCGCGACAGGATCTGGAGCTACGACGATTCCGACCGGCGCGACGGCTACTCGGTCGTGCTGTTCGGCGCGCACGGCATTCAGTACAGGCATCCGCCGGCGGAACTGCTGACCGAGCTGCGTCGTACGACGGGCGTTACCAGCATCCAGGTCACTTTCCACGAAGATCGCCCGCCGGCGGCGCATTCTATGCCGCCGGGCGGCTTCCGGCTCGCGATCGTCAATACCTGGGAGCTTGAGATCGGCGATGCGGTACGCGAAAGGCTCGCGCTCAGCTTCTGGTCGACGCAACTGCTCCTGAGGCGGGCGCGCAAATCACCCGGCAAGATCGCCGCGGCGGCCGGCGCAGCCATGGCGAAGGGCTAGAGCAGGGGTCAACGAATTCGGGGTGGTGATGGATAAATCGTTGTTCGATTCGATCGAGGAGATCGAGAATCTCTGGATCGCCATGTCGGACGGCTGTCGCCTCGCGGCGCGCGTCTGGCTGCCGAAGGACGCGCGCAAAGAGCGCGTGCCGGCGGTGCTCGAATACATACCCTATCGCAAGCGCGACTTCATGCGGGCGCGCGACGAGCCGATTCACCGCTACTTCGCGCTCAAGGGCTACGCCAGCGTGCGCGTCGATCTGCGCGGCAGCGGCGATTCCGACGGCGTGCTGCACGACGAATATTCCCAGCAGGAACACGAGGACGCGCTCGAGGCGATCGCCTGGATCGCTTCGCAGGATTGGTGCAGCGGCGCGGTCGGCATGATGGGTATCTCCTGGGGCGGCTTCAACGCGCTGCAGGTCGCGGCGCTGCGGCCGCCGGCGCTGAAGGCGATCATTACGCTCTGTTCGACCGACGATCGCTATGCCGACGACGCGCATTACATGGGCGGCTGCCTGCTCAACGAGAACATGCAATGGGGCTCGGCGCTGACCTTCTATTCGGCGTTGCCGCCCGACCCGGATCTCGTCGGCGAACGCTGGCGCGACATGTGGCAGGAGCGGCTCGCGGCGCTGGAACCGTTTCCGGCGCTCTGGATGAAGCACCCCTGGCGCGACGATTACTGGAAACACGGTTCGATCTGCGAGGATTACGACGCGATCGAGATTCCGGTCTATGCGATCGGCGGTTGGGCCGACGGGTACAGCAACGCGATCCCGCGCCTGCTCCAGAATTTGAATGGCCCGCGCAAAGGGCTGATCGGCCCGTGGGCGCATAACTTCCCGCACGACGCGCTGCCCGGCCCCTCGGTCGGCTTTCTGCAGGAAGCCGTGCGTTGGTGGGATCAATGGCTGCTTGGCCGCGCGACCGGCGTCATGGACGAGCCGATGGTGCGCATCTGGATGCAGGAGCCCGTGCCGCCGCAGGCTCAGTACGAAGTCCGGCCGGGCCGTTGGGTTGCCGAAGATCAGTGGCCGAGCCCCCGCATCCGGCCGCTGCGCTATTACCTCAATCCCGGCCATCTCTGGTTCGATTCCGATCCGCCGACCGAACTTTCCTTCACCTCGCCGCAGACGACCGGCATGCGCGCCGGCGAATGGTGCGCCTTCGGGGTCGACGGCGAGATGCCGACCGATCAGCGGCCCGACGATGGCGGCTCGCTGGTCTTCGACAGCGATCCGCTCGAGGAGGGATTCGAGATTCTCGGCGCCCCGGTGGTCGAACTCGACGTGCGTGCCGACCGGCCCGTTGCGATGCTGGCGGTTCGCCTGTGCGACATTGCACCGGACGGTTCGTCGTTGCGCGTCAGTTACGGGCTGCTCAATCTCTGTCACCGCGACGGGCACGAGTTCCCGGCGGCGCTCGAACCGCATGCCTGGTATCGCGTAAAGATCAAGCTCAACGACATCGCGCATCGTTTCCCGGCCGGCCACCGCTTGAGGGTTGCGCTCTCGACCAGCTACTGGCCGATCGCCTGGCCGTCGCCGAAGCCGGTCGCGCTGACGATCCGCACCGGCACCAGCACGCTCGACCTGCCCGTGCGCCCGCCGCACGAAGCCGATGACCGGCTGCCGGCCTTCGGCGAACCGGAGGCGGCGCCGAGCGACGTCCCGCGGCGCTTGCGCCGGCGGTCGGGTTCGCGGCGGATCGAAGTCGATCTCACAAGCAGCGAAATGGTCTATACGCTCAAGAGCGGAGGCGGCGAGCCGGACGGCGTCGCGCTCTCGCGCATCGAGGCGATCGATCTGGACATCGGTTATCGCTCCCTGCGGCGCTACCGGATTCTCGAATCCGACCCGCTCTCGGCCCAGACCGAACTCGCCTCGACGGCGATGCTGAAGCGCGGGCCCTGGCGCGTGCGCATCGAATGCCGCACGCGCCTCGCGACCACGGAAGACGCGTTCCAGTTTTCCTGCGATCTGGAATGTCACGATGGCGACCGCATTGCCTTCGAACGAAACTGGACCCTGGCGTTGCCGCGACGTCTGCTTTAACGGCCGGCCTTTGCCTCGCGCTCGACGCGGCGGATGGCGCCATCGAGGAAGCGCTCGAGCATCGCGCGATAATCGATGCCGGCGAAGCTCGCCATGTGCGCGAGCTTTCCGTCCGGCGCCCAGGCCGGATTGGGATTCACTTCCATCATCCTGATCTGCCCGTCGGCGGCGCGCCGGAAATCGAAGCGACCGTAATCGCGCAGGCCGAAACGCCGGAAGAGTCGGATCGACCAATCGGCCAGCGCGGCCGCTTCCGCATCGGAGAGCGCGGCGCGCCTGAACTTGATCTCGGTCCAGTAGGGCGAATCGGGCAGCGCCTTGCTCTCGTAGGAAAGGATCGGCGCGAGGTCCCTCGGCAGGCGCGAGAAGTCGACCTCCAGCACGGGCAATGCCTCGATCCCGTCGGCCGGGTTGCCGATCAGCCCGATACCGTATTCCGGCCCCGGCAGATACTCCTGCATCAGCACGTCGCGGCCAGGCAGCGTCTCCTGCAGCCAGCGAAAATAGGCTTCGGCTTCGCTGCGATCCTGCACGACCGAATCCTTGGTGATGCCGACGCTGCCGTCGGCACGGTTGGGTTTGAGCAGGGCCGGGTAGAGCGGCGGCAGCGCGCTCGGCGCCGCGTCGGCCGGAATGAAATGCTCGCGCGGCACGGGGATGCCGATCTGCTCGGCGACCAGCCGCACGATCGCCTTGTCGAAGCACAGCACCATCGCCGCCGGCGGCGCGCCGGTATAGGGCACGCCGCGCATCTCCATCAGCGCCGGCAAATTGAGCTCGAGCGTCGGAACGTTCCGAAAGCCGGTGTCGCAGAAATTGATCACCAAATCGGGCGGATCGCTCTCGAAGCGTCGGACTGCGGCGTCGTGGTCGGTCCAGCACTCGAACGCGTAGCCGGCCATGCTGTCGAACGCCGCCAGCATGGCGCGATGCATCTCGAAATCTTCGTCGTTGTAGCGACCGCCACGCTTCGTCTCGTCCGGGGCCTGGTGGTCCCCGGTGAGGATCGCGATGCGGCGGATCGGAAACGCCACGGTGCAACTCCTGCGGTCCCGATGGTCGGGATCCGGCGGCTCGCCGCGCCGCCGACGATAGCGCCGGGCCGCGCGGCACAAAACGGTTTCCTTCGGTGGCGCCGATTGCTCCCGGCCGGTCGGCCCCTTAGAACGGGGCGGCGGTTCGGGGGAGGGCCGACGGCATGAAAATCCTGATCCTCGGCGGCGCCGGCATGATGGGCTCCGGCACGGCGCGCGACCTTGTGTCGGCGCAATCGGCCGGTGTCGAAAAAGTGACGGTGGCCGATACCTCGCTGGAGCGCGCCCGGGCGGCCTGCGAGGCCGCCGGCAATGATCGCCGGCTCGAACCCGTCGCCCTCGACGTGACCGACGCCACGGGCCTGCGGCGCCTGATCGGCCAGGCCGATCTCTGCATCAACGGCGTACCGACCTTTGCCGGCCACCAGATGGCGATCTTCGAGGCCTGCCTCGATGCGCGCCGGCCCTATCTCGACTATGGCGGGCTCGGCATCTTCACCGTGAAGCAGAAGGCCGAGCATGCCCGCTGGGTCGCGGCCGGCCTGCCGGCGGTGCTGGGCATGGGCGCCGACCCCGGCGTCTCGAACCTCGCCTGCAAGGCGGTCGCAGAGGGGCTCGATACGATCGACCGGATCAATCTCTATTGGGCCGCGACGACGACCGGGCCGGAGTTCCCGGTTCTGATCCCGCCCTATTCGGTCGCCACGGTGCTGGCGGAGTTCGCGCACCCGTCGAAACAGTTCATCGACGGCAAGCTGACCGAGATGCCGCCGCAGTCGGGCCACGAGGTGCTCGACCTGCCGGAGCCGTTCGGCCTCACCGAGTTCATCCACACGCTGCACTCCGAGCCGCTGACGGTGCCGTTCGCCAAGGGCATCGCCGACAAGGGCATCAGGGAATTCACCTGGAAACTGTCGCTGCCGAAGGCCGAGCGCGAGATCTGGATGAGCCTGGTGAAATCCGGCTTTGGCGATTTCGACGATCCGGTCACGGTGCCGGGCGGAACCGTGAAGCCGATCGACGTGCTCAATGCCGTGGTCTTCCGCAACATCGAGCGCAACCGGGAGCGCATCCCCGTTCAGCATACCTACCAGCGGCACTTCGCCATCGGCCGCGGGAAAAAGAACGGCAATCCGACGGTCGTGCATTGCGCGGTGACCGACGCGCCCGATCCGATTTATGACGGCTATGTCGACGCCGCGACCTCGATGGGCGCCTCGATCGGCGCGCAGTTGATGCTGCGTCAGAAAGCGGTGCCCGGCGTCTGGGGTCCGGAAGAGTATTTCGATACCGGCGCGTTCTTCGCCGAGCTCGAGAAGCGTCACTTCAAGGTCGAGACGCGCAGCGAGGGTGGCTGATCCCGGTGTTCGGTCAGGAGCGGCCGCTGGCGATATAGGTGCCGAGATAGCCGCGATGAATGCGCTTCAGCTCGTCGATAAAACGGTGATCGACCTTGGGGCCGCGCGCCACGGCGAGGTCGAACAGGATCGCCGCCGTCTCGCCCAGGCTCATCTGGATCGTCGCGACCTGCTCGCGCGGGAGCGGCACGCCGTAGCGCCGCAGGAACCGGTCCATCGCCTCGACCAGCCCTTCGTTCGATTGCCGGTAGGCCTCGCGCAGATCCGGAATCGCCATCAGCGCATGCTGTAGCGCGGCGAAGCCCGGCTCGCGGAGACTGGCACCCAACATAGCATCGACGATGCCGTCGCTCGCCTGCTGCCATGTCGTCGTTGCCGGAATGCTGTCGATATAGCGCTGGATGTCGGCGTTCTGCCGCTCGGCGAGCTGCAGCGCGAGAGAATGCAGCAGCGCATACTTGTTCGGGAAATAGGCATAGAGCGAGGCGATATTCACGCCCGCGCGTTCGGCGACGACATTGGTGGTGAGGCGGTCGAACCCGAGCTCGTCGAGCAGCGAGGCCGTGGTCGCAAGGATGCGCTCCACGGTCCGCTTCGCCCGGTCCTGGCGCGGCTCCCGCCGCGGTTCGATCTCCAGCCTCGCGTTCATCGGCGCGCCTCCGATGCTGCCGGATTGACAGAAGTAATATAAGCTATTACTTACCTTCGGGCAACCCGGGAGTTTCCATGCCGGCCCGATCGTTGATCGAGCGCTATTTCGGGGCCTTTGCCGCCGGCGATGCCGCGGCCGCCACGGCCCTGTTCGCCTCGACGGGACTCTACGAGTTTCCCCTGCTGCGACCCCGCCTCGTCGGCCGAGCGGAAATCCTCGCCGGTCACCGTCAGGCCTTCTCGGTCGCGAGCCGGATCGCGGTTTCGCTGCGCGTGGTGCAGTCGAATGGCGCCACCGCCATCGTCGAGGGTCATCTCGAGGCGCATGTCGCGCGCGACGGCCGCGACGTCGCATTGCCCTTTGCCGCCGTGGCGGAGGAATCCGGCGGCGCGCTGCAGCGCCTCTCGATCTATGGCGATGCGCATCCCTACCGGCTCTGGTGCGACGGGCCGGTGATGGCGATCGGGGAGAGGTCGCGATGACTCCCGCCCAGGCGCTGCGGGCCTATTGCGATGCCTTCGTCGCGCGCGATGTGACGAAGATCGGCTCGCTGTTCGCCGACGATGCGCGCTGCGAGCTGCCGCTGCTCGAACGCCCCCTCAAGGGCAAGGCCGCAATCGTGCGCGAGGTCGGGATCGCGACCCGCGCGCTCAGGGACATGAAGGTCGAGCTCGGCGTCGTCATCGAGAACGGCGACACCGTCTTCGCCGAAGGCATCTTCACCAGCGAGATGGTCGGTGCCGGCACCCATGTCGATCTCACGCCGGT
>Ga0187892_10002309_pt1 | contig 38902 bp, 37 predicted proteins | sample MA1701073metaG_FD_139345 | JGI IMG/M metagenome (GOLD analysis project Ga0187892, IMG submission 139345) | Bio-ooze microbial communities from a basaltic lava cave in the Kipuka Kanohina Cave System on the Island of Hawaii, USA - MA170107-3 metaG ... | reverse complement strand
TAGGGTAGGAAAACTATGTCGGGTGATTGGTTGAGCATGTCTGTACCGTGACCTATGATTCTCGAACGCTCGTGAAAGCGCATCCGCATCACTCGACATAGTCAGGAAGGGTAGATAGTGGCGCCTATGTCGCCAACGACATAGGCGCCATTCATTTGCTACGCACCTGTTGCAGGGCGGCTACGACATACGAACGGTACAGGAGCTCCTCGGCCACGCGGATGTCTCAACGACAATGATCTATACCCACGTGCTCAATAACGGCGGGCGCGGGGTAATGAGTCCGCTGGATGCTTCGCATTAGCTCGGCGCTCTACCGTCCCGGCCGTCATCGTGCGTCCCTCAGCGGCACGATTTGACACCCCCAAAAAACCCGCGACCCGGATCGACCACTACCCCCGGGGGTCCGGCCACCTCAATGCTTTTCCGCAACGTAGCGTTCAGTAAGCGCGGCCAGGGTGCGGCGGCCCGATCGTTGCGCGAAGCGCAGGAGCTTCAGGAACACCTGGGCGGTGAGGAAAGCGTCGCCGCCCGCGGTGTGGCGGTCATGGGGTATGATGCCGAAACGTTGGCAGAGCGAATCGAGGGAGAAGCTCTTGATTTCGGCGCTGCCGGCGAAGGCACCGTCGCGCTCGAGGTGGAGCGCGAGATCCATGGTGTCGATCCAGCGGTTGCGCAGTGCGAAGCCGAAGTGACGCCCGCAGGCCGCATTAAGGACGGCGATGTCGTGTCCTATGTGGTGGCCGACGATGACGCCGTCCTTGAGGTAGGCAATAAATTGCTCGAGCGCCTTGGGTTCGCCGAGACCGTCGTGGGCCTGGTCGCGCGTGATGCCGTGCACGGTGACCGCGGCGCTGTTGTAAGCGACGGTGAGCAGCGTCTCAAAGGCATCGGCCAGGTGAATTTCCCCTTGCAAGACGGCGACGGCGCCGAGGCTGATGAGCCCGTCACGCTTGGGGTCGAGGCCGGTGGTTTCCGAATCCAGAACGACGAAACGCACCCGCTCGGTGGGCGTGTCGTCGGTCCAAGTGTGGTCGAAACAAGCGCAGTACTCGAGAGTGAAGCCGGGCGTCATAGGCGCGCGATGGAGTCCTGGTGCGTCCAGGTAAATTCCAATAACTGGTGGATGGAACGGAACGCGCTCTTGAGGAGCTGCCGATCGATCCGGCTCAGCATGACGGGTGGATGTTGACGCCGTCGCTCGCTTCGCCGAGCCCGGTGCGGCCCTGCTGATAGAGAGCGATGCGAAAGGCTTCGGCGGCATCAAGGAACAGCGCTTGGTGGCGGAGGAGAGACTCGCCGGCGCGGGTGAGGCGCTCGATCGTGGCAGTCACGGAGATCTCATTGCGAGCGAGACCGAAGACGCGGCCGACATCGACCAGCGGGTCGAGGGCGGTGCGCGCGAGATCGAGGGTCTGCGTGCGGGCCCCGTCGAGCTCGACCACGAGATCTTGAAAGAAGGTCAGCGGCGGGAGATTGACCATCGAGTCGTTGGCGAGCACGGCAATGAGCACCGGGTGGCGTTCGATCTCGGCGCTGATGTGGCCTAAGAGATCCGCGGCGAGCGACGGGTTGCCGCAGGCGGCAAGGAGGTCGAAGCGGGAGCGCGCGTCATAGACCGAATTCACGATAGGATCGGTGATGGCCTGAGAATAAAACTCTTTCCAGGCGGCGAGCGGCAAGACGGCCGGGACGGGGCGCGCGTAGAATCCGCAGTTTTTCAGTCCGGCGGCGACTTCGCTCGCGAGCGCGAGGAAGGCCTCGGGCGGGCCATGCCCATAGATGAGGCCGCACTCGGGGGCGGTGGGCGTCAAGATCTCTTTGCGCGCGGCGCTGCCGAAAAAGAGCCAGCAACAATCCGGATGATCCCCTCGGATGAGCATCACGAGGCGAGCGAAGAGCGCGCGCAGGAATTCGCTCGCATACTCGGCGAACCAGCCTACGGTCGGCGCGCCGGTGAGCCCTTCGGCAATGAGCGATGCGGCGCGGGCGCGCAGGCGTGCGAGATCGGCGAGGGAGTCGGCATGCCGCACCTCTTCGAGGAGCAACGCGGGGTGATTACCGCAGAACAGGGCGAGATCCGAGGCGGTGAGGAGACCGGCAAGCGCGGAATCGCTGCTGCCGTCGCGGGTGATGGCGAGGCAGGGCGCGCCGGTGCGCACCATTTCGAGCATCGAGGCGCCGAGGCTGATGTCTGCGCGGGCGGTGACCACGGGCTGCATCAGGGCGTCGCAGCGGGCGTCGATGGAGAGATCCCCGGTGGCGACTCGATCGCTGAGCTGCCGGGTGGTGATGAGGCCGAGCGGTTTGCCGCCGACGCCGATGACGGCAATCGCGTCGGCATGATGACGAGATAGGATGCGCGCCGCTTCGCGGATGGACGTCTCCGGCGGGCAGGCAAGCAGGTGCGCTGGCGGGCTGGCTTGGTCGATCCAAGAGGTTTTCTCCTCTCTGGAAGGGGCGCGCAACGAGAAGTGTGCGTCCAGGTAGGCCGATGCCCGCGGGTATTCGTGGACCATGCGCTGGAAAATTACGGCATCGAGGGCATAGAGGATCACGTCGCTCGCGGTACGGGCGGAGTGGCGATGAGCGGGGTGACCGAGGAACCGGTCGAGACCGAGGAGATCGCCGGGGCCGAGGAGATCGACAAGATGGGGGCCCAACAGCTCGACCTCGCCTTGTTGGATGACCCAAACGAACGGCCTGCGCTCCTGGCCTTCGCGGAAGATGAATTCGCCGCTTTCGTGGAAGCTGACCCGCCCACTGCCGGCAAGGGCGAGGAGGTTGGGTGCCTCCATGTAGCAACAGGGTGGATACTGCTTGAGGAAGTCGGCGACGCGGTGCTGGATGAGCGAGGTTTTCATCGACCTTTCGGCTTTGCCAGGAATCAGCACTTAACCTTCGCGTCTCCGACTGAACAACCCGCCTATTTTTCGAGTTGCTGGTAGACCTGCCTGGTGCCAAAGAAGATGCCCTGCACCAGTAGCACACAGCCGATCAAATCGAGCGCGAGGCAAAACGCAATCGTCCACGTGGTGATTGGTGAGAGCATCGCCACGACCATCTTCGTGGTGAACGTAACCCAGGCCATCGTGGTCCTTATGCCGTGGCGCGCCGCGAGTCTGATGTCAATGCCGACGACCGACGGCTCGAGATACTCCAGAAGTCCGGTCACAATGACCACCACACCGATGAAGACACCAATAGCGGTCGCACCGAGGGCCAGCGTCCACCACGGCTCGACGCCGACCCATAGCGCCGCTAGATCCAGTGCGGGCGTGACGAGCCAAAATGTGATTGGGAAGTGCACCAGAAGGGGATGCAAAGGGACTCCGAACGCAAGCCTTGGCAGCTTCATCTTACCCGAGTCCCGAAAGAATCTGTCTCCGTTAGTTGCGCGGTCGCGCCATCTTTTAGATTTGGATCAACGTGTCCGGCGGCGACCATAAGGGATGACGACGCGGCTGTTGCGCGAGGTGCGAGGGTATTATAGACTGCAAAAAAAGTACGTCTACAGGCAAACTTCTCAAGGGTTGCGCGAGTGATCGCGTTTCGGCGGACGGCCCCAAGCAGCCATCAATTTCCTGCTGGCTGACACCTCCGAAGCCACAATGGCAACGCATGGGACGATAGACATAACAGAATAATTTAGGAGGCTCCGGTCATGTCCGACGCAACCGTTGTTCCCTATGGCCGTAAAACCCAACGGCCGCCCGCGCTAAAAGAAGTTCACATCCTCTGGATCACCGGGGGACTCGGCTGTGACGGCGATTCAGTTTCTATCACCGCCGCCAGCCAACCCAGTATAGAAGACGTCGCCCTCGGGGCTATCCCCGGACTCCCCAAGGTCCACTTGCACAACCCGGTGCTCGCCTATGAAAACGGCGATGAATTCATGAAGCCTTTTCACCAAGCGGCAAATGGCGAGCTCGATAACTTCGTGCTGGTGATGGAGGGCTCGATCCCCAACGAGAAGATCAGCGGCGAAGGTTATTGGGCCGGCTTCGGTACTGACCCCAAGACCCAGCAGCCCATCACCATCCCGACCTGGCTCGACCGTCTCGCTCCTAAGGCGCTGGGCGTGGTAGCGGCCGGAACGTGCGCAACCTACGGCGGCATCCACGCCATGCAAGGCAATCCGACCGGTTGTATGGGGGTTGCGGATTATCTCGGCTGGAATTGGAAATCAAAGGCCGGGTTGCCTATCGTCAACGTGCCCGGCTGTCCGGTGCAGCCCGACAACTTCATGGAGACCTTGCTTTATCTCCTCTATCAACTCGCTGGCCTCGCGCCCATGATCCCCCTGGACGATGCCCTGCGGCCTCAGTGGCTGTTTGGGCGCACCGTGCATGACGGCTGCGACCGGGCGGGTTATTTCGAGCAGGGTGACTTCGCGACCGAGTATGGTTCTCCCAAGTGCATCGTCAAGCTGGGCTGCTGGGGTCCTGTGGTGCAATGCAATGTACCCAAGCGGGGCTGGATGGCCGGCATGGGAGGCTGTCCGAACGTCGGCGGCATCTGCATCGGCTGCACCATGCCGGGCTTCCCGGATAAGTTCATGCCCTTCATGGACCAACCGCCCGGTAGCATCCTGTCCACGGGCATGGTGACACCCTACGGTAAGATTGTCCGCGCGTTGCGCGAACTGACCAACTCGACCCTAAACAAAGAGCCGAAGTGGCGCCATAACCGGCCGCAACTGACCACCGGGCACCGCCCGAATTAGCCGGGCCTCTCTAGAGCCAAAGAGGAGAACAACATTATGTCTACCGTCATGCCCGAAACCAGAACTACCCAAAAAGCCGCGCCAGGCAAACTCGTGGAAATGAACTGGGACCCCATCACGCGCATCGTGGGGAGTCTCGGCATCTACACGAAGATAGATTTCGAAAATCGCCGTGTCGCTGAATGCCATAGCACCTCGTCGATCTTCCGCGGCTACAGCATTTTCATGAAAGGCAAAGATCCGCGCGATTCGCACTTTATCACCAGCCGTATCTGCGGGATCTGTGGGGATAATCATGCCACTTGCTCGGTATACGCGCAGAACATGGCTTACGGCGTGAAGCCGCCTGCCATCGCCGAGTGCATCGTGAACCTGGGCGAGGCGGCCGAGTACATGTTCGACCACAACATTTTCCAGGATAACTTGGTCGGTGTTGACTTTTGCGAGCAGATGGTCAAGGAGACCAATCCGGGCGTATGGGAAAGGGCGAAAACAACCGAAGCCCCGCATGCGAAAGATCATGGTTATCGCACCATCGCCGAGATCATGACCGCGCTGAACCCCTTTAGCGGAGAGTTCTACCGCGAGACACTGCAGGTGAGCCGTTACACGCGCGAGATGTTCTGTCTCATGGAGGGACGCCACGTCCATCCCTCGACGCTTTATCCGGGCGGCGTGGGTACCGTGCCGACCGTTCAGTTGTTCACGGATTATATCACCCGGTTGATGCGGTACGTCGAGTTCATGAAGCGGGTTGTGCCCCTGCACGATGATCTGTTCGATTTCTTCTACCAGGCTTTGCCTGGTTACGAGATGGTCGGGTACCGGCGCACGCTGCTCGGCTGCTGGGGATCGTTCCAAGATCCGGAGATCTGCGACTACGACTACAAGACCATGACCAAGTGGGGCCGAGCGATGTACGTCACACCGGGAATCATCGTCGATGGCAAGCTCGTCACCACCGATCTCGTGGACATCAACCTCAACATTCGCATTCTGCTCGGAAGCTCGTATTACGACGGTTGGGAGAACCAGGAGACTTTTGTGAAGAACGATCCGCTCGGCAATCCGGTGGATCGGAATCATCCCTGGAACCAGACCACGCTGCCTAAGCCGCAGAAGCGCGATTTCGGCGGCAAGTACACCTGGGTGATGTCGCCGCGCTGGTATCACGCGGGCGAACCTGGTGACAAGAAACATCTGGCGCTGGACACCGGCGGCGGTCCTATCGCCCGTTTATGGGCCACGGCGCTCGCCGGCCTTGTGGACATCGGCTACATCAAGGCCACCGGGAACAGCGTTAAGATGTATCTGCCGAAGACGGCTCTCAAGCCTGAGGTCGAGTTTGAGTGGAAGATCCCCAAGTGGAGCAACGCCATTGAGCGCGACCGCGCCCGGACTTACTTCCAAGCGTACGCGGCATGCGCGGCGCTGCACTTCGCCGAGCAGGCTCTGAAAGAACTGCACGCGGGACGCACCTCGACTTTCACCCCGTTCACGGTGCCCGACGAGGCGGTAGGCTGCGGTTTCCACGAGGCGGTCCGCGGAGTGCTGTCGCATCATCTCGTCATCCGCGGCGGCAAGATCGCGAACTATCATCCCTATCCGCCTACTCCCTGGAACGCCAATCCGCGCGACATCTACGGCACCCCGGGGCCCTACGAAGATGCGGTGCAAAACACGCCGATCTTCGAAGAAAACGGGCCGGACAAATTCAAGGGAATAGATATCATGCGCGCCGTTCGCAGCTTCGATCCGTGCCTGCCGTGCGGTGTGCACATGTACCTTGGCAACGGCAAAGTACTCGAGACCGTGCATACACCGACATTCGGTGTAGCTCCCAGCCGGAAGTAGGCGGGAGTTATGAACGACGCCGATCCGCGTACGCTGGAAAGGGATCCAGGACGGATTGAAGAATTAATTCGCTCGCTCGAAGCCCTTAGCGATACGAGGGCGCGAGAGCAGGCGAAGGAGTTGGTTCAAGTCGTGCTGGATTTGCACGGGGCGGGGCTGGCCCGGGTGATCGAGCTCATCACCACCGCCGGAGTCGTTGGCCAGACACTCCTCGAGGCGTTCGCGGACGACGATCAGGTGGGTAGCATGCTGCTGCTGCACGGCCTGCACCCGCAGGATCTGGAATCGCGGGTTCAGCGGGCGGTCGAGAAACTGCACCCCTTCCTCGGAACGCATGGACTGCGACTGGAGCTACTGCAATCAGGCGAGGAGCTCGTGCGGCTCAAGCTGCATGGCAACTGGCAAGACAAGAAACTATCGGACAAGACGCTCAAGCGCGACATCGAAGCCGCGATCCTTGACGCCGCCCCCGATGTAGCCCGGGTGGAAGTCGAGGGTTTGGCTGAGCCGCAGGCGCGACCGACGGAGGTCTTCGTTCCCGTGCCGTCGATCCCAAGCCGCAAGCGGGAGGGCATCCTCACTGGCAAAACATAGGTGCGAACGGTGAACAGTCAATGCGGACGTTTCTTACTGTTTACCGTTCACTCATAAGACATGATTTCCACAGCACCAGTGCAGGGATGGGTCGCCGGGTTGCGCCGGTTCGTGCGCAAGTCCGAAACGCTCGAAAAATGCGAGCTGTGCAGCGCGGAAATTTTTCCGGGACACTCGCATCTGGTCGAGCCCGCCAGTCACCGGCTGTTGTGCTGTTGCCGGGCGTGCTCGGTGTTGTTCAGCAACCACGAGAGCGCGAAATACCGGCTGGTGCCCGAGCAAAGCGAGCTCCTCCCGGAGTTCCGAATCGCGGACCGCGAGTGGGATGCGCTGCGCGTTCCGATCAATCTCGCGTTTTTTTTTCGCAGCAGCACAGCCCAACGCGTGCTTGCGTTTTACCCGAGCCCCGCCGGCGCCACCGAGTCGCTGTTGAGTCTCGCCGCGTGGGAAGCGCTGGTCGCCGACAATCCGTGGCTCGCTGACCTTGAGCCAGATGTAGAAGCGCTTCTGGTCAACCGCACCGAAGGCGCGCGCGAGTATTATCGGGTACCAATAGACCGCTGCTACGAACTTGTAGGGCTGCTCCGCGCGCACTGGCGGGGAATATCAGGCGGGTCCGAGGCGCGGAGCGCCATCCACGAATTTTTCGCCCGACTCAAACCATCCTCGGGCGCGCCAGCGTTTCAACTCCATGCCTGAGCTCAATTTTCAAGTCGAAGGCGTCGAGGTCGCGCGCTATGCGGCGGCGCCGCTGCTGCTGTTCAAACTACGCGTGAGCAATGTCACGCCCAACGACGATATTCAGAATGTAGCCCTGCAATGCCAGATCCAGATCGAGACCATTCGGCGCGCTTATACAGCCGCTGAGCAGGAGCAACTGTGGGAGCTCTACGGCGAGCCCGAACGCTGGAGCTCGACATTGCGCAATCTGCTCTGGACGCACGCGAACGTGACGGTTCCGCCCTTTGAGGAAAGCTGCGTCGTTGACGTTCCGGTGCCGTGCACGTATGACTTCAACGTGGCCGCCGCCAAATACTTCTATGGCTTGGAGGGCGGAGTCGTACCGCTGCTCACGTTGTTTAGCGGAAGCATTTTTTATCGCGGAGAAAGTGGGGGCCTGCAAGTCAGCCGGATTTCGTGGAACAAGGAGGCGGGTTTCCAATTTCCCGTCAAGGTCTGGAAGGACATGATGGAGCACTACTACCCGAACAGCGCGTGGCTGCGAGTGAGTAAAGACGCTTTCGATCGCCTCTATCAATACAAAATTCGTCGCGGTTTCCCGACCTGGGAAGAGGCGCTGGAAAGCCTGCTCGATACCGAGGAGGAGCGGGTCTCATGAATCTTGTGCAGGCGGAGAGGATCGCCAAGGCTGTCCTGTACGAAGGGTACATGCTCTATCCCTACCGTCCCTCATCGGTAAAAAACCGGCAACGCTGGACCTTCGGGGGGATTTATCCGCAAGTGTACAGCGAAGCGCAGGCGGGAACCGACCCGTGGAGCATGCAAACGCAGTGTCTCACGCAAGGCAACCCGCAGACCAAGGTTACCGTCAGGATCGGATTCCTGCACCTCATCGAACGCGAGGTAGGCGAGCTTCCCGAGACGCTTCGCGCATGGCCGCCCGAGTTTCGCAAGCTTAGCCTGCTCGAGATTGGCGAGCGGCGCTACTATGCCTGGCAGGAGGCGGTCGAGCGCGAGGTGGTGATCGGCGAGTTACGCCTCAGCGACTTAACAGCCGGGCCGCTGCAAATACCCTTCGCGTTTTCCGGCGGGCGCGATTTGGAGCCTTTGCGCGATCAGAACGGCGGCATTGCCGGGGTGCTGATTCGCACCCAGCAACCCATTGAAGGACGAGTCGAGCTGACCGCCGAGGCCGTCGCTGAACAGGTGTTCCGAATCACGGTACGCATCTTTAACCAGACCGCGCTTAACCAAGCCGCAGACTTAAGCCGCAATGCGGCTTCGCTCCATGCGTTGGTGTCAACCCATACAATTCTCGGCCTAAGCGAAGGCAAGTTCGTGTCCTCGCTCGATCCGCCCGAAGCCTTGCGTGACGCAGTGAACGATTGCCAGAATATCGGCGCATGGCCTGTGTTGGTGGGCGTCGAGGGAGAGCGCGACACCATGCTGTGCTCGCCCATCATCCTCTATGACTATCCCGAGATCGCCCCTGAAAGCCCCGGCGATTTGTTCGACGGCACCGAGATCGACGAGATCCTGACCCTGCGTATTCTCGCGATGACCGATGAAGAGAAGCGCGAGATGGCGGCGGTTGATGAGCGCGCTCGGGCACTGCTCGAGCGCACCGAGGCGCTTTCGCCTGAAGCGCTCATTGGGCTGCACGGGACGCTGCGCAGCCTGCGGCCCATCGAGAGTCAAGCGGAAAGCGACGCCCCGCCTTGGGAGACTCTCGATTCAAAGCCTCGGCTCGCCTACTTGCGTGTGGGCGAAGTAGACCTGCGCGTCGGCGATCATGTCCGGTTGCGTCCGCGCGCGGGCGCAGACATCCTCGACATCGCACTCGGCGGAAAGACCGCGACCATCGAAGCTATAGAGCGCGACTTTGAGGATCGGGTGCATGTCGCAGTGGTCGTGGACGACGACCCCGGAAAGGAATTTGGTCTGGACCGTATGCCAGGCCATCGCTTCTTCTTCTCGCCGGAGGAGGTTGAACCGCTCGCGAGCGGAGCACAGCCATGAACGTCCTCATTGCCGGCGTCGGCAATATTTTCCTCGGCGACGACGGGTTCGGCTCTGAAGTCGCACAACGCATGAGCGGGCGCGACCTTCCGCAGGGCGTGCACGTCGTGGACTTTGGCATTCGCGGCCTCGATCTCAGCTATGCGCTGGTGGACGACGGCTACGAGGCGGCGATTGTGGTAGATACCACCCGGCAGGGCGATGCTCCGGGCACGCTCTACGTGATCGAACCCGAAATGCTAGAGGATGCAGACAGTCGAAACCAGCAAGATGCGCTCATCTCACCGCACGACATGGATGCCGGCAAGGTGCTGCGGACGGTGAAGGCGATGGGCGGTCATTGTGAACGCATCGTGCTCGTGGGTTGCGAGCCGCAAAGCTTTGGCGAAGATACCGACGAGCAGGGCAGGATGGGCTTGAGCGAGCCCGTGGCCGCGGCCGTGGACAAGGCCGTGGTTTTGATCGAATCACTGGTAACCCAGTTGATGAATGGAGGCAAAGTCGAAGCTTTCCATTAGCGTTTTTTACCAAACCCACCGGCGTTGTTCGCAACAGGAAGCAACGACGGTAATCACACAGGAGACTTGAGATGAGCGCGTGGACTATATTTTGGATAGTCGTGGTGTTGTTGGTCCTCTACGCAGTGAAAAAAAACCTGCCTGACATTATCCGTTACTGGAGGATCCGCTCGATGTGATCGCCGGAGGGGATTCGCGCACCTCTGGGATCCGCTTTGATGAAAAACAGACTATGAGCAGCGTTTCGGTCTTCGTGCGGCGAAAACACCAAGGTAGCCAAATCCGGGTGCGTGGCCTCGTGCAGGGAGTGGGATTCCGCCCCACGGTATGGCGCCTTGCCACCGACTGTGGTCTCAGCGGAGAAGTGCTGAACGACAGTGATGGGGTGCTGATACGTGCCTGGGGCACAGCGGGCGCAATAGACGTCTTTATCCGCCGTCTGAAAGCCGAGGCGCCCCCGCTAGCCCGGATTGACACTGTCGAGCGCGGCCCGATACGCGGCCGTTGCAGCGCGGCCGGCTTCCGCATCGCGGCAAGCACGTACGGCGAGGTTCACACCGGAGTTGTTCCCGACTCCGCCACCTGCCCCGCGTGCGTGGACGAGACATTGCAGCCGCTGAGCCGCCGGTACCACTATCCTTTCACTAACTGCACTCACTGCGGCCCACGCCTGTCCATCGTGAACGCAGTGCCCTATGACAGGGTGAATACCAGCATGGCGGCGTTCCGGTTATGCGACGACTGCCAGGCTGAATACAACGATCCCACCGACCGTCGCTTCCATGCCCAGCCTATAGCCTGTCCGGTCTGCGGGCCGAAGGTGGCACTCGAGCACGCGGACGGAACGTCGTTGAACCTGGGGGGCAGCGATCCCATTGAGGCTGCTAGCCGCTTCTTACTGGAAGGCAACATCATCGCGATCAAGGGCCTGGGCGGTTTCCATCTCGCCTGCGACGCTACTCATCCGGACGCCGTGACGCGGTTGCGTGCTCGCAAGCGGCGTTATCACAAGCCGTTCGCGCTGATGGCGCGCGACGCTCCAGTGATTCAGCGTTACTGCGCGCTTTCGCCCGAAGAGCTCGCGCTCCTGCAGAGCCCGACGGCTCCCATTGTGCTATGCGCCGCGAATGGGCCGGAACGGCTCCCCGACGCTGTCGCGTCTGGGCTTAACACCTTGGGTTGCATGCTGCCTTACACGCCTTTGCACCATTTACTGGTCGAAGGCTTAGATCGGCCCATCGTGCTGACCAGCGGGAATATTTCCGATGAGCCCCAGTGTATAGGCAATCAGCAGGCGCGAGAGCGGCTGCATGGAATCGCGGACTACTTGCTGTTACATGACCGGGATATCGTTAACCGCGTTGATGACTCTGTGCTGCGCATCATGGACGGTACGCCGGGGATCCTGCGCCGCGGCCGTGGTTACGCGCCAGCGTCCATGCCCTTGCCGCCCGGATTCGAGCACGCCACTTCCGTTCTCGCGCTCGGCGGGGAGCTCAAGAACACCTTCTGTCTGATCAAGGATGGGCAGGCCATCATCTCGCAGCACCAGGGTGACCTGGACGACGCCGCGACGTACCGCGATTATCAGCGCAATCTCGAGTTATACCGGGCACTTTTCGAGCACGAACCGCAGACACTCGCCGCCGACAGACATCCCGAATATCTGTCGAGCAAACTCGCCAGGGAATGGTCCGCGCGCGACGCGTTGCCGCTCGTCGAAGTGCAACATCATCACGCGCATATCGCCAGTTGCCTCGCCGACAATGACGTGCCGTTGGATGCGCCTCCGGTGCTCGGTGTAGCGCTCGACGGGTTGGGTTTCGGCGACGATGGCACCTTCTGGGGAGGCGAGTTCTTGCTCGCTGACTATTGCAGTTTCGAACGTCTGGCGAGCTTCAAGCCGGTGGCAATGATCGGCGGGGCGCAAGCGATGCGCGAACCCTGGCGCAATACTTACGCGCATCTTGTGGCTACTCTCGGTTGGGCGGGCTACCAGAAGGATTACGGCGCGCTGGAGCTGACCCGGTTCCTTGAGAGCAAGCCCCTGGCGACTTTCGACGCCATGCTCAAGCACGGTATGAACTGCCCACTTGCGAGCTCATGCGGGCGGCTATTCGACGCGGTCGCGGCAGCCGTTGGAGTGTGCCGAGATCAAGCAAGTTACGAGGGTCAGGCGGCGATTGAAATGGAAGCTTTGGTGTCTGCAAGGACGCTGGGGGAAGTTGCCGAGGACGAGGTGTATCCGTTCACAGTCGTTGAGTCGAAAGGTGCGCCCTACTTGGAGCCGGAACCCATGTGGCAGGCACTGCTTCGTGATTTGCTGACAAACACCCCCGCGGCTGTTATGTCCGCGCGTTTCCATAAGGGCTTGGCGCGGGGCGTCGTCGCGATGGTGTCGCGCTTGAGCGAGCGCGCCATACGCGAGCCAACGATAGCTCTGTCGGGCGGTGTGTTTCAGAACAAGATCCTGCTTGAAGAAGTCGCACAGCGCCTGCGCAGCAACGATCTTACCGTGCTCACACAGCGCCAGGTGCCGGCCAACGATGGTGGCTTGTCCCTTGGGCAGGCCACCGTCGCCGTAGCGCAAGCTTTGACAACTGGAGGTGTGCGATGTGTTTAGGGATTCCGGGCCAGATCGTTCAGATCACCGATGCGAAAGACCAGCTCGCCGTGGTGAACGTCGCTGGAGTCAAGCGGGAAATCAACATCTCGTGCGTGATCAATGAAGACCACCCTGTTCTGTCATGCGTCGGCGATTGGGTGCTGGTTCACGTGGGATTCGCCATGAGCCGTATCGACGAGGACGAGGCGATAAAGACGCTGCGGTTGCTGACCGAACTGGGCGAGATGCAGGCCGAATTGCAGGCGATGCAAACCGATGGCTGACGTCAATACTCATCTGCAGGCGCTCTACCCTTTCCTGCATGGCGGCAGGAAGGACGCCAAACTCGAGAATGCCGCGCTGCTGGAATCGGTCGCTCAGAAGGCCCGCCACAGCGTTGACACCAAGCGAGAGTTTTTCGAAACAAATGCGCAGCAAGTGGTGGACACCGCGCGCGCGATCGCGGAAGTCTACCTGCACGACGGGCGGCTGTTTACGATGGGAAACGGCGGCTCGAGTTGTGATGCCGCGCACATCGCGGTGGAATTCCTTCACCCTATAACCGCGGGCCGCCCGGCGCTCAGCGTGATCAATCTGGTCACCGACACGGCAATGATGACTGCGGTGGGAAATGACGTGGGTTTCGCCCATGTCTTCGTGCGCCAACTCATCGCCCAGTGCCGGCGCGGCGACGGACTGATCGGCATTTCAACCAGCGGTAATTCCGAAAACCTGCTGACGGCGTTCGCCAAGGCGAAGGAACTAGGCATGACCACGATCGGGCTGGCCGGAATGGACGGCGGCAAGATGGCGCAGAGCCGCGATCTCGATCGTTGCCTCACGGTGCGGACCGACAGCATCCACCGCATCCAGGAAACGCATGTTGCGATTTATCACATTCTTTGGGACCTGGTGCACACCTTGCTCGCCGATCGGCGCGGCGGCCTGATCAAGGAGCCCGCGCTGTGAAATACGTAGACGAATTCCGCGACCCGGTAAAAGCCAAGGTCTTACTCAAAGAGATCGAAGCGTTGGTTGAGCGCATCGCTCTATGCCGGCAAAGGCCGTTGCAACTGATGGAGGTCTGCGGCGGCCACACTCACTCGATTTTCAAGTACGGCATCGAGCCGATGCTGCCCAAGGCGATCGAGTTCGTGCACGGTCCCGGCTGCCCGGTATGCGTCCTGCCGATGGGAAGGGTAGACGACTGCGTGGCGCTGGCCGAACATCCGCAGGTCATTTTCACCACTTTCGGCGATGCCATGCGTGTGCCTGGCTCAAGAAAAAGTCTGCTTCAGGCCAGGGCTGACGGCGCTGATGTGCGCATGGTGTACTCGCCGATGGATGCCTTGAAAATTGCTCGCGCCAATCCTCACCGGGAAGTCGTGTTCTTCGCGCTCGGCTTCGAGACCACCATGCCGAGCACCGCGTTGACCGTGCTACAGGCGGAGCGCGAGGGGATAAAAAACTTTTCATTGTTCTGCAACCACATCACCATCATTCCGACCATCAAGGCAATTCTCGATTCGCCTGAGTTGACGCTCGACGGTTTCCTGGGACCCGGGCACGTGAGCATGGTGATCGGGACAGCGCCGTATGAATTTATTGCGCGGCATTACCGCAAGCCGATTGTGGTCGCGGGTTTCGAACCACTGGATATCCTGCAATCGGTGTGGATGCTGCTCAAGCAACTCACTGAGGGTCGCTGCGAAGTCGAGAACCAGTACCAGCGCGTCGTGCCCGATGCGGGCAACGACCAGGCGCTTACGGCGGTCGGCCGCGTATTCGAGTTGCGTGAATTTTTCGAATGGCGGGGCCTGGGCTCAATCGATCACTCCGGGATCCGTCTCAAGCAGAGCTACGCGCGCTTCGACGCCGAACGCAAGTTCTCGGTCCCCAACCTCAAGATCGCGGACCCGAAGTCCTGCCAGTGCGGAGAGGTCCTGAAGGGAGTGATCAAACCTTGGGAATGCAAGGTGTTCGGCGGCGCCTGTACTCCGGAGACACCCTTGGGCGCGCTCATGGTTTCTTCGGAAGGCGCGTGCGCGGCTTACTACAATTATGGCGGCGTCGACCTGGCGCGCCTGATACGGGCCCGCGCCGAGAAAGCGCCGGCTGAGGCGAGAACATGAGTCGGTTACTCAATCCCGATCGCCCGGGGCAAGCCTCGATCCGCCGCCGCAACGGTAAGCTGCGCGACAGCCGCATTACTCTCTCTCACGGCAGTGGCGGAAAGGCGATGCGCGACCTCATCGACGATGTATTCGTCGGTAGTTTCGGCAACGCCGTGCTTGAACCCCTGGAAGACCAGGCGCGCCTTAACTTGACCAACCTGGTAGCGCAGGGTGACCGGCTTGCCTTTACCACCGACTCGTATGTGGTGGATCCTTTGTTCTTCCCTGGGGGGGACATCGGTGCGCTCGCGGTAAACGGCACTATTAACGATCTCGCAGTAAGCGGCGCGCGTCCGCTCTACCTGAGTTGCAGCGTAATTCTGGAAGAAGGATTGAGCGTGGAAACCCTACGCCGCGTGGCGCACTCCATGGCCGAGGCCGCGCGCGCCGCGAACGTGGCCATCGTCACCGGCGACACCAAGGTCGTCCCCAGGGGCGCCGCCGATAAATTATTCATCAGCACCGCCGGCATCGGCGTGATTCCCAAAGAGACCAATATCGCCGCCGGGCGCGCACGGGCCAGGGACGTGGTCATCGTCAATGGCACCATCGGTGACCATGGTGCGGCGATTTTGTGCGCCCGACAGGATCTGGCTCTGGGTACGACTATTGAAAGTGATTGCCGCTCCCTCCATGGCTTGATACGAGCCATGTTGGAGGCTTGTCCAGATATCCATTGCCTGCGCGACGCCACGCGTGGCGGTGTCGCGACAGTGCTGAATGAATTCGCGCAGGCGGCATCGGTGTGCATCCGCTTCGACGAAACGAGCGTTCCGGTGTGCGAGCCGGTCAAAGGTGTGTGCGAGATACTGGGACTCGATCCTTTGTACATGGCTAACGAGGGGAAGCTCGTCGCGGTCGTCCCGCGAGAGTCTGCCGACACAGTCCTCGCCGCCATGCGCGCCCACCCTGCGGGTCGTGATTCTGCGATCGTCGGCGAGGTGATCGCAGAGCCGCAAGGTGTGGTGCTGCTTCGTACCGTGTTCGGCGGGGAGCGCATCGTGGACATGCTAGTCGGCGAGCAGTTGCCGAGGATCTGTTGAGGTGAAAGAGATGACTGCGGACCGGCAAACACTCGAGATCGCAGATCACGGCCGGAATTGTCGCGCGGATTATGCCGGACTAATGGCGTATCACGGCGGCGGGGCCTTGTTCGGCGCCACTGTCGCCTACCGCGCCCTGCAACTCGCCGCTTGCGTCCTCTCCGATCGCGGTTTATGGGATCGGAAAGACCTCACTATCGTCAGTGGTCACGCAGGACCGGGGGTCATAGACGCGATCGAATTCGTGACTCGCTGTGTGAGCCGTGACCGCTATGAGGTTGCAAATTCCAGCGCGGGTTGCGGGACCGGAATACGTTTCGAATGGCAAATCGGCGACGGTCGGCGAACGATACTCTTGCAACTGCGCGGGGGCTTCGTACCACAGCGGTTTTTCGAGCTTGCCGAGCGGACTAGCATTGGGTTCGCGAGCGCGGATGAGCGCCAGGCATTGCAAGACTTGAAAGGTAGTTTAACCGCGCGGCTCTGGGAAGAATCCCTGGAGGCCTTGTTTGAGCTCCGTTGGTTGAAGGGGTCCGCGGAAGGGGAGCGCGCCTGTGCATGAGCTTGGCATTACGCAAGGCATCATCGAGCTCGTCGCCGAACGCGCCGCGGGCGCCAAAGTGAATGTGCTGCGGCTTGAGATCGGCAAGCTCTCCGCCATCATGCCGGATGCGATTCGATTCTGCTTCGATCTCTGCGCGCAAGATACGGCGCTCGACGGGGCGCAACTCGAAATCATCGAAATCCCGGGGCGAGGACGCTGCCGGCAATGCGGTGGCGAGCTGGCGATGGAGGATTTTCTCGCCCGCTGTGAGTGCGGCTCGATTGACCTGGAATGCATCGCCGGCGAGCAACTCAAAATCAAGGAGATGGAGGTGGTGTGATGTGTACAACCTGCGGATGCTCGGACAAGGTGCACGCGAGCGTCACTGATCCGGATACCGGAGACACCGAAGCGCTGCATACGCTCGATGGTCACGACGGGCATGAGCACCATCATCACGATCATGCCCATGGTCACGAGCATCATCACGATCATGTGCATGACCACGCCACCACGGTGGCATTGAACGAGGAGATCCTCGCCAAGAACAATCGGTTCGCGGAGCGCAATCGCGGCTGGTTCGCCGGCCGCAATATCCTCGCGCTCAATCTGTTGAGCGCGCCCGGTTCCGGCAAGACCACCTTGCTCGAACGCACTCTCCGCGACCTCAAGGACGAGTTGACGATTCAAGTCATCGAAGGCGATCAGGCGACCACGCAGGACGCCGAGCGCATCCGCGCGACCGGTTGCAAGGTGGTGCAGATCAATACCGGGACCGGCTGCCACCTGGAGGCCGACATGCTCGCGCGCGGATTGCAGCGGCTCGCGCCGCCACTGAGTTCTATCGTGATGATCGAAAACGTTGGAAATCTCGTCTGCCCGGCGTTGTTCGACCTCGGAGAACGCGCGAAGATCGTCATCCTTTCGGTCACCGAAGGCGAGGACAAACCGATCAAGTACCCGCACATGTTTCGCGCGGCACAGGTGATGATTCTCAACAAGACGGATCTTTTAGCTTACGTGGACTTCGATGTGGACCGATGTCTCGCCTATGCCCGCCAGGTGAATCCCCGGCTCCGGATTTTTCAGCTTTCCGCTACTAAAGGCACGGGGCTGGCCGATTGGTATGCCTGGCTGCGCGCGGAGATGAAGGCAAGCTGCTCTGACTCGCTTCCTCTCGACGAAGAAGCGCTGGCGCGGGGGTGAGACCGTAGTGATCGGCATACTGCTCCTGGGGTTGCTGCTCGGAATGAAGCATGCGTTCGAGGCTGACCACGTAGCCGCGCTGGCGACACTCGCCACCCGCTCTCAATCACTAGCCCAGACGGTCAAGCTCGGCGCGGCGTGGGGATTGGGACACACGCTCACCTTGTTGCTGTTCGGCGGCCTCGTGCTAGCGCTAGACCTGGTGATGCCGGAACGCCTCGCTCGAGGACTGGAGTTTGCGGTTGGAATTATGCTGCTGTTGTTGGGTCTCGATGTACTGCGGCGAGTGACCCGGGAGCGGGTGCACTTTCATATCCACCGCCACGCGGCGAGCATCGTCCACCTGCATGCCCATTCGCATGCCGGTGACACGATGCCACACGATCCGGAACATCATGCACACGGACATCCCCGAGCGCTGCGCGTGCGCGCCCTGCTCGTCGGGATGATGCACGGCATGGCCGGCTCCGCCGCCTTGATCCTGCTCACCCTGGAAACCGTTGTTTCGCCGGGAGTTGGTCTTCTCTACATCGTGCTGTTTGGACTGGGTTCCATCCTGGGTATGGCGCTACTGTCGGTTGTCATCGCTATTCCGCTGCGTTACTCCGAATCAGGCCTGACGCTCGCGCATAACACCCTCGTAATTGTGGTCGGGTTGGTCACAGTTGCCCTCGGCGGGGCGATGATCTACGAGATAGGGGCCGTTCAGGGCTTTCTCCTTTGAGGTGCAAATTCCTTCGGGTCTGTTGACTGATCGGGCGTGAAATCGGTATCTTAGTTTTCTAGCGTTAGCCTCTGGCGGCGCTCAAACTATACCGCATGTGTACCCTCCAACGGCCGAGGATCGATCATGGAATTGCAAACTGAGCAGCTCAGCGACGGTATCATGAAGGTCATTCTTGCCGGCCGCTTGGACATAGCGGGAACCGATGCCGTGGACCTTCATTTTACGGCAGTGACCGCGAGCGCCAAGTCCGGTGTGGTCGTTGACATGTCCGCGGTCAGCTTCCTCGCCTCTATCGCTATCCGAATGCTGTTATCAAACGCCAAGGCGCTCAACCGGCGCGGTCACAAGATGGTCATATTCAAGCCCGCTCCGATGGTAAGAAAAACGCTTGTGACCACCGGCATCGATACGTTGATCCCCCTATATGACGATATCGAATCCGCGCTGCAACTATTTCAGCAAACCTAAACGCACTCGGCCCGGTCTCGGGAGGACTTTTCGAACGTGGCGCTATCTCACCAAGGAAAGTTTTTTGCAATCCTTTGCTGTTAGTGTCGCCAGCGACACTTCCGAGATGCGGCGATTGGGGTGGTGGGTGGGGGAAATCAGTCATTGCCTCGCTTTGCCGGACGATATCACGTTCCGGCTGGACCTCTGTTTGGAGGAGGCAGTGCATAACATCATTAGCTACGGATATTCCGATCAAGGATCCCACCAAATCGATGTGAAGATCAGCTACGATGCGGATTCTCTTGCCTTGGAGGTCGAGGACGACGGTATTGCCTTTGATCCGTTGAGCGTTCCGGTCTTAGTGCGTCCATCAACCCTTGCCGAGGCAAAAATCGGTGGCTGGGGAGTGCATCTCATCCGTCAGTTCTCCGACCACTGTCGCTACGAGCGCCGTGGAGAGAAGAATCGCTTGAAGCTCCTGTTCCGCGTACCGCTCCCCGAGATGTAATATCGACCCGCGGATGGGGATTTAGGTATTCTCTTAGCATTCTCAAATTTAGGAACTATGTTGAACGTCTTTTTTATGTAATATTTGTAACATTCTGTACTCGCTTGACTAAACCCATTAATCCGCAAAATCTGTGGATAACTTTGTGGACTATTCGTTTTGAATGCGCCCATTCTCGCACGCCGCTTGACCGGCGGCAGAATTAGCGAATATTCAATTGAATTTCTATTTTCTAGCTTATTTATAAGGGGTTAGACAATTTTTGTCATGCGATTAATCGAGATCCTTGAGGCGCGCGTTCAGTGCTGGGATCGCGCCGGTGAATAAGCATGCTGGCGGCGCGCGGCCGGGACAGCGTCGTTGGAACTTTCCGCGGGCCCCCGCGTCTTACCAGTTACGTTCGTTATGAACGTTCCCGCTCTCCCTCCCTGAGCGGGACTTTCTGCCCGGTATCCCCAACCGGGCCAAGTTGGCCTCGGTAAGTATTTCTCCCCTAGTTGCACCGAGGCCTTTTTTTTCCCTACCGCCGGGTCCGCTGCCCACGGCAAACTTCGTGCTGCCGGATGTCAAGCTGCGAAGGCATGTTGTATCCTTTGACCACATTCAGAAAAAAGCTATCTTGAAGGGGACCTCTAAAAATGCTGGATTTTGGCCGTTGGACAAGGCGTTTCGAGAAGCGCAGTTAACACGAATAGTTAATGAGCATCGCAGAAAGCGCCGCAACGCAGTATCGGGACAAAAGACGCGTTAGTAGAAGTTCCCTTGGCTACATGAGCGAATCTATAGCCTTCCTTGTCGTGGCACTGGCGCTGGTCCCTGCCGAGGGGCAAGCGCACCCGACGCCAGGGGAGGCCAAGGCGGCGGTGTGCGCGGCCTGCCACGGGGAGCGCGGAAACAGCCAAAATCCCGAGTGGCCAAAGCTCGCCGGCCAGCATCCGAATTATCTCGCGCAACAGCTTCGCGACTTCAAATCGGGAGCGCGCAAGAATGAGGTAATGAGTCCGATCGCGGCGCCGCTGAGTGAAACGGACATCGCCGATATTGCGGAATTCTACTCGGCTCAGAAACGACAAACGGGGATGGCGGACCCAGGGCTTGTGGAAGCGGGTGAGCGCTTATATCGCGGCGGGAACGCCACCACCGGGGTCCCGGCCTGCATGGCATGTCATGGACCCGCGGGCGCCGGAAATCCGGCGGCCGGGTTTCCGGCCCTAAGCAGTCAGCATGCGGCTTACACGCGCAACCAACTGAACGCTTATCGCTCCTCGGAGCGGCGGAACGGACAGACGATGCAGACGATCGTCGCCAGAATGTCTGAATCGGAAATCGAGGCCGTGGCGTCATATATCGCGGGATTACGGTAGAGTGGGACAGCCGGACCCGTGACCACACCTCAGGCAAGAACCCGCCGCCCTCGGGAACCCTTTCGATTCAGGCGTCGACCACTTCGATTCAAACCACTTTAAGGGGGGTGTTATGCACGCAAGGTTTCGGTGGGTAGTCGCACTTGTGTTCTTTGCTAGTAACGGTTTCGCGGAAGGACCAGTATCGAACGCTGGCTACCAGCTCGGCAAGCATTATGAGGAAATCGTCCCTGCCCAGCCGGTTGCGACGGACGGGAAGATCGAGGTCATTGAGGTGTTCTGGTACGGATGCCCTCATTGTTACGATTTCGAGCCGTACGTTAATGCATGGGCCGCGAGCAAAGCCTCGGATGTCGAATTTCGCCGCATACCGGCGGCCTTCAATAAAGCCTGGCATGTCCATGCCAAAGCCTACTACGCCGCCGAGGCATTGGGGGTCGTCGATAAAATTCACGCTCCTTTCTTCAAGGCGCTGCACGAGTCCAAGCGGCGGCTGGACGATGAGGCGTCACTCGCCGAGTTTTTTGCCGAAAACGGCGTCTCAAAAGAAGCGTTTACTGAGGCGTTCAACTCCTTTGCGGTGGATGCCAAAGTCCAACAGGCCATCCAATCGGTTAAACAGTATGGGATCGATGGCGTGCCTAAGGTCGTCATCAACGGAAAGTTTCGCACGCCCGGAGAAGTGGGTATCAGTTTTAATGACATGCTTAAGGTGATCGATTTCCTCATCGACAAAGAGCGCGCCGCTGCTAAGCCATAAGCAGCGGACGGGAGTGCTTAAAAAGCGTTGGTCACCTTGATTAGTTGCTCCAATTTCCGCCGCGCGTTCCCTTGAGCAAGGGCTTCCCGCGCCAAGGTGACGCCCGCGGAAATTTCCCGGGCGACTCCGCACACATAGAGGGCCGCCCCCGCATTGAGTAGCACGATATCCAAAGCTGGTCCGGGATCGTTATCGAGCACGGAACGCATGCGCGCCAGACTCTCCAAGGTATCGCCTGCCTTGATTGCGCCGAGATCGGCCGAGCCGATCCCAAACTGCTCCGGCGTCAGCCAATAGTTGGCGATCGCTCCATCACGCAATTCGGTCACTCGCGTCGGCGCGCTGATGCTGATTTCATCCAACCCGTCCTCACCGTGAACGACCATCACGTGGGTACTGCCGAGGTTACGCGATACCTGGGCCAAGGGCTCGGTCCAGCGCGCTTGAAAAACGCCGATAAGCTGGGCGCTCGCGCCGGCCGGATTCGTTAACGGCCCGAGGAGATTGAAGAGAGTGCGGATCCCCAACTCGCGGCGCGGTGCGACGGCATGTCGCATAGCTTGGTGATGCGCGGGCGCGAACATGAAACCAATGCCGATCTCAGTGATACACGCGCTGACTTGCGTAGGGGTGAGGGCTATGTTAACGCCTGCGGCCTCCAGGAGATCCGCGCTCCCCGAGCGGCTTGAAACGCCGCGATTACCGTGTTTCGCAACCCGGCCACCAGCAGCAGCCACGACCAACGCACTGGTCGTGGATATATTGAATGTGCCTGCGCCATCTCCGCCGGTACCGCAGGTGTCGACCAGATGGCCGGCGGAGGCTTCAACGGGCTCGGAGAGATCCCGCATGACCCGCGCCGCCGCCGTGATCTCCGCCACGGTCTCTCCTTTTATCCGCAACGCGACCAGAAAACCCCCAATCTGCGCCGCGGAGGCTCGCCCGCCCATGATGAGCTCCATGGCCGTGCTCATCTCGTCCCCGGAGAGGTCTTGGCCCGCCACAAGTTTGCCGATGGCCGATTGGAGTGGCATGCGATGATCGCTATCGTCTAGTTTCTGGCCGATAATACTTGAAATTCTGGGCACCTCCCAAATCTCTGTCTCCTAAGGATGAATAATGGGGTTTTTCTACAGCGTCCTTTAACCGACCTGACGACCGCGCGTAGGGCCCTCGTGAGTTTGAACCCGGCCAACCGATGATCTGGGCGGATTACGCCATCCTCGCCATCATAGGCTTGTCCGCGCTCATCAGTATTTGGCGCGGATTGATTCGCGAGGTCCTCTCGCTCTTGGCGTGGATCTTGGCCATCTTGGTTGCAATGACGTTTATGCGACCGCTCGCGGATGAATTGACCCCTTACATCTCGGTGGCGTCGGCGCGCTTGATCATCGCATTCATGGCACTGTTCATCGCGACCTTGCTGTGCGGGGCCATCATTAATTTCATTATTGCTAAACTAGTAATGAGCTCAGGCCTCTCCGGGACAGACCGGGTGCTGGGGATCGTGTTCGGGATCGCCCGCGGCGCCCTGGTAGTGGCGGTATTAGTGCTCATGGCCGGTTTGACACCGCTGCCTCAGGACCCTTGGTGGGAGCAATCGGTTCTCTTAGGCCGTTTCGAGACCCTGGCGCTGTGGTTGCGGAGCTACTTGCCGCCCGCGGTCGCGGCGTATTTTACGTTTTAGTCGACGCGCGCGCCGCATTGTGGGTGACTGGGAGGCGCTATACAATTCGACTCCGCGCGGCGTCGGCCGAGCGGAAATCGTTAGCATCGGGAGTGTGGTCAGGCGAGGCGATAGCCTATGTGCGGAATCATCGGAATCGTAGCGGGCGCGAGCGTGAACCAGTCCTTATACGACGGGCTGAACGTGTTGCAGCATCGCGGCCAGGATGCCGCTGGCATCGTGACCTGCCAGGACGGGCGCTTGCACATGCACAAGTGCAGCGGACTGGTGCGCGACGGTTTTCAGACCCACCATATGCTCGAGCTGGTGGGTCCCATGGGCATCGGGCATGTTCGCTACCCGACCGCGGGTTGCGCGTCGATGGCCGAGGCGCAACCCTTCTACGTCAATTCCCCCTATGGGATCTGCCTTGCCCATAACGGTAATCTCACCAATGCCGAAGCGCTGAAGCGGGAGTTGTTCCGAGACGATCTGCGGCATGTCAACACCGATTCGGATTCCGAGGTGTTGCTTAATGTGTTCGCCCACGAGCTACAGCGTCTGGGAAAGCTCAAGGTGGATGCCGAGGACGTCTTCCACGCGGTCAGCCAGGTGCATAGGCGCTGTCAGGGTGCGTACGCCGCGGTCGCCATGATCACGGGGATCGGTATCGTCGGGTTTCGCGATCCCCGCGGGATCCGGCCCATCGTGTTCGGGAGCCGCATGAGCGCTGCCGGCCCCGAGTATGTCATCGCTTCGGAAAGCGTCGCGATCGACACCCTGGGATTCAAGCTCGTCCGTGACATCGAACCTGGAGAGGCGGTTTTTATCAGCGCTGACGGCACGCTCGAGACACGCCAATGTGCGGAGCATTGGTCACACGCGCCGTGCATCTTCGAGTATGTTTATCTCGCGCGGCCGGACTCGATCATTGATGGGATCTCGGTCCACAAGGCGCGCATGCGCATGGGTGAGAACCTGGCGCAAAAGATTCGCAACACCTGGCCCGGTCACGATATCGATGTCGTCATCCCGATCCCGGACACGAGCCGCTCCGCGGCCTTGCAACTGGCCTACGAATTGGGGCTCAAGTACCGGGAGGGATTCATCAAGAATCGCTATATCCCGCGCACCTTCATCATGCCCGGCCAGGCCCTGCGCAAGAAATCCGTACGCCAAAAGCTCAACGCCATCGATCTGGAATTCCGCGGCCGCAACGTGCTGCTCGTCGATGACTCGATCGTGCGCGGGACCACTTGTAAACAGATCATCCAGATAGCGCGGGAGGCCGGCGCCAAGAAGGTTTACTTCGCCTCCGCCGCGCCGCCCGTACGCTACCCGAATGTGTACGGTATCGATATGCCCTCGGCCGAGGAGTTGATCGCCCATGATCGTTCCGAGGAAGAAGTCGGCAAGATGATAGGCGCCGATCGCCTGATTTATCAGAACATCGAAGACTTGATCGATGCCGCCCAGCGCGGAAATCCCGACATCACGGTCTTCGATGCCTCGTGTTTTACCGGCCGGTATGTGACCGGTGATGTGAGCCCGGATTATTTAGAGCGCGTCGCGGCACTGCGTTCCGACGAAGCCAAGCTCGATCGGTCCGGGGACATCAACACGCTAACCGATTTGAACGCCGTCGTCGGTTGACACCGGGAGGTTGATCTCCTAGCCATAGAGTGTGCTCATGCGCGCCACCCGTTTGTCCGAAAAGCCGGTGGTGGACCGGCGTCGCCTCCGCGAGGAATGGACGTAGCATTGGCCTTTATTCCTGATCCGAGTCTTCGCCCGAGATTCATGTCTGGGTCTGGGGTTTCGCCGCATTCAAAGCCGCCTGAAGCTTCGCCTCATCCTCGTGCGAGAGCGAGGTCTTGAGAACCTTGCCGCCCGTGCCTTGCAACTCCGCCAGCACCTTGTCCGGCGTCGCCTTGTGCACGAGGACAAACAGCACGGAACTGCCCGGCGTCATCGTGGCCGCCAGCTCTTTCATGAAGTTGTCGTTAATACCAATGTCGGTGAGCGCGCCCGAGGCCGTGCCCGCCGCCGCACCAACCGCCAGGCCAAGCAGTGGATTCAGGAAGATCAGACCGATGAGCGAGCCCCAGAACCCGCCGCTCACCGCCCCGGCCGCCGTCAGGTTCACCGCCTGGTGCAGTTTGATCTTGCCCTTGGCATCCTTGACCGCAACGACCGCGTCCTCCAGCTCGACCAAATAATCGCGCTGCAGCTTGCGCAGGGTGAGCCGGACCTCCTCCGCCTTGTGAACATCGTTGTAACCGACGACGACTAATGTGCTCATGAGTTTGTCTCCTGATTCAATTGTTAGGTTTATCCTTCGGTCGAGGTCGCAGGTTCCCGTCGAGTGGTCGCAAGTATCTCCGGAGTTTGCGTCATCCACGACATCTAGGGCGCGCAGTCTCGCTTGTGCGCTCGTTTAACTGCCGTGAACCTGGTCTCCGTCTTTGCTCTCCACTCTATGTATCCGAACCGCGGTGAAGTACTATAGGTTCGGCCCCCGCGGCGGTCAATAACGTGGCGCCCAGTGCACGCAGTGGCGCCTTTCCGCCCGGACAAGCTTCCGAGGCCAACGACTCCGTTGCGGAAGTCAGGGTGCCCGCAGGCCCTCCTGAAAATTCCCCGATCCTGGACCCAGGACTCGCGTGTTTGACAGCTCACAGGTCCAGTCGTATCTTCCCTTTTAAAGAACAAGGCTTTGTTGATCTACCCAGATTAACTGGACGGCGGCCAGGGGCACGATGATCACCGACAGGGGTGGCTTGCTGGACCTACTGCGACAACTCGCGGCCCATACTGCCGTAAAAAAAAGACGATTAGCGGAGGCGACATGGCATATGCTCGACTGATGATGACCAACCGAGGGATCTCGGGGGATGGGCTCGGCGACCGCCTCGCCGAGATGCGCTACTTCGAGAACAAGACCGGTTCGATGAAAACCCTCGCAAGCTGGCAGAGGCTTACCAAAAAACAGTTCGTGGAACGTCTGATCGAGATCGCGAGCCAGTTTCCCCTCATCCCCGACGACAAAAACGAAGACCAGCAGCACGTCAGCGTATTCGTCCACGGCTACAACAACTCGTGGCAGGCCGCGGTGACGCGCTATGAACAGCTCCAGACCGAGCTCTATGACAAACAGCAGCTCGGCCAACTCGTGCTTTTCACCTGGCCTTCCAACGGCAGCCCGGCCGACTACCTACCTGATCGGGAGGACGCGCGCGAGAGTGCGAGCGCGTTCGCCCGGGAACTGGTCGATCTGCACGACCACCTGGTCACGATGCAGCGAGCGGCGGCGCGACTCAGAGAGCCTCCGAAGGGCTGCCGAGCAAAGGTCTCCATCATCGCCCACAGCTTGGGCAATTACGTGGTTCAGAAGGCACTGGCCGTTGCTGCTCGGACGATGAACAGCCCCCAGCTGATGACGCTGATCACGCAGCTCGCAATGGTCGCGGCCGACGTCGATAACGACCTTTTCCAGCGCGACAAGCCCGTCGACAGCGATGGTAGTCTGATCGCGAATGTCTGCTATCGCGTCGGTGCCCTGTACACGGGCCTCGATCAGGTGCTGGGTGCATCCGCGGGCCTCAAGCATTTTGGGACGCGGCGTTTGGGGCGCAGCGGCCTCGCCGATCGAGATACCGTATGGGATAACGTGTTCGACATCGATGTGTCGAATCTGATTAAAAAGGAAAACGCGCACTCGGCCGTATTCGAGTCGCCGCAGTCTTTGAAGCTCTTGGAGCAGGTCCTTCGAGGCGTCGATCGAGCTCATTTGCCCTGATCGGATCGGCGGCATATGCACACGATGTGGGAAGAATCACCGCGGTGATTCCAATCATCTCCGTCTCGAAACTTTCCAAAACCTATGCCTCCGGATTCCAGGCTCTGAAGAGCATCAACCTGGAGATTCGCCGCGCCGAGATCTTCGCCCTGCTCGGTCCAAACGGCGCCGGCAAGACGACCCTGATCAGCATCATCTGCGGCATCGTGAGCCCAAGCGAGGGCGCGGTCTCGGTCGATGGTCACGACATTGTCGCCGCGTACCGAACGGTGCGATCGATGATCGGTCTGGTTCCTCAGGAACTGACGACGGACGCATTCGAGAGCGTTTGGGCGACGGTCACATTCAGCCGGGGATTGTTCGGCAAGCCGGCGAACCCCGGCTACATCGAAAAGGTGCTCAAGGATTTGTCCTTGTGGGACAAGAAGGACAGCAAGATTATGACCCTGTCCGGCGGGATGAAGCGCCGGCTCTTGATTGCGAAGGCGCTCTCGCACGAGCCGCAGATTCTGTTTCTTGATGAGCCAACGGCCGGCGTCGATGTCGAGCTGCGCAAGGACATGTGGCAGGTCGTGCGAACGCTCCGCGCGTCCGGGGTGACAATCATCTTGACCACCCACTACATCGAAGAAGCCGAAGAGATGGCTGATCGAATCGGGGTCATGGCAAAGGGTGAGATCATCCTGGTCGAAAGGAAAGACGAGCTGATGCGCAAGCTCGGCAAAAAGCAGCTCGTGCTCCAGCTACACAACCGGCTCACCAGCATTCCTCCGAATCTAGCGGTCTATGGCCTGGAAGTGAATGCAGACGGCAGCGAGCTTATGTATACCTACGATACGCGGGCCGAGCGCACCGGCATCAGCGCACTCTTAAAGGACCTGAGCACGGCAGGGATTGTGTTCACCGACCTCAACACGACGCAGAGCTCGCTTGAGGACATCTTCGTCGATCTGGTGAGAAAATCGAAATGAACTTTCGGGCGGTCCGAGCGATCTACTTGTTCGAGATGGCGCGCACATGGCGCACCTTGATGCAAAGCATCGTCTCTCCGGTGATTTCGACTTCACTGTATTTCGTGGTTTTCGGAGCCGCCATTGGCTCTCGCATTGCCGAGATCGACGGGGTGAGTTATGGGGCATTTATCGTACCGGGTCTGATCATGCTCTCACTGCTAACGCAGAGCATCGCCAATGCCTCGTTCGGGATCTACTTCCCCCGGTTTACGGGCACTATCTATGAGCTTCTGTCGGCACCCGTCTCCCCTTTCGAGATCATACTTGGCTATGTCGGCGCGGCAGCCACCAAGTCCGTTGTGTTGGGTTTGATCATACTGGCCACCGCGGGCTTGTTTGTGCCCCTGCGCATCGCCCACCCCGTATGGATGCTCAGCTTCCTCGTGTTGACGGCGGTCACGTTCAGCCTGCTCGGTTTCATCATTGGCATTTGGGCGGATGGCTTTGAGAAGCTGCAGGTCGTGCCCCTGCTCGTCATCACCCCGCTGACCTTCCTCGGCGGTACGTTTTACTCGGTGAACATGCTGCCTCCATTTTGGCAGACCGTAACGCTGGTTAATCCTGTCGTCTATTTGATCAGCGGTTTCCGCTGGAGCTTCTACGAGATTGCCGACGTGGGCGTCGGTGTAAGCGTGACCGTAACGCTCGGGTTCCTTGCCCTGTGTCTAGGTGTTGTGTGGTGGATCTTCAATACCGGATACCGGCTTAAGGTGTGAGCCCGTTTGCTGTGCGGGTTTCTCGAACTATGCCAAGATTACTGGACGCCATCGAGATAGAGACCGGGCAGAACCCCTCGGCCAGCGTCATCTGGATGCACGGCCTGGGCGCCGACGGCGGCGATTTCGTGCCTATTGTGGACGAGCTTGGGCTCGAGGCGGCGCCGGCGCTCCGTTTCGTATTTCCGCACGCGCCGATGCGGCCGGTGACGATTAACGGGGGCGCCGTCATGCGCGCCTGGTACGACGTCTCGTTCGGCGAGCTTGAAGGCTCCTCGCGCCGCACCGACGAGCGAGGCGTCCGCGAATCGCAAACGCAGATCAACGCCCTGATCGATCGCGAAGGAGAGCGCGGAGTCGCCGCGTCGCGGATCGTGCTCGCCGGATTCTCGCAAGGCGGCGCGATCGCGCTGCAGACCGGGCTGCGCTACCCCGATACGCTCGCGGGTGTGATGGCGCTGTCGGCCTACCTGCCGCTCGCGGAGTCGTTACCGCAGGAAGCGCTGGCGGCCAACAAAGAAACGCCCATCTTCATGGCCCATGGCCTCTACGATACGGTCGTGCCGCTGACGGTGGGCGGGGGTTCGAAGACCTTTTTGGTCGGGCTAGGCTATTCCGTCGAGTGGCACCAGTATCCGATGCCGCACTCGGTCTGCCCGCAGGAAATCGGCGATATTGGCGCCTGGCTGCGGAAAATACTAAACGCGTGATGCTGTCAAGCGTGACGTGTCATTCGCAATCGGAATGGCTCAGCGGGTAAGCGGAGCATGCCATAATGTTGCTATATGTGTGGTCGCTTCGTGCGTTTTTCTTCGCCCGAGACCTTTGCGGAGCTGTTGGAGGCGCGTGGGGTGCTGAACCTTGTGCCAAGCTACAACGTTGCTCCCTCCGAATCCGTGCTCGTCGCGCGCAATGGCGAGGGGGGAGGCCGGGAGCTCGCGCTACTCCACTGGGGCCTGATCCCATACTGGTCTAAGGGGCCTAGAACGCCTTACAGCACGATCAATGCGCGGGCCGAGACGGTGGATACGAAGCCGGCCTTCCAGCATGCCATTCGGCGCCGGCGCTGCCTCATCGGGAGCGATGGTTACTACGAATGGAAAAAGCTCGGGCGCACCCCCTACTTCATACGGCTCAAAGATGCCGCTCCGTTCGCGTTCGCGGGTCTTTGGGAGCGCTGGGAACGCGGGGAAGAGCGTATCGATTCGTGCAGTATCATCGTCACCGATGCGGCCGAGACCCTTCGGGATATTCACGACCGGATGCCGGTCATCCTCTCACCTGAGCACTACAATACCTGGATGGATCCCGAGTTGGCCGATCCTGTTCGGCTCAAACCGCTGCTCGCGCCATATCCGAGCGAGCTCATGGAAGCCTATCCCGTGAGCACGCGGGTGAACAGCCCAAAGAACGACCACGCCGATCTCATCGTGCGCATGTCGTTGCCTCCAACCGGTGATATCATCGCCCCGTGACATCGCGATAACCCCGTGCGTCCGAGGTTTGCGTCGATAGTGTTTTACCCCGCGCCGGGCGACCTCGGACCGCGCGCCTAATTTTAGGAATTCACGTGGCGGATACGATCGCTCTCCTAGTGCTGGCCGTTGCGATGTGGTTCTGGAACGATTCAGCGCGGACGCGGGAGCAAACCCTGAAATATTGTCGCGATGCCTGCCGGGAATTGGATATTCAGCTGCTCGAAGAAACCGTGGAACTCGCTCGTACCAGCCTCAAGCGTGACGCGCGGGGCCATCTCTTAGTGCACCGCTGGTACCGCTTTGAGTTCAGCACCGACGGCACGGACCGCCATCCGGGCGTGGCCTCCGTCGCCGGGCGGATCATTGAGTTTGTTCGGTTCGAACATCCGCAAGGCCCACTCATTATCCCCTCTAGCAGGCTGCATGAGGTCGCCTAAGGTATTGGACCGACTGACATGGTTCCTCCGTTTTGGGACAGCGTAACAATTGTCACGGCACAGCGATCGCTGGCTCGTCTGACCGTTCATCAGGCGGCTTTTCGCGTCGCAGCAACTGGACGCGCCCCGCGCCGACGATCAACCGTGCCAAAAAACCCGCTCATGCGCTAAGCATTCGACCCGGCGGTCCTGCGGGAAATCGCAGCGGCCGAGTACCATGCTGTTGTCAGACGGCGCCGCCGCATGCTACTGTCGCTACCAGTAGCTTTCAGGAAGAGCAACCCCATCAAGGACGGTGGACGGAGCGGTTCCGTCCTTGGGAGTGGACGGCGATATGTCCACGTATTCTGGCTTATCAGCCGGCGCCAGTGGGAAAGCTAAGCACAGGGACATTGCCTGCTTGGCGCCCCGAGGATGGAAAGCGCATCCACTTGCGTGTTCGGACGCTGGCCGCACTTCCTCAAAACGTGCGGTGCCGGGAAGCCGATATCAAAGGAGGAGAGAAATGTGAATAACACATCGACCCACGGATTGGCGGTAACACTGCCCGAGTTGCTGAACAGCCTCGCGACAAAATTTCCCGATAGACCAGCACTGGCGGCGCCGGGGAGGACATGGCTTAGCTACCGAGCCTTGGCGGCTCAGATTGATTGTGCGCAAGCTGCTTTGAGGGAGTGCGGTCTGGGCCACGGCGATCGCGTCGCGCTTGTGCTGCCGAACGGGCCCGAGATGGCGGCGGCATTTCTCGCCGTTGCCGGCGGCGCGGTCTGCGCGCCTCTGAATCCCCACTACCGCGTCGAGGAATTCGATTTTTACCTGTCCGACTTGGGGGTCAAAGCACTGATCGTCGAGGCTGGCAGTGATTCTGCGGTATGCGCCGTGGCGCGCTCGCGGGAGATTGACGTGATCGAGCTCGCGCCCACGGGCGACGCTCGGGCCGGGGTTTTCTCATTGCATGGTCGCGCGGGACAAGCCGTCGATTCGAGGCCAGCGCAAGGCGAGGATGTCGCTTTGCTGCTGCACACCTCGGGCACGACCTCGCGGCCTAAGCTCGTACCCCTGCTGCACAAGAATCTCTGCGCATCGGCGTTCAACATTGGCCGCGCGCTGCGTCTTTCCCCGGACGATTGCTGCCTGAACGTGATGCCCTTGTTTCACGTTCATGGGCTCGTTGCGGCTTTGCTGTCGTCGCTCGCGGCCGGTGCACGCGTCGTGTGTGCGCCCGATTTTTCTGCCTGGGGATTTTTCGAGTGGATGTCCGAATTTAGTCCAAGCTGGTATACGGCGGTGCCGACCATGCATCAGGCGGTCCTGGCGCGCGCCAAAGAACACGCCGACGTCATTGCGGATCATCGTCTGCGCTTCATCCGTTCGTCGTCAGCTGCGCTGCCAGCACCGGTGATGGCGGAGCTCGAACGGCTTTTCGGGGTGCCGGTCATCGAATCCTACGGTATGACCGAAGCCGCGCACCAGATGGCGAGCAATCCCTTGCCTCCAGCGGAGCGCAAGCCGCGCTCGGTCGGTATCGCAGCAGGTCCGGAAGTCGCGATCATGGACGCTGCGGGAGCGCAGCTCTCGCAAGGGCAAAGCGGCGAGGTCGTGATTCGCGGCGCCAACGTGACCCCGGGCTACGAAAATAACGCGCCCGCCAATCGCGTGAGCTTCAGCAATGGGTGGTTTCGCACCGGCGATCAGGGCTATCTCGACGCCGGCGGCTATCTGTTCCTAACCGGACGGCTGAAGGAAATCATCAATCGCGGGGGCGAAAAAATTTCTCCGCGCGAAGTCGATGAAGCGTTACTCGAACATCCAGCGGTGGCGCAGGCGGTCGCCTTCGCGCTGCCGCACCCGACCCTCGGCGAGGATATCGCCGCGGCAGTGGTGCTTAAGGAGAAAAATTCGACGGAGCCGCGCGCGATCCGTGAATTCTTGTTCGAGCGCCTGACCGACTTCAAGATCCCCAGTCAAGTCGTCATCGTGCCTGCGATTCCGAAAGGCCCGACCGGAAAATTGCAACGCATTGGCCTCGCCGACAAACTGGGCGAATTTCTACAGCCAGCGCCGGTTGCGCCGAGAAATGAAATAGAACACGCTGTGGCAAAAATTTTTGCCGAAGTCCTGAAGATCGACGGCTTCGGAATCGATGACAACTTTTTCGCTTTGGGCGGAGATTCGCTGCGCGCCACACAAGTCATGGTGCGCGTTTTCGCGGTCTTCGGTATCGATCTGCCCAACGTCGCCGTGTTTCGGAAACCGACGGTCGCCGAGCTCGCCGGCGAGCTCGCTGGACTGATCGGCGGCGCCGAGAAGATTCCGGCTGGGCTGGAACATCTCAGCGATGCCGAGATCGAGCAACTGCTCGCGGATGAAGCGCGCGAGAGCGACAGATGATGGTGGAGACAATCGGATCTTGGCTCATGCGATTGATCGAGCGATGATGAACGAGGAGCGACGCATTTGCGACGCATTGCCTGAGAGCGTGGCCGCGCCCGGTAAGCGCGTGCAAACATTGCAAGGCCGGGAGGCCGATGGCCATACCTTGATCGCGTTCAGCCTGCAAGAGCTCGGCATCAACCATGTTTATGGTGTCGGCGGCATCCCGATTCACGAAACACTTTCCGCGTGTGCCAAAAACGGCATTCGGGTGATCGGCGTGCGGCACCAACAGGCAGCAGGTCTGATGGCAGCCGCACAGAACTATATCGAAGGCCGAGTGAGCGCAGTGGCGCTCGTTTCGAGCGGCCCGGCAATCACCAATCTTACGACCGCGATCCTGGTTGCGCGTGACAACGGCTGGCCGCTTGTCGCGTTGGGCGCCAGGCGCTCAGAGGTCATGCATGAAATGGGAGGCTTCCAGTACCTCGATGCGGTCCCGATTTTTCAATCGATCACCAAGTTTTCCGGAACGGTGAATTCCGCCGGCGCCATCCACCCGGCCCTTAAGAACGCAGTTGAAGTTGCCACAGATGGTCGGCCAGGACCGGTATATTTGGATTTGGTGGAGGAAATTCTGAATCAGAAGGACATAGCGCTGCGCCGATCCCAGCGTCTTACGCCGGCGGCGCGTCAGCTCAATGAAGATGCGATCCGCCGCGCGGCTGAGCTGCTGGCGCAAGCGACGCGCCCGGCAATCGTTATCGGTGAAGCGATTCGCTGGTCCGAGCCGTATGCCGAGCTCAATCAGTTGGTGGATTATCTCGATGCTCCGTTCGCGGCTTCGCCTATGGGACGAGGCTACGTGCCTGACGACCATCCGCGATGTTATAGCAATGCCCGATCGTATCTGCTTTCTGCGGCGAATGCCGTTTTGCTGATCGGTGCAAGACTCGACTGGACCTTCCGCTTCGGCGCCGAAATCGCGCGTGATGCAAAACTGGTTCAGATCGCGATTCACGAAAACGAGATCGGGGCCAACGTAACGCCGGAAGTCGCCATCGTCGGCGACATCAAGCAGGTGTTGCGGCGCTTGGTGAAGGAAATCGATCGCATGCGGAGCGAACGCGAGGCGGCTGCGCCTGATCTTTCCTGGCGTGCGCTCCTCGATCAGAAACGCGATGAAAGCGCTGCCAAATGGGAAACGCTGGCGCAGGAGGGTGGCCCGATTTCACCGCTTCGTTTGATCGCCGAAATCCGCGATTTCATTCCGCGTGACGCGATCTGCGTCATTGATGGGAACATCATACTGGCCGCGGCGCAGCATCTCTTGCCGAGCTATCTTCCGGTTTCGCGATTGACAGCGGGCAATAACGGCTGCATGGGTGTCGGCATCCCATTCGGAATCGCCGCCAAATTGGCTTTGCCGACGCGCATGGTAATCGCGATCTGCGGCGACTTTGCTTTTGGTCTCAGCGCGATGGAAATGGAGACCGCAGTCAGAATGCGCGTTCCAGTGATCATCGTGGTGGCGAATAACGACGGCAACGGGGGGACGGCTAACGAAAAAATGTTTTACCCGGAAGATTATCCCGATCGCGTCACTATGTTCACGCCGGACATTCATTACGATCAGATGATGCGGGCTTTCGGCGGGCACGGCGAATACGTCGATCGGGCGGAACAGATCAAACCCGCGCTAGCGCGTGCCGCGGCATCGGGCCTGGCGGCGTGCATCAACGTCCGCGTGAATCCCGATTCGCCCTATCCGAGATGAATGCAATTTGCGAGTGAATATTGAGAATCGAAAATACGACCTACCGTTTGGAATTGAAAACCGGCGGGAAATGGTTGGACCGCGTCGCGGCGCCAAGCAGGCGTTCTCTCGGCATTTGCGAGGCGAAATGCCGAATCCGTCCGGAGCATCATTCGGACCGTCGTTTCCAGATCGCAGGCAAGCGATCATGAATGGCCGGAAGAACAATGCGAGTGGTTGAAGAGTTCGGAGTGGTACCGGATGAGCCCGCCGCCTTCAGCGACGGCGGTCCATTAGTTTCGGAAGACGGCATGCCTAAAACGCTTTCCGAAGCCCTGCTCAGGACAAGCGCGAACGAGCCGGCTAAAGGCATCGTGCACGTTCAATCCAATGGGGCTGAAGTGTTCCAGAGCTATCCGACGCTTCTGCAAGATGCAAGACGCTTACTCAGCGGTTTGTACAGTGAGGGCTTGGTAGCCAAAGACCGGGCGATTCTGCAGATAGAATCGCTGCAGGATTTTTTCCCCGCCTTCTGGGCGTGCATCCTGGGAGGGATCACGCCGGTCAGCGTCGCGGTTGCTCCCACGTACGACGTGGAAAACAGCGTCGTCCTGAAAATGCTGAACGCCTGGAAATCGCTCGGTCGTCCTTCCATCATTGCCAGCGAAAGCCTGATGGCGCCGCTGTCTCGGATTGCGGGGGTCGCGCAGGCCGACCGGCCGAAGCTGCTGTCCGTCTCTACGCTGCGCGCTCATCCGCCTGTGCAATCGATAGCGCCGGTAAGCCCCGACGATACAGCATTTTTACAGTTGAGCTCGGGCAGCACCGAGATGCCGAAATGCATTAAGGAAACGCATCGCGCTGTCATTTCTCATATCCAAGCCTCGCGGCAGTTCAATGGGTATGGGCCGGACGACGTTACGCTCAACTGGCTTGCCATGGACCACGTCGTCCCTTTGCTGACCTTTCACGTCAAGGATGTCTACCTCGGTATTCAGCAGATCCAGGCTCCGCCGGTTTCGATCCTCGAGGACCCGCTGACCTGGCTCGATTTGATCGACCGGCATCGCGTCACGCATACGTGGTCGCCGAATTTCGGCTACAAACTACTCAGCGACGCATTGGCAAGATCCGGAAACAGGACCTGGCGGCTTTCGTCACTCAAGTATTTCATGAACGCGGGCGAGCAGGTCACGCTGTTGGTCGTGCACGTGTTGTTGCGGTCGCTTGCCTGCTTCAACGTTCCGCCGCGCGTCATGCAGCCGGCCTTCGGCATGGCCGAAGTCGCCACCTGCATAACGTACCAGAACCATTTCGATTTCGTAACCGGCGTTCATCGTTTCAGGAAATCGTCGCTCGGCGGCAAGCTGGTCAGGGCCAGCGACGGCGACCAGAACGCGATCGATTTCATCGATCTCGGACCGCCGATTCCGGGCGTACGGATTCGAATCGTCGATAAGCCCGGCCGCGTGCTGCCCGAAGCCGTCATCGGCCGTTTGCAGATCGAAGGCGATATCGTAACGCCCGGCTATTTGAACAATGCTACTGCCAATCAGGAGGCGTTCGTCGGCGACGGCTGGTTCAACACCGGCGATCTCGGTTTCATCCTCAATCACCGCCTGACCATCACCGGCAGAGAAAAGGAGATGATCGTTCTCTACGGCGCCAATTATTACAGTCACGAGATCGAAGATATCGTCAATCGGACCGAAGGCGTTGTATCCACCTACGCCGCTGCTTGCGGCATCGCGGATGCTCGCGCCGGCACCGAAGAGCTGGCGATTTTTTTCTCGTGCCGGCACGAAGGCATCGAGCGGCAGCTTGAAGTGATCAAGAACATCCGCACCAACGTCGCTCGCGAGCTGGGTGTGAACCCACGCTACTTTGTTCCACTCGCAAAAGCGGCATTTCCCAAGACAACCAGCGGCAAAATCCAGCGCACGCAACTCAAGACCGGGCTCGCCGCTGGTGATTTCAACGAGATCTTGAACACTATTGCGGCGCGCGAGGCCAGCGCGGCCCGCGTTGCGCCGCGCACCGAACTGGAGTCTTGGCTGGCCGAAATTTGGGAACAGGCGCTGGATGTGAGGCAGATCGGAATTCACGACGACTTCTTGGATCGCGGCGGCGATTCGCTGAAAGCCATGCAGATTTGGGGTCGGCTGCGCGATGCTTTCCCGGTCGAAATACCGCTAGGCCGCATTCTTCTCGAATGTTCGACGATTGCCAAGCTTGCCGAAGTCATCGAAGAAACGCTGATCGAAAAACTCCAGGGACTATCCGAGCGTGAGGCGGAGTCTCTGCTGCAAAACGATGTCGACGCGGGCGCAAAGCGCGGATCAACAACGCTGATGAACAGCATGCAAAAGGAAGCCTGAAAGTGTCCGAACGAGAGAATCTTCCGGTGCAGCGCACCGAGCTCACGTCGATCAAGCAGACGCTGCTCGATCGCTGGCTGCGCGCAGGAATTAGGACAGCGAAAACGCCCATCGTTTCGGAAAAAGCTGAGAGGGGTCCGAACTGCTTGTCCTTCGCGCAGCAGCGCATGTGGTTCCTCGACCAGTTGGAGCCTGGCAGTCCGTTTTACAACATACCCGACGCCTTCAGGGTGAAAGGAGCCCTCGATGCGGGCGTTCTGGAACGATGCTTCGTGGAAATCCTGCGGCGCCATGACGTGCTGCGTGCCAGCTTCGCCGCAGTTGATGACGAGCCCGTTCAGACCATTCATGACAGCGTCCCCTTTGCGCTACCCATCATCGACCTGACGCATTTCGCGCCGGCCACGCGTGAAATCGAGGCCATGCGTCTGGCAACCGAGGAGGCAGGCAGCGCGTTCGATCTGGCGCGCGCGCCCTTGCTGCGCGCGAGCCTGCTGCGCCTCGCTCCCGATCACCACGTGCTGATCGTCAACCTTCATCATATCGTCTCCGACGGCTGGTCGATGAGCATCCTTTATCGCGAGCTGGGCGCGCTATACCAAGCCTATGCCGAAGGTGCAGCATCTCCACTCGCGGAGCTTCCGATGCAGTACGCGCATTACGCGATCTCGGAGCGGGAGCGGTTAAAAGGCGAAGTGCTGGACCAGCAGGTCACCCATTGGAAGAATTACCTGGCCGGTGCGCCGCCGCTTCTCGAATTACCGACCGACTATCCGCGCCCTCCAACTCAAACCTTCAATGGCGCGCGCCAAACCAGGCTGCTGTCGAAGCGTTTGATCTCAGACTTGCGCGCACTGGCGCGGGCTAATGGCGCGACGCTGTTCATGGCGCTGCTCTCGGTCGTGAAGCTCTTGCTGGCAAGGTTTGCACGCAGCGACGACATCGTCGTCGGTTCGCCGATCGCCGGCCGCACTCACACGAGCACTGAAAACCTAATCGGGCTTTTCGTCAATACCCTCGTTCTGCGCACCGATTGCTCGGGCGACCCGACCTTCCGCGAGCTTCTGGCGCGCGTGCGCGCGAGCGCGGTCGAAGCGTATGCGCACCAGGACCTGCCGTTCGAGAAACTCGTCGAAGAACTGAAGCCCGAACGCAGCCTGAGCTATCCGCCGCTGTTCCAGGTGCTGGTCGTGCTGCATCACCGAGGCTGGGGCGAATTGAATCTATCAGGGCTCGAGATCGTTCCTTTTGAATTCGAGCGCGATAGCGCCAAATTCGACTTGAGTTTCACCTTTATCGAGAGCGATGAGGCATTCAAGCTCGTCATCGAGTACAACACCGACTTGTTCGCGGCGGAGACGATAAGCCGTCTGATCGGCCACTACTGCACTTTGCTCGAGCAAATCTGCGCAGACCCGGCGCAGCCGCTGCTTGCGTATTCGCTTGTGGACCCGGCATCGCGCGCACTGCTGCCCGATCCATCGGTGCAAATTCATGAGCCGCTCCATGGCTT